>Ga0181527_1000919_pt1 | contig 32118 bp, 26 predicted proteins | sample PEATcosm2014_Bin_30_FD_119762 | JGI IMG/M metagenome (GOLD analysis project Ga0181527, IMG submission 119762) | Peatland microbial communities from MTU Mesocosm Facility, Houghton, MI, USA - PEATcosm2014_Bin06_60_metaG | ecosystem: Environmental > Terrestrial > Soil > Wetlands > Peat | place...
AAGGACCTCCTCAAGCGCGGCTTCAATGCGGGCAGCGGCTACGGCGAGGTCTGGATTCGCGACCTGAACACGTTCATCGAGGTATCCATCGAGGTCAACCTGCCGGAACGCCTGCGCGAAGCCTTGTTGCCCTTCTTCAAGTTCCAGGGCACCAATGGCGATATTGTGGACGGCTACATTCCGTTGGACCAAGCCAAGGTGAAATACGCCTACCGCACCAGCCCCTTGGCCCCGAATCTGATGGCCCACAAAAATACCGTCGAGACCGACCAGGAATCGTCCCTGGTCCAGGCCGTGCGCAAGTATGTGGGCGTCACCGGCGACGAGACTATCCTGCAAGAGCGCATCGCGGGCATCACGGTCCGCGAACGTCTCGGCCTTGCGTTGCAATACGTCCTGAGCCAACGCTTCGACCCGGAGCACGGTCTGGTCTGGGGCGCCACCACCGCCGATTGGGGCGACGTTCAGCCCGAGTCGCCCTGGGGCGTGGAACTGGATGCCGATTCCCATCGCGCCCTGGACATCTACGATAACGCGATGCTCGTCATCGGGATCAACGACTACCTGCAACTCCTGCATGCCGACGCGCCCGAAGCGGCCCGCTGGAAGGCCGCTCGCGATGGGCTCAAACAGAACATCCGCAAGCACCTGTGGGACCCGAAAAGACAGAAGTTCATTCCGCACGTCTATCTTGCCGGGTCGCCTTTCCCGAGAGATTTCGATGAGAACGCGATTTATTATCATGGCGGCACAGCCGTGGCGATTGAGGCCGGCTTGCTCACCCGCGACGAGGTGGCCCGCTCGCTGGACCAGATGGTGGCCAATGTGCGGGCGGCCGGCGCCGGCTCAATCGGACTGACGCTCTACCCGCCTTACCCGGAGGGTTTCTTCAGGAACCCGCAAATGCGCTCTCCCTATAGCTACCAGAACGGCGGTGACTGGTGCTGGTTTGGCGGCCGGATGATCCAGGCGTTGATCCAGCAGGGCTATATGGCGGAGGCTTATCGCGAACTCCGCCCCATGGTGGAACGAGTCAAACGGACGGGTGGCTTCCATGAATGGTGGTCGCGCGACAATCAGCCGCGCGGTTCAGGGGAATTCCGCGGATCGGCCGGCGTCCTTGGCCGGGCCATCGAGTTGCTCCAAGCCTGGGCGGAACAGAACCGGCGCTCAAGTCCTGGTGTGCCGATCCGCGGGGAAGTCATCATCAACCGCACGTCCTCGGCGTGGGAATCGCAGCAGGTGCAGGAGCCGTGCATCCTGCCCAATCCGAAGGACCCGGCACGCCTCGTGATGTTTTACTCCGGCGTGCCCACCACGAACCGGAACCTGTGTTACATCGGCAAAGCCTGGGCCCTCACGGCCGACCCGTTCACCTGGCATCAGGACGAACACAACCCGGTGTTCGGCCCCGGGAAACAGGGCTGGGATTCCGGGAGCATCCGGCTCGATACGGTGCTCTACATCGCGGGGGAGGATGCCTACTACATTTACTATTCCGGCACGACCGCCTCGGTTCAGGACCGCATCGGGCTGGCCATCTGCCCGACCGGGGCCGACGGATACTCCGCCATCACGCCCGGGGCCATCCAGCGCGTTGGTGCGCAACCGGTGCTCTCGCCCGAACCCGCCGCACCGTACTTCGAGGATATGGCCTCGCAAGCGGCGGTGCTGCGTGAGTGGGACGGGAACGAGCAGCGATGGGACTGGTTCATGTATTACTCCTACCGAGGCAAGGACGGCATCCTCCCCGGCCTTCGGCTGGCGACTTCACGCGACGGCAAAACCTGGACGCGGCACTACAACGAGAAGGACCCGCGCGGGACGGGCCAGGTTTTCAAATCCACGCCCGGCGCGTACTATGAGTGGCACCAGGTCTTCAAAATCGGCGGCACCTATCTGCTCTCCATCGAAGTCGGCATCTCGGCCGGCAAACGTTGGCGTCCTGTCATCGCCGTAAGCCAGCACCCCGGCGCCGGCTGGTTGCAGCTCGACGTGGACGAACTCCTACAGACCAAATGGGCGGGCCTGTATCGCGATGAGACGATTTACCACGTCGCCACGCCCGCGATGTATCAGATCGAGGGCAAATGGTATCTCTACGCGCAGGCCTGCCCGCTGCCCGAGAACGCCAACTACATTGACGGCCATTGGGACCTATGGTGCTTCACCTGCGGCCGTCAGATCCCTACGCTGCCTGGATGCGAGAGCATCTACATCCCGGGTCGGTGAACAGCCGGGGGAACCTTGCGACCAGATTATGAAACTGCCGATCCTCTTATTCTCTGCCGTCTTGGCATGGGCTTCCTGGGGGGACGACACGAATGTGGTTTTTTCGGATGACTTCGAAACGCCCACCCTGCAAAGCCCGCCATCCGGTTGGGCGATGTGGGGCGCGGAGGAGTTCAAAGTGCCTGCCGATTATACGCGAGACACGACTCAGCCGCACGGAGGGCAGGCGTGTTTCCGCATCCATCACCCGGCCAACACGGGCGGCTATGTCGTGTCGGCGCCGAGCCGCGCGATTCGGCCAAGGCCGCAGATGATCTATGCCGTGTCGTTCTGGGCGCGCGCCGACAAGCCCGGGAAGGCCCGGTTCCAGTGGTTGGCTTACCGGAGCATTCAGCCCTTCGCCGATGCGCCCTCGCCCGGCTCGCTCCCGTGCAATGTCGGTCGCGATTGGCGACCGTTCACGTGCTCGATCCGCGAGGGCCTCGACTTCTTCGCCGACCAAAGCCGGTTCCTGCTCCTGACGTTCCACGCCACAGCCGAAATGGCCGAGGAGCAGACCCTGTGGATCGGGAGTGAAGCAGACTGGACCGTTCCGCCGCACGCGATTGTCTTTGTGACACTGGCGGGTTCGCAATAAACATCGGATATGGACGCAATCTCACTGCTATGTTCAAGATCGCGAAACGAGTTCTCCTGAGCTGGACGCTCCCGGCGCTGGCCGCGATGGCTTCACCTGCGTCGATGGCGGCTGAGCCCGCTGGCCTCATTTACCGCACCGGCGGCGGGGTTGTCTTTGAAGTCACAAGCAACGGACTGTCGCGGATTACCTTCCAGGGCCGCTCCCTGGCGACAGGCGAATGGAGCGTCTTCAACGCGGAGTCTTGGTTCTCTCGCGGTGCCACCAACGGCCCGGTGCGAAGCGGCCGATTCCAGGAGCGAACACTTGAGGTCTTCTCTCCCGCCCACGCCATCGTCCGCCAGCGAAAGGACGATCTGGTTTGCATATTTGACTACAGGTTCACGGGCGATGACGTGACCATCAGCACGCGGGTCGAGAACCATCATCCGGACGCGCCGATTGAGGTGACCGGTTTCTCGGGCCTCACTTTCACGTTCGACCGCCCGCCCGCCGGCCTGCATCACGCGATGCATCCGACTTACTCTCAAGCTCACGGCGCCAGGATTTGCCATCCCAGCATCCAGAATCCCATCGGCGGCAGTTGGGCTGCGGACTCGCTCGTGGGCGTGGGGTTTTCGCCTTGGAAGACCCGACTGGAACGTACGCTCATCCTCCTGGACTACGGGAGTTGGGAGCCGAACCGGCGCGACAACGATCCCGTGCGCAAGCTGCTTTACTTCTGCCCGGTGCCTATCCCACCGCGGGGAGCGCGCACCTTTGATCTGAGAATCCGCGTCAGCCCTGACCGTGACTGGAAGCATCTCCTGGAGCCGTATCGCGAGCATTTTCAAGCCACGTTCGGCCCGTTGCGGTATCATCCCGACCCGCGCTGGATCGCGACCGACTACTTGAACCACAGCCAGCAGGCCGTTTCTGCGTCTAATCCCTACGGTTTCCATGGCGGCCACCGCCGCATCGACACCGCCGACGGCGCGGCGAAGTTCTGCGACCTTGTCATCCCCGTGCTCAAGACCAACGATGGCCAGGGGATTATCGTCTGGGGCCAGGGGGGCGATGACCCGCGCGGCGGGATGTACCGGCCCGATTTCGACGTCCTGCCGCCGGAGGTGGAAGCGCAGTGGACGAATGTCATCGCGCCCCGTTCCCAGGCGGCAAGCGTAAGGCTGGGCGTCGCGACCCGCCCGCGGGACATGGCGGTGAAGCGCGATTGGAAGGAGGATCAGATCATCAACCTCAACCCCGACGATCCGGGCCATCGGGAGATGCTCTGGCGCCGCTTTGACACCATGATGAAGCGGGGTTGCACGCTGTTCTACCTCGACAGCTTCGGCGACAGCCTGGAAGACGTGAAGCTCATGCGCTGGCTGCGGGAGCGGCTTGGTCCCGACGTGCGGACCTACTGCGAGCACCAGTGTGATGCCATCATGCCTTTCAGCGGCGGCTACAGCGAGACGACCCTCGAGGCGGAAAGGAAAGACCAACCCGCCCACTATCGTGTCTGGAGCGGCCTGGACAACTGGGAAATCTACCGCTGGTTGTGTCCCGGCTCTGAGTTGGCCGCCCGCCTTTACGAAAAAAAAGGCCAGGCACCCGCCGGGTTCGAAACGCCGGATGAGTTTTATACGCGCCACGGAATTATCCCGCTGGTGCCCGTGAACGATTTCTCCCGGGCGCCAGGCATTAAGGCCCTGCAGGCAGCAAAGCCCGAGTGACGCGCTTCAACCGTATGAAACCGTGAGACCTATCCTTGCAATCCTCTGGCTGAGCGCCCTCATCCGGGGTTCCTGCACGGGGCCGGCGGCGGAATCACTCCGCGAACCTGGCTTCACCGCAATGTGGTGGACGGAAGGCCCGCCGCACTTTCTCTCCATGAAGGGCGCGCCACCGCCCCCGGTGCTGTGCTTGCGCAGTGGCGAAATTGGTCTTTTGATCGACACGAAGTCAGTGCGGTTGCTGCACGCTGGCCGCTTCGCGGCAAAGCAGGCAAAGGACACGGCGCTCGAGGCCGGAACCAAGCCATTGCTCGCGCTGCCCGCGGCAGAGCTGCAGATGAGCGTTGTCTGGGCCGGGAAGACCTTCACCTGCACCGGGCGCGGCCCGGAGCCGGAAGATGAGTTCTTCCAGCCGGTTCGTTTCGTGGAAAGCGGGCGGTTTTTTCAGCGGGTGGTGATCGAGGGATTGCAGTTTGCCAGCCCGGACGGAACCCGGCTGGAAGCGGGTGGAAGGCTGGAAATCGCGCTGTGGCCTGATCGGCTCTCGCTATCGCTCGAATTGGACGGCCACGACACGATGCGTGAGGGCGAGTTGTCCATAGCCGCGGCTGGCAGACGCATCTCCGCGTCGCTCGCCCAATCCCGGCGCGTAACCTTGCCGCTTTTTGAAGGTGGGCCCGAAGGGCCGCCGGCTCGGATTGAAGCCGAACCAGCATTGGCGGTGTCCTTTGACCCGGCGCTGGGCTGCCATGTCGTGGCGCTGCCGGAGAAGCCGTGGAGCAACGCCCAGGGCACCTACTACGCGGAAGAGCACCTCGATCGGCTCGACCGCTGGCGCCTGACGCTCCGCAACGACGCGGAGCGCGACACGGTCGCGCGGCTGATGTTCGTGCAGGAGCAGCACCTGCCGATCACCGGCTTCACGCCGATGGTGTGCGACCCGGATGGCACGCCGAGCGGTCTTCCAGTCCAGATTTCGAAGAACTGGCACCAGCGCCCGGAGAAAGGCCATATTGCGCATGAGGGTCCCTGGTTTCACGGTTGCACCATGTTGGAACTGCCGGCGAAGTCGAGGCGGGAGTTGGTGTTCCAGATGGTCTGTGCGCGCTACGGCGGCGTGCCGGCAGTTTCGCACGCGCAGCTCTGCCTAATCGGGTGGGGGCACAATCAGTTTTGGGATGAGGCGGCCATCGGCAGCTTCGGGGAGAGCATCTGTTACGAGCCGGGGCGGGTGCAGCGGCGGTGTTTTATTGACGACATGCGGCCGCTGATGACGCTGCCTGTGGCCGGGGGCAAATCCTGGGGCTGGGGGGAGAACTGCGGGGGCGGCGATTGTCTGGTGTGGTTTGATGAACGAGGCGAGTATCGCGGGTTTCGCGCGACCCGCGCCGACTATCGCGCGCAAGGCCCCTGCCGGACCGACGTGCGCTACCAGGAGGAAACGACTGGCGGAGAGATCAGGGCCCAGATGGAGGTTTCGCTCGTTCGCAGCGACGACTATGTGCGCGCCTTCCATCGTCTGCGCTACGACGTAAGCCTGCCGGTGAAATGGCAGCGCCTGGCGTTCTTCCAGCTCGGCGCGGACTTTTACAACGACAGTCCTGCGCGCCGGGTGGCGATTGGCGACCCCCACGGAATGCGTGAGGAATGGACTCCGCCGCGCGCCCAGGGGGCTTTCGACCGGCGTTCCGTGCCGCTTGCCGGCCCGCAGCCATGGGTGTCCATCCACGGATTGGATCGGGGGGCGCTCGGCAAAGGCAGCGCCGCGGCCAGCCGGGGCCTGGTCATCCGCTCCTGGCACGCGCAACTCGGCGGGAAGCCCAGCACTAGCCCGCAGGTCGCCACCTTCTGCAATGAATGGGGACAGGGGAATTTTAAGACGGTAATCGAGCTGGCCCCTCCTCGGGAGGTAACGGCGCTCCTGCCTGGGGATTATGTCGAAGCGGAGGTGGAAATCGTCGTTTTTCCCGCGGATGCCAAGTCCTATTATGGTCCGAACGAGCTGTTCCGGGAGGCGCTGACCACCAGCGCCGATACTTGGCAACTGGTTCAGCGTGAGGCGGCTGGCAATGCCTTGCAGGTGGATCCCCGGCGCGGTACCGTGACGCGCACTTTCCCGCTGGTCCTCGCTGTGGATGCCGACGAATGCGTTCAGGCCGACGTGCAGGGGGGCGTCGGGTGGTTGCCGGTGACCTTCACTGGTCTTGCCAGCCATCGCGGGTATGAGCTGCGGGTGGGCGGCCGCCCATTCAGCCAATCGATTCACGGCAATGACTTCTGGCAGACCGACTACGATCCTTCGACCAGGAGGTGGAGTCAGACCTTCAACCTGCCGCGGACCGACCGCCAACGTCTGCGCCTTGAATTCGGTCCACACGCCACAAACCCTCAGAATCGCCGACAATGAAAATCAAGCTTCCCATGAATGCGCACGCGCTCGAGCGGCGATTCTTTGCCATCTCGATCTGCGCCGTTGCCACTGGCGTGCCTATCGTCCAGGCCCAAACCAACAAAGACCAGGTGGTTGATCTCAGCCAGGTGCCGCAAATCCACGAGACCACCGAGCAACGCGACGCCCGGATGCAGTGGTTCCGGGATGCCAAGTTCGGCATGTTCATTCATTGGGGACCTTGCACGGTGGGCGACCGGGAGATCGGCTGGGGCCGTCATGCGAATCGGCCCTGGGATATCAACCAGCACGGTCCCCGCACCAGTGACCCGGACTACGACAATTACTTCCGGCGGTTCAACCCCGTGAAGTATGACGCCGAGGCATGGGTGCGTCTGGCGCAGGAAGCGGGCATGAAGTACATGGTGCTCATCGCCAAACACCACGACGGCTTCGCGCAGTTCGATTCAAAGCTGACCGACTACACCATCATGCGCACGCCTTACGGCAAGGACATCGTGAAGCAGTTCGTGGATGCCTGCCACAAACAGGGCATGAAGGCCGGCCTCTATTACTCGACGCGCGACTGGTTTAATCCCGATTACCTGGTGGGCGACAACGCGAAATATGACGCCTGGTACCGCGGCCAGATCGAGGAGTTGCTGAGCAACTATGGCCGAATCGACGTGATGTGGTTCGACCATGTCGGCGGTCGCGACTGGGGTAAGTGGCGTTTCGACCAACTCTTTGCGATGATGTACCAGTTTCAGCCCGGGCTGCTGGTGAACAACCGCGCGGCGCGATTCTGCGGGCCGGCCTCACCGGAGGACCGCAGCCCCGCCACGCCGGAAATCCGCAGGATGACCGATGGCGATTTCGACAGCCCGGAGCAGCAGATCGGCGCCATGAACCTCAAGCGGGATTGGGAGTCGTGCATGATTCTCTCGCCCACGCCGCAGCACGATGGCTGGTCCTACCGCAGCACGGGCAAGACGCGCCCCCTCGATGACTGCATCCGCATGCTGGCCAGCATCGCCTCGGGGGGCGGCAATCTGCTGCTGAACTTCGGCCCGGACCAGTTCGGCGAATTCCGTCCGGAGGAAGTGGCCATCGCCAAGGGCATGGGCGCCTGGTTGAAGAAATACGGCCTCGCTATCTACAGCACGCGGGGCGGACCCTTTAGCAACGGCAAATGGGGTGGCAGCACGCACCGGGGAAACAGGGTGTACGTGCAGGTCTTCGACTGGCCCGGCGACACGTTGCACCTTGGCGCACTGCCGCAGAAGGTCACCAAGGCCCGAGTCCTTCCTGCCGGAGCTGAGGTTGGGTTCACCCAAACCGCACGCGGCGTGGACGTGACGGTTCCTGCGGCCCAACGCGACAACCCGGTCACCATCATCGAACTCACCCTGGACCAACCAGTGCCGCGTGGCCAGCAAGTCGGCTCGGTCCCCAATCCATGAGAACACAAAGCCTACGTAAAAAGACCATCATCCGCCCCAGTTGGCTCTGTGCCCTCCTGGCCAGCCTTGCCCTCGGTAATGTCTGGAGCGCCGGGTCGCGCGTGGAACGAGCTACCGACGTGGCAACCTACCCGGATGGACGGCCGGCAGCCAAGTGGCGACTGGAAGCCCAGGACCAGGGCGTCGTGCTCCGCCACGGCGGTGGTCCGGGGAATTGTGATGCCCTCGGCGCAAGAGATGTCTGGGTATGGGAACATGGCGCCATTTACTATATGCACTACGATGGCGCCGGCCCAAAGGGGTGGTTGACTTGCCTCGCCACCACCCGGGACCTGGTCCATTGGACCGCCAAAGGCCCTGTGCTGGACCTTGGCAAAGCGGGGGAGGATGATTCGGCTTCGGCATCTTACGGGGTGACGTATTTCGATGGCCGGCAGTGGCACATGTTTTACCTGGGCACACCCCATGTGACTCCCGCCCCCGATTTCATCCCCGCCTTTCCCTATCTGACCATGAAGGCCCGCGGGCAGTCTCCGGAAGGGCCGTGGCAGAAACAACCGGCGGTGACGCCCTTCCGCACCCGGCCAGGCACCTATTACTCGGCAACCGCCAGCCCTGGCCATGTGATCCGGCAGGGCGACGAATACCTGATGTTCTTCAGCGCCTCAACCGACCGCCCCATCAAACGCACCCTCGGCCTGGCCCGGACCAAAGACTTGAACGGTTCCTGGACCATTGCCCCCGAACCTATCGTGCCGCCGGAGGAGCAGGTGGAGAACTCCTCCCTTTTCTACGACGACCAGACCAAGACCTGGTTTCTGTTCACCAACCACGTTGGGGTGGAGGATGGCCTGGAGTACGCCGACGCCATCTGGGTTTATTGGACCCGGGACTTCACCCGCTGGAACAGTGACCACAAGGCCGTGGTGCTTGACCGCACCAACTGCAACTGGTCGAAGCACATCATCGGCCTCCCCTCGGTCGTTAAGGCCGGCAGCCGGCTCGCGATTTTCTACGATGGAAATGGCTCGGCGAAAATGCCGGGCGGAGTGAAAAGCCACATGGATCGCGACGTCGGTCTGGCCTGGCTGGACCTGCCGCTCATCCCGCCCGCCGACTCGGCGGGCGAGGCCGCGGCCTCGCCCAAGATCACCGTGGCCAGCTACTACTTCGGCAACTATCATCCCGGCGATCCGCGCAACACGAAGATGAAGGGCAAGGACTGGTCGGAGTGGGAGCTGGTCAAAGCCGCCAGGCCCCGCTTTCCCGGGCATCAGCAACCGAAAATCCCGTTGTGGGGTTACGCGGACGAGTCCGATCCCAAGGTCATGGCGCAGAAGATCGCGGCAGCGGCGGACCACGGCATCAACGCATTCATCTTCGACTGGTATTATTACAACGACGGCCCGTTCCTGGACCGTCCGATTGACCTTGGGTTCCTCCAGGCGACCAACCGCCATCGCCTCAAGTTCGCCTTAATGTGGGCGAACCACGATTGGCTGGAGATTCAGCCCTATAAGCGCGGCACGCCGCCCAAGCTGCTCTTTCCCGGGAAGGTCGCGCCCGCGACCTTCGAACGGATGGGCGATCATGTCATCCAGGATTACTTCCAGTATCCCTCCTATTGGGGCATCGACGGGCGGCCCTACTTTTCGTTCTATGACCTGGCGAAACTACTCGAGAGCTTCGGCAGTGTGGAGGCGACGCGCGTGGCGCTGGACCGATTCCGCGCCAAGGCCCGCGCCGCCGGACTACCGGGATTGCATCTCAATGCCGTGGTCTGGGGGCAACCGATTCTGCCAGGCGAGAGCAAGCCCGCGGACGCGGCGGAGCTCGTGCGCGACCTGGGCTTCGATTCCGTCACGTCCTACGTGTGGGTTCATCACGTGCCACTCCCCGAGCAGGTTACGGACTACAACTTCGCGCGTGACGAGTATTTCAAATATTGGGACCGTGCGAAGAAGCTGTTTGACGTGCCGTATTTCCCGAACGTGAGCATGGGCTGGGATCCGAGCCCGCGCACGGCCCAAGAGGATGAGTTCGGCAACTTCGGCTATCCATTCACAAACACCATCGGCCAGAACACGCCCGAGAACTTCCGCGACGCACTGGAGAAAACCAGAGAGCGCCTGCTCGCCCAGCCCAGCGGGCCGCGCATCCTGACCATCAATTGCTGGAACGAGTGGACCGAAGGCAGCTACCTGGAGCCAGACACGGTCAACGGGCTCAGATACCTGGAGGCGGTTCGCGAGGTTTTCCTCCAGGGCCGCTAACCCGGATGATGCAGGTTGGGCTTGCGCCGCTCCTCCGCCGGTGATTCCCTCACCTGGTAAGTATGACTGGCGCGACTGCTCGACATTGGCTAACCCTTCCAAGCCGGATGAGACCCGCTGTGGCTTCCGCCTTGGCGGCGATCATCCTCACCTGGCTGATTCCCGCCGTCGCCGCAGACGCCTTCCAGCCAAACGAATCGCTGATACCGCCACCAGGAACTCTGAGGAAGGGCGACGTCGTTTATAGGGCCGATTTCGAAAACGCCAATGCGCTCAGCGGGTGGTCTGGCGCGGCGGGGTTGGAATCAGGCTACGCTAGTGCGCGAGCGGTGGCTTTGGAAGCCAGAGCCAATGCGTCCGGCGCCACCATCTCCAGGCAACTGCCGGTCGCAGCTCTTCGCGGCTGCCGGATTCGCGGGTCCGTGATGGTACGGGCGGAACACGTCAGCCCCAAGCCCAACCCCTGGAACGGCATCAAATTCATGCTCATCACGGAGAGCCAGGCGGGAAACTCCTACCTGCAAGCAACCCTGGAAACGGGCACTTTCAACTGGCGGCGAGCCGGGTTCACAGCCCACGTGCCGGCCGACACCACGAACCTCACGCTCGTGCTGGGCCTGGAACGAGTCACCGGCAAGGTCTGGTTCGATGACCTCAAACTCACCGTGGCCAAGGCGCCGCTCACGGTTCAACCAGAACCTGTGGCGGGTCCGGTTTTCAAAGGTCACTCCTTGCCACGACTGCGGGGCGCCATGGTCAGCCCGGGCATCGACGCCGAGAGTCTCCGTGTCCTCGGCCAGGACTGGAAGGCCAATCTCATTCGCTTTCAACTCATCCGCTCCGGCCGAGTCGGCCAAACCACAACACCCGGCCAGTACGATGCCTGGCTGGAAGGCGAGTTGAAGAGGCTCGATGCCGTCTTGCCCCTGTGCGAGAAATACGGCCTCCTTGTGGTCGTCGACCTGCATTCTCCTCCCGGCGGCAAACCTACGGCCGGCGGCTATCTCGGCTCGGACGGCGGATTGTTCAGCGACCGGCAGGCCCAGGAGAAGTTTGTCGAGGTCTGGCGCCGCATTGCGACTCGATACAAGGACGCAAAGGCGATCTGGGGCTACGACCTGGCAAACGAACCGGTGGAGGAAGAGAGTGAGGACGATTGCGACGACTGGCAAGCGCTATCGGAACGGGCCGCCCGCGCCATTCGCGCCATCGATCCCGAGCGGGCGATCATCCTCGAGCCGTCTGAATGGGGCAGCCCGGAGGGTTTGACCGACTTGGTCCCCATCCCTGTCTCAAACGTCGTCTATAGCGTTCACATGTACCTGCCGCACGCCTTCACCCACCAGGGTGTGTTTGGTCCAGGACCGGCGTATCGCTATCCCGGCCTCATCGACGGCAGAGAGTGGGACAAGGCCCAGCTCGAAAAAGCGCTCCAGCCGGCGATTGCCTTTCAAGAGCGCTACCATGTTCACCTTTACATCGGGGAATTCAGTGCTATTCGGTGGGCCCCAGACAACAGCGCGGCTCGGTACCTGAGGGACCTCATTGACATTTTTGAAGCCTATGGGTGGGACTGGAGCTACCACGCGTTTCGGGAATGGAGCGGTTGGAGCGTCGAGCACGGCTCGGACCGGCAGGATACGCGGCCGGCAAACTCGCCCACGGAGCGGCAGTGGCTCTTGTGCGATTGGTTCGCCCGCAACCAAAAGCCCAGGTGGTGAACGGGCCGCCTGGATTGACGGCCGCCTGCCCGGCCACTGGCGCAGCATCAACTGCCGCGATACCGGGTCGCTCAAAACGGTTGAACGATGAAAGCCCTTATTTCCAAAAGTCCCGCACCACCCGCTCCCATTCGTCAGCCATGAGTTGATGGCCGCGATAAGTGGGATGCACATTGTCCCAGATCCAATAGTCGGCCGGCGCCCTCTTCGCGGCCTCGTCGAAGACCCTCTGGAAATGCACGAGCGCCGCGCCGTGTTTTTGCGCCAACCGGGCAACGATCTCCTGGCGCCGGAGAATGTCCTCATTAATCGTCCCCGCAGGCTTCACAAAGGGCTCCCCCAGCACCAGTTTGAGCTTTGGGTTCGCTCCCTTGGCCGCAGTGATAACTTGGTCATAGACCTGCTCATATTGTTCGAGCGGGACACCTTTGCCGTGGTCGTTCACACCGATGAGGATGCTCAGGAGATCGGGCTTCAAGTCGAGTGTGTCCGTCTGCCAGCGCTTCTCCAGGTCGAGGACGGTGTCGCCGCTGACGCCCCGATTGATGAAGTCGAACTTCGCGTCGGGAAAAGCGGCGCCGTGCCGGGCGGCGATCAGGAAGACATAGCCGTGGCCCAGGATATGATTCGGATCGGCGCTGCGCCCGCGATTGCCGTCGGTGATCGAGTCGCCTTGAAACAAGATGCGTGCGCCGGGAGTAAACGCGGCGATGGGTTCAACGGCAGGAGTTGGTTGTCCCACCAGCTTCCCGGTGACCTCAAAATAGTATGTGCCGGAGGAAAGGTGAACCACCGGCTCGACCTTCCTGCCGTCCATGGTGATCGCCGGCTGTTCGAAGCGGGAGGTGGGCACCGTTACCTCGGCTTCCGTATCGGCGGGAATGGTCACGCCGAGCGTCAGTCTATCCTCGCCCAACGCCCAGGATACGGCCACGTCGCCGTGCGGCGTCGGCACGCTGCCCTTGGCCCAGGCCAAGTCGCACAGCCAGGGGCGGATAATGGCCGTTTTGAAGCCGGGCGCGCCCGGTGTCACTCCCAGCACCCGCGCCGACATCTGCACCAGCGGCGTCGAGCACCAGCCGTGGCTCAGGTCGCCGCCATTCCACATTTCGTGAAAGGACTGCGTCTCAGGCACGATCTGCCAGCGGCGCATTTGGCGCGTGCCGTATTTGTCGAACAGTCCGGCATGGTCAATGGCCGAAAAGACCCAATGCATGAACCACGGCTGCGTGTTGAGCGGTTTGGCCGCCAGCACTCGCTCGACAATGGCCGCCTGCCGTTCGTGCGGCACCAGGTCGTAGAGCACGGCCAGAAGGTTGACGTGCGGGCTGAAAGTCTCGATGTCCTTGTCTGCCGGCAACCACTGGCCCGGTTTGACTGAACTCTGGAACGGCTTCCCATCGCGATAGAGTCCTTTATTGGCCACCCACAGTTCCCGGTTGAAGGCTCCCGCGAGTTCCGCGCGCAGCTTCGCATACTTCTCGACACGTGCCGAGTCGCCGGCCATCGCCGCCATGCGCGCGGCCATTTCCAGCCCGTGGTAATAAAACGCCGTGAGGTAGCCCTGCCCAATCACCGCGGGCGGGTGATGACAGCCGAAACCGCCAATGTCCACCCAATCCATGAACATGTAGTTCGGCGCCTTCGAAATGAGGCCGTTTGTGCCGCGCCATGACGTGTACGTGTCCAGCAATTCGTGGACGTATGGCGTCATTTCCTGGACCAGCGATTGGTCGCCGGTGTAGTCGTAGTAGTCCATCAGCATCTGCAGCCAGGCGATCGCATAGCTCGTGTGGAAGTTGCGATAGTGCTCGTCCGCGAGCAGCCAGGCAAACTTGCGCACGTCCTGCCGCGCCAGCCACGGCTGGGCGAAGGCGTAGTGGTTCACCATTGCCTCGATCACGTAATCGCCCGGATCGCTTATCGGCTCCTGGTGGTTGGGCGAATCCAGGTGATGCGTCTGCAAGCAGACCTGCACGGCCCAGCGCGAGGCCTTCCAGATCCGGTTCAACCTCGGGTCGCTGCATTCGAAAGTCCCGCGATACTCCACCGGCTGGGACGTGAAGTTGGCCCCGACATCCAGGATCTCCACCGGCGAGGTGACGTTCTTCAACTCGACCGTGAACGCCGGCGCGATTTCGGTCATAAACGGGAACTCGAAACACTGCTCACCCCCGCCCAGAATCACGGTCGCGGAATGTTGCGCCCGGACCGTCATCCGCGCCCCCTTGCCGCCCTTAGCCTTCAAGGTCGGATATGCGCTGAGCACCCGATCGAATAGGACGCGAAAACTGCCGTCCTGAGCGATGACCTTGCTCGGCAGGCCCTCAAGGCGTCGGACCGGATAACGCGCCTCCATCAACGGAGGAATCTCGCTTGCTACCAGCGGTTCCCAAACGTCCTTCACCTCGCGGCACGTCGGCCACGCCATGTCGTCAAAGCCCGGTGAGCGCCAACCGGCGGGCTCCTTGCCGGCATCGTAAGTCGTCGCGTCGGGGAACTGCGCTCCCGGCAATGCTCGCCAGGTCGCGTCGGATTTCAGGATCACCTTCTCCTGCACCGGTGAGGTCACCTCCGCCTCGAAGAGAAACCCCGGTTGACCGCGCGAAACGGTGAAGCCGATCGGCCATTGCCGAAACACCTCCGCCGCGATAACGTTGCCGCCTTTCTGGAAAAAGGGCTTCAGGTCGCGGAAATCATAAAACCAGCGATGCGTATCGCCACCAGCGTAATCGCGGCCGATGTCCACGGGCCCACGAGACACGAGCCGGCCATTGACGTAGAGCCGGTATTTCATGTCCGCCGTCAGCCAGGCGGCCACGCGCTTGGGCGCCTCGGCCAGCGTGATCTCCTTGCGGAACATCGCGACCGCCGGCGTGGGATCTCCGCCCAGCCAAATCCATCGTGCCTGCCACGGCGACGGCTTCCGGCACTCGTTGCGAAAGGCGTAGTCCCTCACTTGGACACCTTGTTCGTCCACCACCGGCTTCATCCCCGGATACTCTACTGGCCCTCGTGGATCCATGGCTGGATCCATGGCGGCTGCTCCCAGCCCCCGCACCGCGGACAGCGTCAGCCCCAACAGCATCATCGCTTGCGTTGTAATCATGGCTGTTCTTTTGGCTGTAGCATCAGCGCCTGTCGAGTCCTTTCAGGCCGCTTGCCTGTCCCCAAATGACTGGTTAGGCTCTGCGCCGATGCACCAGGATGCCCCTGCCATTGTGAAGCCGGCCTTTAACCGCCTGGCCATCTCCCGACGTCCGCCGTTCCTTGTCGCCCTGCTGCTGGCCACGCTGGGCAGGTTCCAAGCCGCCGAATCCACGCCGGCCCGGGACCTGGCTCGAGAGACAGTCGCCAAGTGGTCGGCCCCTTATCGTGGCTGGCATTATCGCCCCGAGCACGTCATCCCCGCCGAACCGAACATTCCCGGCTACGAGCAGTTCCGCAACGCGGATTGCCCCTGCGTCTATCAACTGCCCGGCCAACCAGACAACTGGTTCATGAGCTTCATTGCCTTCGACGGCCACGGCTATAACTCGTTCGTCGCCGAAAGCACGAACTTGGTCCAGTGGACCCATCCCCGGCTGGCCATGGGCTTCGGTCCGCCGGGCGAGTTCGATTTCGGCGGGTGCGTCATCGGCGCATTCCTTTATGAGTCTTATGACGTAAAGGCCCCGCGCGTGCTCAAACGGCGGGAGGGTAAGTACTGGACGCTCTACGGGTGCTACCCGCGCCAGGGCGGCTACGAGTTGCGCCCCGGCTACGAGGGCGTGGCGTCGAGCGATGACGGACTGACCTGGCGCCGGGCCCGAAACGCCCCGATCCAGAGCGTCCAGGACCCCGATTGCGGGGCGTGGGAAAAGGACTGCATTTACCAGCCCTGGCTGGTCGAGTATCGCGGCCGGTTCTTCGACTTCTATAACGCGGCCAACGGCGGCACCGAGCAGACGGGCCTGGCCTTTTCCACCGACCTGCTGCATTGGATGCGGTATCCCGCCAACCCGGTGATCCGCAACCGTGAGGGCGGTTACGATGCGCAATTCGCCTCCGATCCCAAGGTGTTTCGGGATGACGACCATTGGACCATGTTCTACTTCGGCGTGGGCCGGGGCGGCGCCCACATCATGGCGGCCTTCTCGCGCGACTTGGTCCATTGGACGGCGGATGCGGAACCGCTCTACAAGGCCGGCGGCAACCCGAGCGGCCTCGACCAGCAATACGCGCACAAGGTCTCCCTGGTTTACAACGCGAAGAATGACACGTTCTATCTTTACTGCTGCGCCTGCGGCAGCAAAGGCCGAGGCATTGGACTGATCACCAGCAAGCCGCTGTAAGCCGTACTCACGAAACCGAAAGAACGGATCCTCGCCACCCTCCAACGGCAGCCCACGGACCGCACGCCGGTGGACCTCTGGCACACGCCGGAAATCGGCGCCGCTTTGCGCCGGCGCTTCGGGGCCAGAGATGACCTCAAGGTCTATGCCGCACTTGGCCTCGACAAGATTGTCTGGGTTTTTATGGATTACCAGACCGAGGTCGGCGAGCGCGCCGGCGCCCAATCCGGCGCGGGCGCCGAAAGCGGCGGCAACCACACCATGGGCGCGTGCGGCTCAAAGGCATCTGCATTGGCATGGGCACCACGCAGATCGAGATTGCAGACAACCTGGTGCATGGCGGGATCGCATCGGATCGAGGGCAGGCGCAGCTTCGCGACAACCTGGCCGGCCATTTGGATGGCTACTTCGTGGACCCGGCTTCCGGGAACCTGGCGCTAACCTCCGCCGCCACTGGTGCTCTTGGCCAAGGAGTGCCTCTGGCCGACCTGCCCGATGACATCTGCCGGCGACCCAGCACCGAGCACCCCGAAAGCACTCAGGTTCACCCGAACCGAGGAATTTAGCTCCCGATATTGTCAGCGCAAACCCGCTTAGTCCTTCAAGCAAAGCTGCAACGCCTCGCCGATTTTTTCCCGTAACGGTGGGTCCTCAAATGTCTGAATGAGTTCTTGCAGCCGGCTCGCTCGCACCATTTTGAAGTGCAACAGCCCCGCGACATAGGCCAGGTCTTTTTCACGGCGAGCTGCCAGCTTGCTGATCGCAAGGTCGTGCGGGTCCAGACACCAGCCAATGGCGCCGCCGGTGTTCTCGTTGGACAGAGGCGTCAGTCTTTGTTCCCAGCCCTGCGGCAAGGTCGCCGTATCCGGCGAGACGCCGTCGGCCCAGTAGCCAAAGGTTTGGTCAAATTGGGAGTAGCGCCCGAGGCTACCTTCGATGAGTTCGGCCAGCTCGGGACGGTAGCGGGGGTAGAGGTCCGCTTCCATGGATTGGCGGAGGACACGCGGCGCATCGGGAAACCGTCCGAGAATAGCTTGGCTGCCGATGACGACAAACTCCGTCTCGCCCGTGACGCCTTTAGACGCCCGCAGGATGTGCTCGAGGTCGGAGCGTTTCATATCGGCGCAGAATCCGCGTGCGCCCGTCCTGCGGCATGATGACCGCGAAGGGGCTGCTGTGCCTCATGCGGAAGGAATCTTCGCTGCGGTCGGCCAATTTCTCCAGGACGCCGGGCAATCCACGCGCACGTATCAGATTGAGCCACTCCTGTAAAGCGTCCTTCGCATGAACGGAATAATCCGGGTCGGCCAGGCGCTCCTCGATCCAGCCAACCGCTCGGTCGAGCTTGGCGGGATCGCGGCGCAAAACCTCCACTACAACCTGGTCCATTTCATAACCGCGCTCTTCAATGAGTTGATGCCAGTTCACAGTCCGAGCATACCTACATTTTGCGCCGATTGCAATGCGTGCCACGGTCCTGACGGCGGACTGGAGGCGAATTCATGCCAGCACCTGCATAATCGTTGAGGATTCGGCCCTTCCATTCGCTACAAATCCCACAGCAGCCAGTCATCGTTGGGCACGTATTTCCTCAGGCGGTTGTTCCACTTCTTCGGCAGGTCATGGTTCAGCTTCTCCAGGAACGGCAGCAGCGGGTTCTCAAGCCTCCGGCCCCGCTCCTGCGCGTCCAGCGGACTCTCCGCCCAACCGAACTGCTCTCGGTAGTAGTGGAAGCCGAAGCCGTCGAAGAAATTGTCTCCACCCACCAGCGGCATATACCATGAGCTCGGGATGCCGCGCGGGTTGGGCTTGATGGGCACCTCGGCCTCCAGTTGCTCCAGCAGCTTCAGCGCCACGGGATCGCCGGCCAAGCGGCGGCGCAACTGGTCCAGCGCCGGAAAGGTCACCGGCGGGCTGACGAAGAGCACCGGCTTGCGCTGCTGCCGGCACAGCGCGATTTCGTGCGGCGTGCCCACGCTGTAGATGTTCGTCGGGCAATAGGCGATGGTGAAATCGCTCGTGTCCACCATGCGCAAGTCAATGTGCAGCGTCTCCCAGAACTTGCCGCAGACCTCGGCGCGGGCGGCGGCGCCGGCGGGTCCCGGCGCGAACGTCCACGCCTGGCGCAGGTGATGTGTCTCCGCCCCTTCGCGGCCATACTCGTGGAGGCCGCGCACGCCGGGCTTGTTCCACGGGTCGAACACCGTGGCCCCGCAGGCGCGCAGGAACTGGCCCACGCGATTGCGCCAGCCGAACTTCGACTCCTGCGCCCGCGACGCCACAAAATCCATCGGGCCGGAGAGATACACCCGCGCTCCGGACAAATGACCCTTGGTTTTCATATTTCAGCAGACCTGCAGTCTTGAGCCTCGCCAACCCACTGGTCGGCAGCCGGCTCTACGGTTTGCAATCATGGCTTCCAGCCGGTGACCAGTGCCGTTCGTGGCCAAAGAATTGCACGGTGAGGGCCTCAATGGCACCATTTTTTGTGTGCTCCTGAAACTGCAGGTTAAAAGCGCGTGATTGCGACGGACTTCGCTTTGCCGCAGTCGTGGCCGCTTGCCTCAGGAGACGCATTGCTTGATCCAGCCACTCCTGGATATCTGGATCCAGCTTCTCGTCGCTCGTGGAAGGTTGCTGCGCCGGGTTGTGTGCCTGTGTTGTTTGCCGTCGTATGTTTCATCGCCTTGACCGCGTTTTGAGCAGAGCTGTGCTCTTAAACGGCGGAATCTCCGCTCGGACCAATTGTCTCCGGCCCAACCCCTGCCCGGCTGTCATTTCGGGTTTCCTCCAGTCCCATCGGGGTTCATCAAAGCTCTTTGACTTTGCCCGGCGCCATCGGGTGAAATTCTCCTTGCAGTAGCACGGGCAAAGTCGGTCTTGAGTTGTTTTTGGCCTTCAGTTAGTTGCGCTCCTGCCGTCGGCGCAGGAGGCCCAGGCCCAGGACGATTTCAAAGCGGCCCACACGGAGGGTGTCGTCGGTCGGGAGTGCCTGAATGCCTGGCGATACCACTGTGACCATCCAGGGAAGGCGGGGCATGGCGGCGTCGCCGAGGGCCAGGCTCCCGGGGCCGGCGAACTCCTTCATGAAAGCCCAGAATAGGAGTGCGTTCCGCGGCCCCAGGGCGGGACTGGTTGTGAGGACCGGCTGGGGCAAGGAGCGGTGGGCAATCCTGACGCAGACTGCGTCCCCGCGGTGAAGGATGCCGAAGCAAAAACCAGGCATCCTCGCGATGTGGCCGCCGCGTTTGCGCACCTGGGGCATTGCGGAGTTGGCGCGTTCGGTATTGGTGTCGCTTTTCATAGGTTCCGTCAGGGTTGGAGTTCAGGGTTGATGGGAGTCTTCTGCCGCGAATTTGAGGGCGGAGCCCAGGCCGAGGATGTTCGCCAAGTCCAGCACGAGTCCGAGGTCATCGCTGGACCCGCGTCTGTTTTCGACGGGCGTGATCGGTCGGGTGGCTCGTTGGATCGTTCTGGGGCGGGTCGTCGTAGGACACGTCTACAACCTCCCGTTCGCCGCACTCTCCGCACCGGCCCCCCGCTGGCGCGTGATATAATTGTCCGCACGCTGGGCACATCGAGCGCTTGCCCATTCGCGGCCGGTTTCCACGCCAATTGAACCGGACGGCAGGCTTCCTGGCTAAGGATGCAGGACCAGGATCAACCAAGGGGCTGTCTTTATGGGTATTCATGGTTTCAGTCATTCGTGTCGCGCCTCGGGTTGATGACCTGAACGGGCGGGTGTTTTGATAAGTTTGAGTATGGCGTTGATTCTTCCGTTGTGAACGGTTCATTCATGCAATCGTGTTAGGCGGCCTTTCACCTTCACCCCCCCCTGCCGGGAGGGCGGATGGCGGAGTTCTTTGACCAGGTAAGCCGAGTTGCGAGTGCCGAACCCATCCCGGGTGACCGCGACCACGGGTGAAGAGGTGAACAGGCCCAGCACCACCTCATCGTTGCGCGCCGGCCGAAACAGTCGAACCGGCTTGGCCTCGCCTGGGGGATGAAGCAGGGGCCCAGGCTGATGGTGGTATCGTTAGCGATCATCTCCAGCTTTTATTGGTCCAGGTCCCTCCGTTCAAACGCATAGATAAAACAGCCGCCTGTCTCCATCGCTCTTTAAACCGTTGCCTGGCGCCGCAAGCCGGCTTCACGGCGCCTGAACCTCAACGTGGAGCCACTCCGGACACTCGCGGGCAGGTGACACCGCGACCAGATGCAGCGGGGGCGGCGGCGTCTTGAATAACGATTTGAGAGGGAAAATGGCCGGGTCCGCCACGATGACATGCGCCCGCCGAGCCAAATCAGCTATCTGGGGCTGCAGCTCCGGCACCCTGCTCCAGACGCCATTGAGCAGGACCAGTCCGTCCGTGGCGCTGCGGACGGTTGGCCAGGCTTGCAGAATCTGCCGCGCGATCTCTGTCGGGGTGAGCGGACTATTGAGGTAGCTCAGCCCGGCAACGGGCACAAAGGTGTCCGGGCGATGGATATCAATCCCCGCGACCGGCGCCCCGCTCGGACCAAACTCATGGAATGAGTGCCCCATGGCGGTCAGCAGGAACGTGCGGGCATGGTCCAGTCCTCCTTGAACTGCCGTCAGGCCGCAGGGCTGGCGCAAGAGGGCTGCCAGGCTGCTGACCGCCACGAAATCGTGGGCCAACCGGCGGTGATGGAGCGTCGGGTAGAGCCGGCAGGCCGCGTCGAGCACGAGATGCCGCTCTGATTCCGGCAGACGCTCCAAGGACGCCAGCAAGGTCTGCATTTGGTGGGCCTGACCATCGCCACACCAACTGGCCAGTGTATTGGCGGGACGGCCCACCCACCGGCCCCAGTCCTCGAAGCTCAAAGGGGCCCCTGAACTCCGGCCGAGGCTGAGTTTAAGGGCAAGCAGCAGCTTGCGGATCCGGTCCGGCGGAAAAGAGGGCTGGTCCATTTTATCGCGTGACTCGCCGGCGTTTGGTTCGATCGTTTTCATGCCTGTTTCGTTTGGCGCGGTTTTCGGCACATCTGAATGAGGAAGTGGGAGGCCAATCCCGGTTCTCGATGCTATTATCGGAGAGGTGGAGAAGAACAGGGCCGCTCATTGAAATGACGGTTCCGCACGAACATCAGAACGGTCTGGATAAACACCCTCTGGCGTGTAAGTGCGGAGGCCCGGGACATTCCGCCATCGCACCGAACAAAAAGGCAGCCCGTCAGGAGAATCGAGACCCGATTGGATTCCGCTTTCGCGGGAGGTCTGTGAGGGTTAGTCGTCTTGCATGAAACGAGACAAACACCGAAAAAGAGGGACGCGAATCTCAGGGCGCCTCCGCGTTGCGCCCTTTAAAGGGCTCGCTGTGCGGCAGGACCGACTCACGGTCAATTGGGATAAAGTGCGCTTCCCCTCTCCGCCCGTCACTCCGGCACAAACTGCCGGCGGTCCCAAAGGGGCGCCTCCTGCGCGTGGGACCCGAACCGCCCTGAAACCGAAGCTCCGAACGCCGCCCTCCCCGCTCTGAAGACAACCCGGCCGAGACTTCAGAGCTCGCTGCGGCGCCCTCTGCCGAGCGCGACGATCGAAGCCCTGCTGCGTGTGGCCCAAGGGGAATGGCACGGAATCATTCTGATGGGGTGGCGGACTGGCCAGCGGCTCAACGACATTGTCCGGCTACGCTGGAGTTCCATCGACCTGCGCCGGAACCTCATCCGCTTCCATGTCGCGAAGTTGAGCTGCAGAGCAGAGGTGCCGCTGGCGCCTTCGCTCCGAGATTACCTAACAAAGTTGCCTAGACCGCTGGATCCCGACGATCCCTTGTTTCCAGGGGCGGCCAAGCAATCGCTCCCATCGCTGAAGCGCGAGTTCCTGGGGTTGACAGCCGGCGCCGGCGTGGGCATCGAGAGCTTCGATGCCTTGCGGCTCAGCTTCTTGCTGGACCCCGTGGCGCACCTGGATCTGGCACTGGTCGCGCCATTGCTCAGCCAGGAAAGCGATACCATCTCCCACCGTTACGACGCGCCCGATTTGCGGAAGCTCAAGAGGACATTTCGCCGCCTGCGAAAACCGAAGCGACGCTGATACCTTGAGGGTGCGAGAGCGACAGCAGGCGACCCCGGGCGATGAACTCGCCCATCGGCATCTTGACGATCATGCACTCCCGGCGCCGCATCGAGATCGCCAGTTCTCGCTCGTGGAAGACGGCCTCTGGGAAAGTGAAGTGCGGCCAACCAGGGGAGATGCGTTGGAGGAGCTCGATGGACATTGCTCCCTTGGGGGGTGGCTAACTCCATTGTGAGGCTCAGCCCCCGGATGTTCGCCTCCCGGAACTTTGGGTCCAGTGGCGGCGCGGCTAGGGAAATCAAATAGGGGCCCAAGCTGATCGTTGTGTTGTCGGCGTTCATCTTCAGTTTTTTTGGGCTGGTAACCTCCCCGTCGGCCATTAGCTGCCTGCTCATCCGGCGGCAGGAACTGATTCAGGAATTCCACCTGCCCCGCGGGCAAGTGATCGGCCCACGCGCGGCTGGTGTCTGGCCACGCCACAAAGCCGTTGCCAGCGAAACGTTCCACACCATGCCGCAGCACCTCGTAGGTCCATCGCGACCATGCGGCGTCATCGTAGTCGGCCACCACTCTCGCCTCGGACGGATGGGTCCGTGCCATCGCCTGGGCCACCCTCGCGACACAGTCACCCTTGGGATTGAGAACCTCACAGAAGATCTCGGCGGGGTGCAGCGGTTTGACCTTGGCCACTACTTCATCCAGCACGGTCAGTTTATGAAAAGGAAGGAAGGGTGCCACCGCGACGTAAACGGGAATACCCAATTGTGCTGCTTCGCGCAGCATCTCCAACCGGGCGGTCGGCGCGGGCGCTTTCGGTTCCAGCACCCTCGCCAGGTCGTCGTCCAGATGGGGTAAGGATGTGCCCAGCCGCACTTGATCTTTGTGCTTCACCAGCAGATCAAAATCGCGTCGCACGAGCGTCGCCCTCGTCTGGATGCGGATGCGATGGCCCGCTTGCAGCACCAGTTCCAAGGTTTGGCGTGTCACCTGGAGTTTCTCTTCCAGCGGCTGATATGCATCGCACAAGAACGACACCAGGATTCGACCCTGACCCCAGGGGGTCTTCACGGCTCGCGCTGGTATGAAGGTGCGGAGTTGTTTGCGGAGCGCCTCCACCAAACCGTCCCGTGCCGCGTAGTAGTGGCCCCAGTCCGCCTGCGTCTTGCCGTCCCAGAAGCGCTGAGCCCGCACCCCTGGCTGGGCCGGTGCGTAGCAAAACGTGCAGCCGTGCTCGCAGCCGTTGTAAACGTTGATACCCCAGTCGCCCAGGTGCTTCTTCCACAAATTCGAGCGGCCAATCGGTTTCATGCTTTTTGTTTCTGTTCGGTTGAGCGGTTGTTGAAAGGTGCATTGATCGTCATGATCAAGTTTTATCTCTTTTATCGGTTTCCGATGCGACTTGTTTAGTTACATGTCAGCGAGCGCTGAATGAGAGCCAGCGCCAAGTCGCGCTCGACGGCGCCCAACATCCGTGCGTGGTCACGGGAAATCAGGCCGAGGTTCAAGCTGAGCACTACCCCCAGCCATGGCATGGCGGGCGGGGTGAGCGGGCAGGAGGAACGCCAGGCGGGAATCTGGGGTGCGCGCTGATTGTAGAAGTCGGCCAGCCAGCGCCAGAGGCTCTCGCCATCACCGGGCCCCCAGGCCAGGCCACCTGTGACGAGTTCCGACACGCGGTGCGAGAGGATGAACTGGCAGCAGTTCGTGGCTTGCGAAAGGGCAAAGCCAAAGCCGGGCATTCCGGGAACCTCGCCGAATCGCTGTTCGATCAGCGCCAGGAAGTCGCAGACGCTGACGGAATGAATCCCGTTCAATTCATGTTCGGCAACATGGCCGGTATTCAGGGTGACGTGATGGAGTCGTGACGCCCTCGGCGAATTCGGGGCAAGAGGATGTACGATCGCGTTATTCATGGGTAGTGTTGTGAGTCTGTCGATTTCAAAGGGTGGGGTTTGACTGCCGTTCATTGACGCGCTGGCCTGAGTGATGCGGATCATCTCAGGCGCCGGACCTTTGCGCGAAAGCAGGGTTGCTTGATGTCCTTCCAAACGATGCAGACGAGGTCGAGGTTGAGGTTGTGTTGGATGCGGATCATAAGGGTTCTACGTTGGAATTTCGTTTGGCGGCGATTACTGCCTGCATGAAACCCTTCACTTCGGAGAGGGCCAATTGGTAGCCGGCCTGGCCCAGGATGCCGTGCTGCTTCGCCAGGCCCAGGGTGATGCGCAGGAGATCCAGAGGCGTATTGCATCCCGCCCATCGGGTCAGGACGACGCCGACCCCGGCCAGCCAGGAATCGTCGCGCTCCAGAACGAGCAGGGCGGGCAGGAGGCGCATCCGCGAGGCGTCGACGCCGCCGAGCGTCACGCGGGCGGAGTACACGGGCGTCAGATACAGGATGCGGTGCGCGTGCTCCGGATCCCAGCATGTCAGCTCGTCTCGCCAGAAGACGGCGACGTAGACTCCTTTGGCGATGTGCTCGAAGCGGGTCATGCTAAGGTCTGGGCTGGAACTCCGGGCCGTGCCTGTTGGTCCTGCGGTCCGTTGCGAGTCATGGAGTTCTGATCCATGACTTGCGTTTGGCGGCGTTTTCCCCCGCCCTCTGCCAGCCGGGTGCTGCTCAGCAAACCTCCTGCTTAAGCTGGGCCTCGAAAGGCCCACGGCGGCGAGCTCTTATGCTGTTGCTGACATGCGTTCGATTTTCCAGTCGTGGCTCATGGTTCTTCGCATCTCTGCCCCATTCCAACAATCGCCATGCCGATGCCGTCAGGGAGGCCAATATCCGAGAGGAGGCTTAGGCCGGCTTAGGCCCCTTCTTCGCAGACGCAGCCAACGTCTGAGACATCCACGAACTGCTCCAGCCCCAAACCCTCGCGCAAGGTGTCGACTTGCTGACTGAACAGCCCATCGCCCTCCGTATCACTGGGCTCACCGGCCATCTCGTCGATGTAGTATTTTATGCCTTCGGCGTCGCGCTGCTCAATGAGCTTGAGGATTTCGGTGAGGCTGGTGCGGATGATGCCGACCGAGTCGGCGGCCCACCGCGCGACGACGGCGTTGGACTTGGGGGCGTTGGTCAGCACCAGTTCCGCCTGCGCCAGTGTCCGCTGGACGAGCGCCGCCGCCTCGGCCTGTCTTTCCTCCGCGATGAGCTCCCTGAGGCGGCGGAAGTTTCCCCGGAGGTTGAACTGCTCGATGTAGCTGCGGAACTCATGAGTGGTCAGGTCGAGGTAGGTGCTGCGGCGGCGCATGGTGGCGGGCGCCTGCTTGGAGCGGTCAAAACGTCCGTTTTCGAGGGAGAGGCTGCGGCCGGAGTGCTTGAGGACGATCTGCTGGGCCAGAGCGTCGGCCATCATGTTCTGCTCCCGGGGCACCTGGATGAGCTCGAAGGGATATTCCATCTGGAACTGCATGAGGGCGCCGCAGTACCACCGCATCTGGTTCCTCGCCTTCCAGGAGCCATGCACCTGGTGGACAACCAACTGTGAGTCGCTCTGGGCGATAACCGGCACTTCCGGGTTGGGGTAGAGAGCCCGGACTATTCGCAGGCCGTTAAGCAGGGCCAGGTATTCGGCCTCGTTGCAGGTGCCGTGACCCAGGAACATGGACTCTGCGGCGAAGCAGGTGTCCCCCTGGCGGATGTAGATGCCGGCACCCATGACGCCGGGGTTTTCGCTGAGCCCGTCGGCTTCCAGGTGCAAGGGCTCGCTCGGGGTCAGCGGAGGATTGGCGTAGGAGCGGATGCGCTCGATCACTTTGTCCAGTTCGGCCTCTTGGGATGTGCTTAGGTTTGTGTTCATCATGTTTTTGCTGGTTTCATCGACGAAGTCGCTTTTTGCCTTTCACCGCGCTTCCGAGTTCTCCGCTATGGGAGCCTGACGAGGATTTCGCTGCCCGGTCTCGCGTCCGCACTCGCTGAGGGATATCTCCGATTGGAGACGCTTTTGCCATCGGCCCCTTTCCCCAGGGGATCACCAACGCCGTCGTCGAGGCGCGCGGGAGGAACCGAACATCTACCAAAATCTCCGAGGTTCCGACTGCCGTTTTCCAGCCCGGGTGCAATCAGAGCCGGCTACCACTCGGATGGCCTGGGCAGGTCGCCGACCTCGCCCCTCTGGTCGAACCCGAGCCAGTCCGGATGGATGTTGGGCCAGAATGAGGCGCGCTTGGTCGGCCGGTGGAAGAGGTGGACGTCCTGGCGCCACTGGACCCGCATTTGGTGCATGGCCAGCCCGTCGCCCATGAGGGCTCCCTCGATGTCGCCCCGCTTGCGGAACTCGACGGTGTTGCAGAGGTTGAAGACGCCCATGGCCCAGTCGAGTTGCTGGAGGTAGTAGCTGCGCATGAGTAGAGGGATCATCAGGGTCATCTCGCCCTCGGACCGCTGGTTGACCAAACGGAGGTTGCCGCCCAGCCACGGGTGGGTCAGGTAGCTGGCCAGCGGGTAGGACACGAAGTTGGGCTCCTTGCCGAGATCATCCACCAACCGCATGAAGTTGGAGAAGTAGGGCTCCTGCCGCTGGTAGAAGTTGTGCCCGCGGATGGCGGCGTGCCGGGTCCGCAGGGAGTAGGAGGTGAGGTCGCCGGGCCGGTCCATCTCTAGCTCCCAGGAGGTCAGGATCAGGGCGAAGACCGATGCCTGCATCTCGACCGGCAGGAAGTAGGGCAGGCCGTCGTGAGTGATCACGCCTCGGTCCAGGCAGTAGGTGTAGGCGTAAGCGTCCCGGTCCATCTTGAGCGCCGCCTTGAGCCTGGGGTCTAGGGTGGCGTAAACATAGGATTCGGAGTGTCGTGCCCGCACGGGCTGGCCGTCGGGCAGGTTCATGCTCCCCTGGATGGCGTTCGTGAGGGTTTCGTCCTCAAGGTGGTTGGCGACCCGCGAGAGCGGGATGCCGTAGTGGCAGTCGGGGCCGTCGAGTCGGATGGCCGTGCCCCAGCGGTTGGACGCACCGTCTATGACCGGGATGCCGGACCCCAGGCTCGGGAGGATGTCGGCGAACATGGCCGCCGGCGTGGACTCCAGCCCTCCGAGCCGCGCGTCGGGGTAAAGGTAGGACGCCGGGAAGAGCTGGCAGGGCCCGGAGGCGCGGGCGAGCGCCGCGTAGACCATGAACACCCTGCGCAGGTCGATGTGCGGAGCCAGGGAGAGGCTGAGCTGGGGCGTCACGTAAACCAGGGATGTGAAGACGCCGCGCAGCGTCCTGGGCCGCAGGTCCTGCCAGAGATGGTGGTGGTAGCGGAGGTGGCGCGCGTTGATGCCCAGCCCCAGCGCCTGCGAGGGGCTTTGGAGCCACGGCGAGCGCACGAGCAGGGCGTGCTCGGCAGGGAGCTCCCGGAGCTGCGGTAGTTGCGGCACCGCGTGGATCTTCGGCACGTAATTCCACTCCTCCAACCCGTCCGGGATCTCGGTGCCGAAGCCGATGCCGGCAACCAGGCACTTGTGCAATGACCAGCCTGGCGGGAACGCGAAGTCGGTCAGCTTATATGCCTGTGCCGTCGGAATGGCGCAGTTGAGCACGTTCCTTCGTCCTCCGGCGCTCTTCTCGAAGTCTTCGAATGCCCACTGGGTCCCTGCCCACCCGGACTCTGCGAGTGTCGCCCAGCGTTCCTGCATCTGCGGATCTCTCAGTTCGTTTATCATTGTCGCTCCGCCGTTTTACTGCTTTATCTTCCGCCTTTCCTTTTTACGCGGAGCGCTTTTCCCCCCGTGGCGCCACGCATCGATTTCACCCCGGGGTCGCTGAGAGTTCCGTCGCCAGTTCAGCCTGAAATTCGCGAGCGAGTCGGCGCCCGTGGTGGACCTTTTTGGGATCGTGACCGCCGCTGCCGGCCCATCCCTGCCGCCCTTTCGGATTGATCGGATTCTCTTCCATAGCTCCGCCGCCGCTTGTCTGTGCGCTATGGTGTCCGCCGGTCCTTTCGCTAGTCCTCCGTGGCCACCTGCCAGCGGCGGCAGTTTTTAGCAAAGCTCGCTCCTCCTCCGTGAGGGTCCATCAGGGACGCGATGAGCTTGGCGCAAGCGGTGCTGTGTGAAAGGGTTTAGTTGACCAAGCATTAGGGCATTTGGCCGCCATTCGCTCCTACGGGAAGGCCGGCTATCCCGGCAAGGCAACGCCTGTGCCCCTCTGGGCTCAGGCAGGCCATGAGCCCATTGCACATCTGCTCGAACTCCTGGCGCAGGAGGTGGTTCACGCCGCAGGGCCCCGGCAGCCTCCACTGCCCGGCGATGCCGCCCCCGGTGGGGCGCAGCGCGAGGATTCCGACAAAGAATAGGTGCCCGCCGGGTCTGGAGAGCCACGAGATGTTCAGCATCACCCGGCCGTCGCATGCAACATCGCGGGTGAGGCGGAAGCCCTGCGCCTCCAGGTGCTCGGCCAGCAAACCGGTGGGAGGCTCGGGCTGCGGTTCTGGGGGCCGTGGCTTCGCCTTGCCCAGACTCCGGCAGAAGTCGAGGATCTCTTTCTCGGTCACGTGCCGTTCCGGCGGCATCAGCCGGTCCAGCTCGGCCAGCGCGGCGAAGATGTTGCGGTTCAGTGCCCCGCCGGCGTATTGCGCCTGGATATAGGCGGTCAGCGGGTAGAACGTGCCGACGCGGGTCTTGCGGGCCATGAACGCCTGGTATTCGAAGCTCCCTCGCGCGTCCTCCTCGTGGATCACCACGCATCCAAAGTCGAAGATTTGGGGGGCGTAGTCGCGGATATTGCGGTAGAGCCGGGCGGTGTGCTGCGGCCGGCCCCACTGCAGTTGGATGCCGAGGTCGTGGACCTTGCGGTCGGGGTGCGGTTGGGGCTTGGCTGGGGAGAAGAAGGGTCCGAGATCAGTGTGCATATTCAAATGGGGTCATCATCAACGTCAAAATGATCGAGTGTGGCTTCGACATATTGCAATTTGTTTGGCTGGAATCTGCCCGCTGGCAACGACGCGCACTCATGGTGGTGTGAGGCCGATGCCGTCGCCAGAGGTTTGCGATGCACTTCTGCGCCACTCGTCGCTCTCTATTTCGGGCATCTTTTCGGACTCGCGCGAGGATGCCGGATGCGGACACCGGGGGGCGTTCAAGGTCGCGGTTTCTTGCCTCTCTCCCGACCGTCAGGCGGCGGCGGGTCGATTTTGAGAATATCCAGTTCTGCAGGAATGTCGTTATTCTGCGGCTTCCGATTTCGAACATTGCCAAGCGGCAAGTCGGCTCGGGTCAAGAACTGGAGGAGAAAATCAGCCATGAACTTGGATTGGAGTTCGAACATGTCCTCGTCGAACTCTCCATCGGCGTTCCGGTGCCCGTCAATGTCGAGGTAGAGATATCACAGGGCTCCCGGACACGTGCGTTGCGCATTGCGCAGCAAACGGAGGAGTACGTGGGCCGTGTGATCGAAATCCTCATGGGCAAATACCCGGTGATAAATGGCCACCGCCTTGTCACGCTTTTTCATTTCTCGATCATTCAATTCGCTCATCATCGTCGCTTTTTCGTTTGGCGGCCTTCTGGTGGCTCCGCGGAATTTCGCGCGGACCGACCGGAATGCGCGGGGCGGGCTGGCAACCCTGAGGCGGCTCCGGGATCACACGCCACCCGTACAACCCTTTCAGATCCAGCATCCTGGCAAAGTCGTCGACCAACTCGTAGTGTTGGCCTAGCCCCAGGTGCGGGAACCGCGCCTTCCAGTGGCGGAACAGCTCCTGCGAGAGCCCGACCGTGGGCCTGGCGCGGTAGGGTGCGGGGAACTCCGTGATGCCATGGTGAAGGTGGTCTCCCCGAACCGCACCAGCCGCGTCCAGCATAGTCACCTGGATGATCAGTCGCCAGGTTGCCTCAACGCGGGGAGCAGCAAGAGAACCATCTCCGCAGCGCCAACCGCGAAACCCAATGCCCATCGCCAATTCCAGCTCCCTTCGTCCGGGCCGGCTGCGGTTGACTGCGGTCGCACGGGTGGGCTCGTGCAGCACACAGAGGAACAGCGGAATGCACCCGAGGACCCGACGCGCGACATGCATCACGGGATGGTCTCCGTCCCGTCAGGCGAGGTGCCGGAATCCGCCGGGCTCATCTTTTATTTGCATAGCGTCAATTCCTGATGACCGTCATGAGGATGACCTCGTGTCGTGCCTGGTCTGCGGCGTGGGCGTCGATCAAGTCTTCCTGAAATGCCAGGCCGATGACCTTGATGAAAAAGTCGGACGTGCTCTGGCCTGCCTCCGTCACCTTGAGGATGACCCCGACCCCCCGGTGCCAGTCCGGTTTCCCATCCGTCGTGGCGAGTACGACGGCGACGGGCGTGGCCAGGGGTTTGTCTGCGAATTCCAGGCGCGCGGTGCCGACATAGAGAGGGATGGAAACCAGACGCCGGACCTCCGCATGAAAGAGGGGCTGCGTGATGTCCTTCCAAATGATGCAGGCGATGTCCAGCTTGGGGTCGTGTTCGATTCGGACCATAAGGGCTCTGACTTTGGAATCTCGTTTGGCACCGTTCTTCTGCACGCCTCCCGGACGAGCCATCCGCGCAGACCCCGTTCCCCGGGCTGCGGAGGCATGCACCCCAAGCGATCAATGGACCGGGAGAGGACTTGTGTTGCGCTGCCAAAGGCGGCCTCGTTTGCGCTCGATTCGAGATGCGGCCAAGGCACCTCTACGATCTGGCTGCCCTCCGAAAGTGGCTGCAAAGTGACTGCACCCCCGACGGGCTTGGTGGCCAGATTTCCCCGTAACCAATTGGCATACAATGGGCTATGCCGCGAAATGCCTACCTCGGCTCGTCAGGCTCATAACCTGAAGGTCGCTGGTTCAAATCCAGCCCCCGCAACCAATTTGCCCCCTGCAACTTACGCAGTTGCAGGGGGTTCCGTCTTTTCCCCCCAACCCGAGCCAAAACCCATGGAACCCCATGAAAACCCATAAAACTCGAGAAAATCTTGCTACAATCTTGCTACAGGACTTGGGGGTTCAGGGCCCGTTCTCTCGATCGCCGCGGCGGTGCCTGAGACCATACCCGCCTCGATTCGCATCCGCCACGCTGCATGTTGTGCTCCCAAGTGGGGCCTACATGCGCGCTTGTGTCCAGACTCAATCGAGGCCGCGGGCCCGCCTCCACTGAGCACGAAGCCCTCATGGACAAGGGTCTGGGCACCAGGACGAGAGTCTCCTTCACGCCGGCCGTTGTGCGCGCTGCTCGCTCACCCCACGCACCCGCGGCATTCGGGACGGCCGAGGCAGGCCCCGGATCAACCGAAAAAAAGTCGAAATTAATGTTGAGAGATTTTAACCCTTGGGGTTAATTGTCATGGCGAGTCGTGGAAATCTCATTTGTTAACACGAAGCT
>Ga0181527_1000925_pt1 | contig 32068 bp, 21 predicted proteins | sample PEATcosm2014_Bin_30_FD_119762 | JGI IMG/M metagenome (GOLD analysis project Ga0181527, IMG submission 119762) | Peatland microbial communities from MTU Mesocosm Facility, Houghton, MI, USA - PEATcosm2014_Bin06_60_metaG | ecosystem: Environmental > Terrestrial > Soil > Wetlands > Peat | place...
ACTTGAAAGCCGTTCATAGCCAGGTTGGTCTTGAGGCTCATCAGCATGGTGACTGAGTCATCGACGACGAGGATTGTCATGGCCATGAACGCTCCTGACTGGCACGGACTTATCCCTCATGAGGGCCGCGGCGTTCCAGGCGCACCGGCCGGGGAGAAGGACGGACAAGGGCTTGCGCATGACGTGGATAGTTTCGCGGAAGCCGTCGACCAGCAAGCCCAGAAGGTCATCGCCCGCCTGAACAAGCAGTACAGATAGTTCATCGTCAGCATTTGGCCGAGGGTTAATGGAAATTCCGAGCGGGGGTTGAGATCAGGCCACGAGGCCCGAGTTTACCGGGCTTTAGCGGGCAGCAGAATGCTCGAAGCCGGCTGTGCCTGGAAGGGTGCCGCAGGCCATGTGCAGGGGGATGATTGCCGGTCTCACTTGTGCTTTGCGTCGTTCATGTCAGCGGAGGTCACGATCTGAAGATCGGCGGCGAGAGGACAGCCAGTGCAGTGAGGAGTTCTGCCGCAGTGTGCTTTGCCCACGGCCACAGTGAGGGCGTGCACTTGATTGAAGAGGCGCGCACGGCTGGCCGGGGGATCGGCGGCGAAGGCCAGGCGAGTGAGATCGACGAGGGATTCATAGCCTGCGGGGCCGGGTGGGGGCGCGAGAAGCAGATGGCGCACGGCGATGCGGCGGAGATACTCGTCGGCCACGGGGACGGGATGGTTGAGAGCGTAGAGCAGGATGGCGTCGGCGGTCTCAGGGCCTACGCCGGGCAGAGCAAGCAGGCGGGGGCGGAGGGTGGCCGTGGGCGCGGCCGCGAGCAGGTCGAGCGAACTGGAAAACTCCCGGTCGAGCATGGCGACAAAAGCCTTGAGCGCGGGGGCCTTGCGGGTGTGAAAGCCGGAGGGGCGAATGAGATTTTTCAAATCTTCAAGGGCGATGGAGCGGAGGCCATCGAGGGTGAGCGCGCCGGCCTGGCGGAGGTTGGCAAGAGAACGCTCGACGGCCTTCCAGGCGGTGTTCTGGGTGAGATAGGCGCCGAGAATGACTTCAAAGGGAGTTTCGGCGGGCCACCAGTGCTGGGGGCCGTAAGCTTGGGCAAGCCAATCGTGCATGGTGCGCAGGCGCTGCGCGGGAGTGGGCGGGCGGCTGGGGTTCACGGCAGGGAATCCTCGGCGGGCGGGGATTGGAGCTGCAGCTTCCACTCGAGGATGCGGGCGCGGGCGGCGGCGGCTTCAGCCTGGGGGACGTGGCCGGCATGCTGCAGGGAGATGGAGAGCGCCGCGTGGGCGAGCGGGTCCGCGGGGGTGAGGACGGTGAGCGCCATGGCGGCGGTGACGGACTGGTTGAGTTGGCCGGCGTCGCGCAGGGCGCGAATGAGGCCGTGGTGGGCTTCAATGTGCGCCGGATCGGCGGCGATGGCGGCGCGAAAGGCCTGGGCCGCTCCAGCAGGCGAGCCGACGGCAAGCAGGTCAAGGCCACGCTGGAAGAGCGAGTCGGCGGTAGGAGGATTGGGGGTGGTCACGGCTGTGTTCAGGATAACGGTTGGAGGGGTTTTGCGAATTCAATGCGCTCCGCGACCTGCATGGCGTCAGGTCTGCGCCCGTCGAGACGGGAGTTCACTTCGTTTCCTCGACGTTGTAAAGCTGGAACTCGCGAATGGCCGCGGCATCGGTGCTGGAAAGAATGTTGAGGCGGACGCGGGCGGCGGTGACGGACGGAAAGACGTCGATCTTCTTGTGGCCGATGGCCTGGGCGGCGGCGACGGTCTTCCAGGCGGTTCCCGTCCAGACGTCGATGGAGTATTTCTGGATGCGCTGGCCGGCGTTGAGCCATTCCATGGTGAGTGCGCGGTTGAAGGTGATGGGCTTGGGGAAGCTGACTTCAAGGCTGGAGTGACGGGAGCCGGCGGGCGCGGTCCAGAAGGTATCGGGGTTGCCGTCGAGCGCGGCGGAGACTTCAGATGAAGCCGGTGTGTGCTCGAGCGCGAGGTTGTGAGCGTAGCGCGCGCGCAGAGCTTTACCGAATTCCTGGAGGCGGGCGACATCGCTGTCGGGCAGGAGGCCGCGGCGGTCGGGAGCGAGGCCGAGCATCAACTGAGCGCCGCGGCCGGCGGTTTGATCGTAAGTGGTGAGCAGTTCGTCGAGGCTTTTGAGAGAGGCTTCATCGTCGGGATGCCAGAACCAGTGCTGGTTGCGCAGGGGCGTGTCGGCTTCGACGGGACGCCAGCGGAGATAGCCGTGACGGTCGATGACGTTCCAGTTTTCGTAAGGGACACGGCCGCTTTCGGTGCCTACCCAGCGGGCATCGCCGTATTCGAAGAGGCCGGAGTCGGCGAAGACGATGGTGTTGGGCTGGTAAGTGCGCAGAGTTTCAACGATCTTTGCGAAGTTATAAACATGGCCGGCGCTGCCTGCGCCGTCGAGCCAGAATTCGACGAGGTCGCCGTAATTCGATGCAAGTTCAGATAGCTCGGCCTGGTAGTAATCGTCGTAGGCGGCGGAGTTCTTGTATCTGGGTTCGTGGCGGTCCCAGGGAGAAAGATAGACTCCGAATTGGAGGCCGTATTTGCGCGCGGCGCGGGCGACATCGCCGACCACATCGCCTTTGCCGCCTTTCCAGGGGCTGGACTTGACGCTGTACGCGGTTTGATCGGTGGGCCAGAGGCAGAAACCATCATGATGCTTGGCGACGAGCACGACATATTTTGCGCCGGAGTCGCGAATGGCTTTCATCCATTGATCGGGATCGAATTGAGTGGGATTGAAGACGGAAGGGTCGGCCATGCCGTCGCCCCATTCGCGGTCGAGGAAGGTGTTGGTGGAGAAGTGGACGATGACGCCGAACTCGAGGTCCTGCCAGGCGATTTGTTGCGGAGACGGTTTGACGTCGGGGAAGCTTTGCGCGGAGGCGAGCGAAGCGATGAGGAAGAGAGTGAGCGCGGAGATTGTTGATCGATTGCAAAAAGAGTTCATTGATAACTCTCCAGTTATACTTTGCTCGCGGCAGTGTTAGTGGCGCTGAGGAAGGAACTTCCAGATTTCGGGGTCTTCTTCGCCGAGAACCCAGGAGCAGAAGCCCTGAATGCCATTTTTCTGAACGAGTTCGTAGCGGTCCCTGAAGGTGCGCAGATCGGTGAAGAAGATCCATTCGCGCATCTGGTCGCGATAGAAGTAGAAGTATGCGCTGTGGTCTTCAGCGTCCCACTGGATCTTGCCGCCGTAGGCCTCGGCGAGTTGCCGGGCGTTGGGGACGCCGATGTAGTCGGCGGTGGGGTTTGGCTTTTCGTTGCCGGTGGCGGAGTCCTTGGTGGGAGCGCCGGTGTACCAGTGGTAGCCGTAGAGGGGAATGCCGAGAGAGAGCTTTTCCTTGGGGACGGTCCGGAGGGCGTAGTTGAGATTGTCGACGGTCCAGTCCCAGCCGGCGACGGGTCCGGGCGTGGTCCAGCGGGTGTGTTGATCGTAAGTCATGAGGCAGACGAGATCGGCGTACTTGGCGAGGGCGGCGATGTCATAGGCACCGCGCCAATCAGTGTAGATCCACTTGGCAAACGCGCCCTGGCCGGGGTAGCCCGGTGCATTGGGCACGGTGGCAATGGTTAACTGCAGGCCGCCATTGTGCATGGCCTCCGCTGAAGTTTTGACGAGCGCCGTCAAGAGATCGCGATCGGTCCAGTCGACGTTCTCGAAGTCAAACTGAAAGCCGGTGTAGCCGTGAAGTTTGCACTCGCGGATCATGGCTAGGTTCATGATGGCCTGAGCGGCGGGATTGGTGGCCAGCGTGTGGAAGCCCTTCTTGTTGAACATGGCCAGGATGGGCATGACGGGAACCTTGTCGTCGTGGGCCCGCTTGAGCACGGTTGGATCGGGAGCGCCGGTGACCAGGCCATTTTCGTCCAGCTGATACCAGGTGGGCACCAGCAGATCAATCTGCGAGGAGTGGGCGAGGAACGAACGGATGGAGTCGGGATTGCTGGTCAGGTAGAAGAGCGCGACCGGAGCTGCGTGCAGGCAGGGGGCTGCAGCGAAAACGAGCGAGAGCAAAAGAAGGAATCGTTTCATGGGTCTCCGGTCGAGATACTGGGCGCAAGAAGAATTTACTCTTCCAGCGAGTTCAAGCGGTTGCTTTGCCTGCAAAATGGGCTTCGATTTCTTCCAGGGTCTTGCCTTTGGTTTCGGGCAGGAAGAAGGCCACGGTGATGAAGTAAACGACGGTGAAACATGCGAAGAGAAAGAACATGGACGAGTAGCCGTACTTGCTGACGAAGGGCAGAAAGACTCCGGCGAGGATGGTGGAAACGAGCTGATTGATGACCAGGGCGATGCTCATGCCGTTGGAGCGGATGCGGGTGGGCATCAGCTCCGACAAGGCGAGCCAGACGCAAACGCCGGGACCGAGGGCATAGAAGGCCATGAAGAGATAGAGGCCGAGGGCGACCAACCAGCCGTGGTTTGCGTCGGGAACCTGGCCGACAACGGCTTTTTGGATTTTGAGAGGGGCGGACCGGGCGGCGTCGAGGTCGGCGAACGGGTTTTTGAAAAACGCTTCAACCTTGTTGGCGGGCACGCAGCTTTCGCGGGTGATCCGAATGGGGACGGCGGCCGTGTCGTCAGAGCGCACAAAGCTGGTGGCGGCGGTGAAATCGCCGTAGGAGTAAATGATGGCCAGGGAGGCGCGATTGCTTTCAATTTGCCTGGCGGTGTCGCCGCTGGCGGCAAGCAGATGGCTTGCCTGCGCCTGATCGAAGCGCAGCGTGAGTTCCTGATCGGCTCCGACCATGGATTGAACCTGGCTGCGGGCGTCGATGCTGAGCTTTTCGGTACGCAGAAAGAGGATGCCGACACCGATCAGGGAAATGATGATGCCACTGGTGCCAACGATGAACAGGAACCTGCGTCCCTTGCGATCCACCAGCACCATGCCGACCATGGTCATGAGGAAATTGACGATGGTGAAAATGACATAGCCCCAGTGGGCATGGAGATCGGAAAGGCCGGATTGCAGGAGAATGCCGGCGTTGTATCCAATGATGGAATTGATGCCAGTGGCGGTGTTGCAGGCGAGGATGACGAGAGCCAGCATGAAGGGGATCACGTACTTGCGCTGCAAAAGCGATTCCCGCACGCGCTTGCCTGGGGAAAGCTTCTGCTGGGCCAGGTGCGCTGTCTCTTCCATCTCGCGCAACTCGAGGCCGGCTTGCTGGGCAGAGCGAGAGCGCAGCAAGGCCGCGTAGGCCTGCTCTTTCTTGCCACGGCGAAAGAGCCAGCGCGGCGACTCACTGACCATGAGGCTGCCGAGAACGAAGAGGACGCCGGGAGGAAGCGAGACCCAGAAGATGCGGCGCCACGCCTGATTCTTGAAGGCGAAGAGAGTGGCGGCGTCGGAGGCGAGAGAAACCGCTTGAACCCGGTAGCTGAAATAGATGCCGACCAGGGCCGCGGCCACAATGCCAAGGGTGAGGAGCCACTGAAAGATCGCGGTGCCCTTGCCGCGGCTGGATGCGGCCAGGCACTCGGCGAGATAGAGAGGGACGACGACGCCGATCAGGCCGCCGCTGATGCCTTGCAGGAGACGGCCGAAGAACAGAGGACCATAGCCTTGCGAGAGGGCAATCACGGGGATGCTGAGGACGAAGGCGATGCCGCTGAGGACCATCAGCGGTTTGCGGCCCATCCAGTCAGCGAGTACGCCGGCAAACAAGGTGGAGAAGACGCTGCCTAGCAGCACAGCCGCGACGATGACGGAAAGCTGCGCGGCGGTGAGGCTCGAAGTTGCTTCCAGGTAGGGCAGCGCGCCGCCGATGATGCCCACGTCGATGCCGTAGAGCAGGCCACCGAGGCCGGCAACCAGGAGGAGAAAAAGGTTATAACGGCGCTTCTCGGACGTATCGGCGGACAAGGGCGTGGAGTTGATGGCTGTCATGGGCTATTTGCGTCCTCCCACTAATCGTATTGTCACTATCTCATGCGGATGAAGGGTGAAATCAAATTGATTGTCTCCGCCCACCGATATTGCCGTTTGACCCCGTTCCACAGCATCCGTTTGACTTACGCGATCCAGATGCAGGCATGGAGTCCGGACGGTCACAGTCCGCTCCGTGCCGCCAAAGTCGAGAAAGCGCAGGATGGTCCCATTCTCATCCTCGGCGGGCTTCCATGTTTCCAGCAGGACGTTTGGATCACTCATGTCCAAGAAGCTCCCCTGTTTCCCGTCAAGGCTCTGAAAACAGTCGGCATCCGCCGGCACGCTGGACGGCTGCATTGCGTCATGAGGTTGATTCTGAACTGAAAGAGTTACCGCCTTGTCCTGGGTTGTAACAACCTCCGTTTCCAATGGAGTAATCTCTTCCCATCCCATACGGCTCAAATCGCCTGCGCTGGTCGAAGGCGCGCTGGTAATCACATAGTGAAAGCGGAAATGCCCTCCTTGACCGGCTCGATAGTTCGTATCCCAATAGTTGTTCATTACATAGGAGAAGATGGTTCCGGGACGCTTGCCGAATCCAACCGGCCACTCGCCGCGGTTGATGTCGCCCAGCGTAACCAAGGGCGCGTCGAGGGGGAAGACGCTTGCCGATACCCCGTCCTGCTCGACTGAAACCCAATGTTGCACGGAAAACCATTCGTGCCCCGCACCTGGGTACATATCTCTCGCAGGATCGACGACTCCGTTTTGGATCTCATATTGAAACTGAGGCCGGCTGACGGCAAACGGGAAAGCAAAGTAAACGGCCTCCTTGCTCTCAACCTGCTTCTTGTCGACGTCTTCAACGAATTCAATTTTCTTTTCGCGGTCAAAGAGGCGAATCTCAGACCGAATGGAAGGAGTGTTCAGATCCTCGCTTTCCAGGCGGGCAACTTCTCCATCGGAAGTGTGAGTTACCGAGACGATCTTTCCGTTGTAAGAGGGATGGATTGCCAAATCCGCCTTTGGGTAGACATGGCTATATTCAAGGATCGTGTTCGGAGCCTTATCGCCCCCGGTAACGTAGAGATACTCTCCAAAACGATATGGGCTATTCTGGCTTACAAGCTCACGCCGCAACTGTTTGTCGTAGATGCTGCGGACCGCGCCGGTTGCGGGATCAAGCAGCACCTTATAGTAGCGACTTTCGATTGATGAGCGTTCTTCTGCCGCAGGGATTGGCGCTGCTTTCTGCGCTTGCCGCATGAAATAGACCTTGTAACCAACCGGCGGGACATCCTGGGCTACAAAACGAACGTGATAGAAGTCGCTTCCGGCGCCGAGGATCTCGAAAGGCACCGGCTGATCGGTGGATACATCCACAATCTCCTGGTCCTTATCCAGATCGACGAAGGCCGCTCCACTTCGTTTCCAGTTCAGGCTGTTAAAGACAATCAAGCTTCCCGGTCCGACCGGAACAGCATCCGCCAGGTTCGCCATGCTGCGCCGGGCGACAAAGTCCACGCGGCCCGCGGCGTTCACAGCAAACTGTTCCTTCACCACAAGCTGATCGACGGCCTCCATGGCCGTTGGGTCGGTGACGCTGTTATAGGAGTCCCATGTGTGCTCATCCATCAGCACCATATCCGTCCACATGCGATCCAATTCGGCGGTATCTGTCTTGAGAAGAGGGTTCACCAGCGATGCCAGCGTGGCAAGTTTCTCCGCAGTTTGTCCCCGTGGTTCGTTCCAACGCTCCATGGCCAGGTAGTAAGCATCGGCGGCTGCGCCATCCTCCCAATACGGCCCGCCATCCCCGCGGATGGTGGGGATGTTATCGCCAAACTGTTTTTCGATTTCCTGGAGCGCCTCGTGGAAACCCGAGTACTGCAGGCGCGGATACGCATAAATGGCATTCCATCTTTGCACCAACTCCGCCTGCTGAGGAAACAGATCCGTATTCTCGACCTGGGTGCCATAAAGGATGGCGGCATTGGCATGGTAACTTGCGCCGGCGTACATTTGAAGAAAGAGCGGCAGGGTGTCGTGTCCCGCAGGGGGGATCGGAGGCAGGCCGAATAAACTCCTTGTCTGGTGGTAGTGGCGTGAGTACCACAGCAATACCCGCTTGCCGTCCGGCCCCGTCCACCACATCGGCGAGTTCTCATTGAGACGTCCTTGCAGCAATACGGGAGCGCGGTAGTTGTTGCTGGCAGCGGCCAGATAGTGCAGCCCCGCGGCCGCAAGGATGGAAGCATAGGACCAGGAGTAGGAGGGAACGTCGGTGATATTTGCGTAGACGAATGGAGTGTTGTGTATTCTGCTGAAGTTGGCGCTTTGATACAAGGAGCGAATCAGAGTCTCCGCGGTGGGGATGCCGGTGAGCAGATTGGCGTATTGGGCGGGAACGAACAACTGTTTCTTCTGAATGGCGGCAATGGCTCGCTGCTGCTGGGCGGCGGAACGCGTCTGAAGAAACTGCTGAAGATCCCACTCTCCATCCAGACTGAAACGAAAGTCAGGATGCTCTGCGGTCATGTCCATCGCTTCGTCGATGGTGCGGCTCTGAATGGCTGCGACCTTGGCCTGGTAATCGGAATAGCCGATATCGACATGGATATGGGGGACGATATAGACGGTCCACTGTTTGGCGGGATCGATCAATTGCCTGTAATGTTGCTCTCGGCCATTGATCTGCACGGTCAGTTGAGCCTCGGTTCGAGGCTGAAACTCGTGAACCAGGAACTGGACCTTCTCCTCGCCGAAATCATAGTTGCCATGCAGTTCGGCATGATAACTCCTTGGGGCGACGGTCAGATCCGCCTTGCTTCCGGGCTCAAGCCGCCCGGAGTGGCGAATGAATGTTTCCACGCTTTCCAGCAATTCGCCGTTCTGGCGCTGGTAAAAGACAGTGGGTTCAAGTTGCGCAGAGGAGACTTCGGGAGGTGCGTTGGGCGGGACACTGTCGAGTTCAATGGCGTCGTAATTCAATCCGGCTTCGGGAACGGCTTCTTCGGCCTCTTCGACCACCTGGAACGCGATCTTGTTGGGTCCTTTTCGCAGGTAACTGCCGGGAAATGTAAACTCAACGTCCGCGGCGGAGTATACAGGGTTGAAAGAAGAGCTTCCCGGGTCGCCGTTACTGTAGTCAAGCTTGGGATGAAGATAAAAGATGCCGTCCTTGCCATTGATGTCAACCTTCAGAGCCGGCAGGCTGGGAGTCTCAACCAGCAGGGCAATATGGAGTCGATAGTTATCTGCCGGCGGGCCTTCGAGCGAGAAGGTGATGGCACGGGGCGCAGAAGCGATGGCCGCTTCCCCGGAGTGGTGCGCGGCCATGAGGACAGCCGGCTGCGCGGCGAACCAATCTTTCGCAGGATCGCTTTGAGAGACGATGAAATCGACGTTCCGCACGGGGTTACCGGAGGCGAACTCGGCAGAGGAGCGGTCGAACTTTCCGATCTGGAATATCGTATTGCCGGGGTTGCCGGGCACAGATTGCGCAGAGAGCACGGAAGCGGCCAGAAGAGGCCATAACAATCCAAGGATCATGCCTTTGTTACAGCTCGAACTCATCGGTGGACCTTTCCTTTGTTCATGCAGAGTATCGCGGATTGAAACACGAGCCGTGGCACACTTCGTGGGCGCAACGCGCCGAATCGCCGATTCCGATCCGCCTCAGCGGTTTCATACAACAAGCACCTGGATGCCGTTGGCTTTGAAACCGGCGAGGGCGTCGGTGGTGATGCCGGAATCGGTGATAAGAATGTCGATGTCGGCGACGGGGCAGATGAGGGCGGGACTTACCATGGCGATCTTGCTGGAATCGGCAACCACGATGACCTGCTTGGCCTGGCGGGCCATGGCGCGAAAGACAGCGGCTTCGTCGGGCTCAATGGTGGTGGCGCCGCGCCTGACATCGACACCGCAGGCGCCGATGAAGGCCTTGTCAAGAAAGACTCCGCTCAACATCTCCATGGCGGTGGGGCCGGTGAGGGAGAACGCGCCCGCCCAGCGCATGGTTCCACCGGTGAGGGTCACGTTCAAGGCGGCCTGATGGTTCAACTCCATGCCGATGTTGACGGCATTGGTGATGATGTTGATGCCGCTGCGGTGACGGATGCAGCGGGCGACCTGGGTGGTTGTGGTTCCGGCCGTGAAGCCCACGGTTTCATGTTCGCGGATCAACTCCGCGGCGGCCAAACCGATGCGGCGCTTCTCCTCGGCAAAGCGTCCTTCGCGCTCCTGAAAGGAAGAGTCGAAGCGGAATGGTTCATACAGGGTCTGGCCGGCGAGCTTGGCGCCGCCGTGAGTACGGTGGACGAGGCCACGCTGCTCAAGGCGGGTGAGGTCGCGGCGGACGCTGGCCGCGGAGGCGTCAAGCTGGGCGGCCAACTCATCGACGGAGGTGTTGCCGTGGCGCAACAGCACCTGGAGGATTCTCTTCGCGCGTTGATCTGTCTTTGTCGACATGGGAGTTCTGTAGCCAAGACCACGGTTCCCTAAGCATTTTACATTCGACTCACGCCGGTTGGGGTTCTTTTGTCAAGATGCGCAGAGCGCAGCCGCGGCCTAGCCGAAGCGCGCGCCGACCTGCTCGGCGGAGACGCGCTCGAGCGTGCGCACCAGGGCGCGCACGTTCTCTTCGCGCACCGAAAAGCGGCGGTATTCGCGATCGCGGAGGTCGCCCATGGCCAAGCCCTGTTTGCGAAAGCGAACCGGGCTGGGGAAGGCGGTCCTGACGCTGGAATGAAACTCCTTGGCGCCGGTAGACTCGGCGATGGCGACGATGTTATCGGCCGTGATGCCGCCGCCGGGCATGATGGCGATGCACCCATTGGCGGTTTGCACCATGTGGGCGATGGCGCCAATGCCGCGGGCGACGTCGGGCGCGCCGCCGGAGGTAAGGATGCGGGTTGCGCCCGTGGCAAGCACATCCTGCAGGGCCTGGGGCAGATCGGGCGTCATGTCGATGGCGCGGTGAAAGGTGACCGGCAGGGGCCGGGCAAGCTCGACCAACTGTCGCGCGCGGGCGACATCGACGCGACCTTGCTGGTCCAAGATGCCGAGGACGATGCCGTCGGCGCCGAGATGACGCGCGTGACCGATCTCCTCCCGCATGACTTCGAATTCGAGATCGGTATAACAGAAGTCGCCGCCGCGGGGGCGAATCATGACGAACAGGTCGATGGCGACCCGGCGGCGGACGGAGGCGATCAATCCCGCGCCGGGGGTGATGCCGCCTTCGAGCAGATCGGAGCAGAGTTCAATGCGCTTTGCGCCCCCGCGCTGGGCCGCGATGGCAGACTCCACGGAATCGACACAAACTTCAAGGTCCATGTGACTGCGTCCCATTCAAAAAAAGTCGCGGTCCCGCCGATCATCGTAGCATCCGGACAGGGCCGCGAAGCGTGAAAGCCCGGTAAGTGCGGCTGCCGCGATGATATGCGGCAGCCCTCAAATTAGAAGGTGTACTTCGCGGAGAACTGCAGGTGGCGCTCGACTGAACGTGTGCCCTGGAGAGAGACGTTGCCAAAGTTGCTATCGGTGATGCCGGTATCCGGATTGCCGTAACTGACGATGTTGAATGCGTTGAATGCATCGAAGCGGAAGCCCACGGTGTGCTCTCCGACAATGTGGAAGTCCTTGAATGCCGCCATGTCCATGTTGAAGAAACCGGGACCGCGCACGGCGCCGTTGTGGGAGGTGCCGAACACATTGTTGGCGGGCACGCCGAATGCGCAGGAACCATTGTTCACTCCCGCGTTGAGACAAGGAGTTGCCGAGGGATCGGTGCCGAACCAGTTTGCGTTGCTGTGCCCGGCGATCTTCAGCTTGCGGTATTGGTTGACGCGGTTGGCTCCGTAGCTATTGGAATTGGTCGACCCGCCGGTAATGTTCTCCGGAAAGCCCGAGTAGGCGACGGCAGCGGTGGAGAGCTTCCATCCGCCGATGACTTCATCCAACACGCGGCCGGCCGAGGAGAAGTATTCTTTGCCCCGGCCGACCGGGACTGCGTAGACGCCGGTGGCGGAGAGGTTGTGCTTGATGTCGTAGCCGGCCAGGCCGTCGTCGGCGCCGCTGTTGTAGTAGTTCTCGAAAGCGCCGCTGAAGCCGTTGACGTTCAGGGAGTAGTTGCCAAGGCTGTTGGTCATGGCCTTGCCCCAGGTGTAGTTGACCGTGTATTCGAGGCCATGATTCAGGCGCTGGCGGAGAACTGCCTGCAGTGCGTTGTAGTTCATCATGGCGCGCGACTCGGTGATCAGCAGCCCGCCGTTGCCGCCGACGCCCAGCGCGGAGTCAATCCCATTCACGCCAATGTACTGGCTGTTGTAAAACGGGGCCGACGTCTGATCATTGTTGACGGTCAACTGGTTGACATTGCCGTAGTCTTCAATGTGCTGGCCTGTCTCTCCAACGTACCCCGCCTGCAGGGAGGCGGTGCGGGTGAGCGCGTATTCCAGAGTCAGGTTGAACTCCTGAACGTATGCGGGCTGAATGTTCTGCGGATAAGCGGTGTAGCCGTTGTTGGAACTGCTGTACTGGACGGAGGTGTCGGAGCCAGTAAAGCCCTCCTCGGCGGTGTTCGGTGTGGGCACCGATGTGGTCGTGGGGGAGCTTACCGAGAAGCCGGCCGCCTGCAGGAAGGGCGCAATGGCCGTGAGGCGCTGATTGAACGAGTTGCCTTCAAAGAAGCTTGATGCGCCGTAGCCGCCGCGGACAACAATGCGATCGTTCATTTGATAGGCAAACCCGATGTGCGGCATCCATTGCCGGTAATTCGGCTGGTAGCAGGCCAGGTTGCTGCAGAGTCCCGCCCCCGGGAGAGCGCCCACGGGGAGGTGGCCGGCATAGTCAATCTGCCCCGTCGTCAGGTCGATGTTTCCGGTTCTGTCTTGCTCTTCGATCCAGGGTTCGTCGACCTCGTAACGCAGGCCGAAGACCAACGTCAGGTTGGGGAGCACCTTAAAGTTATCCTGCGCAAAGCCGGCCGTCCGCCATTGGCGCTGCCCCACGTTGACGCTGGCCAGAGTTACGCCTCCCGATTGTACGCGGTCCAGCACAAAATCCGCTGGACCGTAGCCGCCTGAACCGTTGCCATTCGAGGTGAAGGCGCCGGAGTAGTTCAGCGAACCCAGATAGCCGTCGTTGTTGCCGGTGGGGTAATTGTTCTGGTAGCGGCGCGCTTCGATCCCCATGCTGAGATAGTGCTTTCCCCGCTGCCAGGCTAGGCTGTCGACGTAGCTGTAGGTGTTGTCGATGACGCCGCCGTTGTAAGCCGGTGTGCCCACGTCGCTGATGCCGCCGCCGATGCCCTGGTTGGTAAAGCCGTTATACCTCTGGTTGGGGAAGGTAATGCCGACCTTGGTATTGCCCGCGGTTCCGAATTGCCCGGTTGTATCCTCTGGGAAGCCCTGATTCCAATCCGTGCGGGTAAACCCCACACGCGCCGAATTGACCAGCGACGGCGAGAAGGTATGCACCCAGTTGGCGCCCGTGACCCATGTGGGATAGAGATTGATGCCCGGAAAGGTGATGGCCAGAACCGGGGTTGAACCGTCGTAGGCGTGGGAAATTGCATAGAATCCCGTGATCTTGTCCGCGGCGCGGGGGCCGTATTCGATCTTCACATCGCCCTGATTATTGGCCTTGTAGCTGCGCGATGGCGCCAGGTAGTTGTTCTGCGCGATTCCATCGGAAGGTGTCGCGTTGGGCAACGGGTAGAACTTCGGATTCGCAAAGAGGAATTTGGCCACCGGATTGGTGATCGGGACTCCCTGGTTGTTCTCATAGGCGGCGAAGTTGTTCAGCGGATCGTAAAGTTGGATGGGGTTGGCGGCGGCGAGCAAAACCGAGAAATCGCCGTTGCGCATGGCAGAGGTCATCAAGCTTGCCGACCCGGTTCCACCCTTGTGCCAGCGCGATCCCAGGTAATCACCAAAGAAGAACAACTTGTTGTGCAGGATGGGCCCGCCTATGGCGCCTCCGAACTGGGCGAATGAAAATGGGTTTATCGGGGTTACCGGTGTTGACTGGCCATTTCCGTAGGAGTTTGCGTCAAACCTGTAATCTTGCGCATAGCCGTAAGCCGAGCCGTGAAACTGGTTGGTTCCGCTCTTCAGCACGCTCACCACGCCGGCGCCATTCACGTTGCCGTAGTCGGTAGGGGAATCGGCCGTAATCACTTTGATCTCCTGCAGAGCTTCCGGGGCCGGGCTATAGGAGATCAGGTTGTTATACGTCTCGTTCATGTCGATGCCGTCGAGCGTGTAGTTGTTCGCCTGGGCGCGATTGCCATTGAAGTTCGGCGTGTCGGAGTTATAGGTGCTGCGTTCGAAGCTCGTCGGGCCGGAGGTTCCGTAGGTAGTGACCGCGCCCGGCAGATACAGGGTCAGGGCGGAAAAATCCAGGCCGTTGAGCGGGAAATTCTCAATGGTGTTGGCGGTGAAGGTGCTTGAAATCGTGGGGTCGGTGGTGTTCAGGATGGGCGCGGCGCCCGAGACGCTCACCGTCGTCGAAGAACTTCCCACGGTCAGCTTGACGTTGAAGTTCGCAGTCTGCAAGACCTCCAATGCGAATGCCGGCAGCGTCTCCGTGTTGAACCCGTCTGCCTGCACACTCAACTGATAGTGGCCGATGGGCAGAAAGTCGATGCGATAGAGGCCGGTGGAATTGGTGGTTGTGGACGTATCCACTCCGGTGTCGAGGTTATGGGCTACGACGTGAGCGCCGGAAACGACGGCGCCCGTCGGATCAGTGACTTCACCTGTTATGGAGCCATTGACGCTCTGGCCAAGGGCCATTGGGATGCACGCAATCATGGCGATCGCACATCCGAAGACAAGCCTCAGGAGTCTGGTTTTCATTTGGGCCTCATTCTGTTCGTTGCGTCGGATTCATCTGTTTTCAGCGCGGTGGCCGATGGGATGGATTCCCCGCTGTCATGGTTTGGCCGTTTAAATTACCGCTCAGGGATTTCCGGGCGTTCGTAGAACGGCGTACGTGGATTGAAGGCATCACCTCGGCGCCTTCCTTCCCTTGCGAACCTTCCCTGGCGAACGTGGGACAAGGGAAACCGAATTCTGCTCGAAGCGGACGGGTAGTCTTGGCGACCGGATTCTTGGAACTACGACTTAGGGCCAGTCCTACATTCGAGCAGAATAGTAGCAAAAAACTGATTAAATGGTCAAGTTAATCTAAAAATAGAGAACATATGAGCGAAAATGAGAGAATAGAAGACGAATATCGAAACGAAACGCGAGGATAGTGAAGTTGGGGGAGCGGGCTATACGCGCGCCGGTTAATTGTCGTCGGTGATCTTGCGCCAGGCACCCGACGCCGGAGCGGCTCCGGGAGCGGAGAGGTCGATTTTGGTGCGCGGCAGGACGACCAGATCGACGCGGCGGTTCTGGGCGCGGCCTTCGGCGGTGTCGTTGGGGGCCACGGGGTGAAACTCGGCGTATCCGGCGGCGGAGATGCGGTCCGGGGGCATGGCCTTGAGGTCGAGAAAGAGGCGGGCGATGCGGGTGGCGCGGGCCGAGGAGAGTTCCCAGTTGGAGTCGAATTCTGGGGTGTGGATGGGTACGTTGTCGGTATGGCCCTCGATGCGCAGGTCGTAGGGGGTGCGGCCGAGGGCAACGGCGATCTGGCGGAGGGTGGGAAGGGTTTCGGGTTTGGGGGTGGCGGAGCCGGAGGCGAAGAAGCCGGCTTCGCGGAGGCTGATGACCAGGCCGTCGCGGCCCATGTGGATGGAGACGGTGTGGGTGGCGACCTGGTTGGAGAGCATCTGCTCAAGTTGGCGGTGGATATGGTCAAGGTCCTCCTTGACCCTGGCGGGAGAGAGAAGATCCTCGCCCATGACGATGTTGATGGGCATGACGGCCTTGTCGACGCCGGAGGCGCCGGAGCCGTTGGAGGGGCGGCGCGCGGCGTCGGGAAAGAGGCCCAGAGAGCGGAAGGCGGCATCGATGGACGCGGAGACCTGCACCTGCTTTTTCTGATCGGCTTTGGCGAAGGCATAGAGGACGACGAAGAAGGCGAACAGGAGGGTGATGAAGTCGGCGTAGGAGACCAGCCAGCGATCATGGGTGACGCGGCTCCTGTGGACGCGGGGGGTCATGCGGCGCGCTCCTTCTTCCGCCGGCTGGAGTCGTCGAGGAAGCCGGAGAGCTTGACCTCGAGCATGCGCGGGTTCATGCCCTCGAGAATGGAAATGACGCCCTCGAGCATCATCTCGCGGCGCAGGTGTTCGTCGCGGATGCGGATGCGCATTTTGCCGGCGAAGGGCAGGAAGAAGAGGTTGGCGATGCCGACGCCGTAGATGGTGGCGACGAAGGCCACGGCGATGCCGCGGCCGACCTCCTGGATGTTGTCAAGATGCTGCATGACCTGGATGAGTCCGAGGACGGCGCCGAGGATGCCGATGGTGGGGGAGAATCCGCCGGCGGACTCGAAGACGGCGGGGAGGCGTTCATCGTTTTCGGAGGCGGAGTCGAGGGTGACGCGCATGATGCGGCGCAGCTCGCTGGGCTCAGTGCCATCGACGGCGAGCATGACGGATTGGCGGAGGAAGGGGTCCTCGATGGATTGCAGGTCGCCGTCGAGCGAGACGACGCCGTTGCGGCGGGCCTTGTTGGCGAAGGCGACCATGCGGCGGATGAGCTGGTCGTTGTGCTTGTGGGGCGCGGCAAAGACGCGGCCGAGGCTGTGGAATGCGCCGATGACGGTGGCGAGGGGGAATTGCAGGAGCACGGCGCCCATGGTACCGCCAAAGACGATGAGGGCCGCGGTGGGCTGCAGGATCTGGCTGAGGTTTCCGCCCTCGATGAGCAGGCCGGCGACAATGCCTGCGATGGCCAGGACGACACCGCCAATGCTCGATTTATCCATGAAACACTCCTTCAGAAACCGGGTGCGGAGACGGCGATGGGTGGTTCAACGCGCGCGTTCCATGTCGCGCCTTGGCGGCGGGGGCGTGGCGCCGGACTGGCCTGCGACGTCGAGGCTGGCGATGGAGACAACGCGCTGCAGATCGTCGTAGGAGGGCAGGCGGCGAACCACCAGGGCGAGCAGGCGGGCGCGATAGGCGAGGACGCGCCCGGTGACCTCTTCGCAGGTCTCGCGCACGATGAGCTTTTCACCGTTGATGAGGGTGAGCATGGTGTCCGGGGAGGCCTCGGCGGTCTTGATGAGATCGCTGTTGAGCACGATGGGGATGCCGTTGAGCCGCGTAAGTTGGATCATGACGCAAGAAGCTCCTTTGCAGGAGTTATCGGCAGAAGGCGCGAAGGGTTAAAAGAATTAGAAGGAAATTGGTAGAAGTGTCCCCGGCGGGACAGTCGGGGTGGGGGGATAAAGTCCATAACTCCGGGGCCGAAGAAGGGGCCAGATGCGACGGTTCCCGAGCCGGGAACAGCCACCCAGGGTAAGCAAAAAATATGGGGGCGCTTTTGGGGAAGGGCCGTAAATCCACGCATCCAACAAGGAGAACCCCATGTCCCTGGGTGTCTTGAATAACATGTCCGCGACGTATGCGGAAAACAACCTGAACAACACCAACAACAGCCTGTCGAAGACTTTGCAGCAGTTGTCTTCCGGGTCCAAGATCAACTCCGGCGCAGACGATGCCGCCGGCCTATCTCTGGTCAACGGCCTGGAGGCCAACCAGACGGCTCTTACCCAATCGCAAACCAACGCAACAGAAGGCGTAGGTCTGTTGCAGGTTGCCGACGGCGCCCTCTCGCAAGTGACAAGCCTGCTTAACCGTGCCGTGACGCTGGCTACCGAAGCCTCGAACGGCACCCTCAACCCGACTCAGGATACGGCGGCCAACCAGGAGTACCAGTCGATCCTCTCGGAAGTCAATAACATCGGCACCACCACCACCTACAACCAGGAGCAGGTCTTCAACTCCAACACCAGCATCTACACCGGCGATTCCTCGGCGCAGGGCGCGTCGATCAGCGATCTGAACATCCGCACACTGTCCTCGTCCAACCTGGGCGACACCAGCGGTACGATGAACTACGGCAGCGGCTCCACAAACAGCAACGTGTTCGTCAACCTGTCGCTGGATACCGCCGGGGCTCAAACTACTGCCGCGCAGATCGGCGACACCCTAAACGTTATTGGCGTCACTACGCTGACTGTCAATACCCTTTCCAGCTCGGGCACTGTTGTGGCCAACAACATTTCGGTTGGCACCGGCACAGGCTACGCGAACACGGCCCGGGGAATGATCAGCGCGATCAACGCCTCGGGGCTGGGTTTGACCGCCAGCTTTACTACGGCCTCGACGGCCGGCGCCGTTCCCACCGTTGGCGCGGGCACTGCCGCCCAAGCCGCCGCCCTGGAACTGACCAACACGGGCATCATGATCTCCGGTTCGGTGGGGTCCGGCACCGCGCCGACCGCGGCCAGCTTCAGCGGCACCGCGACTGCAACAGGCGCCGCCAACGCCGATATCCTGAGCGGCTCGATCACCTTCCAGGTAGGCAATGGCGCGGCAACCACCGTGACCATGGCCCAGGTGGCTACGGCTGATCAGGTAGCTCAAGGCGCCGTCACTCTGGACCAACTGAAGAGCTATATCAATTCCGATGCGGCTCTCGGTGTCACTGCGGGCGACACGACCGCCGGGAAACTGACGCTGGCGAGCACGGCTGCCAGCAATCCCTCTCTGAATGTCACCTCCAACCTTGTCGACAACTCGATAGCCGCGGGCCCCGCGGGGCTGACTTACACGGCCAATGCCGCATACAGCGACGGGCTCACCACGGGCACGTTTGCCACTACCGGCATTACCGACAGCACGACTGCCCAGGTAACTCCCTCCGACCTGCTTCAACTAGGCACCGCAAGCAGCGGAGGCGGAGTTGCCACGATGAGTTACACGGACAAAGCCGGCCAGTCGCTGAGCGGCACCGACCTGTCCTCCGATGCCGACGCGGAAAGCGCGCTGACCTCGCTCAATACGGCCATTGCCGACGTATCGGCACAGGACGGCTACATCGGCGCGATGATCAACACGCTGAACTCCGTGAGCCAAGTGCTCAGCACCCAGAAGGAAAACGTCCAGTCGGCGCAGAACGCGGTGCAGGCCACCGACTATGCTTCGGCAACCTCCAACATGTCCAAGTACGAGATCCTGAGCCAGACCGGCATCTCGGCCCTGGCGCAGGCCAACAGCGTGCAGCAGGAAGTAACCAAGCTGTTGCAGTAAACCGGGGTCCCCGGCGATAGGTCTTCGTCGCTGGGGTGGAGTAAACCGGGGTCCCCGGCGACAGGTCTTCGTCGCTGGGGTGGAGTAAACCGGCGTAAAGCCATTCACCAAAGAAGGGCGTCCGCAAGGGCGCCCTTCTTTGCGTAGACCAAGGAAACGGCGGAAAGGTGCGCGGATTTCAAGAGAGAGCGGCTCATGCCGCCCGCATCCGAAGCCGATGAACTATTTGGCCGGAAGGGATTTGCGCGGCTTGTAAACTCTGCGCGGTTGGAAAGCGAAAGTCATGAGTTTCTCTTAATCTTGGCCAGCAGCGGGTGGTTCTGCGGCTGCTCAAAGTCAACACGGAGGGAACGATGGGCACAGTAGGACTGAGTTTCGGGTCGCCGACCAGCGGGGCTGGATTCGACGTGAGCTCGACGGTGTCTGAGATCGTGGCCAATCTACAAAATGTGGAGACGCCGTGGAAGACGCAGTTGACTTCATTGCAGAGCCAGGACGCGGCGATCTCCAGCCTGGGTACGCTGTTTTCGAAGCTATCGAACGACATGAGCTCGCTGACCGACCTGGAAGGGATTCTGTCCGAAAAGACAGGTTCCAGTTCCGACACCAATGTGCTGACGCTGACAGCGGCCAGCAGTGCGGCGGTTGCCGGAACGCACACGGTGACGGTGACCAGTCTGGCAGAGACTTCGAGCGGCTATCTTGCTCCCATTACCAAGGCTTCCGACACCCTGTCCGGTTCCATCACGCTGCAGGTGGGCAGCAGCGGCAAAGGACAGACCATCGCGCTGAACTCATCGGACAATACGCTGGCGGGATTGGCGTCGGCCATCAACTCGTCCGGAGTGGGAATAACGGCGAGCGTGCTGACCGATTCCTTGGGTTCGCGGCTGAGCCTGGTTTCGGGCACTTCGGGAGCGAAGGGCAACATCACGGTCACCGCGAATTCGATCGCCGACGCCAAGAGCACGACCACGATCACGCCAAGTTACACCTCGAGCTCATCCTCCAGCGGACTTCTGACGCCGATTGCCAACGCAGCCGCCGACGCGCTCTCCGGCTCAGTCTCCATCACGGTGGGCGGGGGCGCGGCGCAGGTCATTACGCTGAACTCTTCCGACAACACGCTCTCCGGGCTGGAGGGGGCCATCGACTCGGCCAATATCGGCGTGACGGCTTCCATCGTGACCAACGGCGATGGGTCGTCGAGCCTGTCGGTCAGCTCCGGGTCCAACGGGACGCTGAGCGTGACCCCGAGCCTTGTGGACACAACCAGTACCCTGGCCTACACCTCCCCGGTAGCGGGCAAAGACGCGAACCTGACGGTGGACGGCGTGAACCTGACCAGCGCCTCGAACACGGTGGCCAACCTGATTCCCGGCGTGACCTTTCAGTTGCTGGCTCCAAGCGGCAGCGGCGAGCAAGTGCAGGTGATCATCGGCAACGACAACACCGCGGTGGAGAGCACGGTGAATCAGTTTGTCACCGATTTTAACTCCCTGGTGAGCGCCATGAACACCCAGGAGGGTAACTCGAGCTCGGGCACCCCGGAGCCGCTGTTCGGTTCTCCGACGCTGTCGCTGCTGCAGCAACAGCTGTTGAGCGGGTTGAATCTGCCGAGCCCTAACGGCTCTCTGACTTCGGTCTCCACCTCCGCCAATGCAACCCTGTCAGGCTCGATCAAGATCCAGGTGGGCAGCGGGACAGCGCAGACGGTTACGACAACCTCGTCTGAAAACACGCTGGCCGGCCTGGCCGGCGCCATCAACGCGGCCGGCATCGGAGTGAACGCCACGGTGGCGACCAGCAACGGAGAATCGACCTTGTCGCTGACCTCGCAAACTGCTGGCGCCGCAGGGACGTTGACGGTTAGTTCCAGCATTGCTGCTGTCAGCCCCACGCAGTTGAGTTATTCCGACGCGGGTTACACCACCACCACGGCCGACAGCGGCACTATGACTGCGGTTGCCAACTCCGGCGATACGCTCTCCGGCACAGTTAGCATCCAGGTGGGCAGCGGCGCGGCGCAGAAAGTCACGCTCGATTCTTCCGACAACACGCTGGCCGGCCTGGCCGGCGCCATCAATGCGGCCAACCTTGGGGTTACCGCTTCTGTCAACACGGCAGCAGTTGGCAACAATGCACCTGGCACGCTTCTGACGTTGACCTCCGGGACGGTGGGGAGCGCGGGAGCGATGAAGGTGACCTCCAGCATTGTGGACACCACCAGCCCCACCATCACGACCTTGAATTACACCAACTCGTCGGACATCAACAACCTCACCAGCCTGGGTATCAGCGTGAACAACGACGGGTCTCTGACGCTGGACGCAACCAGCCTGGACTCGTTGCTGAACGCGGACTATAGCGGCGTGGTGGGGTTCTTTCAGAACGCGGGCGGGTGGGGGCAGACCTTCTCCACCACCCTGACCAACTCCGGCTCCGCCACGGGGACCGGGATTCTGGCGCTGGCCTCAGGTTCCAACAGCAACATCGAATCCACGCTGAACGCGGACATCTCCAAGGAGGAGTTGCTGATCTCTGCGCAGCGGGTGAGCTTGACCAATGAACTGAACCAGGCCAACCAGATCATGCAGCAACTGCCTTCGCAGTTGCAGGGCGTCAACGAGCTGTACTCGGCGATCACCGGCTATGACCAGAACACAAACGGCTAAGGAGTTCGAAACCGATGGGAAGTTATCAGGAACATGCGCTGGAAAGCGCTTCGGCCGTGGAGCTGGTGGTGGCGCTCTATGACGGCATCATCCGCTTTCTTTACTCTGCCAGCGCGGCGGTGGAGCGCGGAGACCAGGCGGGGCGGCGGGCGGCGGTGAAGCGGGCCCTGGACATCATCATCCACCTGCAGGCGCGGCTGCGCATGGATGTGGGGGGACGGCCGGCCGAGGCGCTGAGCGAGTTCTACGCCACCATCTTTGCGCAGATATTGCAGGCCTCGCAGTCGGCCTCGCGACAGAAGTTCGAGCACGCGATCGACTGCGTGCGGAACGTGCGGGACGCGTGGCGGCAGGTGGCGAAGGACCCCAAAGTGAACCCCGCCCCGGCGCAGGTGATGACCATGCCCATACGCAGGCAGGGGGGCCTGGATGGCGACGAATTCAGCGCCGATGCCGTGATTGGCTCGCGGTGGAATGCCTGAGCGGGCTTAGCCGGCGACGGTGAGCTCTTCTTCCAGTTGCTGTTTCTGGTAGAGGCTGGCGTAGTAGCCGTCGAGAGCCAGCAACTGGTCGTGGCGGCCGAGTTCGACGATTCTGCCGTGATTGAGGACGGCGATCTGGTCGGCGTTGCGGACGGTGGAGACGCGGTGGGAGATGAGGATGGTGGTGGAGGCGGAGGTGTAGGCGCCGAGGCCGCCGAGGATGCGCTCTTCGGTGTAGGTGTCGACGCTGGCCAGGGCGTCGTCGAGGATGAGGATGGCGGGGCGGCGGAGGAGGGCGCGGGCGATGGCGGCGCGCTGCTTCTGGCCGCCGGAGAGGGTGACGCCGCGCTCGCCGACCATGGTCTCGAAGCCCTGGGGGAACTCTTCGAACTCGAGGCGGATGTGGGCGGCTTCGGCAGCTTCGAGCATCTCTTCGGCGCCGGCTTGGGTTGCGCCGAAGGAGAGGTTTTCGCGGATGGTGTCGCTGAAAAGGAAGGTTTCCTGGGGCACCATGCCGATGTTGCGGCGCAGCACGGCCAGCGGGTAGTCGCGCACGGGGCGGCCGTCGATGAGCAGCGCGCCGTGGGGGGCTTCAAAGAGGCGCGGGAGCAGGTTGACGAGGGTGGATTTGCCGGAGCCGGTGGGGCCGACGATGGCCAGGCTTGATCCGGCGGGGATATTGAGGGAGATGTCGCGGAGCACTTCGGTTTCGCCGTAGCGGAAGCTGAGGTGACGGAATTCGATGGCGCCCTGGAGAATGGCGTCGGGGGAAATGGCGGGATCGGCGGCGGCGTCGTCGATGGCGGGCTCGGCTTTGAGCAGTTCGTCGATGCGCTGGACGGAGGCCGTGCCGCGCTGGAAGAGATTGATCACCCAGCCGACGGCGATGATGGGCCAGATGAGCAGAATCATGTAGGTGTTGAACTCGACAAAATCGCCGACCGAGATGCGATGGGCGATGACCAGGTGGCCGCCGGCAAGCAGAGTGATGACCATGGAGATGCCGAGGATGAACTCGAGCGTGGGCCAGAGCATGCCCATGAGCTGAACCAGGCGAAGGGATCGGGAGATGTACTGGCGATTGAGTTTTTCGAAGAGGCCGATCTGGGAGTCTTCGCGGGCAAAAGCGCGGATGAGGCGGGCGCCGGAGTAGTTTTCCTGGGCCTGGGAGGAGATGGCAGAGAAGCTGGCCTGGATACGTTCGAAGCGGTCGTGAATCCTGTGGCCGAGGTACTGGACCAGGATGCTGGCGAGCGGCATGGGCGCGAGAGCCACGAGGGTGAGCCAGGGGCTGAGGTGGAGCAGGAAATACAAGGCGAATACGGTGAAGAAGACCGTGTTGGCGCTGTACATGAGAGCCGGACCGAGCAACATGCGCACGGCATTGAGGTCGTTGGTCATGCGGGCCATAATGTCGCCGGTGCGATAGCGCTGGTAGAAGCCGGAGTCCTGCTTCTCGAGATGGCGGAAGAGGTCGTTGCGGATGTCGAATTCAATCTCCCGCGAAATGCCGATGAGAATCCAGCGCTGGGCGTAGAGGAAGACGCCCTTGGCGAGAGAGATGGCGACCAACAGGCCTGCGAAGATGAGAATCGTTTCCCGGGTGGCCTGCTTCTTTTGCATTTCGTCGACGGCCATTCCCAGGATTCTGGGAAACTGGACCGCCGCCGCATTGGTGGCGATGCAGGAGAGGCTGCCCCAGAGGTATCCCCAGCGGTAGCGGCGCATGTAACCGAAGAGGGGGCGGAGATCGCGGAGCATGGTTGCGGGGTCCTCTTGTGAGCAGTCCTTCTTCATGGTACATGCTGCATTTGCGGAATACCCGGTGCGTAGAACCTCTCAAGATGCACCGGGGCTTCAACGGCTGCGATGCACCTGGAGCAGCGGGTGAATGGGGCGAGTTGAAGCCCCTGATTTCGACTGACCTTTCGCGAAAGGCGACGGACGCGGCTCAGCCTGCCGCTATGCCAGCTCGACTTTCAGCGTGATGCCCACATCGGAGATTTTGTTCGGGGGCATCTCGACCCTCAACGAGGATTCGTCCTGCTTCCACTTGAGCTCGCCCTTCGATCCGAGCAGTTCCACATGGTGGATTCTGCCCGGATTCTGCGGGCTGTTGAGGCCGAGCGCGGTGATAACTGCCGACTTATCGGGCCAACCCATGACGAAGGCGTAGAGCGTGCTGCCCTTGATGGTGAAGCGAACATCCTCGGCGGTGAGATCTTTCTGCTTGTCCTCGTTGAAGTTGCCGGCTTCGATCTTGACCTTTGTGGATGGGCCTTCGCCGTAGATCTTCCAGGGACGCGAACTGTAGATGCCTTCGCTGTTGACGGCCATCCACGCGGTGATGCCTTCGAGCACATTCATCTCCTCGAAGTCCAGCTCGCCGGAGTTGGGCAGCGGGAAGTTCAACAGCAGGTTGCCGTTCTTGCTGACGATATCGGTGAGCAGGTCGATCACCTTCTTGGCCGTCTTATATTCTTCTCCGCGCTTGTAATGCCATTGGCCGATGCAGGTGTCGGTCTGCCAGGGATTGGCGGCGATGCCGTCGGAGACGCCGCGCTCGTGGTCAAGAAGGCACGTCCCGACGGCGCAATCTGTTGCCTCCTTGCTGGTATAAACCGCTTCGGTGAGGCCGCCGTGCAACTGGGCGCTGACGTTGTAAAGGTGAGAGACCATCTTCAAACCGTAGTCCTCGAAGGGAAGGTGACCGTCGGTGTAAAGAAGGTCGGGCTGATACTTGTCGATGAGGTCGGTCATGCGATCGAGGTAATGACGCTTCCAGGAGTCGGGAATGCCGTCGTCGTTCCAATCGAGTCTGTCGACGAAACGGGCGGAATCGGCATCGTGATAGAGGTCGGCGTACTGCGGATCGGCGCCGTCATAGGGAACGCCGGCGAGGGGCCCGGTCTTGTCGGCGCCGTGGCTCGTGGCCCACCACTTGTAACTGATCCAAAGGTGCTCGCTGACGCCGAAGCGCAAACCGTGGTTCCGCGCCGCTTTCTGCCAGATGCCCACAACATCCTTCTTCGGCCCCATGTTGACGGCATTCCAGCGCGTGTACTTCGAATCCCAGAGGTCGAAGTTATCGTGGTGGACGCCCATGCTGACGAAGTACTTTGCGCCGGCCTTCTTGTAGAGGCCCATGAGGCGGTCCGGGTCCCACTTTGCGGCCTTCCAGTTATCAACCAGGTCCTTGTAGCCGACCTTGGAGGGATGGCCGTAGGTTTCGACATGGTACCTGTATTGGTCCGATCCCTGCATATACATGTTGCGGGCGTACCAATCGCCGTCTTCAATGGCCGACTGGGGACCCCAGTGCGCCCAAATGCCGAACTTTGCGTCGCGATACCAGTCCGGAATCCGGTAACTCTGCAAAGATTGCCGGGTGGGAAGGAAGTTACCGCCCTGCGCCGCCTGGGCTTTTGAGAACTTTGAGAGAGCGAGAGCGGAACATGCGCCGCCCATCCATTGGAGTAACTCACGCCTGTTCAATGCCATTCGAGTATCCTTTCTTTCACGGTGCCGCTTGCATCAGGCATCAGGAATGCCGTGTTGCCGTTTTTCTTGAAAGTCTTTCCTGCCTATCGCGAAGCCGCAACCAGAATCGCCTGGCGGACCCGCTGTTCCGCGCCGGCGTTCCAGTAACCGCAGTCGAGTTCGAGGAAGACCGAGGTGTAGGGAATGGTCGTATCGGTCTTGACGATGAGAATGCGGAAGACCTGGGCGGATTGGTCGAGCTTGTGAATGATCTGCTCGTGCGGAATGCGGTTTACGTGGAAACCATACAGCACGGCATCCAGTTGTTGCCGGTACTCGGCGATGCCGGGCGCGTCGTTCTCCTCGACAAAGGCAAGCTCTAAGTCCACAAAGACGTTTGCCCGGAGGTGCCGGGAGGCGGTAATCGCGCCAAGGACCGTGCGCACCGCATGAATCTGATCCGTATCCGCGACAATGGTTTCGATTCCGGGCCGGGATTGGGCCGGATAGGCCGAGTCGGCTACCACGACCCAGTTGCGATGCCCATAGAGCGGCAGAAGAGCGCTAAGTTGGCGCTCCCAATTGATCATTGGTTCGGAAGCACGTTTCCACATCATCGGGTCTTCTCCTGGCAGATAAGAGGCGGCGGTAAAACTTCAACGTCCCATTAGATTGCCCCTTGTCGCAGTTCTAAATCAATTCTTCATCGGCGCAGACGGCGACTTTGCCGCACTTGCCGGAGGCCATGAGCGCGTAGGCGTCGGCGGCGCGGTCGAGCGGGAACCGGTGGGTGATGATGGCGGCTGGGTGAAGGTTCCAGCGGACCAGGCGCTCGACCAACTCCTCCATCAACCAAGTCGACGTGACCCACGATCCGTAAAGTGTCTTCTGATCGTGAATCATGTCGGGAGATGGATTGAATTCGACTGTGCCGCCTTCGCCGAGAAAGACGATCTTTCCCCACTTGCGGGTGGCGCGTATGGCGGTGGCGCGGGCGGCGTGGTGAGCCGAGCAGTCTACCGCGCGCTCGACGCCGAAGCCGCCGGTGAGTTCTCTGACCTGGTCTACATTGTCTGGCCCCGATGGCAGAACAGCATCGCAAAGGCCGAGGTCGATGGCGATCTTCATGCGCTCCGGGACCACGTCGATGCCGATGATTTTGTTGGCGCCGAGCTTGCGGCAGAGCGCGCCGGTGGCGAGGCCGACGGGCCCCAGGCCGGTGATGAGCACGGCGTGATTTCCATCGATGCCGATTTTTGCGAGGCCCTCATAGACGGTGCCGTATCCGCAAGCTACCTGGGCGCCATCGGCAAAGGAAAGCTCGGTGGGGAGGGCGATGAGATCCTTCTCTTCGGCGATCATGTATTCGGCCATGCCGCCGTCGCGCTGCCAACCGTAGGCGCGGCGATACTTCTGGCTGGTGCAGGAGATCATGTAGCCGCGGCGGCAATCGTTGCAGACTCCGCAGCCGGAGATGTGGTAAACGATGACGCGATCGCCGGCGAGGAAGCGGCGGCAGCCTTCGCCGGCGGCGACGATCCGGCCGCAGGGCTCGTGGCCGGCAATCACTCCCTGGTAGCCTTCAGGGCCTTTGCCGAGGTGCTCGTGATAGATGCAGCGAATGTCCGAGCCGCAGATGGTGGAGGCCTTGACGCGAAGGAGAACTTCCCCATGGCCCGGAGACGGCACGGGCACGGTGCGCAGTTCGACGGTTGAGTTTCCGGGCAGGAACGCGGCGGTCATGGTTTCGTTCATTTTTCTGCTCCAGCCATTTGAATTGCATGTTCGTCCGGTTGAGTGGACGGTGCGCCATCGCCTTGTTACGGCGGCGTGATTTCTCCGTGGATGTCCCAGAGGTCTTCCCAGGTCTGGCCGTCCTTCCACAGGAAGACCTGGCCTTTGATCAGGCGGCAGTTGCGGTCGATGGCGGCGATCTGGCGCATTTCTTCTTCAGTGAGCGGATCGGCGGCGGCGGCCTGCAGATTGGCAAGGTAATTGCGCGGGTTGACGGAAAACGGAATGGGCGTCTGGCCGCGCTGGACGGCCCACTTGATGCAGACCACCGCGGGATGGACGCCATGGCTCCGGGCAATCCTGACGATGACCGGATCTTCAGTGGGCGCGGTGTCTTCAGGAGTGCGATCGCGCTCGGGACGGCCCGGCGAGCCGATGGGGCAGTAGCCGACGGGCTGAATGCCGTTTTCGAGGACGAATTGGAAGAGTTGGGGCTGCTGAAAATGCGGGTGCAGCTCCATCTCGTTGACTGCCGGCTTGATGCGAGCGTCGCGCAGCACCAGCTTGAGCTTGGGGATGGTCATGTTGGAGGTGCCGATGTGCCGCACCAGGCCCCGATCCACGAGATCTTCCATCCTGCGCCACGTTTTCATATAGCTCTCGTGGATGTAGGGTTTGGCGTCCGGACTGCGGGAGGTGACGTCGCAGCCCGGCGGATGGAAGTTTGGAAAAGGCCAGTGGACCAGGTAAAGGTCGACGTAATCGAGGCGAAGGTCGGCGAGGGACTGGCGACAGGAGGCGAGCACATCGTCCTCGCCGTGCTTGTCGTTCCACAGCTTGGAGGTGATCCAGAGTTCCTCGCGCCTGACGCCGCCCTGAATGATTTCCTGGAGCGAAGCTCCGACTTCGGCTTCGTTTTCATAGACTGAGGCGCAATCGAAGTGGCGGTAGCCGACCGCGGCAGCATCTTTGACGGCTTCGGCAACCTGGGCGGGGGTGACGCGATCGGAGCCGAACGTGCCCAGGCCGACGGCCGGCATGGTGGCCCCGGTGTACAACTCTCTTTGCGGAATCGCCGCTGGATCGACGGAGGCTGGCTGGTTCTGGTCTTCCTTGCTCATTCCGGCTCCCTGAGGACAGAAAGTTATCGCTAACTACGACCAGCAAATCATACACCAATATGAGCCGTTCAGGTGGGGGTTTTGAGCAGCAGATAGCCGCCGGTGAGGCCGAAGAGAATATCCGGGGACCAGGCAGCGAGGGCGGCGGGCAGATAGTTGACGTTGCCCATGGACTCAAACAGGGCGTTGACCACAAAGTAGGTGAGCGACACGAAGATGGCCACGGCGATGCCGGTGAGAGAGCCGCGGCGGCCCATGGAGAGCGCAAAGGGAATGGCCAGCACGGCCATGACGATGGCGATGAGCGGGTAGGCGAGCTTGTGCCACAGGGCGACGCGCAGCTTCATGGTGTCAAAGCCGCTCTGGCGCAGGTCGCCGATGTAGCGGTCGAGCTGACCGAAGTTCATCTCCTGCGATTGCAGACTTTCCTTCTTGAAATAGCCAGGGTCTTCATGGATTTCAGAGAAGGAGGTTTGCTTGAATTCGCGAAAATCGGTGGGGTGGCCGCCTTCGATGTCGCGCTGCCAGCCATTCTGAAAGCGCCAGGAGCCGGTAGCGGATTCCCAGACGGCCTTGGCGGCAAAGATGCGCCGCGAGAGCGCAAAGGTAGAGAGATCGAACTCGAAGACCGAGAGGTTGGCGAATTCGTTGCGGTCGGGATCGAAGAACTGGTAGTAGAAGATGCGTCCGGGTTCGCCAGGCCGGGGCTGGCCGAAAATCCAATTGTTCTCGGGGTGCAGGACGGTCTGGGGCGGTTTGCCTTTGATGATGTTGCGGAGAGCCTCCTGTTTGCGATTGGCCTGGGGCAGATAGAACTGGTCGAAGAGAAAGAGGCTGACGGCGAGAGCGGCGGAGATGGAGATGATGGGAACCACCAGCCTGTAGAGGCTTATGCCGGTAGCCTTCATGGCGATGATTTCGCTGTTGCGGTTGAGCACGCCGAAGGTGACCAGCACGGCGATGAGCACGGCCAGGGGGGCGATCTGGTAAAGCATGCTGGGGGTGAGGTTGACGAGGTAGGCGCCGACTGTGAAGAGGGCAATGTGGTTGCGCAGGATGTCGGCCAGCAGATCGAAGACGGTGAAGACCAGCATGAGCAGAACGAAACCCAACAGCACCACGGCGAACATATTGAGGAACTCAAGCACCACGTATTCGTCGAGGATGCGGGGAAAGACGCCGTGGGACGCGGCGCGCTGGGGGCGCGGTTGAAACCTGCCGAGGAGACCGCCCAGGGATGCGGCGCTGGACCTGGCCGCGGCAGGATTGAGTTTTTGGAAACGCGAGGTCCAACTGGCGACGGCATTGAGGACGCGGCCGCCGCTGGCCATTTGCCAGAGGAGAAAGAGGCCGCCGACGGCGAAGAGGATGTTGGCCGACCAAACGGCGAGGAAGGCGGAAATCCAGTTTTGACGGCCCAGGGCGATGCCGATGAGGGAGAGCGAGTAATAGAGGATGACCAGGAGGATGGTAAAGACCCAGGCGGAACTCTTTCCGCCGCGGCGGGAGGTGACGCCGAGCGGAACGGCCACCAGCATGAGCACGAGGCAGGCCGCTGGATAGGCGAAGCGTTTGTTCAATTCGATGAGGAAGCGCTTGCCGTCGGGGCCGTGGGTGCGGAGGCGCAGTTCGCTCAAGGGGAGGGCATAGATGGCGGTGTCGAGGCGTCCCAGATGGCCTTCGTTCTGCTGGCTCTGGGCGAAGGGCATATCGTTGATGGCAAATGTGGAGATGTTGGATTGTTGCGGATGGCCGGCGACGGTTTCGTCCTCGGTTCCATTGCGCAGCCGCATGAGCAGTTCCTGGGAGGAGTCGCTGACGACGGTGGCGGAGGCGGCGGTGGTGATCTTGGGAGTGGAGGGGTCAGTGACGTCGGCCATGAAGACCTGGCGCCAGTTGGCGGCGCCCGTTCCTGAGCGCACGTCCTGCACGTAGAGGACGGTATTGCGAAAGTTTTCGTAAAACACGCCGCGCTGGATCTCGTAGGAGGCCTGCGAGGCAAGGGCCTTGTCCAGATCGAGGATGCCCTGATTGGCGCCGGGAGCTACATAGAGGGAGTTGACCAGGCCCAGGAGCGTGCCGACGACGGCGACGATGGCGGAGACGCGGACAAAGTAGCCGATGCCGAGGCCGGAGGCGCGCATGGCGATGATCTCGCTGTCGGCGGCCAGGCGGCTGAGGCCCAGCAACACGCCCACCAGAACGGCCATGGGAATGGTGACCATGAAGAAGTTGGGCAGCATGAAGAGGACGATTTCCATCACGGTGGTGAAGGTAGAGCTGTTGCGGACCACCATATCGAGGATGTGGGGCAGCTCGCGCATGAAGAGAATGAAGGTGAAGAGCGCGCAACCGATGAGGGTGTGGGAGAGAATCTCGCCGAGGATGTAACGCGTGAGGATGCGCACGGACTGGCTCCAGGGGTAGTTTAGCTTGCCGGAGCGTTTTTTGCGGCGGAGGGCTGCCAGCGGCGGAGGCGCAGGCTGTTGGCGAGGACGCAGACGGAGCTGAGGGCCATGGCGGCGGCGGCCAGCCAGGGAGTGAGCAGCAGGTGGAAGGCGGGATAGAGCAAGCCGGCGGCCAGAGGAATGCCGAGGAGATTGTAAGCAGCGGCCCAGGCCAGGTTCTGGCGCATGACGCGGAGGGTGGAGCGGGCCAGACGGAGGGCGGCGGGAATGGCGGCGGGTTGGGCACGCAGGAGCAGGACGTCGCCGGCTTCCTGGGCGAGGTCGGCTCCGCTACCCATGGCGATGCCGGCGTCGGCCTGGGCCAGAGCAGCGGCGTCGTTGATGCCGTCGCCCACCATGGCCACGCGCAGGCCGGTCTTTTGCAGGGCGCGAATGCGAGCCAGCTTGGCGGCGGGGTCGAGACCGGCTTCCCACCCCAGCGCACCCAGAGGGTACCCGAACCCGTCGCCGGGGACCCCGGCTTCCCACCCCAGCGCACCCAGAGGGTACCCGGACCCGTCGCCGGGGACCCCGGCTTCGACCTCCGCGATTCCGGCCTGGCGGGCGATGGGCGCGGCGGCGGCGGCGGAATCGCCGGTGAGCATCAGCACCCGGAGGCCGTCGTGGCGGAGCGCGGCGATGGCGGCGGCGGCATCGGGACGGAGGGCGTCGCGGGCGTCGAAGTAGCCAACGGGAACGGTGTCGAGCGCCATCCACAGGCGGGTAACGCCGGGCTCCGGCTCGCTGACTGGCCTGGGTAATGGGATGGAGAATTCCTGGAAGAGCGCTTCGTTGCCGAGCAGGCAATGGTGGCCTTCAACCGTGGCGGTGAGGCCGCGGCCGGGCAGTATCTGCAGGTCCTGGGCGGGTTGCCATACGAGGCCAAGCGAGCGTGCGTGGTCCACGACGGCGTGGGCGAGGGGATGGTTGGATCGTTCCTCGGCGGCGGCGGCGATGCGGAGCAGGTCGTTCCCGGCGTGGCCGGCGAGCGGGTACACGGCGGCCAGCACCG
>Ga0181527_1000926_pt1 | contig 32064 bp, 28 predicted proteins | sample PEATcosm2014_Bin_30_FD_119762 | JGI IMG/M metagenome (GOLD analysis project Ga0181527, IMG submission 119762) | Peatland microbial communities from MTU Mesocosm Facility, Houghton, MI, USA - PEATcosm2014_Bin06_60_metaG | ecosystem: Environmental > Terrestrial > Soil > Wetlands > Peat | place...
AGAATTTCTTGGTCTTCTCGTTCCAGCTTCGCCGCAGCGCAAAGACGTCCGCGAGCGCCATCGAGGCGATTCGCCGCGCCGCCGGCGCCTCACCGGACACGAACAGCGACGGCGAGCGCTGAACCTCCGGCGCCGCTGGATCGGGATGGGCGAGCAGGAAGCGCGCGAGCCGCCAGGCCAGCGTCGCCTTGCCGACGCCCTCGGGGCCGCCCAAAATCCACGCCTGCGCCATTCTGTCCTGGCGGTAGGCCGTCAACAAGGCCTGCTCCGCCGCCGCGTGGCCGAAAAACGCCAGCGTCTCGCGCGGGTGGGGCGCGTCTTCGAACCGGTCGCTTTCCGGCGCCGCGGCGGGCTCCTTGCTCATCTCGCTTGCACGGCGGGCGCCAGAAAGCGCGCCTCGACCAGCCGCCAAATCGCCTGCGCGACCTCTTCTTGTGGCGCCAGCGCGTCGACGACGCAGCAACGATCCGCCTCGCTGGCGGCGATGTCGAGAAAGGCGTCGCGCAGCGCTTCGTGAAAGGAGAGTTCCTCGCGCTCGAAACGATCCGGCCGCGTCCCGTTTCCGCGCCGTTGCGCCGCGCGCGCCAGCCCGTCGCGCGCCGGCAGGTCGAGCACGATGGTGAGATCGGGTTTGAGATCGCCGAGCGCGACTTTTTCCAGGAGGGCGATCATGCGCGGATCGGCCTTGCCCATGGCGCCCTGATAGGCGCGCGTCGAGTCCATGAAGCGGTCGCAGAGCACGAAGGCGCCGCGCCCCAGCGCCGGCGCGATCAGGCTGTCGACGTGGTCTATGCGAGCGGCGGCGAACAACACCGCTTCGCCGAGGGCCCCTAGCGGCGCGGCCCGTCCGGAAAGCAGAAACTCCCGCAGCCGCTCGGCGCGCGGCGACCCGCCCGGCTCGCGCGTCGCCGCGATCTCGACTCCGGCCTGAGCCAGCCTGCCTGCGAGAAGCCGAATCTGCGTCGATTTGCCGGCGCCCTCGCCTCCCTCGAAAGTGATGAGACGACCCCGGGGCGAATTGGTCGGCGCGCTCATCGCGGCGTTCTCAGTGTTTTTTGGCAAAACGGTCGTGAATGGCGCTCGCCGCGTATTCATAAGCGGCGTCGAAGGCGCGCTTGTATAGCGGGCCCTCCTCGACGCTTTCGGCCGCGACGAGCGGCATGTCGAGCACGACGAGTCCGCCGCGCTTGATTTCGATCCGACCGATCTTGGCTCCCGCCTCGATCGGCGCGATGACCGGCCCCTCGTAGATGATTTTACCGGAAAGCTTTTCCGAACTTCCGCGTTGCAATAGCGCCTTGACGTCATGCTCGGGCGCGAGCGCCACGCTTCCCTTGACGCCTCCATACACCTGCGCCGAGCCGATCGTCTCGCCGGCCTTGAACAGATCTTTTTCCTCGAAGTTGCGGAATCCCCATTGCAGGAGTTTGCGCGCTTCGTCCGCACGATCCTTCGCGGTGCGCGCGCCATAGGCCGCGAGGATCAGCCGTCGCCCCTCCTCCACCGCCGAGGCGACGATGCCAAAGCCGCTTTTCTCGTCGATATTACCGGTCTTGAGCCCGTCCGCGCCAATGCTCATGCTCAGCAGCGGATTGCGGTTCGACTGCTTGATCTTGTTCCAGAGGAATTCCTTCTCGCCGAAATAGCGGTAATAGTCCGGATAGGTCTTGATCACGTGATCGGCCAGCCGCGCCATGTCGCGCGGCGTGACCTTCTGATCCGGGCCGGCCTGCCCCCAGGGATTGCCGAAGCTCGATTTGGTCAGTCCAAGCTCGGAAGCGCGCTTGTTCATGCGCATCACGAAGGCCTCTTCCGCGCCGGCGACGCCTTCGGCGAGCGTGATCGCCGCGTCGTTGCCTGAGTCGATCACGAGCCCGCGGATCAAATCCTCGACGCGCACATGAGAGTTCACCACGAGGAACATCGCCGACCCTCCGGCCCTCGCGCCGCCGTCGCGCCAGGCGTGTTCCGACACGACGAATTCGTCGTCGAGTTTCAAACGCCCTTCCGCGAGTTCCCGAAACACCAGTTCGGCGGTCATAACCTTGACCGTGGACGCGGGCGTCACCGTTTCGTCGGGCGCTTTTTCATAGAGAACGGCGCCCGAAGCCGCGTCGATCAGAATCGCGTTGGGAAAGCTCGTCTGGAAACCCTGCGCGCGCGCGGGCGTTTCGGCCGCGAGCAAGAACTGCGCGACCACGGCAATATATAGCAAATATCCGACAATCTTATTGGGCACGTGCTTGATTCCGTTTGGCGCCGGTTTGGTTGCGGCCGCGACGAACGAACAATGCCGTGACGCCGCGCGGAATGCAATCGCTCCGCGCTCCGGCCGGCTCAACCCGCGAAAGCAACCTTTCCTCTCGATTATTAACGACCCCAAACCTCGAAACTTCGAAAAAAGCGCCCGCGTTAATTCGACGCCTCTTTGACGCCCTTTTGACTAGGCGCGCCGCCGAGATCGAACGGCCGGGTGGGCGGCAGCGGGGCGACGGCCCCCGACGAGCGCGAACCCGCTTTCGAAGAGACGACGCCCGCATTGCCAGCTTCGTCGCCGACGCTCTTGACCAGGGCGGTCATGTCGTCCTGAGCCAAACGGCTTTGCGTCTCCGAGGCCGGCGTGTAGGAACGAGCGGCGCCGTCCCCACCATCCACGAAATCGCGGCGCGGAGGTTCATAGTAGGCGGTCCGCACCGGCGCCTCGCGCTCGGCGACCATCACGGGGGAGTCAAATCCTTCGAGCGCGGCGGGTTGGCCGTCCGTGCGCAGCGACGCCAAAAGTTTGTTGGTGTCGGAGCCCGAAAGCTCGGCGCGTCCCACCCACTCGACCTTTACGCGCGCGGTGCCGCTGGAGCGGAAATCCAGCGCCTCGGCGACGCGCTCAGAAACGTCCATCACCCTGCCGCCATGATATGGACCGCGATCGTTGACGCGCACGATAATGGAATGCGCATTGCGCAGATTGGTGACGCGGGCGTAGCTCGGCAACGGCATGGTCGGATGCGCGGCGCTGAGCGAAGCGCGGTCGAAAACTTCGCCGTTAGCCGTCTTGCGGCCATGGAAATCCGAGCCGTACCAGGAAGCCGCCCCCACGACCGCGTAAGGCTTCTCACTGGGAACATAGGTCTTGCCGGCGATCTTATATGGCTTGCCGACCTGATAGCGACCGCCCCCTTGCGGGACCTCTTCGCCGTCGGCGACGACGCGGGGACTCGGACGCACGCCATAGCGGGGATCGATGGCGCCTTCCTCGCGGCTCGAGTAGCGCTGCGCGGCCGGGGGGGCGGCGCAGCCGGCGAAAGTCAACATCGCCAGCAGGGCGGCGGAATTTTTCAACAGCAAAGCGGGCGCGGACAAAATGCGCGAGGGATCGATGGAACTCATAATCTCCGACACACGCATTCCGCCGCCAATCAATCGCATCGCACGGTCCTTGCCAGTGGGTTCACGTGGAAGCGCCGCCCCGGCCAAGCCAAGAGCGCTTCCGCGACCCCGCCCGCGCCCAATCACGCAGACTGTCTGAATTGCATTACATCGCCGTTAACATTGCCCGAGCCCCCAAATCGAACGATGGGCCAAGGTCTAGCGGCTAGAGAGCCTCGCGATTGCGACAAAAATGCGGCTCCACTCTCTGTTTTGCGCCGAATCCTGGTGAAAAGGCGGGGGGTTGACCTTGGTTCCAGTCGGGTCCGAATTGATTAACGGCTGTTAATGTCGCGCATTTCGGAGCGCGGCCCCGCCCTTTCGCGACGGCTCGCGCTCATGAAGGAGCGAGATCCACGATCTGCGCATCGAGCTTTTCATCCCCGCGAAACGAGCCCAACGACAGTCGCGCCGCGACATGAAAGCTCTGGCCGCGCCCGCGTAGCAAGGCTTCGCCAAGCGGAGATTCGAGCGCCCGAAAGCAGATCGCGTCCATCTCCGCCCCATCGCCACCGCGCAATCGAGCCCGCACATGGCGGGCTCCGACCACCGAGGCATAGCTCACCATCAGGGTAGGAAGCGCAAAAACTGGTTCGCTATTCCCCTGCCCGAACGGCCCAGCCAATCCAATCCCTCGCGCGAACTCCCTCGAGGCGCCGCGCAAGGTGATCGCGGCGTCGATGCGCAGAACGTCGTCCTGGCGCCCGGCCTCGACTTCCCGTTCCAGAGTCAGATTCATGAAATCGCGAAAGGCTTCGAGACCGTCGCGAGCGAGCGTCACGCCGGCGGCCATGGCGTGGCCGCCGCCCTTGACCGCCACGCCGGCGTCGAGCCCCCGCCGCACCGCGCCGCCGAGATCGACCCCACTTAAACTTCTACCTGAACCTGTTCCAATTTTGTCATTAAAAGCAATTGCAAAAGCTGGAATCTTAAACTTTTCCTTTAACCTTGAGGCGATCAAGCCGACCACGCCAGGATGCCAATCCTCGCTGCCCACGACGAGGCAATTGAGCTTGTTGGAGCGACGAAATTCCAGCTCCGCCGCCGCCTCGGCAAACTCAAGCGTGACTTTTTCGAGAGCCTGTCTTTCGGTGTTGAGGCGGTCCAATTCCCGAGCGATCCTCGCCGCCTCGATCTTGTCGTCGAGCAACAGCAAGCGCGCGCCGAGTCCCGCATCGCCGATCCGCCCGCCGGCGTTTATGCGCGGGCCGAGCACGAAACCAAGGTGATAGGGCCTTGGATGGCCATCCAATCGGGCAGTGTCCATGAGCGCCGCGAGCCCAACTCGTCCGCGCTGGCGCATGACCACCAGCCCCCTGACCACCAAAGCGCGATTGAAACCCGTGAGGGAAGCGACATCGGCGACGGTCGCCAGAGCGACGAGATCGAGTCCGGCCAAGAGGTCCGGCTCCGGCCGCGCCTCGGTCCAATGGCCGCGCCGCCGCAATTCGCGGTTCAGCGCCGCCAGGGTCAAGAAGACAACGCCCGCCGCGCAGAGCCGCCCTTGCCCCGAGAGGTCGTCCTGACGGTTGGGATTGACGACGATGGCCGGCGGCAAAATTTCCGGCGCCTGGTGATGATCGAGCACGATGGTGTCGATCCCAAGCGCGCGGGCCTCCTCCAACGCCTCGATGCTGGTCGTTCCGCAGTCCACCGTCGCCAAGACCCGCGTCCCCCGCGCGAAAAGCTCGCGGATAGCCGCGATATTGGGGCCGTAGCCCTCCAAAATCCGGTCGGGGATATGAATATGGGGAGGCGGGGCGCCGGCGGCGCTCAGAAATTGCGCCAGCAAGGCCGCCGAGCAGGCGCCGTCCACGTCGTAATCTCCGAAAATCGCAATTTGTTCGCCGGCCTCGATAGCCTCCGCGAATCGCTCCACGGCGCGGTCCATGTCGCGTAGCGTCAGCGGTTCCGGCATCAATTCCCGCAGCGTCGGATTGAGATAGGCTGGCGCGTCGGCGGGGCCGACCCCCCTGCCCGCGAGCACTCGGGCGAGAACGTCGTCGAGCCCGTTCGCCTGCGCGATCGCCGCCGCCCGGGCCTCTCCGGCGGAGTCGAGGCGCGCTTGCCAGCGCCGGCCAAGCAAGGAGCATTCGACGCCCAAAAAGGCGCCGCCGCGGGTATGGGACATGAGGCGGCTCGTGGGGGAACGAAAATGAAACAGAGCGCGTAAAATCGCGCGTCGGCGCGCTCTTCGGGGGAAAAGCCCTACGCTTCGCCGCGCAGATGCGCAACCCGGACCGGCACGGGCGGATGCGAATAGTAGAACAGCGCGTAAAGCCGGTCGGGCGTCAGCGTCGCCAGATTGTCGCGGGTCAGCCGGGTCAGCGCCGCGATCATCGGCTCCTCGCCCACGATCCCCTTGGCGAAGTCGTCGGCCTCGAATTCGGCGCGGCGCGAGCGCCACGACAACAACGGCGAGAGAATATGCGTCAGAGGCTCCTTGGCGAGCAGAGCGATAATCAACGCCAGACCGGGGTCCGCCGGCAGCGAGAAGACGACCGACAGCCCTCGCGGCCCCAACGCCCAATGCAGCGCGGCGAAGCCGACGAAAGCGAGGCCCGCCGCCATCGCCAGCATCTGCCGAATATGACCGAATTTGAAATGGCCCAGTTCATGGGCGAGAATCGATTCGATCTCCTCCGGCGTATGCTTGGCGAGCAGCGTGTCGAACAACACAATGCGCTTGGCCTTGCCGAAGCCGGTGAAATAGGCGTTGCCGCGCGCGGATCGAGTCGAGGCGTCCATCACATAGAGCCCGCGCGATTCGAACCCGCATTTTAGCAGCAAAGCCTCCAGCCGCCGCCGCAAGTCGTCCTCCGGGAGCGGCGAGAACTTATTGAACAGCGGCGCGATGAAGGTCGGATAGACCGCCATCATCGCGACAATAAAGGCCATGAAGCCGACGAAAGCGTATAGCCACCAATAGTCGGGCGCCGCCCGCAGCAGCGCGAACATCGCGTAAAGCAGCGGCGCGCCGATCGCCAGTTGCAATGCTCCGGTCTTGAGCCAGTCGGCCAGGAAGCTGGCCAGGCTCTGGCGGTTGAAGCCAAACCGCGCCTCCAGCCAAAAAGTGTCGGCGAGCGACACTGGCAACGCCAACAATTCGGCGAGCGCCACGAAGGCCACGAACAAAGCTACGCTGCGGTTCAGGCCGGGCGCCGTTGCCTCGGCGATCAGATCGTAGAGCGGCCCCAGCCAGAAAAGCAGCCAAAGCAGCGAGAGAATCCCGTCGTAGACCGTTTCGAAAATCGAAAATCGCGTCCTCGCCAGCGTGTAGTCGGCGGCCCGGCGGTGTTCCTCGAGCGTCACCTCCTTGGCGAAGTCTCGCGGCGCGGCCTCGCGGTTACGCGCGACGAAGGCCATTTGGCGCAGCCGCAGATAAACGCCGAGCCCCGTGGACAGGACAATGGCGACGCAGATCATCATGGCCAGGGGCGTCATCGACTACTCCGAAAAAAACCGCGCCGCCCCGGTGCCGCCTTCAAGCCGGGGCGGATCGCGCTATCCCTGGAATATAAGCGCGCGGACGCTTATTGCGAGATCAATCTATCGGGAAGGGTTCGGCTCCGCCAGATTCATCAATGCGGCAACAACAGGTCGCGCGCTTGATTGAGCGCGGCGGCGCGGGCGACCGAACCGCCGTGATCGGGATGGGCGCGCTTCATCTTGGTTCGATAGGCGCGCTCGATCTCGGCCCTGCTCGCGCCGAGCCGCACGCCAAGAGTCGCGCGGGCCCGCGCCTCGGGACTGCCCATCATCGCGGCGAGCTCGGCCGGATCGCGATGGCCGAATCGCCTGGCGTCGGCGTCCTCGGGACTCTCGGCGCCGGATGAACCCATCGACGCGCCGGCTTTTTCTGGCCCCGTCCCGAAGCGCGCGCGGCCGTATGATCGCGCCGTCCGCGAAAATCCGTCGTCGTCCGAGAGAAAGCCAAATTCCCAAAGCGCTTCGCGCAACCGATGAGCGGCGTCGTGCGCGCACAGCGCCAGAAAGCATCCGGCGACCGCGGCGGCGGCGCGCGCGATCAGCGCGCCGTCGGGCGGCAGAATATGCGCGTAGCTCTGGCCGCGACGCCCGACTTCCGTTTCGATCCAAAAAGTCGCGAGATAATCCAGCCGCGGCGGCGCGAGGCTTGGCGCGAGCGTCGGCGCGAAAAACACCAGCCCGACGCCGGCGATCCAGAAAAACGACGACCATCCGCGCAAACGCCTATTGTTCAAACCGAGCCAGAAAAAATAGACGCCGAGCGCCAGAATCATCACGAAGGCGATTTGGGTCTGCAGCTCGACGGCGCGCTGAAGCTCGAACCGACGCGCATGTTCCGCCGCTCGCGCCAAGGCGTATCCGCCTTCATCGACCCATTGCCACATCTGCTCGGAATTGACCCGCATCGGCTCGAATTCCGCGGGAGCCCGCATCCGCGCGAGGAGCGGCGGCGCGAGAGTTCCAACGAAAACGGCGACGCCGCCCGCCGCCAGGGGCATGGCGACGCCGCGCGCCTTCGAGACGCCCAGCTCTTCCGGGCCTGATTCGAATGGGTCGAAGGAAATTATGCCGCTCCGTGGGTTCTCAGGCCGCGAGGACCTTCCGCCCACGATTCATCAGGGCGAAGGGCGCGCCGGTCAGCAAAATGTCGACGGCGTCGAGGCTTTGATGGCGACCATTGATCGATAGCCTCGGCAGCGCCAGCAAGTGATCGCGATGCTCGGCGAAGATCATGCCGGGTCGCGTGGTCACCGCGCTGACGAAGCCAAGGTCGCGCGCAAGATCGAATTCGCGCTTTCCCGCCGAGGTCGCGTCGCCGACCGGATAGCAAAAGTGACGCGCGTCCACGCCAATTTCGCGGGCGATCGCCGCGCGGCTGTCGACCATCTCCCGCGCGCAGGCGTCGGCGTCGAGTTTGGCGAGACGCGCATGCGTCGCGGAATGGGCGCCGATGGTGACAAGCTCGTGCCTCGCGAGCTGGGCGAGCCCCCGCCAATCGAGGCAAAGGCTCGACGTCAGCTGGCGGGGCTCTATGCTCGCCTGAGCGCAGAGCGACAGCGAAACGCGCAAGAGCTCTTCCTCGGAACCGTCGCGGAGGAGCCAGTAGAGATCCGTGAACGCCTGATTCTTTTCCTCGGCATTGCCGCATGAGGCGTTGAAGCGACGCCCGGGCACGACGACGTCGATGCGATCCAAACGGCGAATCGCCTCTTCCAGCTCCACCCACCACATGCGCGCCGAACCCTCGGCGAAGCCGGAAGTCACATAGGCGGTCAAGGGCGCGCGATGGCGCTCCAGCGCCGGCAAAACATGCTCGATGAGATCGCGGTAGCCGTCGTCGAAGGTGAGCACGACGAAGGGCGCGCGCTCGTCGCCGCCTCCCCGCAATTCCGCCAGGGCGTCGTCCATGGACAGAGTGCGATAACCTTTTTGGCGCAAGTGTTTGAGTAGCGCGTCGAGAAAATCGATTGAAATTTCGAGCCCCCGATTGGGCTCGAAGCCGCGTTGGAGACGGTGATGAACGCGATGAAACATCAAGATCGCGCCGAGACCCCGCGTATAGGGCTCTGCCAGTCGATGGGCGCCGCTCGCGCGAAACAATCCCATGCCGGCGTCTATCGCTATTTCCCGCCAGGTCGGCATATCCATTCCCTCCAACGAAAGAGGTTGGGCTGCTTGAACCCTGTCCAGTTCTCGTTGACCTTTTCTTGCTATTCCATGGATAGGCGCGAAGCCTGAACGATTTGTGAGCGGGATGGTTATAAATCCGGAAACGCCGACCCAGCGCGTTGAACCATCCCTCGTGGTGTTCGACCGTCTTCCCGACGCGCGCGAGGACTGGATCGCCCTTCGCGAAACCGCTGTTGTCAGCCCCTATCAAAACTACGATTATGTCGCCGCCTGGTTCGAGACGATCGGGCGTGCTCGTGGTCTAGAGCCGATGATCGTCGTCGCGCGCGCGCCCGATGGGCTCCCGCTCGCGCTGTTTCCGCTCGCGACGCATCGAGCCGCCGGACTGCGCTTCGCCGAGTTTTTGTGCGGTCGCGAAAGCAATCTCAATATCGGGCTGTTTCGTCCGGGCGGCGGCTTCGACTCGCGCGGCTTGTTGCTCGCGGCGGCGCGCGGCCGCCCAAGGCCGCCCGATCTCCTTTATCTGCGCAACCAGCCCCGCCGCTTCGGCGCCTTCGAGAACCCGCTGCTTGGCCGCGACGCCTGCCCCAGCCCCAGCTTCGCCTATGGGACCGCCCTGCCAGCCAGTGTCGACGCGCTCGATTGTCAAACCTCCAAGGCCTCGCGCAAGAAACTGCGCAAAAAGGAAAAGCGGTTGACGGAGCTTGGCGCGCTCGTCTTCGAGCATGGCGCGAGCGGCGAGCGCGCGCGGGAGATTATCGCGGCCTTGATCGCGCAAAAATCGGCTCTGCTCGCGGCCAAGGGCGCCGCCGACGTCTTTGAAGCCCCCGAGATGCGCGCTTTTCTCGAACGCGCCTGCCACGCCGGCGCGATGGAAGTCCATGCGCTCCGTCTGTCGGGAAGGATTATCGCGACTTATGTCGGTCCCGCCAAGCACGGGCGATTTTCGGCGCTCGCCAATTCATACGACATGGATGAGGAAATCGCCCGCTGCTCCCCCGGCGACATCCTTCTGCGCGCGCTGATGCGCGACCTTATCGCGCGCGGATTCGCCTATTTCGACCTCGGCGTCGGCGAAGCGCGCTATAAGAACGCGGTTTGCGACGAAACGATCGAGCTTTACGATCTCGTCATGCCCGTGACGAGGCGCGGCGCGCTGGCCGCGCCCCTGCTTCGAACCTTTCTCGACGGCAAGAGACGCATCAAGCAGACGCCCTGGTTGTCGAGGCTGTCGGAGCGCGCGCGGCTGTCCGCGCTCTTCCGCGGCTTTTGAGCGGCGGCATATTCCGCGCCCGCGCCCGTTTAGGCCGCGACAAGTTCCTCGGTCGCGTCTTCGATCAGCGACACATCCGCGTGGGAACGCGAGAGCGCGTCGAAGAGTTCTCCCGCCGCCGGGTCCGCGTCCCGCAGCAAAATCGTGTCGAACATTGGCCCAAGACGCAGCGTATTGGCGGCGTCGGTCGTCGTGAAGACGACGAAATCATATGTCCGCGCCAGCGCCTCCACCATCATCGCGATCTCGTATCGCGGCTGGCCGTCGTCGACGCCGGCGAGAATGATATGCAAGCGCGAGCCCGCGTCGCGGTGAATGATCTCGCCAAATTCGGCCGCGCCCGAGAGAAGGTCGCGCCAGCCCTTCGGATTTTCCGAGCCGCCCGCCAGGAGACCATCGAAGGCGTTGTCCGAGGCGTCCGCCGCGACGAGGACGGCGCTTCCGCGACGCGCCAAGGCGCGGGCCACGGCAAGGGCGGTCCCCGACGCCGACGGGCTATCGTCGCCGCGGGAAATCAGCACCTTGACGCTGGGCGAAGCGAGGCGTTCCGTGTCGATTTTCTCGACAATCCGCGCCTTGGCGGCGATTGTCCTCTCGTCCGCGCGCGGCGCGTCGTCGGATGCGGAGGGCGAAGCTGGTTCGAGCCCAAGACCCGGCTCCGGTTGGCTCTCGGCCCCGTCCGGAAGGCGCGGCGCGGAAGGCGCGACGCGCGGGCGTCCCGAAAGCAATTCGCCGGCCAAAATGCCGCCGATCGAGAGAATCAACGCCGATAAGGACGCGAAGGAAACAATCGGGACTTTCTTGGGGAAGGAGGGCAACTGAGGCGCCAAGGCGCGTTGAAAGATGCGCGCGTCGGCGGGCGTGGCCTGCGAATTTTCCCGCGCCGCCGCCTCCTGATATTTCGCCGAGGCGCTCTCCAGTTGCTCCTTATAAGCGCGCGCGGTCCGTTCCAGGTCGCGCAACCGCACGTCGTCGGCGTCGGCGGCGCCGACCACCGTCTTCTGCTCCTCCAGCGCCCGCGTCAGATTCTCGACCCTGGCGCCGGCTATATTGGCCTCGTTTTCCAGAGTGCGCGCGACGCGCTCGGCGGCGACGCGGCCTTGCGCATCGAGATCCTGAAGTTGCGCCTGCAACTCCTTGATGCGCGGGTGACCCGGCAGCAGCGTGCGGGACTCGAGCGCGAGTTGAGCGCGCAGCGTCACGCGCTGCTCCAACAATCGCCGAATCACTTCGTTATTGGCGACATCCGGAATGTCGCCGATGCGGTTCTGCCGCAACATCTCGCGCAGCAATCGCGCCTTCGCCTGGGCGTCCGCCTGCGCGGAGCGCGAGAGCGACAGCTGCGTATTGAGATCGCTCAAACGCTGCGCGTTGATCGTCGTGTTGTTCGAGCCGACGAGCAGCCCGGATTTCATGCGAAACTGCTCTGCTTGCGCGTCCGCCTCGGCCACGCGGCCGCGCAATTGGGCCACCAGCGCGGCCAATGAATTCGCGGCGCCGCGCGCGTGGTCTCGTTTGGCGTCCTGCTGAAATTCGAGATAGGCGTCCGCGACGGCGTTGGCGCCCTTGGCCGCGAGATCGGGGTTGCGCGAGGTGAACTCTATGGAGAGAACGCGCGTCTTGGTCGGCGAAAGAACGTTGAGCCTATCCGCGAAGGTTTCGAGAATGCGATCCTCGGGGGTCGTACGCGTCGGGTCGCGCGCCAGTCCCAACATCACCAGCGTGCGCGTCGTCGCGCCCATGCCATGCGCCAGCGGGTCGAATTCGTCGTCGCCCTGCAATTCGAGCATCTTGATGACGCGCCGCGCGAGATCGCGCGAGGTCAGCAGTTGAATTTGGCTTTGCACCGCCTCGGGGTCGGGCAGCACTTCGGCGACGCGATCGGTCTTGTCCGCGCGCGGAATGAAATTCTCCTGATTTTCCAGAAGAACGCGCGCCTCCGCGCTATAGCGCGGCCTGACCACGTTCACGAAAATCGCGGAACCCACGAACATCGCCAAGGTCGGACCGAGGATCCACCATCGCTTGGCGGATATGGCCCGGGCGATGCGCGAGAGATCTATCTCTCCCGTCACGCTGCTCTCGTCGCCATTCCGCTCGCCCGCGCGCATTGTTGCAACTCCGTTCATTCCCGATGGAAATTAACTGGCTATGGTTGCCGCCGAGTTAATCCGCGCGCAGTGAGGGTTAAGTTAAGAATTCAGTGAGCCTTTATTAACCACGTGGGCTTAAAAATTCGTGTGGGCCACGGCCGCGTGAGCAATTTGTAAACAGGTTTGGATCGGAAATGACGAGACATTCGGCCCTGCCGCTCAGCATGCTTTTGACCATGTTTCTCGCGAGCTGCGCGGCGCCTGGAGACTATCGGCCCGAGCTTTTGGCGGCTCCGCCCATGAACCGCTACACGCTCGCCGCCGGCGACCGCTTGCGGGTCATCGTGTTCGGACAGGACGCCTTGTCGAACTCTTACGCCGTCGACGGCTCCGGCCGCATTTCGATGCCTTTGATCGGCTCCGTGCCGGTCTACGGCCGCGACACCGCCGCGGTCGAACGCGAGATCGCCGAACGGCTGCGCGCCGGCTTCGTGCGCGAGCCGCGCGTTTCCGTCGAGGTCGAGGCTTTCAGGCCGTTTTTCATACTCGGGGAAGTCATAACCGCCGGGCAATTCCCCTATGTCGAAGGAATGACCGTGCGAACCGCGATCGCCATCGCGGGCGGCTTTAACCCGCGAGGCTTTCAAAGCGAAGTGGATATTACGCGCGTGATCAACGGCGAGCCCATCACGGGCCGGGTGCCGTTGGACGCCTTGGTGCTTCCCGGAGACACGATCACGGTGCGGGAGCGTATTTTCTGACGCGATTTCGCGAAAGTCGCGTCGCTCGGGCGTCGCGCCTGTCCGGAGCGCCCAGTCTGAACAGGAGCCGCGAATCATGTGCGCTTTCGCCATCGGCGCCAAGCAGCCGAGCCAGAGAGACAGCGAGCCCCAGCGCGACTCGTCGGTCGATCAAGTCGCCACGCCGTCCCCCCTCGCGGAAGTCGCGAGCCGCGGCGCGCCCAACAAAGCCTATTCGCCGATCGTTCTCGGCGGCCTCGTGCGTCTGATCGAATTTCTGTTGCTCGCCGGGGTCGGGTTCGCGGTGCATGAAGTGCATGTGGCGCCCATGTGGGGACACGACATGGCCTATGCGATCGTTATCCCCGGCATGTCGCTGCTCGCGGTGATTTCACTGCATGCACTGGGCCTGCACCATGTGTCGGCGTTGCGCGCGCCCGCGCTGCATGGCCTCAAAATCCTGAGCGGATGGACCCTGGTCTTCGTCGGCGCCCTGGCGTTGCTGTTCTTTTTGAAGCTCGACGCCCAATTCTCCCGCGTCTGGCTCGCCGGCTGGTATTTCTTCGGCCTCGCCGCGCTGATGACCGAGCGGTTCGCGCTCGCCGCCTTCGTGCGCGCGCTGACGCGGCAAGGCAAGCTGGATCGGCGCACGGCGATCGTCGGCGGCGGCCCCTCGGCCGAACCCGTGTTGCGCGCGCTCGCCGCTCAGGATGACGGCGATTTGCGCGTCCTCGGAGTCTTCGACGACCGCTCCGACGCGCGCTCGCCCGATGTCGTCGCGGGCTTCCCGAAGCTTGGAAGCATTGACGAACTGGTCGAATTCGCCAGGCACACGCGGCTCGATCTCGTCATCTTCACCTTGCCGATTTCGGCGGAGGAGCGCCTGCTGCAAATGTTGCGCAAGCTTTGGGTGCTGCCCGTCGACATCAGGCTGGCCGCGCATTCCAACAAGCTGCGCTTCCGGCCCCGCTCCTATTCCTATATCGGCGACGTGCCAGTAATCGATATTTTCGACAAGCCGATCGCCGATTGGGATGTGTTCGTGAAGGCCGCCTTCGACAAGATCGTTGGCGCCCTGTGCCTCGTCGCGCTGTCGCCGGTGATGCTCGCGGTCGCCATCGCGGTGAAGCTCGACTCGCGCGGGCCGGCGCTGTTCAAACAGTCTCGAGACGGCTTGAACAACGAGAAGATCGAAGTTTATAAATTCCGCTCCATGTATGTCGACCAGCTCGACGCGGCGGCCCAGCGCCTCGTCACGAGAAACGATCCACGCGTGACCCGCGTTGGGCGATTCATCCGCAGAACCTCGCTCGACGAATTGCCGCAGTTGTTCAACGTCGTGTTCAAGGGCAATCTGTCCCTGGTCGGGCCACGCCCACATGCGATGCACGCCCGCGCGGCGGATCACCTTTACGACGACGTGGTCGACGGCTATTTCGCGCGCCACCGCGTCAAGCCCGGCATAACCGGCTGGGCGCAGGTCAATGGCTGGCGCGGTGAAACTGACACGCCCGAGAAGATTCAGAAGCGCGTCGAATACGACCTTGACTACATTGAGAACTGGTCGCTTCTTAGCGACATCTATATTCTGGCGCTGACGCCCTTCGCCTTGGTGAAGGGACACAACGCTTATTGATCGGCGCCGCGCGCGCTTTCCGCTCGGATGGAATCATCCGAGCGACAGGAAATCGCGCAAAATCAGAATGCTGGAGCAAGTTCTGATCGCAAGGGTCCGTCAACTCTTGCGGAACTTGCTCTAGCGAGCGCCCCTCGCGAAAATGATGGAGAACGGATTGCGCCGCGAACACGCCCTCATCCTGCTGATCGCCGCCCTGCAGGGCGCGGCCGGCGTAACGCTCGCGGCCGTGGCGGCCCATGTCGACGGAAGCGCCAATTTGGCGACCGCGAGCCAGTTCTTGATGGTGCACGGCTGCGCTGGGCTGGCGCTCGCCGCTCTGGCCGCCGCGCTGTCGACGCCGCCGCGGGGACTGATCTACGCGACATTCGCGCTTCAAGCTGGCGTCACCCTTTTTTCCGCCGACCTCGCCCTGCGCGCGCTCGGCCCCGGAAAGCTTTTTCCCTACGCCGCGCCAATCGGCGGAACCACGACGATTTTGAGCTGGGTCGCCCTCGCGGCCTGGGCGATGATCCGCCTCGTGAAGGCCGGCCGCGAGCACGGCGATTAAAGCTGGTCGGTTAAAGCCTTGGCGCGCCGGAGCCTTTTGGCTTCCATCCATCGATTCGCGGACAAAAACCCGCCCTTATCGACCGGAAATCCCGGTCGCCAGCTCGGCGAGGATTAACCCTTGGCGACGCGCCGTGGTAAAAATTGCTGCGTAACGCTAGACAAACCGGCGCTTCCGCCGCACGATATGACATGCCAAGTCTCGATCAACCCGGCGCGAAGACCGAGCCTCGTGGCGGCGCGACGGAGGCGAACAGCCTCGTCAACCCCCTAGAGGGGTTCCATATTTTGATCGTGGAGGACAATCCTTACATCGCTCTGGCGCTGGAGGAGATGTTGATGGAACAGGGCCTGGTGATCGCGGGCATCGCGAGCACGATCGAACAGGCGCTACGCCTCGCGGCGAGCAGTCGGATCGACCTCGCCTTGCTCGACGTCAACATCGGCGAGCGCAAAATCGACCCGGTGGCAGAGGCGCTGACTCGGCGCGGGAAGCCGTTCATATTCACCACGGGTTGCGGCCGCGCGGGTCTTCCCGAAGCGTTCCTTGACCGCCCGATTGTAGAAAAACCCTTTTATATCGAAGAAATACTGCAAACGCTGAGAAGCGCCTTGGCGCCGACCAGCGGCGGTTGAGAAACCATTTTCCTTGGAGTTAACCCCATTTTTCAGCCATCGCGGCAATCGAGCCGGGCCGCCGTCTTGCGATCGTCGCGCTATTGCGTTACTTAAATTAATCAAAGTCGCGTTCGATTAAGGTGAGTTAACGCCGATGATAAACACGTCACGATTTTGTCGTTACGTTTCCGCCGTCGCGGATTTACGTCTCCGTCCGTATGCGCGCGTCGCCGTTACTTCTGGAGCGGCGATCGTCCTTGTCCTCGGCGCGCTGCTCGCGTTCGATATGCCCGAAAGCCTCGCCGAAGGCGGATTGTTGGGGGAATTGTTCGGCTCGCCGTATCGTCAGCGCGTGGTCGAGCCCTTGTACTATGCTCCGCGAGAGCATGGCTGGCGGGTCGGCCGGCGCCATCACGTCCGGCATTACGGGCATCGCCTCAAACACGCGGGCTACGCGCGCCGCCATTTCCCCGTCGGCGCTCGTCAACTGGCGGCGTCGCATCCGGCGCCGGCTCAGACCGCCGCCTTGGGTCGGCGCTCGGTCTGCGTGCGCGCCTGCGACGGCTATTTCTTTCCCGTCGCCGCGCTGAACCGCAATTCGGAGATCTCCTCGCATCAGGCGTCCTGCGACACGCTATGCCCGGAGGCGGAGACCAAGCTGTTCGTGATGCCCGCCGGTTCGGAAAATATCGACGAGGCCGCCGCGGCGCGCGGCGGCGAGCTCTATTCCCAATTGATGGCCAGAATCAAAGCCTCGGATGTGAAGCCCGCCTCTTGCGGCTGCCACTCGGCCTCCGGCAATCCGATCGACTCCAGCGCCGTCCTCAACGACCCGACGCTTAGGCCCGGCGACACCGTGGTGACGGCGCAAGGCGTGCGCGTGTTCAAGGGCGGCCCCTATCCTTTCAAGAGCAGCGATTTCATGTCTCTGGCCGAAACCCGCGATCTGCCGATCGAGAAACGCGGCGCGCTCGCCGCGATCGACCGGGTTCTGCAAACGCCGCGAGGCCGGGTCGCGCTCGCCAACGACCATCATCGGGAGCAGCACGGCCATCGTCGCCGGCAGCGTTCCGACCTCGGACTGGACTTCGCACCGACCAATTGATCGACGCGAAAGGGCGGCCGGGACGACGGCGCCTTGTTATCGCCGCCCTTGCGCGCGAGACTGCGGGCCCGATCCTAGCAAGCGCGGCTGACGGCGCCGTAGAACCGTTGAAGTTGGCGGCGCCTTCCATGAAGCTCTCATGACCAGTCATCCAGGCCCGCCCGCCGAGCAGAGCCCACTTGCCGGTTCGAGCCCGCGACAACGTCCCTCTCCGAATCGACAACGCCGGCGCGCCGGGCTGATCGGCGCGCTTTGTCTCGCCGCCCTGACGGCGGTCGCGGCGGGACTGGCGCCCTGGACTTTTTCCAAAGCGGCGCTGATCGATGCAATCGCCGGCGAGATTTACGGCTCCTCCGGGCTGTATGTCGCGGTCACGGGACAAACCACCTTCTCCTTGCTGCCGCGGCCGCGCATCGTCGTGGAGGGGGTCGCCTTGGCCGACCCGACCGCTTTCGCGATGCTTGAGGCCGAAAGGCTTTCCGGCGACCTGCGGCTGCTTCCCCTGCTGACGGGGCGTATCGAGTTTGGCCGCATGACGCTCGCCCGAGCGCTGATCACGATCGATTTGGGGAAAGCGTCCGGCGCCGGGCCGCTCGCGGCGGCGTCGAAACCGCGCGCCGCGACCACGGCGCGATTGGGCGACGTTTCCGTGATTGACGCGACCGTCAGGCTGCGCGACGGCGAGAAGGTGGTTAGCCTGGAAAATCTGTGGGCGTCGCTGGAATCGAGCGGCCCGGCCGCGCCCGCGACGCTGAAAGGCGCTTTCGATTGGCGAGGCGAGCGCATGGAAGGCTTCTTGTGGGTCGCCCGTCCCGGAGCGATCCCGCACGGCGACACGACGCCCTTGAGCCTCCGACTCGACGGTCCGGCATTGACGATCGAGGCCGAAGGCATGGCGCAGAGCGATGTGAAGCCGCGCTTTGTCGGACGCTTGACCGCCTCGGCGCCGTCGGTGCGGCAAGCCTTCGCGATGTTCGATCTGTCGCCGCCCCTGCCCGGGCCCTTCGACAATTTCAAATTGGCCGCGACCGCGAGTCTGGAGCCGGACACAATCCAGCTTTCGCAGCTGCGCTTTTCCGCCGACAATAACGAGTTCGAGGGCGCGGCGGAGCTGCGCCGGGAGGACGAGCGGTTAAACTTCCAGGCCAAGCTCTCCAGCGCCAATTTCTCGCTCAAGCCGATGCTGGCCTATCTGCCTTCCCTATCCAACGGCGACGGACAATGGAGCCGCGAGACCTTCGACCTGCCCGATCTCTCCCGCGCCGACGTCGACCTGCGGCTCTCGGCGGCCCATGCGCGACTGGCGCGACTTTCCGTCGACGACGCGGAATTTAGCCTAGGGTTACGCGCCGGCCGACTGGAACTCGCCGTCGATCGGGCGAAGGCCTACAAAGGCTCTCTCAAGGCCCGCGCGACATTCGCCCCAGGCGCCCAAGAGGCGCTCGACATCCATGCTAGCGCGCAAACCACTGGCGTCGACGCGGGCGCCTTGCTTTGGGACGCCAGCGCGCGCGAAGACATCGGCGGCTCGCTCGATTCCACCCTGACGCTGGACTCCAGCGGCGACAGCATGGCCGCCCTGACGCGCGACCTTAATGGACGCGCGAGTTTCACTCTGTCCCAGGGCGCCATCGCCGGAGTCGACTTCGAGCGGGCGCTCAGTCGTCTCGACAAGCGGCCTCTTTCCAGCGCGATCGACATTCGCTCGGGACGCTCCAGCGTGGAAAAAGCCTCGGCGACGATCAAAATCGTCGACGGCGTGGCGGAGTTCGAGAATGGTCAAGCCTTCGGGCCAGGCTTCGCCCTGGCTTTCGCGGGCTCGACGCGCGTGTCCGACCGCGGCCTGGCCCTGCGGGCGCGCGCCATCGAGGCGGACGCCAATGGCGCGCCGCGCCAAGGCGCCCGCGAAATCGCCTTCGATGTCGTGGGTTCCTGGGACGAACCGAATCTCGCGCTCGACGCGAAGGCGCTGATCCGCCGCTCCGGCGCGGCGGCTTCCCTCCTCCCGCTCCCGGCCGCGCCGGAGGACGGGGCGAAGGAGCGGTGACGGGGCGTGTTCACGCCGCCCGCGCCGCCACGGCCTTGAGATAATACCCGCGCGCCGGCGGCATTGGCGCGCCGCGCGGGGCGAAGACGTCGCGGTTCAAAAAATGCCCGGTGAGCCGAAAGGCCGCGTCGAGTTCGGCCGCGTCGGGACGCGCGGCGAAGTCGCCGCCTTGCAAAAAGGCGGGATAGCGCAGCAGTCGCTCGCGCCAGGGCTCTCCCGCGTCGCGCGAGACCGCGCGGCCTGATTTCGGCGAGACATAGGCGAGATCCTCGCGCGCGCCGGTCAGCGCGCAGGCGCTCAGATCGAGGCCAAAGCCCAGCGCGCACAGCATCGCGATCTCGAACCGCGCCAGCAGCGCCGGCGCGTGATCCGTGGAGCCGAGCCGATCCGCGATCAGCCGCGCCATCTCATGGATTTCGGCGTGCGGATCGCGCTCGGGCAGCAGCCGCAGCAGCGCGCAGAGGAAGGCCACGCCGTGCAGGGCGTATCCGTGTTCGATCAGCCGCGCCGCGCGCGACTGCAGCGGCTCGACGACATAGGCCCCAAGCTGGCTGTCGAGCCGCGCCCGCCAATTGGCTACAACTTGATTGCCCGGCTGAAGCACGGCGCGCAGCGCGCTTCCCTTGCCGCCGCGCACGAGGCCGAGGTGACGCCCATGCTCCCTGGTCATCAATTCGAGAATGACGGAGGCCTCGCCGTGCCCGCGCACGCCAATCACCAGACCTTCGTCCCGCCATTGCATGCGCTGCTCAAGCGTCCGAGAGGTTCATATCGGGCGAATATTCAGCGCCGTCCACGTCCTTGGTCACGGCCTGACCGCAGATCACCCTGCCCTTGGCGGAGTCGAAGGTCAGCGTCGGCGAACCATAGAGCTGCCAGCCCGTGCTCAGCGCCTGCGTGACGCGGTGACAGAAGGACGCATCGTCCGGCCCGGTCAGGTAGCGATAAACAGTCAAACTCTTTCGCGGATTGGAAGACATTTCCTCACACCCATCCTAGCGCGTCGTTTGGCGAATCCACGCGCGCAAGACGAGCATTTTATCCGTTTCTCCCTTACTCGTCCCTAGGAAACTCAAGCCGCATCTCGCGGTAGCGCTCGGGATCGTCGGCCCAGTTTTCGCGCACCTTCACGAAAAGGAAGAGATGCACTTTCTGCTCCGCCGCCTCGGCGATTTCCTTCCGCGCCGCCTGGCCGATGGCCTTGATGGTGCGGCCGCCCTCGCCGATCACGATCTTCTTTTGTCCATCGCGCGCGACGAAAATCGTCTGCTCGATGCGGGCCGAGCCGTCCTTTTGATTGGTCCAGGAAAAGGTTTCGACGGTGGATTGATAGGGGAGTTCGTCGTGCAGCCGCTCGAACAGCTTTTCCCGCGTGATTTCCGAGGCGAGAATGCGCAGGGGCGCGTCGGACAATTGGTCCTCGGGATAAAGCCAAGGGGACGGCGGCATCAACGCGGCGAAGCGCTCGCGCAACTTGCCGACGCCGTCCCCGTTCAGCGCGGAAATCATGAAGGTCTCGTCGAATTTGGCAGCTTCGTTGAGTTGCGCGGCCAGCGCCAGCAGGCTGTCGCGCGGCACGAGGTCGATCTTGTTGAGCACCAGCAATTTGGGCGCGCGCGTTTGGCTTAGCCGCGGCAGAATGGCGAGCGTTTCCTCGTCGGCCCCCTTGCGCGCGTCGACCAGCAGCGCCGCCACGTCGGCGTCGCTGGCGCCCGATAACGCGCTGGCCACCATGGCGCGGTCGAGCCGGCGTTTGGGCGCGAAAATGCCGGGCGTGTCCACCAGAATTATCTGCGCGGCGCCCTCGATGACGATGCCGCGCACCAGCGCCCGCGTCGTCTGAGCCTTGCGCGAGACGATGGACACCTTGGCGCCGACCAACTGATTGAGCAGCGTCGATTTGCCGGCGTTCGGCGCGCCGACCAGCGCCGCGAAACCGCAACGCATATCTTCCGTCTTTATGTCTCGGTCGCTCATGCGGCTCCGCCTTTATTCCGATTTACGCCCTCGCGCGCGATAAAAGCCTGGGCGGCGGCCTGTTCGGCGGCGCGTTTGGAGGCCCCGGTCCCTTGCGCGGCGGGAAATCCCTCGACCTCCACGGCCACGTCGAAAAAAGGCGCATGGTCGGGTCCTTCGCGGCTCGTCAGCCGATAGGTCGGCGCCGGCAGCCGGCGGCCCTGAGCCCATTCCTGCAGCGTCGTTTTGGCGTCCTGGAGATCGCGCCCCGGCGCCGTCATGCGATTTCCGAAGGCGGCGCGCACCAGTCGCTCGGCCGCCTCCGGTCCCGCGTCGAGGAAAACCGCGCCAATGATGGCCTCGCAAACATCGCCGAGAATGGCGTTCTTCTCGCGCCCGCCCGATTGCGCCTCGCCCTCGCCGAGCCGAATGAACAACCCGACTTCCCAGTCCCGCGCGACTTCGGCGCAGGTCTCCTTGCGCACGAGCGCGGCGAGACGGCGGGACAACAACCCCTCGCTCTCCTCGCCGAAGGCCCCGACCAACATATGCGCGACGCCGAGCCCAAGCACGCGGTCGCCGAGAAACTCCAGTCGCTCGTAGGAATCCGTTCGCGCGGAAGCCGCGCTGACATGGGTCAGCGCGCGCTTCAGCAGGCCTCTGTCCTTGAAACGATGACCAATCCTCGCCTCGAGAGTGGATAGATCGTCGCCCGCGTCCCGCGCCATCTGATTTCGCGTCAATGCGCCGATTTCAGCAAACGATCCCAACGCACCGTCCAGGGCCAGCGCCAAAACGCCAGCGGGGACGCGTCACCCCTCACCGAAAAGAAGATGCGCTCGGCGCGCCCGACGAGATTCACATATGGGACGAATCCGACGCCCCCCATATCCGGCGAGATCCGGGAGTCCGTGGAATTGTCGCGATTGTCGCCCATCATGAAAAAATGTCCCGGCGGCACGACGAACAGGTCGGTGTTGTCGTTGATGCCGTGATCGCCCTCGATCTCGATGATCGTGTGCTCGACGCCTCCCGGCAGCGTCTCCTTATAGGTCGGCACTTCCGTGTCGCGCCCGTCGCGCCCCTCGGTGTGCGCCTTGGCGATCGGCTCGCGCGGGACCATCACATTATTGATGTAAAGCCGTCCGTCGATCATCTGGATGCGGTCGCCCGGCAGGCCGATGACGCGCTTGATGTAATCGGTTTCGTTGTCGCGCGGCAGTTTGAAGACGATGACGTCGCCGCGCTTGGGCTCCGTTCCCAGTATGCGTCCGGAGAACCAGTTGGGACCGAAGGGGATCGAGTAATTCGAGTAGCCGTAGGAATATTTCGACACGAACACATAATCGCCAATCAGCAGGGTCGGGATCATCGATCCCGAGGGGATGTTGAAGGGCTGAAACAGTAGCGTGCGGATGACGAGCGCGATGGCGAGCGCCTGGATGACGACCTTGGTCGTCTCCAGCAATCCGCCTTCCTCATTTGGTTTGGCGGGGACGTTCCTGCTCAAGTCGCCATTCTCCCTAGAGTTGAGCGCTGTCTATCGCGCCGGCGTCCGACTCGGCCGCGCCTCGCTCTAACACGGCGCCGCCTCGATGAGAACCATCGCCTGCGCGTATGGCTCCTCGTCGGTCAAGGTAAGGTGAACCCGCGCGGCCGTCCCGGGCGGGGTGATCTGTCGCAACCGCGCCGCGGCGCCGCCCGTCAATTCCAGCGTCGGCATGCCCGTAGGCAGATTGACGACGCCCATGTCGAGCCAGCCGACGCCGTGGTTTATCCCGACGCCCAGCGCCTTGGCGCAGGCCTCCTTGGCGGCGAAGCGCTTGGCGTAGCAGGCGGCGCGCGCCGTCCTTGCGTCGCAATATTCTTGCTCCCCCGGCGTGAAGAGCCGCCGCGGGAAGCGTTCGCCGTGACGCTCCAGCGCATCCGCGATGCGCCTGATGTCGCAGAGGTCAGCGCCAAAGCCGATAATCACGACGCCAGCGCGCCGGCGCGCCCCTCGTCCATGGCCTCGCGCATCAGGCGGATCGCCTCCCTGAGGCCGACGAACACCGCCTCGCCGATAAGAAAATGGCCGATGTTCAATTCGACGATCTGCGGCAAGGCCGCGACGCGGCGCGCCGTGTCGTAATCGAGCCCGTGCCCGGCGTGCACCTCCAGCCCCAATGTCGCGGCGAAGGCGGCGGCGTGCTTCACGCGCGCAAACTCGCTTTCCGCCAGCGCCGCGTCGCCGACCTCGACCGCGTGACACCAGGCGCCGGTGTGGAGTTCGATGACGGGGGCCTTGATCGCGTTGGCGGCGCGAATCGCCTCCTCGCTCGGCTCGATGAACAGCGAGACGCGAATTTCGGCGCGGCGCAACTGGTCGACAAAGGGCGCGAGATAGCCCTGCGCGCCGACGACGTCGAGCCCGCCTTCGGTGGTGCGTTCCGTCCGCTTTTCCGGCACGAGGCAAACGGCATGCGGGGCGATCAAGGTCGCTATGTCCAGCATTTGCCCGGTCGCGGCCATCTCGAAATTGAGCGGCTTGGCGATTGTCGCCTTCAGCCGCGCCATGTCGGCGTCCTGAATATGGCGGCGATCCTCGCGCAAATGCGCGGTGATTCCGTCGGCGCCGGCCTCGATGGCCAGCAGCGCCGCGCGCAGGGGATCGGGCCGCGGCCCGCCGCGCGCGTTGCGGATCGTCGCCACATGATCGATATTCACGCCAAGACGCAGCGGCGTCATCGTCCTCTCCTTATCCCACGACCCGCTCGACCTTGCTGACCAGGGGACTGGCCCGCAGCCGCGCGATGATGTCGCTCAAATGCTTTAGGTCGGCGACTTCGAGATCGAAGGTCATCTCGCGAAAATCGGGAGAATGAGCGGTGAAGCCGATATTGTCGATATTGGCGCCCGTTTCGCCGATCACCGTCGCCAGCGCGCCCAGCGTACCCGGTTCATTGAGCGCCGTCGCCACGACGCGCGCCGGGAACAGCTCCCGGCTCTCGCCGTCGAGATCCCAGCGCACGTCAAGCCAACGATCCGGCTGATCGTCGTAATTGGTCAGCGACGGCGACTGAATGGGATAAATGGTGATCCCCTCGCCCGGCGTCAAAATGCCGACGATGCGGTCGCCCGGCACGGCGCCGCCCTTCTCCGCGAACCGCACCGGCACGTCGCCGCGCAAGCCCCGAATCGGAATGGCCCCGCCTTGTTCGGCGCCCGGAACCTTGAACATGAGGTTGCTGCTGGCCTTGATGTCGAACCAGCCCGGCTCGCCCGGCTCCGGCAGCTTCTGCTGGGCTTTGCGCTCCTCGCTGAAATCGGGATAGACCGCCTTGACCACGTCGCCCGAATAGATTTCGCCCCGCCCGACAGCCGCCAGCACGTCGTCGACCGAATGGCGCGCCAAGCGCGGCAGCACGCCTTTCAGCTTGTCGTCGGCATAGGCGCGATTGGCGCGGGCGAAAGCGCGTTCGACGATCTGCCGGCCGAGTCCCGCGTATTGGCGCCGCACCGCCTCGCGCGTCGCCCGGCGGATCGCCGCGCGCGCCTTGCCAGTGGCGACCGCCGCCTCCCAAGCCGCCGGCGGGATATGGTCGTCGGCGCGAACGATCTCCACCTCGTCGCCGTTTTGCAACTGCGACAGAACCGGCGCGACGCGGCCATTGATCTTCGCGCCGACCGCCGAGTTGCCAAGCTTGGTGTGCACGGCATAGGCGAAATCGATCGGCGTCGCGCCGCGCGGCAGGGCGATCAGCCCGCCCTTTGGCGTGAAACAGAACACCTGGTCCTGGAACAGCTCCAGCCGCGTGTGTTCAAGAAACTCCTCCGGGCTATCGCCATGCGCAAGCAGCTCCAGCGTTTCCTGCAACCACCGATAGGCGCGGCTTTCCTTGGCGAGATCGTCGCGCCCCTCCTGCCCGGTGGCGTCCTTGTAGAGCGCGTGCGCGGCGATGCCGAAGCGCGCGATCTCATGCATTTGCGCGGTTCTGATCTGCAGCTCGACACGCTGATGTCCTGGACCGACCACCGTCGTATGGATCGAGCGGTAGTCGTTTTGCTTGGGCGTCGAGATATAGTCCTTGAAGCGCCCCGGCACGCTGGGCCATTTCGTGTGCGCGACGCCCAGCGCGCGATAGCAATCCTCGACCTCTCCGACGATGATCCGGAAACCAAAAATATCCGAAAGCTGCTCGAAGGAGATCGATTTGCGTTCCATCTTGCGCCATACCGAATACGGCGTCTTCTGCCGCCCCGTGACGGCGGCCTCGATGCCCCGCGCGGAAAACTCGCGGGCCAGCTCCTCCTCGATGCGCTTGATGTTGCGGCCGTTCTTGGCGCGCAGCTCGTGCAGGCGCGTCTCAATGGTCTGATAGGCCTCGGGGGACAGATGGCGGAACGCCAGCCCCTCCAACTCCTCGCGCAGCTTCTGCATGCCGATGCGGGCCGCGAGCGGAGCGTAAATATCCAGCGTTTCCTGCGCGATGCGGGCCCGTTTCTCCATCGGCACGAAATGGAGCGTCCGCATATTGTGCAGCCGGTCGGCGAGCTTGATCAGAAGCACGCGGACGTCCTCCGCGACGGCCAGCAGCAGTTTGCGAAAATTCTCGCCCTGCCTCGCCTGCTTGGAGACAAGATCCAGCTTGTCGATCTTGGTCAGGCCTTCGACAAGCTTGCCGATTCGCGGGCCAAACAGCCGGTCGATCTCCTCGCGCGTCGTGCTGGTGTCTTCGATCGTATCGTGCAGCACGGCGGCGACGATGGTCGCGTCGTCGAGCTTCAGATCCGTCAAAATCGCCGCGACTTCCAGGGGATGCGAGAAATAGGGGTCGCCGGAGGCGCGCTTCTGGGCGCCATGCGCCTGCATCGCGTAGACATAGGCGCGGTTGAGCAGATCCTCGTCGACGTTGGGGTTGTATTTGCGAACCCGCTCGACGAGTTCATACTGCCGCATCATCCGCGTTCTACCCGAAGCCGGACAGAGGGTTTTAACATGGCGAAGCGCCGCTGGCCACGCCAAACCCGTCGCGAACTAGCCGCGCTGGGCTCGATGTTAAAACAATGAGGGCGTCGCCGCCAGCCGCAAACACAGGCGCCCCGGTCGTCGGGTCACTCCGCCTCGTCTTCGATCTCCGCTGGAGGGACAAGACCTTCCAGCCCGCGCAACAAATCTTCCTCGGTCATGCGGTCGAACTGGGCGTCGGAGCCTGTTTCCACGCCGCCAATGGGAGTCAGCGCCGGCACCATCTCGGCCTCGGGCTCGTCGACCTCGACATGCCTTTGCAGGGAATGGATGAAATCTTCTTTCAAATCCTCGGGCGCGAGCGCGCTTTCCGCGATCTCGCGCAAGGCCACGACAGGGTTCTTGTCCTTGTCGCGCTCGACGAGGATGCTTTGACCCGACGAAATCAGCCGGGCGCGATGCGCGGCCAGCAGCACGAGATCGAATCGGTTTTCGATTTTGTCGACGCAATCCTCGACGGTGACGCGCGCCATCTGCGGCCAGCTCCCTTTTTTTGAGAATGAGGCGGGTTGCTACTACATCTTAGGACGACAGGCAATGGCGGGGCAATACCCGCTCCAGCTCTCAAATAGCGCCCCAAACGTCACACGTCGGCGTTCTCAAAGAGTTCCATGAACAATATTTCATAATTTTCATGTCATAATTGTATCTAACCATGAGAATAGCACTTGACGTATTCGACGCGCCGCGCAATTTAGAAGCTGAAAACTGGTCTCCACGGCTTGGCCGTGGAGACCCGCGTCGACTTCTCGCCTTACAGAACTAAGCGTAACCGACAAAGAATGTCCAACAAGCCTTAGAGAGAAGCTGCCGTGGCGTTGAGCCGGGCGCGTCAGTAAGTTGCTGATTTCGCGAATATGCGAAGACGGCGGACGGTTGCGACGCCCATATTTTTAACCCTTGAACACGTGTGAGACCGAGATGGCAGACCAGGAACGCATTGCCTTATTCATTGATGGCGCCAACCTCTATGCGACCGCCAAATCCCTTGGGTTCGACATCGATTACAAGCGCCTTCTTCGGGAGTTCCAAAGCAAGGGCACTCTGATTCGCGCCTTTTACTACACCGCGCTGATCGAGGATCAAGAATACTCCTCCATCCGTCCGCTGATCGATTGGCTGGACTACAACGGCTATGCGGTCGTGACCAAGCCGACCAAGGAGTTCGTCGACTCCCTCGGCCGCCGCAAGGTCAAGGGCAATATGGACATCGAACTCGCGGTCGACGCGATGGAGATGGCCGAGCACATCGACCATATGGTTCTGTTCTCCGGCGACGGCGACTTCCGTTCGCTGGTCGAGGCGGTTCAGCGCAAGGGCGTCCGCGTTTCCGTGATTTCGACGATCACCACGCAGCCGCCGATGATCGCCGACGAATTGCGCCGTCAGGCCGACGAATTTATCGATCTCATCCATCTCGTCGGCAAGATCGGCCGCGACCCCGGCGAGCGCGCCGAGCGGATGCAGCGCTTCCAGGAGCGCCGCCCGATGCCGCAGACCGCCGCCGCTCACGAGGACGGCGAAGAGTAAAATCGGGTCGCCGCAAGATTTTAAAGAGTCGTCGCTTCCAGTGGCGTGGAGCGACGACTTTTTTATTTTCAACGCCTATTCGAGGACAAGGGAGCGTGATTCACCCCTTGTCGCGCATCAGCCGGCTCTTTTCGCGGTTCCAGTCGCGTTTTTTCTCGACCTCGCGCTTGTCATGCAATTTTTTGCCGCGTCCCAGCGCGATCTGGATCTTGGCCCGTCCCCGCGCGTTGAAGTAAAGCCGTAACGGCACGATGGACATGCCCTCGCGCTCGACCGCCTGCGACAGCTTCACGAGTTCGCGGTGTTTCAGCAGCAGCTTGCGCAGCCGCTTGGGCTCGTGATTGAAGCGATTGCCGGCCATATACTCGGGGATGGTGGCGTTCACCAGCCACGCCTCGCCCTTGCGGTCGACATGGGCGTAGCTCTCGGCGATTGTCGCCTTGCCGGTGCGGAGCGATTTGACCTCGGTACCCGTCAGTTCCAGGCCCGCCTCGAAGGTCTCGCCGATTTCGTAATTATAGCGGGCCTTGCGGTTGTCGGAGACAACCTTGAAATTCGGATCGGTTTTTTGGGCCACGGACCGTCCTTATGCCTCCAACAGGCCGGCGAAGACCATGGCGGCGCGGATGCGGTCCTTGGTCGCCTGTGTCGAGGGAACGAGCGGAAGCCGCACCTCCTCGCCAACTTTTCCAAGGAGCGAAAGTCCATATTTCGCGCCGGTGACGCCCGCTTCCAGGAAGGTGGCGACCTGAAGCGGCACGAGCTTATCCTGTATCGCGAGGGCCGTCTTGAAGTCTCCGGCGAGCGCGGCGTTTTGCAAATCGGCGCAAAGCCTCGGGGCGATATTCGCGACGACAGAGATACAACCACACGCTCCCGCCGCCACGCAGGCCAGCGCGGTGATGTCGTCGCCGGAAAACTGGATGAAGTCCGGCCCCATCGCGGCGCGCTGAAGCGAGATGCGCGCGACATTGCCGGTCGCGTCCTTGACCCCGACGATATTCTTCAACTCCGACAAACGCTTCATGGTTTCGACGCTCATGTCAATCACCGAGCGCGGCGGAATATTGTAAATGATGATCGGAATCGAAACCGAATCATTGATCGCCTTGAAGTGGAGATAAAGCCCTTCCTGATTGGGCTTGTTGTAATAGGGCGTCACGACGAGCAGGCCGTCGGCCCCGGCGCGCTCGGCGTGGCCGGCGAGGGCGATCGCTTCGCGCGTGTTGTTCGACCCCGCCCCCGCGATGACCGGGACGCGCCCGCGCGCCGCCTTGATCGTCGCGGTGATGACGGCGCCGTGTTCCTCATGGGAAAGCGTGGGGCTTTCGCCGGTCGTGCCGACCGGCACAAGTCCGTGCGTGCCGTTGTCGATTTGCCAATCGACCAGCGCCCGCAACCGCTCGAAATCGACCACGCCGCCCTCGAAGGGCGTCACCAGCGCCGTGACCGACCCATGAAAAATCGCCATTTTGCTCATAAGTTCAAGACTTTCCTTAGCGCCTCACAGACGCCGTATTCGCCCGCCAACATACGATCCCGCTGTCATAGCCGCTGACAGCCATTGAGGAAAGGCCTTCGGGCGGTTTCGTCGAGGCCAAGGCGGAAGGCGGCGCGTCGGCCAGGATTTAACGAGCGGCGCTCGCGAAACCTCAAGGAATCAGCGAAAACCGTCCGCGAGGCGTCGTCATGGTTGACGATTCGTTAACGATATGGAGGCAAAGTCGCCTTTTGGCTAGGGAGAGCAGGCTCATGAGATGTCTCCGGCCCTTCCACATCACGACGCGCGGAGCCGCGCGAGCCGGGCTCTGCTTGCTGATCGGGGGCGGAACGGCGTTCTATGCGCCGAACCTGCGCGAACGGCTGACGAACTCCTCGGCCAAAATCGACATTAGTCTCGACGATGCGATCGCCGCGACGATCCGAAACGGCGAATGGCGATACGCGCCCGCCCCACTGGGGGGGACGATGCGCGAAAATGCTCGCGGCGCGCTCCCGGATGATCCGTTCATGCGCGAAAATGCGCTTTTCGCGCAGCCGGACTCGGCGCTGCTTTCCTATGAAGCGAGCAAGCCGCGACCCGATCCGGACGACGCGGCGAACACGCCCGCCCTGCCCGATCCGGCGCAGCTCCTCGGCGACGACGCCCCCGCCTTCGCGCGGGCGCTGGCGGCGTATAAGACGGGCGACTTCGTCGCCGGCGACGCTGCGGCCGCCGAGTTGCGCGCCTCGCTTCCGGCCCTCGCGGCGCGATGGGCGGGCCTGCGCCTGCATCCGCGCGAGGCCGGCTTCTCGCGGCTGTCGCGGTTCATGTTCGACCAGCCGAATTGGCCGGCCCGGGATTGGCTGCGCCGCCACACCGAGGAGGCGCTGTTTGGCGACCACAACCCGGACTCGACCGTTAAGGCGTTCTTCGCTCAGGAAAAACCATCGACGCCCGCGGGGAAAATAGCGTTGGCCCGGGTTCTCGCCCGCGACGGCGAGTTCGAGGCCGCCGGCGCCGTGGCGCGCCAAACATGGCGCGAGGAAGACTTCAACGAAACAATCGAAGGCGTTCTGCGCAAGGAATTTTCCGAATTCCTGACCGTCGCCGACCACAAATACCGCGCCGACCGCCTGCTTTACGCCGAGAAAAACGCGGCGGCCCTGCGCGCCGCGGAACTCGCCGGCAAGGACGTCTTGGCTCTGGCCCGGGTGCGCGCCGCCGCCAACAATGATTACGGCGGCGAAAAACTCTTCGCCACGGTGCCGGCGTCACTGCAAAACGATCCCGGCCTGATCTTCGCGCGCGCGCACCTCCTGCGCAAGCAGCAGAAAATCGCCGAGGCCGCGGCGCTGTTGCGCAACGCCCCGCGCGAGCCCGAGCGCGTGATCGACGGCGACGCCTGGTGGACGGAACGCCGCCTTGTCGCGAGAAAACTGCTCGACCTCGGCGACGCGCAAGGCGCCTACGCGATCTGCGCGCAACATTCCGCGCGTGGCGTCAATGCGAGGGTCGACGCGGAATTCCACGCCGGCTGGATCGCCCTGCGCTTCCTCAACGACTTGCCCGGCGCCGAGCGCCATTTCGAACTTCTGGGGCAAATCGCGGAAACGCCGATCCAGAAATCGCGCGCGGCCTATTGGCTGGCGCGAACGGCCGAGGCGCATCATACGCCGGAGGAAGACGTCAACGCCCGCGATTATTACAAAGAGGCGGCGGCGCACTCGACCACCTTCTACGGCCAGCTGGCGCTCGCCAAGCTCGGCTCCGCCGCCTCGCCCTTGCGCCCCGCGCCGACGCCCGCTCAAGGCGACGCGCGCGACGATTCCGTGCGGGTCGTGGAGTTGCTGCTGGCGGCGGGAGAAAAGGACTCGGCCGGCCCGCTCGCCGCGGAATCGGTGAAGCATCTGGCCGACGAAGCGCAAATCGCCGCGCTGGGCGAGGTGGTCGCGCAAGCCCGCGACGCGAGGGTTTCGCTCGCTCTCGGCAAGCTCGCCTCGCATCGCGGCGTTGCGCTCGACGATCTCGCCTTCCCCGCCTATGGCGTGCCGCGCTTCACGAGCCTGCCGGGCTCGGCCTCGCGGTCGATCGTCTACGCCATCGCGCGGCAGGAAAGCGCCTTCGATCCGCGCGCGATCTCCAGCGCCCGCGCGATGGGCCTGATGCAGATGATCGAATCCACCGCGCGCCAAACCGCCGTCCATCTCGGCATCGGCTTCGATCCGCGCAGAATGCTGGACGAGCCCGCCTATAACGCGCAGCTCGGCGCCGCGCATCTCGGGCTCCTTCTCGGCGAGCTAAAGGGCTCGTATCTCCTCACCTTCGCCGCCTATAACGCCGGCGGACACCGTGTAAAGGAATGGCTCGACGCCTATGGCGACCCGCGCCACGCCGATGTCGATCCGGTGGATTGGGTGGAACGCATCCCAATCCAGGAGACGCGCAACTATGTCCAGCGAGTGATGGAGAACTTCGTCGTCTACCGCGCCAAATTTGGCGACCATCTGACGCGCGAGCCGCAGATGGAGTTGGCGCATGCGGAGGTCATGGCAAAGGGGCCGTGAGGGTTGTGGGGAGCGGCGCCTGGACCGGTGGCGCCAGCGCGCGGGCTCCGTTTGTTTGTCCGCGGAAGCGCCATCATGGAACTCAGCGCCGGCAATTCCGGCGCTTATTGCGTCAGGGGTGCTGTGCTTGTCGCTGTTTCTTGCTGTCGCTATTACATAGACGCCACGCCGCGACAAAAAGCGGGCCCGGCGGTGCCCTGACCGATTATTCTGCAAATTTGCGTGACCTTGTGCGCCCTCGCACAGCGTTGCGGCGACCTTTCGGCTTTAACGGGGAATACGCCGTTTTACAAATTGGGCAGACCGTGTGGAAACGCTTCGCCGTGAGCAGAAGCCGCTTTTCAGTGGCTGGCGACGGCGGGTTTTCGTTCCGCCGATGAAAATCTCGCCCCTCGCGCTCGCAAAGGCTTTCCGAGGCGA
>Ga0181527_1000933_pt1 | contig 31894 bp, 20 predicted proteins | sample PEATcosm2014_Bin_30_FD_119762 | JGI IMG/M metagenome (GOLD analysis project Ga0181527, IMG submission 119762) | Peatland microbial communities from MTU Mesocosm Facility, Houghton, MI, USA - PEATcosm2014_Bin06_60_metaG | ecosystem: Environmental > Terrestrial > Soil > Wetlands > Peat | place...
AAGGTAGGCAAGCCATGCCTTGGATTGTTCCCACCAGGTGTTGGTGCGCTCGTAATGGATTCCCCAAGGCCCCATGGTCATTCCCGGCGCGTGATTCACCCAGGGCTGCGCGGAATACCGGTGGAACACAAAGCGGTTGATGCCTTGCGTAAAGGCGAGGTCGCCGAGGGGCTTCAACCGGTACGGATGGTTTTGCCACCGGGCGTTTTCCGGAACGGCGGTGAAGGATTCCGCCGCACATACGGGATGGCCGTAAACATGCGCGGACGATGCCATTTCTTTATTCCATGTGCCGGGCACCTGACCTGTCCAGAATTCGCTCATGGGGACGTCCGCGCGCCCGCCGTAAGCCACCTCATCCAGCGGCCCGCCGCCGTATGCCTCAATCGACAACGTAAGTCCATGCTGATTGCTGATTTCCCGCATGTGTCCGGCGTAGTTCTCCAGCAAGAGGTCGGCAACCAGCCTTCGCACATCCCACAGGAAGCGCTCGGAGACCTCCCGGCTTTCCACTGCCCGCCCGGTAAGAACGGGCAAGTAGGGAAGCAAGTCGTACCCGAACCGCTTCTGAAATTCTTCCCGGAATCCCAGCGTCCAGTTCTGCGAGCCAACCTCCCAACTATCGATGTGGGTCATCGTAAGGGCTTTCCCTCCGCTGGCTGCCTGGTCCGCCAGCAGTTTTCCCATCAATCCATCAAATTGCACCTCGATGGCCTTCTTGCTCAGCTTGTCGCACTCCAAGCCCAGGCTCTCTTTCGGGGCCGGATGGTTCATTTTCCCCGTTGATGTGTGCCCAATGCGCAAGACCGTCCACTTGCCCTCGGGCACGTCCCAGGTGAACTGCCCGTCCTCTTTCATCTTGGAACTGAGGTTAACGACCTGTTCGTGGCGAAAGGCCATTTCGGGCGACAGCGCCGGCTCGTCGGAAAGCTCTTCCTGGCGAATGTAAGCTGCTTTGCCGGGAATCTCTTCGATCCGGAAATCCGTGTGGAGTTCGACTTCCCCCAGAGGAATTCCATTGGCAAATTGTCCGAAAAACCAATCGCCGCGCGGTCTTAACTCAATCCGGAAATACCGGGACGTCACCTTCTCGAAATTCACCGAGGATACCGGCCAGCGCAAGGTTATGGGGCGAATCTTCCGATAGGTCTGGCCATCGTCGGAAACCTCCAATGACCCATCAATTGACGAGTTCCAGGTGTCCAGTGCCACCGATAGGGCTTGCGCCGTGAAAGGTTCAGGAAACTCGATATTCAGGTACTGGGGATGCTTTGCTTCCGGCAACGGAAGAAGGGTAACCGTGCCGGGGTTGCCATCGATCAGCTTGGTGAAGTCGAAGCTTTTCCGGTCGGCGCCATAGGTGAGCTTGGGAGAGCAATCGGCCATCCGTACCGTTTCGCCTGGGGGCGTGGGGAATGCCAGCACGGCGATGTCCTGATAATAGTTTTCGATGGTCCGGGGTTGGGGAAGGGTTCCCGAGAAAGTCTTGGGACCCTGAGCGCTGGTTTCACTCATCACCACCATTTGCATGGACAAATCCGGCGTAATCCAGGGGCCGCCACTGCCGCACCAGCCGCCATCATTGTTCATGTTCACGGTGATGCCCAGCCGCGTGGCCTCGCTAACGGCGTGCGTGATCATCTCCCGCCATTGGGGGTCCAGGAAGCGCGCCGGCCCCTTGGGAACATACTGGTCCACCTCCATATACAGGACGCCGTGGATGCCCACGCGCTTCATGGCTTCAAAGTCGGCCGTAATGCCCTCTTTGGTAAGGTTGCCGTCGGAGACAAACCAATAGACCCAAGGCCAAGCCCCCTCCGGCGGCTCCAGGAATGCCTTCATCAGTCCTTCTGCCTGCGCGGTTTCCTGCCCGGCAGCTTTGAGCAGGCCCGGGCCGCCTTTCAAGCCAGGAAGACCCGGAACCGCCATAACCCAAAGGGCAGAATTCTTTAGAAACTCTCGTCGGTTTTTCATGAATGCCATTGTTCACCTCTTTGAGAAAGGAATTTGATTCTGATCGCCCGTCACCTTAGCCGCCAAATGCGAGCAAAGGTGATAGTAAGCCTTTATTGCAAATCAAGTTACCCGGCGGGGAGGCCGTTATGTCCACCACTCGGGTACCAGCCAAGCCTCCTCTTCAGATTCCACCTCAGGCGGCAAATAAGCGTTAATCCCCACCTTTAGGGTCTTGCCGAACCACGTCGGAACGATGCGCGTTCTGAAAACAATCCAAAAATAATCCGCCCAAAGCGTCTGCCGGAAATTAGGTACGGTCTCAAGCTGGATCTGCTCGTCGTCAATCAGGGCCTTGGTTTGAATGAGGTCCGCCAAATGGTTGTAACGCCATGGCTTGCTTCCTTTGTGCAGCTTGAGCGTGAGAGCCAGATACGCCGGCCCTAGCTCTGTCGCCGGCAGCTTCACTTGCCGGGCGATGATACGTTTCTCAAACCCTCTCTGTTTCAGTTCATCCACGGTGGGCCGGGGTAGGATGGAACGAAAAGTAGACGGAGTATCGCCAAGCGGAATATCCAAACCGGGGCCGATGGGTACTCCTTCCAGGGTGAGACGTCGGCTCTGCACCTCCGGCGTGCTGGTGGGGAGTTCCCGCGGGGCGAAACCCTTCCGCGCGGCTTGGCCGGAGTCGGCAACGACTTCCCACATCGCCACTTCAAATGGCCGCAGCCAGGTTTCTAGGGTCTCGCCGCTCGCAAACACAGCTTTCCCGTTTTGATGTAATTCCCGCTGATCCGGGTAGTGCGAAAGCAACCGCAGCTTGCTGCCCACCGGCGCTTTCATTCCCAGTTTCTCATCGAACCGAATGCTGACCTGCCGCGCCTCGAAGCTCGCGTTATTCACAAACAAGAAGCCGTGCGTTCCCTCGAAATAAGCGTAACCGTAAACTTCATTTTTCCAGGGATCGCCCAGAATGGTTCTCTGTTTGTGGAGAAGCGCCTCATTGTCCTTGGCCAGTTTCTGGATGCGGGCCAGGAAGGCAACATCATCATCGCTGAGCAGGCGCAAATCCCCCCAGATCTGCGGGAACAGGAGGTTCCCTCGTCCCAAGTCCATAATGGCGGCCTCGCGCCACCGCTCCGTCCGTATGGAATTCGCCAGCCAGGTGTCCGTGATGAAAATTCCCAGGCTGTCTTTGAGAATGGGTGGAACGAACTTCGCATACTGCACCGCTTGATCGAGGGCCAGACTGATGCCATCGCGGAAAAAAAGCACAGGGTAATCGGCGGCGCTGGACGCTTCCAGCTTGAATTGCCGATCAAAAATCGAATCGCCGTAGAGACCGAAGAAGGGTGACGGATAGCCCCAATACCACATGATATAGAGGTCGGGGCTGGCTTGGCGGGTGACCCTGGCAATTTCCAGAACCGCGTCGTAGGCAGCTTCGGTGGAGTATTTGCCGGGCAGGTGCGGGTGATCCGTGCGGTTGCAATAGCAGCTTGAGACATCCAGTTTGAAGAAGCGCAGGTTGTTGGTGCGGATGTGATACAGAAGGGCATTGCGAAGCATGCTAAGGTACGGCTCGGAGGCCAGGCAGAGCATGCGGCGATTATCATCGATATGAAAACCGTCGCGATACTCGTCCTCGGGCCACTTGCCCCCCGCCACCAGCGTCCGGCTGGGTGCAATTTGTGGGTTCTCGCCGTTGCCCCAGTCCGCCCACGTTCCCGAAAACCACAACCCCCATTTCATTCCCAGCTCGTTCACGCGCTTCACCACCTTGCCGGGACCTTCGGGAAAGCACTGCGGCCAAAACCGGGTCAGGTCTCCGGCGCGGTCAATCCAGCCGACGTCGGGAACAAAATAGTCGAATTTCACGCCCTGCTTTTGCCATTTTTCGAGCACGTCGAGCGTGTCAAGCATTTCCCGGTCATTCAAAGTCCAGCACGGTTCGTCGGGAAAGCCATTGATGCCCAGGGGATCATAGATGCTCAGCAACTTCTGGCGCGGGCTGCGCGCAGCGATGTAGTCCACGAATTGCTGTGCCCCCGCGCCCGAGGGAGCAACTCCGACCACGGAGACTTTGCTGGTTAGACTTGCTCCCGCTTCCAGGGTCTTGCCGGGGAAGTGGCGCAGAAGCAGGCGGTCTTTCATTCCCTGATTCACGCCCGCAGGGTGCTCGAGTGCGGCAAACATTTCCTCGGCGATGATCACCGGCTGGCCATAATCCCCCTCCGTCAGGGGAGCGTCCAGCCGAACGTCATCTACATTCACATCAAGCAGCAAGCGTGGGCGGTTTCCAGCATTCTTCACTTCCACCCACTTCCGCCGCATGAACTCGTCCAACGCATAGTGCAGGGTTACGTGCAACTGTTCTCCGACGTGGCTGAGTTCGAAAACGTAGTGCGGGCGCTCACCGGCAGCTTCCTGGCGCCATTCTTCCAGGGTGAAATCGGAAACGTGAAGGTAGGGCGGGCCGACGGAAATGAATTGGTCATAAAGCCGCCCCTGAAATGTGCAGTGATCCAGGGCCTGTTCCGGCACACCGGGCCGAAGTTTTTCGAACTGGTACGTGCGGAACGCAAGCAGGTTCTTCCGGCCGGCGCCAAACCGCAATTGCTGATATGCCGCCGTTCCCGGCTGCACCGTCCACTCCTTGGGGGCGCGCCAGAAACCCGAGGCTGTCCAGTGGCCCGCCAAACTTCCGTTCACATAAACCCAGTATTCGTTCCAGTCCTCCTGGTTGTAACCCCCCAGGCAGAAGACGATCGGCTCACCCTGCGACTCGGCCGGAAGTTCGAATGACTGGCGAAACCAGGCGTAGCCCTTAAAGGCGGCCGGAGAGCTGAGGGTCACGCGCTCCCCGTTGCGCAGTAGCGGATTCTGGGTCTTGTCCCATTTGGCTTCGTCCGCCAAATCCTCCAGGTGGTAACCCTGGAGATAGCCTCTTTCCTGGTCGGGGGGGGCCTTGTCGTCATCCAGGCCGAAGCGCATGTCCCACCAGGGAATCTCCACGCGGGTCTTTGCCTGGGAGAAGGTGAGGCTAAGTTCCTGGGCGTCGGTGAGGGTGTACGAGTGGCCTGTTAGTTTGTTCCTGAGGCCGGAACTTCGCACTGTCCCACCCGCCAGGACCAAGTCCCAGTCCAGGTACTTGTTTGCCAGGGTGATCTTCTGACCTTCCCGATACGGCTCATGCCCCTGGTCCGCGGTAGACGTCAAGGCCCCCAGCGTGCTGCCTGCGGCCACACACAGTAATCCTGACTTGATGAATTCGCGCCGTTGCATCATCCCTCCGGCTCAAATCTTATTGGATCACATCGTGGAATGGCTCCCCCGAATTGTTGGGAAAAATCAGCAACCTGGCGCTGGTTCCTGCCTTGGCTCCGGCGTGATCGGGGGTAATCAGCAAACATCCTTCCATGGAACTCATCTTGTCGCCCCAGCCAAAGAGTTTCATGAGGGTGACTTTTTTCATCTCGTGGGGCTTCAGCGCAAGCTGGACGGTCTGTTCCTTGTACTTGACGACCGGTGGGTTTGCCGGATCGTATTGCCCGCCATAGTAGGGAATGTGGTCAAGGGTATACGTCACAGGCTGATTCGTGTTGTTGGTGATTTCCAATGCGGAATACCAACCCACCCGCCAGCTTGTCTCGTCGTGCCAGTAGTTCGTGTATTGAATCACGAACTTGTTCAGGTCGCTATCCCAAACCGCCGGCTCGTCGTACTCGCAAGGGTCCCAAGCTATGAAATAGGCCTTAACCAGATCAGGCGATACACCCTCCGGAGTTTGGTGCAGCATAAAGTAGTAGAAGGGCTTGGAACTGGAAAATTCAACGCCACCGGCGAAATTCGACCTCGACGAGACCGGCCAATTGGGCTTCGGTTTGAGGGATTCGAATACCGGGCAGAGATAAACATTGTCGGTGGTTCCGAAGAGCGCCTTGAGATGGTATTCCTTCGTGTAGGTTCCCACCTGGCCGTTGGCAAAAACAAACTTCGGGTCATCACTGATCATCTTCAACTTTACGGTGATTTCTTCGGAATTCGGATTGAACAGGGAATGGGCAAAATCCTGGACGTTCCACCAGCCTTTGGCGGTGCGGGTAGCCCCTGCCCGCAGATGGTCAAAGCGATAATAGGTGCTCTTCTCGCGATAATACCTGGTCCGCACCCCGGCCTCAGTCCCGCTTGCCGGGCCGACGCGAGGGGTGACCTGTGCTGACAACTGGGGTGTGGTGCAAACGAGAAGAACGATGACCACTGATTCTAAGGTCACGCGATGGGTGTTCACTTCACGGCCTCCTTCATGGGAGGGAATGTGGTCGAGCTTGGTTCTGGAGCTTCGCGTTTAACCGGAGGGCTGGGTGTAGTGTCCATGAAATGCTCGGACCGTAGCGCTGGCCGTAGCGCCGGCATCCTGCCGGCAAGCGCCGCCATGATGGCACCGCTACACCCGTACCGACCCTAAAGGACAGTGCTGTAGTGTCCGGTCAAATACTGAACGCTCCGCTAAGTCTTGGCGAGGGACGGGGCAGCGCCGGGCACCGAATTCAGGACTGGTGCGCTGCGCCTGCGAGTTAGATCGAGCAGGTTGGCAAGCTAAGAACACCTAAACCCGTTAGGGCTTAGAAGAGTAACTTCCGACCAGGAAACCCACCCCCCGGAGCAGAGCCAGCCCGACGCCATCGTGCGTTCGGACTGGCCCTCTCCGTAAAGCCGGGGACGAGCGTAATGCTAACTCCTCATCTAGAAACTCAACTTCAAGCCCAGTTGGATCTGCCGCGGCGAGACAAGAAGGCCGCTGATTCGTCCAAAGGTTGTTGGGTTATAGCTGGTGCTGGGCGTAGAGAATTGAGCATGGTTCCAGGTGTTAAAGGTCTCGGCGCGAAACTCCAGGGAAAACCGCTCGGTAATTTGCGTTTTCTTCATTAATCCCAAATCCCAGTTGTTGAGACCGGGCACCTCGAGTTGGTCGCGGCCGGCGTTGCCTTCAATGTGAATACCGGTAGAACAAGCGCCCGCCACGGAGGCGTTAACTCCGGGAGGGCACCCGGGAAATTCGAACGAATTGACGTTCCACCAATTCAGCAAGGTGCGGCTGGGATTGTTGAGGGGGCCGACCTTGTTGGGAACCGCCGTCGTAAACGATCCCACGTTCATCCAGTTGCCGGGAAGGGAAGCACTAAAGAATTGGCCCATTTCAAAGGTGGTGATGCCGGTGACCTCCCAGCCGCCGACCAGCTTGGCCACGGGTCCGGTGGCCCCGCCCAGGAATTGCTTGCCCTTCCCGAAGGGCAATTCATAATAGTAGTTGGCCACGAAGCGCTGCGGCACGTTGTAGTCGCATTGACCTTTGTTGTAAACGTCGAAGTCCTGTCCGGCAAAGGACTGGTCGCCTTCGGCGCTGATCAGGTCGATGCAATGGCTCCACGTGTAGGAACCCATCACATAGAGTCCGCTGGAAATTCTCCTCTCCAGCTTTGCCGCAAGTGCATGGTAGGTGGCCCAGCCGCCGTCATCCTCCAAGAGGATGCCACTGAACTGCGGCCAAGGCTCCCGGCTGGCAAGGGTGGAGGCAGGGCCTGTGCCGCCGATCGTGGTGAGATCGAAGGAAGCGGCGTCGAGGTTGCGACGCATCACAGTGTGGTTGCCGCGGTCGCCCAGATAACCTACTTCCGCCAGCCAGTTCTTTGCAAACGTGTGCTGCACGTCCAAGTTCCACTCTTCCACATAGGGAGTGCGCGCGCCGGCGTTACGGCTGAAAGGCGTAGCGGGGCTTCCCGGAGCAGAGAGAGCAGGGAACAGACTATTGAGGAAGAGCGAGGGTGTTGTTGTCGAATTGGAGGTCAGGGTCTCCGCCGCATAGTACCGCGGTGCATTCACCATGAACTGCATGGTGTTCCAGTTCTCCGTGGCGAAGAAGATGCCGAAGGCGCCGCGCACCACCGTGTCATGCAGAAAACCCGGTGAATACGCAAATCCTACGCGAGGGCTGAAATTGCGATGGTCGGGGGCCACGATGCCGTTGCGGACCTGGTTGAGATCGGAGTATTGCAGGTTTCCGACCGCCGGGTTGAACCAAACCGTCCGATTGTGAATGTCCCAGGGGGGCTGGCTATATTCGTACCGGAAACCCAGGTTGAGGGTGAAATTGGGGCGCAGCCGCCAGTCATCCTGGATGTACATCGAATAGTAGGTGCTGCGCAGATCCTGAATGGAGTTGCCGAACGCCGAAGTGGCAGTGTAGGGAATGCCCATGAGCATGTCGGCCATGGTGGACCCGGAGAATGTGCCGGTGAAGCTGAAGCTGGGCACGCCGGAGAAATCGGTAATTTCCCAGAAGCGCTCGCGTATCACATCGCCGCCGAGTTTCAGGTTGTGATTGCCGCGCACCAGGCTGAGGTTATCCACCCACTGGAAGTCCTGATCGAACGACCCGATCGACTCGCTCGATGAACCGGGGGTCGAGTAGCCGGACATGCCCGCTTGCGGCACCCCGTAATCGAAGGAGTTGGTTGACGTGTTGGTGAGACCAAAAACCGTCGCCGCGTAGTTCGGTCCCAGTGCGCCGCGTCCTACCAGGAAGGTCTTACCACGGTTATATCCCATCCGATACTCATTCACCAAATTAGGCGAAAAGATGTGGTTCCAGGTCATGGAGACCACCTGGGTCCGCATGGGGTAGCTGTTACCCGAAGTGGGCAACGTTCCGGGACCAATGTGCGGCACATCGTGAAAAGCGTAGCTGCCGTACAACTGGTCCTTCGAGCTCAGGGCGTGATCCATGCGGAGGATCGCGTCATTGAAGTCGTTGCGGGTGTCCGGAGTGGCCGCGTAATTGAAAAGCGGAAAGGCCACCGAATTGGCCGCGCCCGCTACGTTGGGGGTGGGGTCGAACGCTTGCCAATGCTGCGCCACCGGAGACAACAAGCTGCCCGTACCACCCGGGATGACGTTGTTCGGAAACGCCACGCCCGTGAAAGGATTGATGACGTTATTGCACCGGAGCTTGTTGGTGGCAACGCTGGGGTTGTTTTGACAGAAGCTGGAGGCAGTCGGGAAAATTCCCGTTCCGGCCGAGTTGTCGGCCAGGTTGCCCTGCCACTGAGCCTGACTGAGGGTGATGGCCGTTCCCGCCCCGGAGGTGCGCGAGCGGAATCCCTCATAGCTCATGAAGAAGAACGTCTTGTCTTTGCGCACGGGTCCGCCCAGAGTCGCGCCAAAATTATTCTGCACGTAGTGGGGAATGGTCAGCCCCTGGGTGTTGTAAAAGAAGTCATTCGCATCCAGATTGCTCAGGCGATTAAATTCGTAAGTGTCGCCGTGCAGGCGGTTGGTGCCGCTCTTGTTCGTCATGTTAACGATGGCGGAAGACCGGCCGTATTCGGCCGAAAACGCGTCGGTTTGCATCTTGAATTCCTGGAGCGCATCCACGGAGGGATGCAAATCCTCGCTGCCGAACCGTGCGTTCCGGGTTTCAATGCCATCCAGCAGGTAGCTGATGTTGGATTCCTCCATTCCCGCGATACTGACGGAGGCGCCATTGGTTGCTGCGTACGATCCCCCCAGCCCCGTCCAGGTGGTGGCGGGGGAAGAGCCGTTCAAAACCGGTTGCACCCCCGGCGCCAGGGTCATGAGCTGCATAAAGTCGCGCCCATTCAAGGGGATTTCGACAATGGGCTTTTGCTGGATCACCGCGCCGACGGAGGAAGTCTGCGTTTCCAGAAGCTGCACACCTCCCGCGTTCACGTTGATGGTTTGGGTGACCGCGCCGACCTTCAGCATAATATCCACTCGCGGTCGTTGACCGACAAGAAGCTCGATGTTCGAAACCGTGACCGTCTGGAGCCCTGTCTTGGAGGCTTCCAAGCTATAGTGTCCCGGTTTCAACTGGGCGAAGAGGTAGTCACCACTGCCATCGGAAGTCGATTCCCATTTGATGCCCGTGTCCACCGCGGTCAGAGTAACTTTGGCTCCCGGCACCACGGCCCCGGTGGAATCCTGGACCGTTCCCAGAATGTCCCCCGTGATCGCTTGACTAAATCCCAGCCGGCAGGTTGCTAACAAGAAAAAGAGGAACAACGCGAATGTAATACCCCTGGGTCGCATATTTGCCATCCCACACCTCCTCAGAGATTCTAAGAAACGTTAACTCTTCGTGCCCCGGAAGGCAGCCTGTGCAGGTTCTTAAACGACCCGGTACGGGCGCCTACCCGCTGTGAACAAAATTTACCCTGGGATGAATGAGTTTAGACATCGGAGGCGCTTGGACTCTGATGCAGTACAGTCCCTTCACCATAGGGAAGGCAGGTAACTGATCCCCACTGGCTTGACCAGGAACGCCTCCAATTTCCATTCGGCGAGGCCTTATGCGGACGACCGGCCTATCCGTGTTACCCGACGCTTCTGTCTTCAACCAATGCAAGCTTGGCAATTACAGCACCCGCATAAGATACCGCCACTCATTAGTTTGTCAAGGGAAATGTTTTTTCACCCAATGAAAACTCAAAAACTACCGGCGCGATGAGGACGATACCCAACGCGGATTTATCAACGCGGGTCTGGACGGGCGGGGCTAAAGAACCTGGGTGAGAACCTCGATCCGTGGGGCCGAGTGCCCATTCCCGACCGGTGCAATGCGATTAACGGCAAGCAGGATTTGCGCCGATGACCTTGGCCGCTTCACACCATTCGTGCATTTCCGTCCACGCCAGCTCGCTCGGCTCGCGAAAATCCGGCTCCGGTTCCAGCATGCCGGTCACCTGGTGGAAGGGAATGGCGGCGCGGGCAAGCGCACACGAAATCTCCGGAACGCAGCAAGCGGAGCAGTTGGCCAGCCATTCCCCGGTGTCAGTGTGGGAATAATCCAGCGCCGCCCGCGGTTGCAGGTTCAGGACCACCACGGGAGCCTTAGCTTGCTGGATGACGGGCAAGACCTGCGAGGAAGTCGCGTAGGTGCCGACGTAGCAGAACACCAGATCAGCGCCGGCGCGACGAAATGTTTCCCCGGCTTGGCCGCCATTCCACGGGCTCAAGGAGCGGCTGGAGGTCGAGCAGCGGATCGGCGAATGGGCCACGGTGGTGAGCGCCGGCCTGGTGGACGATGCGCCCGGAGCCCCCGCCAATTCCTCCCAGATTTCTGCCCGGAGGAATCCACCCTGGAATCAGGTGGCCGAAGGAAAGCGAAGCCCGTCCCGCAAGATGAGCTTGTGCTCGACATATAAGGCGGGAGGAACTGGCTGTCCGTTCAAACACTGAAGAATGATGGGCAGAATTCTGGCCCCGTATTTTTCCGGGAAATAGTTGACCGCCCCGATGAGTGGGCTCCCAGGCTTGCTGAGCTCGGCTTCTAACGCCTCATCCAGCCCCCCCTGAGCCATGATGGCCGTGAACCGCTCTCTGCCTGATTCGTGGATGGCGCGGATCGCACCGCGGGCACAATTGTCGTTGGCCGCCGCGATGAGCAAACGCGCACGCGTCCCCAGAGAGCGAATGACACGCCGGGTGGCCAGGTAACCACCCGCCTCGGTTCCCTTGCCGTTGCTGTGGAGCACGCATTTCTCCTGCAACTTCGGCAGAACGCTCCGAATTCCGTCCAGGGTCCCGAGGACCCGCGAATGAGGAACGGGTCCGGCCGCCGGAATCTCCAGCAGCAGGATGTGGTCTACGCGGCCCCGCCAATGCTGTTGCGCAAATTGCGCCAAAGCCTCTCCCCCGGCGCTTCCCACAGCATAGTTATTGGCGCCGAAGTAGATGGCGCTAGGCATGGGAATGTCGATCGCCAGAGTGGGGATTCCTGCCTTGTGGAACATGTTGGCGAGCACGGGCCCCACGCGGTAGTGAAATTCGTATTCAACAACGAAATCGACCTTCTGCGCGATCAACCATGCCGCGTTCTTCACGGCGTCTTCGGGACTGTTGCGATTGTCCGCCACCAATATTTCAACGCGGGATTTTTCCGCCGCCTGCATCAATCCTTGGGTTACTTTCTGGACAAAAGGCTGGTCGCTGGAAAGCTGAGCATACCCGATGCGATAGGCCCGGTAGCCGAGGCAATGTTTGAATTTCTTAGTCTTCATGTCGCGCAGAATGTAGCCGCGCGCTTCCAAAGTGCGTAGCAGGCGAAAGGTGGTGCTGATGTCGATTCGGGCCTTCTCCGCGATGTCCGTTAAGCGCAACTCCGTGTGTGCGCCTCTCAGAACGTCCAGAATATCCAGGGCTTTCGCCAGAACCTCCACATTGTACCGGGCTGACCCGTGTTCCGCCTCGGAGTGCTGCTTCGGCAGATCGATTATGTCTTGCGGCAGCCCCACGTCTTTTGCATTCATTCTTCGTTGTCCGTTCTCTTGCTGGTCCGCTTACTTCTGAGGCAGACTCTGGAAATGGCTAGCAAAGGTAACGGGTTCTATTGATAACGCCGCCCGCGTGGCTTGTCAATAATTTGATTCTTCGAAAATATTTTTTCCTTGACAAACAATTTCCCGGAAGATAAACAGCGGACAATCCGAAGAGGTTGGTGACCTGCTCGGCAACAATGCATTTGTACTTGATGCCTTCCAGGAGTAATGTGTCCGAGTATGTTTGACGTCTTACCCTGCTTTGACAAAAACGCGGCAGCACCCTCAACAACCTATGCCCTGAAGGCGGTCTCTCCATCGGCTCGCCGAATCTTCAAACAAGCTCCCAATGCCTTGCTTCCTGCCCATCCCGCATCGACAGTAGGAGCCACACTCTTAATTGGAGGTAACATCATGAGAACTCTTAGAGCAGCCCGACTGACTGCTCTCTTGCTGGCATCCGCAATTATCGTCTTGACCTCTTGTGCCCAGAAGGAAACCGTGTCGCAGTCCACAGCGCCGGAAAAGGCCACCGTCAATGTTAACTGGGACAAGGTCATAATGGTTTCGAAGTCAACTCCCACACTGCAAGTGGTCGTCAATCCACCGCTGCGCCGGGGTACGAAGATTCATGACCGTGTCTTTCAGGCGTTGCATGATCTGGGCGCTGACTACGTTCGCTACGTGCCTTGGCTGCCCTACCCCAAGCTGGGAGTTGCCGAACTCGATCCTCCCCAGGACGGAAAGACGTCGTGGGACTTTTCATTGATTGATCCCATGATGGAAGATTTGATGAACGCCCAAACCGGGCACACGGTGATCATCAATTTCAGCACGATTCCGCAGTGGATGTTCAAGACCGATAAGCCTGTCGCTTATCCGAGCGATCCGGACCAGGTAACCTGGACTTACGAGCAGGGAACGGAATTCCGTGATCCCAGCTTGAAGGAAGTGGGGGACTATTACGCGCGCCTGGTGAGTTGGTACACGCAGGGCGGCTTCACGGATGAATTCGGCAAGCGCCACGACTCCGGCCATCACTACAAGATCGATTATTGGGAAGTTCTCAACGAAATCGAGGGAGAGCACCATATGACTCCCCAGACTTATACGCGCGTGTATGACGCTATCGTTGCGGCCATCCACCGTGCTGATCAGAAGATTACGTGCGTGGGAATGGCGCTGGGTGGTGAACCCAGAGAATACTTTGAATACTTCCTGAATCATAAGAATCACCAGCCCGGCATCCCCATTGCCATGATTTCGTACCATTTCTATGCCGTGCCGAGCTCGGATGAGACACCGGAGATCATGGAGCACACCTACTGGGACCAGGCTGATCGTTTCCTGAACGTGGTCAGTTACATTCAGGGAATCCGCGAGCGGCTGTCGCCCGAAACCCAGACAGATACGGACGAACTGGGTTCGATCTCCGCTGAGGATACAAAACAGGACAAGCCGGGCCACGTCTTCAAGGAGATTCCGAACTCCTTCTGGAACCTCTGCGGAAGCATGTACGCTTACCTTTACGTCGAGCTTGCCAAGAGGGGTGTCGAGGTTGCAGGCGAATCCCAGTTAGTGGGCTACCCCACGCAGTTCCCAAGCGTATCCATGGTGGATTGGGAGACCGGTCAGCCCAATGCTCGCTTCTGGGTGCTGAAGGTCCTGCGCGACAACTTCGGGCCGGGTGACAAGTTGGTGGCTACTCACTCCAACGTTCCCTACGTTTACGTGCAGGCTTTTGTGACACCAGACGGCAAACATAAGATTCTGTTATTGAACAGGCGAAACCGTGCATTTGACGTAACGCTGCCTGGGGCGGAGGGAGCGCAAGTGCAGCTTGTGGATCAGACAACCAGCTTCCAACCACCGGCTTCCAGCACGATGGCCGGTGACCAGATTACGCTGGGGGGATTCGCCGTGGCCGCTGTGACCCTTACGAAATGAGCCGGTGAGAGAGGAGTTTCCGTCGGCGATTCTTTCCAAAAGACGATCGTTATCGGGGTCGCCGCGGTGAGCTGACGTGCCGACCCAGATAGGCTGGGCGGCCCGAGCCGCAGAGGCTTGGGCCGCACGGACCCACGTTATGGCAAAGAGCCCAAACCTGAATCGACGTGAATTCATCCAAGGTGGAACAGCCAGCCTCGCGGTGCTCGCGGGAGTGAGCATAGCCGGCGGCCCGGAGTCTGCAAGCGCCCAATCTACAGGACTGCTGAAGGAATCCGATGGCGTTCTCGAGAGGCGGAAGCGCTATCTCGAAACCTTGCAGCAGATTCTCCCCCGAACAACGACCAACGAGCTCACGGGCCGCATGAACGGAGGCGACACGAACTGGGAGGCTTGGGTCACGCGCACGGGGGAACTGCCGCCGGATTTCGACTCGATGCCATCCAACAACTTCCTGCCGGACCCGCTGGTGCGACTCGAAGGGACACGAAGCACGCCCATCACGACCAGGGAACAGTGGGTCGAGCAGCGGCAGTGGGTTCGTTCGGAGTTTGAGCGGTGGGTCTATGGCAAGATGCCTCCCCCACCTGACAACCTGCGCGCGGTGGTGACGGAAACGCGGCGCGAGGGCGGCGTGACCGTGCGCGAAGTCACGCTGGAGTTTGGCCCCGACCACCGCGGGATTCTGCATGTGCATCTGTTCATACCCAACGGGAATGCTCCGTTTCCGGTATTCTTAACCAATCAACCGGAGTCCAGCGGCTGGATTCACCCCGCGATTCGCCGCGGCTATATCGCGTGTGTGTACGACGCGACGGACCCACGTTTCGGCGCCACGGATGACTCCGACAAGTTCATCGACGTCTACCCGGACTATGACTTCGCCTGCATTACCCGCTGGGCGTGGGCGGCGATGAGGGCGGTCGATTATTTGTGCACGCTGCCGGAAGTCGATGCGAATAAAATCGGAATAACGGGTCATTCCCGCAACGGGAAGCAGGCGCTCCTGGCGGCGGCATTTGACGAACGGATCGGGGCGGTGATCGGCTCAAGCGGTACCACCGGTGAGTGCCTTCCCTGGCGGTACTGCACGCTGGATTATTGGGGTACGGGTAGCATTGAGTCCATCACCGGTGGCCCCCACAACACCCACTGGTTTCATCCCCGGCTGCGCTACTTCGCCGGGAGAGAGGATAAGCTCCCGGTTGACCAGAATCAGCTTATGGCGCTCGTCGCGCCGCGCGGCCTCTTGATGTACGCTGCTTACAGCGAGCATGAGGGTAACTGCTTCGGGTACGAGCAGGCGTATCGCTCGGTGCGTAGCGTCTATCGGTTTCTGGGCCACGAAGATAACGTGCAGCTTCATTTGCGCTCCGGCGAGCACGACTTCATTCCCAATTGCATTGAGAACTACGTCAACTTCTTTGATTCGGTCTTTGGCCGGCATCAATACCCCAGGTCCGAAACCTGGATCAACGGTTACACGTTCGAGGGCTGGTTGAACGCGACCGGAGAAAGGGTCGACCCCTTGCAGCACCCTCGCCGGAGCTTGGCCGATTTTGTGCCTGCGGACCCTTCCACCTGGGCGCATCGGAAGGAAGACCTCAAAAAGGAAATCCTTTGGGCCTTGGGAGAAGAACCCCCGGGCCTGCCTTTTGCCGGAGTGAGCAAGTTGCCTGCGCCGGAAACGCCCTACTGGATTCACCCCCCCGGCGATAGTCCGCTGGCATTGCTTTTCGACAGACCCTTGAAGCGGCCGAACACGGGAACAACCATCGTTCCCTACGGGGACGGCTTGCGGGGCGATCTCTACTATCCCCTGGGCTCCGACGGCCAACCGAAGCCAGGCCCTCTGCCGGTGGTCATTTGGCTCCATGCCTATGCCTATGCAACGGGTTACTCACGCTGGGTGAATGCGGCTTTTGATTCGCTCACTCGCAAGGGGTTTGCCATTCTGGCCTTCGACCAACTGGGGTTTGGCACGCGCGCAACCGATGCGCGCGATTTCTACCATCAGTATCCCCGGTGGTCGCTGCTGGGCAAGATGGTGTGCGACACGCGAGGAGTCATCGATGCCCTATGCAGATTGGACACCATCGACCCCACGCGGATTTATATGATCGGCTACGCGCTGGGCGGCAAGGTGGGTTTGGTGACGACAGCCCTCGACGAGCGCGTGAAAGCCGTGGCTTCGGTGTGCGGATTCGATCCCTTGCAACACACCGCGCCGGGGGATGGCACGGAAGGCGTCCGCCACTACTCGCACCTGCACGGATTGCTTCCCCGCCTGGGTTTTTTTGCGGGAGAGGAAGCGCGGCTGCCTTTCGACCATGATCGAGTGCTGGCGCTGGCGGCGCCGCGGCCCGCGCTGATCGTGGCTCCAACATTGGATCGATATGCTCGAGTTGAAGCGGTGCAGAGCGAAGTCGAGCAAGCACGAAAGGTCTACGAGCTTTTGGGGCGACGCGAGGCGCTCCAACTCGAGACGCCACTCGATTTCAATCGCTTTATGGTAGATCGGCAGGAACAGGTCATTAACTGGGTCGCCCAGCAACAATGACCCGGGGGCAAGCTGAAAGTCCGTGCCCGTATTGTCCAAATATTGGATGGCGCTGAAAAACCGGACCGTTAGGAAATTTGCCCTTCAGGGATCTGCGGCATCTCACCATCAGTTCATGGGTGCTAAGACGGAATCTTACTGACCATTTACAGTCCATTGCAATGGCGCACGATACAGACTTGCGATACGCCAAGAGACGAGAAAGCGCGACGCCATAATCACGATTTTCCCCTTTGTTAATGGGGAGAAACTACTAAGTCGTGGACTCCGTTCGCCGGAGGCGTACACTTCTGGAAAAGGGGCGAAAAGCCCTGGTAAGTTGTGAAAAGCATGACCCAACCGATCACGGACTTTGCCTGCTATATCTGTGGCTCGGCCTACGCGGATAACCAGGCATGGGTCGAGGGTGCACTTGAGACGGCCGAGAGCGTGCTCCAAGAGCGCTTCAACCTGCCCAAACCGAGCTGAATGAACAAACATCTGGAGCAAGAACGAGGGAACTGAAAAGTGTGCACGCGAATCGGGTTCCGGTGGAAAAGCTCGTCATTGGTCCATCACCGAGTCGGAGCGATTCACACGATACCCAGGAAACGCAAATCTTCGTGGGGAGATAGAGACGGAATATTCCTGCGGGAAGTTTGGGGAAGAAGCATCTCCTATGCTCGGCTTGAGTCAGCGTGGCCCATATTTTCCCGCGATTCCTGAGTCACAGATAGGGTCACAGATAAGCGCAAAAAGAACCCATTTCCGCCAAGTTGTCGGGCTCGGCGGTCCTGTAAATTCAATGATTTGACTGTCTTTTTATCACGAGCATCGTCTTTCTAATCCGAGGGTCGGGGGTTCGAGTCCCTCCACCCCTGCCATGCTTTCCATAACTTACCGGCAGCCTTTCATTCAGCGTCACCGAATGGGTCACAGCTCTTCCATAGTGGTCGCGAATTCCACGAGCAATCAGTTCACCGCGCGTGAGCTCGGGCGCTATTACGAGGCCTTGAGCGGCGCAAAGCTCGAAATCGTTAGCCCCGACGCGGCTCGGCGAATCCCCAAAGACCAGGCTTTGATTCTCGTCGGCGGGCCGGATGAGGTTTAATTCCGCCGCCTCGACCACCAGTTGCCTGCCCCGCACTACCGCGGGTTGGCCGTTTTACGGCAACTTGGTCAGGTGCGAGCGTTCCGCACGAGCACAACAAGCACAGCACTTTCCCCCGCAGGAGCACTGAAAGTGCTTAGCGCCGCTACCCACGAATCAAAAGCTCACTGCTAAGCGCTGCACTGGCCATGTCCACCGCCTACCGAAGCCCAAGAGGGGTATAATCCCGGCGCACCCGCTGCCGGGATGCAAGAAGGATGATGACGATGTCAGGAGAGTCATCGTGAAGCTCATAAAAGCGACTCCGTTGATTTACCTATTTGCCGCCGGGGCATGTGCAGCCTTCTTAGTTCTACAGGCACACGAGGTGACGGCGGCCGGGTTTCTATTCGAGTGGGCCCTGTTTTTCGGTCCCGCGCTGCTGTTTGCATTTGCCTATCCGCGATATGTATTCGATTCCGGGGCCGGGAGGAGGCGCAGGATCTGGGATGTTGCACTGAACGGCCTCAGCCTGAGCGCCGTGCTCATCGCGTTCAATCACCGGCCAATGGAGCCTCCCTCCCCGTTGGCTGGTATCTACTCGGTACCGTTTCTCATCATCACCCTGCTGATTTTCACGACTTCCGCCGTCTGCTTATTGCTTAGGAAACTGTCAGACCTCGCATCGGGCGTCGTGGTTCTTGAGTGGATTTTTGTGCTGGCAGTGTCTGCCTCCCTGCTTCCTCCCCAATGGGAGTCTCCACCATGGGGATGGGATGACGTCCTCTGCAGTCTATCGCTCCCTCTGCTTGCCTTCGCCGCCGGTTCGCTGCGCTACCGTTGCGCGCTCGCCCATTCTACCGCGCTACTCGCGGCAGCCGCGTTTGTGCCGAGATTGTATATGGCAGAATTCACCCCCCAGGGGCGAATGATCTCGAATGCATGGATTGCCTTTAACGGCTCGAATCTGCTTTTAGCGGACGAGCGTTTGAGCGCGGTCATCACAATTCTGGCGGTCGCTTTACTGGTTTTCGCCGCCGCGGTTGCCGTGTGTCGATTGCTTCCGCAGCGGTGGATGCTAAGAGAATCGCCAGTTAGTGACCGGACGTGGCCCGCCATCGTTGTGATGGCTCTCTTTATTGGCGTCTGGTTCAGGCTATCGGTACTGCCCTACCGAATTCCGGGCGAAATCTACTACATGGAGTTGCCGATAATACAAATCTTGCACATCGAGAAACACGGACTGCAATTCCACGAGACGTGCGTGAGTGTCTATCAGGTGCAGAAGATGGTTCGCATTACCCGCGATGATCGTCGGCTGTTGAATTACCGCTTCCAGGAAGTGGGCGCTGAAACCTACGATGCCCCCGCGACGCTGATGCAACGGGTCAATGAGCTGGCACATTCTCCAACGCTGCCGAGGTCATTGCATGATGCCCGCAGTGTTCTCGTGTGGTCCTGGAACGCTGACTACTGGTACGCCTATGTGGAACGTAAAGATTTCGTATCCTACTACAGTACGGAAAAAGGAGATACTCCACCACCGCCGGGCATTGTCCCGCTCTTTCACGACCTGCAAGCGCTCCAGCCAAGGCTCGGGCCGGAAGAGGAATTACGAGACGTGTGTCTTGGGTTTTGCTACGACCCGTGCGCAGCAATGGGTTGGCGGATGTCGGCCGACCGGTATACCGAGATTCCGGGCCATTTCGTTTGCCACTGAGCCATCGAAAGACCTGCCCGCCCAACAGCTTCGGGGTTGGGATAATCATGCCGAAGAATTTCTGGTCTCCTCCAGATTCCGGACCTTCAGTCGCGAAGGTCTATGGCCACCAGCCTTTGTAGCCAACTCGCGAAAACACAGAACCGTTGAAAGTAACTCACTTGGACGTGCAGTCGCCTACCCGTTCTTTTGACGCAGCACCAGGCGACTACGGTCAGTGACTTTTGGGGTTCCTCTGGCGTTCGGGAGATGCGCCGGAGGTTGTGGGGGACGGCGGGGGCGCGGGCGGATGCGTGGTCCGCTGGGTTGCGCCCGGCGACAATAACGGAATCGGGCAATATTTCCTCTTGACAGCGCCAGAACACTGGCCTATACTGTTAGGCTGCACGACGCGAGGTGCCGCTTTGTCTTTGCGCAAGTCTCCCACCCGCACGCCGGCTTTCCTGGAAGCCATCCGCCGCAACGTTCAGAAATCCACCGGGCCCTCGACCGTGCGGGGCAAGGCGCAGTCCTGCCTGAACCGGCTCCAGACCGGCGAGCGCTCGCGCGTCTATTGCCGCTTGTGGTGGGGATTACTCCACGCCCCGCCCTGCGTGGTGGAGCAGACGGCCCGCACGCTCCTGAACCGCCAGCAGGCGGCGCACCCCGTGTTCGCCGAACTTGTGGACTTGTCGCTTTGGGCGGACAGCATGACGGCCATGGACCATCGCCAATTCCGCGAGTTCGCGGCCGCGATGCAAATGGCGTGGGCGGCCAGCGAGAACGAGCCTCAGAGGTCGGTCGGCGCGGAAGAAACTGGGGACAATTCCCCGCAAAAGCAAAAACATCTCACGCCAAGGCGCAAAGGCGCTGAAGCGCAAAGAAAACAAAGCACCTTTGCCTTCGAACCGGAGAAAGGGCAAAATAAAAAGATGTTAAAAATCGACGTTCGAAGTAGGAATGTTATTGAAAACAAAAGAAATGATGACATTTTGTCATGCTATGTATCGGACATTTTAGGCAAATCGGAGCTGGTTTTTACGGAAAATGCGTATTTCGGTGCGATAAAATGCACCTTTTCGATGCGACCCAACCGCCAATGTACAGCGCTGGCGAACCCCAGATGCGAGTCGCAGAGTATCCCGGAGGATACCGCCGATGCCTCGCGACTGATCTCCCCCAGACGCAGGTTCGAATGGACAATGGGGCAGCCCTGCTAAAGTACCCGGCCACTTCTTAACTGGTTCTGATAAAATCGGGCAGGACAAATGGAGCCCTGATGCCGATGAAGAAAATCGACACACAAGAACCCGTCTTCGCTGTGGAAAGAGCCTTGCAAATCCGCGTGTTGGGCATCGTACTCGCTGGCGGCAAGGGAACCCGGCTTTTTCCCCTTACTCGGGAACGCGCCAAGCCGGCGGTTCCCTTCGGAGGCAAATACCGGATCATCGATTTCGTCCTTAGCAATTTCATCAACTCCGGAATCAACTCGATCTACGTGCTTACCCAGTTCCGCAGCCAGTCGCTGCTCCAGCATCTGAGCGAGGGATGGCAGTTCAGCGGACTGCTGAAGAGTTACTTCATCATTCCCGTGCCGGCACAGATGCGTTCAGAGGACGAAACCTGGTACCAGGGTACTGCCGACGCCATCTTGCAGAACATCAACCTCATCCAGCAGTCCGACCCGCACGTGGTGGCCATCTTCGGCGCCGATCACATCTACCGCATGAACATCGCCAGCATGATCGACTTCCACATGGCCCGGCACGCGGAAGTGACCGTCGCCGCCATCCCCGTGCCCCACAAGCACGCCGCCGAATTAGGCGTCATTGAGGCCAGCGAGGACGGACGCATCCTGGCCTTTCACGAAAAGGACGCCCAGGCGCCCACCCTGCCCGGCGATCCCAGCCAAGTCTACGCCTCCATGGGCAACTACATCTTCTCCAAGCGCACTCTTATGGATCTGCTCATGGCCGACGCGAATGACCCCGCGAGTCACCACGATTTCGGCAAGGACATTCTCCCCAAGCTCGCCGGCAGCGCCCCCATTTACGCTTACAACTTCCAGACCAACCGCATCCCCGGCGAGGCCGAAGATTCCATCCCTTACTGGCGCGATGTCGGCAATATCGACGCCTACTACGAAGCCAACATGGACCTGCGCTCCGTCAAGCCCGAGCTTAACCTCTACAATCGCCAGTGGCCGCTGCGCAGTGCCAGCTATCCCGATCCGCCCGCCAAGTTCACTTTCGACGAGGCTCATCGCCGCGGCGAGGCCATCGACAGCATCGTATCCGGCGGATGCATTCTTTCCGGCGGTGTCGTGCACAACTCCATTCTCGGACGCGGCGTCCGCGTCCACACCGGCGCCCTCGTGGAAGGCTGTGTCATCATGGACAACTGCGACATCGGCCGCCACGCCAAGGTGCGCCGTGCCATCCTGGATAAGAACGTTCGTGTTCCTGAAAACGCACAGATCGGTTACGATCTCGATGCCGACCGCGCGCGCGGATGGCACGTGACGGATTCCGGCATCGTCGTCATCGGCGGAGAACGCAGCACGGTGTCCGTGGCGGCGCTGGTAGTCTGATGGAACCAAGAGAATCCGTGTTCCCGTCGTGCGATGAAAAAACCTCCAGAAGGGCATTAAAATGTCTCCCATGCAGAAATCACGAAGCGATCGCATGAGTTTACTTCACGGCGATGAGCTGACACGCCGTGGCTTAATGCAAGGCCTCGCGACGGTGCTAGGACTTGCCGTGCTCACCCGAAGGGCGGGCGCCACCGACGGAGGCGAACAGTCATCGCCATCGGAGGCGGGAGGGGCCGAACCCTACCGGTCGACGGTTCTCCCGCCAGCTATCCGTTCCCGCTTCGTCAACAACGGCAACGGCATCAGGATGCATGTTCTGGAGGCGGGCTTCGAGACCGGTCGCCGACCGGCCGTCGTGCTTCTGCATGGGTTCCCCGAGCTGGCGTACAGTTGGAGAAAGGTGATGCCTCGTCTCGCCTCGGCCGGGTTTCATGTCATTGCTCCCGACCTGCGGGGTTATGGGCGCACGTCCGGGTGGGACGTCAAGTACGACGACGACCTCAGTCCTTTTCGCACTCTCAACGAAGTCAGAGACCTAGTCGGGCTGGTCTCGGCATTCGGCTACCGCTTCATCGCGGCCGTTGTAGGGCACGACTTCGGCTCGCCTCTCGCGGCTTGGTGCTCAGTCGTACGACCGGACGTGTTTCGCTCGGTCGTGTTGATGAGCGCTCCCTTTGCCGGTCCTCCTGCCCTGCCCTTCAACACCGCCGATGCGCCGGAGTCGGATGGGACCGCGAACGCGGCCCATGACCGCATCTATGACGACCTGGCGGCGCTGATTCCACCGCGGAAACATTATCAGCGGTACTACGCGACACGGGAAGCGAACGACAACATGTGGCACGCCCCGCAGGGCGTCCACGCCTTCTTGCGCGCCTACTTTCACATGAAGAGCGCCGATTGGCCAAGCAACAAACCTTACCCGCTTAAGTCATGGACCGCGGGCGAACTGGCCAAGCTGCCCCACTACTACGTCATGGAGCTGAACAAGGGGATGGCAGAAACCGTCGCGCCCGAGATGCCGTCTCCTTCCGAGATCGCCTCGTGCCAATGGCTCCCCGATGATGAATTGAAAGTGTACAGTGCTGAATACAGCCGGACGGGGTTTCAGGGCGGGCTTCAGGGGTACCGGGTCGGTCAGGATTTCCAGAACACCGCCGAACTCCGGATGTTCTCCGGCCGGACCATCGATGTGCCTTCTTTGTTCATCGCGGGGAAGAGTGACTGGGGCGTTTATCAGAGGCCCGGCGCTTTCGAGAGCATGCAGAAGACGGTATGCACGCAAATGCGCGGCGCACATCTGGTAGATGGGGCCGGGCACTGGGTGCAGCAAGAGCAGCCGGAGCAGGTGAGCAGGTTGCTGATAGAGTTTCTCAAACCTTAGTATATCGTGGGGGGAAAGATGGGTTCGCCGGACGCTTGCAGTTATTGAATGGATGGAGCGGGAGACGGGAATCGAACCCGCGACGTCCAGCTTGGGAAATTGATCGTAGATTGAAAATACAAAATTTAGCGTCTACGGTGTCGTTGCTGACGATCCCAAGCTATTGATTCAACGGGGACCAATTTCAGCGGTCTGTTAATGGACTCCTAATGGACTCCACTTTTCTTGGTGTTCCAAGATTAATTGTGCCTGCGCTGGGCATCCCATTTCAGCAGCGCTTCAATGAGTTCTGGACGCGCTCGGAAATTGGTTTGTTGCAGGTGATCCAGCGCGAGGTGCAGGTCCGCAAATCCTTTCTCGGCAGCATCCGCTGGAACTCGCAAGGTTCCCAGTACGGTTAGATGACGGCGTTGAGCCTCAAGGCGGGCCGCCCAATCATCGAGCAGCACGGTGTCGGCCACAAGCTCCTCAGCAAGTGCAATTGCCTCCCGCTCTCCCGTACCCAGGTGGGCCGTGAGTTCGGCGAGGGAACGTTGGGGAGCGCGGATTTCCAGCCACGACCGTCTTCGCGCCAGCCAAGCGCCAACCAGCGGCGGGGGTCGTTGTCGAATAAGCTCGCCCGAAACCGCTGGCGGGATCAGGACGCGGCCATAGAAGGCGGGCAGGACGTGCGTGTGTTCGATCAGAATCAGATAACGAAGGGGACTGGAATCGGCAACGACGATCATTTGCGCGGCCGCTCTTCACTTTGATCGTGCTCCATCTCCGCCCTGCGCTGCTGCCACAGTCGGGCACGGGCATCGGCCTCGCGCTCGAAATCCTGGAGGGAGTATTCAAGCCATACTTCGTGCTGCTTGAGGAATCCATCCAAATCGTACCGGCTTTCGAATCCCAGCAGCTGGCAAAGTTGTTCTGCGCTGAGCTTCTTCGCGCGGTAAGCCTCCAGCAGCAGCGCCTCGAGGGCAGCGCGCGGAAGATCCCTCCATTCGGTGGTGAGCTTTTGCCCGATGTCCTCCGGCAACTCGATGGTGACCTGCATCAAAGTTCCTCCTGGACTTCATAGTATACGCCAGAAGTCTGTCAGCAGGTAACGCGGACTCCGCACTCGCCAACGCGGTCTCAAGCTGCTGATCGAGAAGGAGCTTGTCAGGCAAGTCGGGATCGGCCCCACGGACGCCACCAAATTCTACCGACCATTTGACATTTTTTGCGACTGACATTTTTTGCCTGTCACTCGCCATTATTCCATCCGATTGTGAAATCAATGACATGAATTCTCGGATGAGAATGCGATCTGCTATAACTGTGCCACCATGCTCGACCTTTTCCGGGTCTGGTTCGGAGCCGCGTTTCGCTTTTTTCGTACGCGTCAAAACTTGATGTTGGAGAACCTCGCTCTTCGCCAGCAACTCCTCGTCCTAAAACGCAGGCATCCTAAACCGAGACTTGGTCTGCTCGACAAGCTGTTTTGGGTTGCCCTTCGCCAACTCTGGTCCGACTGGAAAAGCTGCCTCTATCTGGTCGCTCCTGACACTGTGCCCCGCTGGCACCGGGCTGGATTCCGTCTGTATTGGGCCCTGCTTTGCAAAGTGCAGAGGCGAGCTGGCGGTAAGAAGATTCCGAGGGAAGTTCGGGATTTGATTCCCCAGATGGTTCCCGAGAACGCAACCTGGGGTGCTCCGCGCATTCACGGCGAACTCCGCATGCTCGGCTTTGAGGTTTCCGAACGTACCATCTCCCGGTGGATGCGACGCGCACCCAGAAATCCTGAACCCGTCCAGCGTTGGCGGGCATTTCTTCGTAATCATCGCGAAGCCATCGCGGCCATGGACTTCTTCGCCGTTCCCACCCTTACCTTCTACCTCCGTGGTTACCAAGAATCTCGTCCATATTGAATCGATTGATGTTGGCGCGGTTCCGCTGGTAAGCTCTCATTCCTATGTTCAGTCTGTTGGTTTCCCCCTTTACCGTCCTTTGTTCCTCTTTCCGGACGCGGGCCGCTTTGCAATTGGAGATGCTCGCTCTGCGCCACCAAATCAATGTGCTACGGAGGTCGCAGCGCGGGCGTGTTCACCTGAGGACTGCGGACCGCCTCTTCTGGACGTGGCTTATGCACCTATGGTCAGGTTGGCGCTCTGCCCTCGCCATGGTCAAGCCGGAAACGGTGGTCGCCTGGCACCGCAAGGGATTCCGGCTGTATTGGACTTGGAAGAGTAGACGGGGTAGGCCGGGAAGACCTCCAGTGTCTCGTGAAGTTCGAGACCGCCTTCGAAAGATGAGCTTGGCGAATCCGCTCTGGGGAGGACCCCGCATCCATGGCGAGATCCTGAAGATTGGGATTCAATTATCTCAAGCCACCGTGGCCACGTACATGGAGCACCACCGAAAACCACCTTCCCAGACGTGGCGCATGTTCCTCGACAGTCACCTGAAGCAACTGGCCTCCACGGATTTCTTCGTGGTGCCAACGGTGAACTTTCGTATCCTCTTTGTCTTTGTGGTATTGGTCCATCATCGGCGCCGCGTGATTCATTTCAACGTCACCGCCCATCCCACCTCGGAATGGACGGCCCAACAGATCGCGGAGGCGTTCCCTTGGGATTCGGCCCCACGCTACCTGCTCCATGATCGCGACAGCATCTATGGCGACGTCTTCCGGCAGAGGGTTAGAGGCATGGCGATTCACGAAGTCCTGACGGTCCCGAGATCGCCGTGGCAGAACCCGTATGCGGAGCGACTGATTGGATCGATTCGGCGGGAGTGTCTGGACCACATCGTTGTGTTCAACGAATCGTCTTTGCGACGCACGCTCAAATTGTACTTCAATTATTACCACGGGGCGCGAACGCACTTGTCGCTGGAGAAAGATGCACCGGAGACCCGACCGGTTCAACCGCCGGATCTGGGGTCAGTCATTGAACTGCCGGAGGTCGGCGGACTGCATCACCGCTACGAACGGCGGGCGGCTTGAACGCCTGTTCTCGGGCTGAGGGAGGATGCTTTCCGACCAAGGTCGGCCGAGGTCCGCGAAGACTCCGGGCCTTGGGAAGAGGATCTTCCCCGAGTTCCCGCCGCCATGAAATCTGTAGCCCGCACCTATTCAGCTACTCTCTCGACTCTTTGACACCCCTGTGAGTTGGTTGCTCTTTGTGGTCGATCGAGTTTTTGGCAAGGACAGGTGGAGGATGGAATTCACTGGGAAGGAAAAAGCTATGTGGAGTAGCCTGAGATTGACTTTAGTTGTGCTGATTCTGCTCGCCTACTCCTTACGGAAGACCCCCCTCGTCCCTAACAGGAGTAATGCAAATGGCCGCGAACAGAAACCTCATTAGAATCTGGTGGCAGGTAGTATTGATCTTGGCAGTGACCGGAGCAGATGCGTCCTTTAGAGAGGAGCCTCCTTTCTATGCCGAAAAGAGCCAGCTCCTCTACTATCTCGACCAACAGGGTGGCCGACATGCAGTAGGAACACGCGCGGATTGGGCCATTCGGCGCGGTCACATCCTGGCCAACATGCAACGAGTCATGGGACCACTGCCACCAAAGACGAGGAAGCCTCTGGACGTTCGCGTGGTCGAAGAAGTCCGCGTGGGCCAGATGACCCGAAAAAAACTGACCTTCGTCTCCGAGGATGGCGACCGTGTGCCGGCCTACCTGTTTCTGCCACCTCAGCGATCAAAGAGGGGTCCGGCCGTCTTGTGCCTGCATCAGACGACGAGGATTGGCAAAGGAGAGCCGGCGGGTATCGGGGGACTCGCCAACCTCCATTACGCGAAAGAGTTGGCCGAGCGGGGGTATGTGACCCTCGCGCCTGATTACCCCAACTTCGGCGACTACCAGGTAGACCCTTACGCGATGGGATACGCCAGCGCCACGATGAAGGGGATATCCAACCACATCCGCGCTGTCGATTTCCTGGTATCACTCCCTGAAGTTGATCCTAAACGCATCGGGGTCATAGGCCATTCTCTCGGGGGGCACAACTCTCTGTTCCTCGCGGTGTTTGAACCTCGGGTCCGGGTGGTAGTCACGAGTTGCGGTTTCAATTCCTTTGCCAAGCACCATGGGGGCGACCTGACCGGATGGAGTCACAAAGGTTACATGCCTCGGATTGCGTCAATATACGAGAAATCGCCGGAGAAGATGCCGTTCGACTTCACCGAGGTCCTGGGCGCCATCGCCCCGCGTCCGGTGTTTATCAACGCGCCGCTCAAAGACGAGGATTTTGAGGTGTCCGGAGTTGAGGACTGCGTCAACGCGGCGCTGCCGGTTTACGTGCAGATTTTCCACGTCGGCGATCGGCTGGTCGTCGTCCACCCGGACTGCGCCCACGATTTCCCACCCGACATCAGGGAACAGGCGTACAAGTTTCTCGACCGTTGGCTGAAACCGTGAGGTACAGCCCCAGGAATCTGCAGTCGGTCCAGTCCGAATACCTTGGCGAAGCTGATCGCTGAACCGTTGCTCCAGTGCCTCCTTGACAAATAGTGGCCTCACGTTTGACTCGTCAGGGAGGCGCCTCTGCTGTTGGCTCTTGCCTCGGGAACAAGCGTTGTGTATCTTCGGTTTGCAAGATCCAGTAACAGCTATGCGCTGTGGCGGCGCTCTAATAGCACCGAAACCGCCGCTACAGCCAGGTCAGGTGCCCTATGACACAAAACCATAAACTCACTCGACGTGAGGCATTGCGCGCAGTGGCCGGAGGCTTCCTGTGCAGCATGGCGCGTGGTGCACCGGCATTTCACCTCGCGACCTTCTCGACCGACGTTACACCTCCCTTAGGGGAGCCCCTGATCGGCGGGCTATTCCAACCGGCTCTGAAGATCGTTGATCCGCTCTATGCGAAAGGGTTTGTTCTCCTTGGTGCGGACAAGCCAATGGTGCTGGTCGCGGTGGATTTCTGTGAGATCCGGAACCTCGACACCCAACACTGGCACACGGCCCTCGCCGAGGCCGCGGGGACCGACCCTAACCGAGTCCTGGTTACCAGCGGCCACCAGCACAACGCTCCGCTCGCGGATACCCTGGCGGAGAAGATTATTGAGGAGTATGGCATCAAGGGGAAGGTTTGTGACCCGGCCTACCATGAACAGTGCATCCGGCGCACCGTTGAGGCAGTTCGCCAGGCGATCCGGAAGAGCACCCGAGTTACGCACTTCGGTTTCAGCCGGGCGAAAGTAGACCGTGTGGCGTCAAATCGCCGCGTGGTGCTCCCGGACGGCACGGTGAACTACCACCGAATGAGTGCGGCGCGCGATCCCGCGATCCGCGATGCCCCGGAGGATCTGATCGATCCCTACCTGAAAACCTTGAGTTTTTGGGACGGCCGCCGGCCCCTTGCGGTCCTGAGCTGCTACTCCGTCCACCCCCAGACTCATTTTGGCAAGGGTGACGTAACCAGCGACTTCACGGGGTTAGCCCGCCTGAAGCGTCAGGAGGAAACACCGGACGTTTTTCAAATCCTTACGCGCGGGTGCAGCGGAGACACGGTGACGGGGAAGTACAACGATGGGGATCCCAAGAACATTCCGGTGCTGGCCGAACGGCTTCGCGCCGGCATGGCCGACGCCTGGAAGGACGTGCAAAAGGAGCCCCTTACTAGTGTCAGTTGGCGTTACGCCCCGCTGCACCTGAAGATGAACGAGGAAGACAACCTTTCCGAGGCGGCCGAGAAGCGGACGTTATCCGATAAATCACAGAGATACCTTGAGCTCTTCCGCGCGGCGAGCGGACTGAGCTGGCGCCGTTGGGCGGCCGAAGGCCACGGCATTGATATCCCCGCCGTCGACTTTGGCGCGGTGAAGCTGGTACTGGCTCCGGCCGAAGCGTTTGTGCAATACCAACTCTGGGCGCAGGAGATGCGGCCGGACTCCTTCGTCATGGTGATGGGGTACGGCGAATGCGCGCCTGGCTACATCCCCACCAAGAAGGCAGTAGCGGAAGGTTGGAAGGACCACGCCTGGGAGTGGGCCGACCCACCGTCGTCGGAAGACGCCATGCTGCCGGCACTGCACGAGGCGCTTCGAAAAGCGTGACCGGTCGAGACGGAAATCGCTGATCTCTCAGGAAAGGCGGCTAGGGTGCGGCGGCGAAGGGGAACCAAACCGGGCGAAGGAGGGAGGGGACGGAGAGGCGTCCGAGAAATCGCTTGAAAAGGGAGCGATTTCAGGTTTTCCCGTTCCCGGAAGAGACAGGGCCGGCCCCTTCCTGTCCTGCCGGAGTCGCTCGGGATAGAAAGGATGAAAAAACGGCCCCAACCGAGGCGACGGGGAGTATACTGGCTCGTGGCCGGGAAGGCAAAATGGAAATCCTGGTTGAATTGCGAGAGCTCTCCAAAAGCCATCCACGCGGTGAGCAACTGTGCCGCGGCAAGCGCACCTGAGGCGCCGACGTATGCAAGAATCTCCAGCGGCCGCATCCATCCGTGGACCAGGATGCCCATGTTTGCTGGGCTCGCCGCAAGCGAAGTGTTCGTTCTGAAGTTTGTCAAACCGTGATCAGTCGGGGAATTTCATGCTGCGCAAGACGGCTTGAAAGGGTGGGCCCGAACGCAAACCAGGGGACCGCGTTGCCGTTGTTTCTCTTTGGATCCCCCCATTTGTTAGTACGCGTGAAGGCGACCTGAACGCGCGCCGGGCTCAATTCCTTCCACTCCGGACCTTGGTCCAGCCGGCGCGCATCCGATACAACCCTATGACTTTTCAGGCTAAATCGCCCGTAACGGGGGATCCTCCTGACCGGCAGTAACTTGCAGTGAGGCACATGGATGGATTCTTCTGCGACCGAGCGGAATGCAAATCCTGATTTCGCGCCCTTTCCTCGAAGAACGGTCTGTGGCAGCGAAGAGCGATGACCAAACGGTCCGGGCTGCGGGTTCTGTAACTATGGCCTAGCCCCAGCCTGCGACCCAAAAGGGACCTTCCCAATTTGCTGTGGAAGTGGTTGTTGATGGACGGGCTCGATGCGCACGATCCGCTCCATGACTGGTGCGAGCTTTACACCAGGGCGGCAGAACGTAATTAGGGCCGAATCATCACTGCAGACCGGGGCGATATTAGCCACGACTTGGTAGAATTTTTCTCGGTCGGATTCTCCGCTCAGTGGTCGGCCCTCGAGCTCTCCCATTAGATCCGGATGGACGGAAAGGGCTTGGTAAAGCTCAGGCCAGTGCTCACCGAGAACCGCCCACTTTCCAATGTGGCTAGCAGTTAAGGGTGGAGCGGAAAGTGCCCAGGAAGGAAAGGGATGGATTAAACATCGGAGCGGCAAGGCTCGTAGCAGGAGTGACCAACATCGATGTTCTCAATGCGGAAGCAGTTCTTGGCAGGCACAGGCAAGCCGCGCATGTAGATCGCATTATAACTATGCGGCACTAAAGAACCTCGGTGGCGTTTCCACTCTTTGCCGACTCGTAGCAGGCGGTGAGAATCTTTTGACTACGTAATCCGACCTCGCCGCCGATGGTGGTCGGATGTCCCTCCAGAATCGCATGGCTGAATTCCTCAATCTCGGCTTGATAGATGTTCACGGGGTCGGCCGTAATTTCCATTCCCTGCACCGCGGCCCGTGCTTGTTGGGCATCATACTCTTGTTGCGGCGTGACAAGGTAAGCCATCATCTCGCCCGCGCTCGCCTGGCCGATCGTACCCCTTGCCAGGATGCTTCCGAATGTGCCGTAGAGTTCCAAAAGGTTCTTGCTCCCCTCGTCGGCGACACAGAAAAAAGCGTCCACGGTTGCCAGCGCACCGTTGGCGAAGAAAAGCGTGGCGACCGCACTGTCTTCGGAAGCGTAGCTGTGGACCGTACGGTTCGTAAAGCAGCTTACCTTCTTCACTGTTCCGAAAAACATTTCGAGCAGGTCGATACAATGGCCGCCCATGTCAATAAGCGAGCCGCCTCCGCCCTGCGCGGGGTCCTGCCGCCAACTACCCTTCAGGGGCGGGTACCAGCAGGAAAGCTGAGCGCGTCCATACACGGGCTGGCCGAGCTTCCCCTGTTGAATGAGCTGAAGCGCTTTTTGATGCTGCGACTGAAACCGCATCATGAAGCCGCAACCCAATTGCACCCGCGCTTGCCGGCAGGCCGCGAGCATCTCTTCGCCCTCGGCGACGGTCATTCCCAAGGGCTTCTCACACAAAACATGCTTCCTCGCTTGCGCGCACTTGAGCACCTGACCGTAATGCCGGTTGGCCGGCGACGCCACGTATACGGCATCGATCGCCGCGCCCAGCAGGTCATCGATGGTGTTGGCAGCCAAGGTGTGAAATTGCCCGGCAACCTCGCCGTTAGGTCTTGCAGCGATATCAAAGACTGCAACCAATTCAGCATTAGTCGCGGGAATAATTCCTTCGG
>Ga0181527_1000934_pt1 | contig 31820 bp, 22 predicted proteins | sample PEATcosm2014_Bin_30_FD_119762 | JGI IMG/M metagenome (GOLD analysis project Ga0181527, IMG submission 119762) | Peatland microbial communities from MTU Mesocosm Facility, Houghton, MI, USA - PEATcosm2014_Bin06_60_metaG | ecosystem: Environmental > Terrestrial > Soil > Wetlands > Peat | place...
CCCACCCGGAAGAATCCATGGTGGTGGCAAAGAACCTCCGCGCACTCGATATTCCGCCCCATCAAGAGCTCGTGAAGCGGATTCAGGAACACATCCTGCATCATTACTACGAAAAGCTGCTGCCGTTGTGCCTTTCGCCCGAGGAGCTTCACCGATATCTTTTGGACCGGGTGTCTGTGCCGCCGGAGCTTGAAAAACTCAAAGAAGCCTTGGCGCGCAAGAAAGGCGTCCTGCTCGCAGCGTGCCACTTCGGAGCGGTGGAATGCATCGGCCCGGCGCTTGCGGCCCGTGGCATACCTTTCACGGGGGTGCTGCGGTTCTCCACCGGTCCGGCGTCGGACGCGGCGCGCGCACGCGCCGCCGATTTGACGGCAACCGGGCTGTTCGCACAAATCAACTTTGTTGAAATCGGGAACCCGCGCACCGCTGCGGCGCTCGATATGGCGGCCGTGCTCCGGCGCGGCGGCATTGTGCTCGCGGTGTTCGACGAGCGGACCCCGTACAGCGTTCCGGTATCGCTCTGTGGGAAGCAGGTGTGGGGCGGCGCAGGGCTCGACAGGATCGTGAGGCTTGCGCAGGACCAAACTTCCGTGTGGACCGCGTTCTCGGTCCGAAGCGACGGCGAAACCTACGACCTTCGGCTGCACGAGCTCAACGGCAACGATCCGGCGCCTGTCCAGTCGATGTATAACGATTTCGAATCCCTTCTCGCGCATCATATTGTCCAGTGGTACTTTCTTCACGAGGAAATCCCTTTTGTCGCGTGAGTTTGACGTTGCTGTAATCGGTTCGGGCATCGGCGGTCTCACCTGCGGTGCGTTGCTCGCCCGGCAGGGCATGCGCGTGGCAGTCCTGGAGCAGCAGCCCCGGATCGGCGGTTGCGCTCAGGACTTCTCACGGAAGTCGCACACCTTCGATTCATCGGTCCATTCGGTGTCCATGGCCGACAGCGGATTTGTCTGCGGCCTGCTGACGCAGCTTGGCATACGCGAATCGCTCGAAATCGTACCGAACACCTGCTTCGCACGAATCCTTTCGCCGGTACTGCGGTATTCGCTTGCCGCCGACGTTTCCTCTCTTACCGCATCCCTGGGCAGAGATTTCCCGGGTGAAAAAGAGGCGGTTGCCGCCTTACTTTCGGACATGCAGCTACTGTTTAACTCGTACAAGGGAAGCCTCAGAGACGGCGCAGTGTTCTCGGGCACCATGGGAAGCGCGGGCGAAATCGAACGCGCCACCCGCTCCTACAAAGAGTACATTGAGAGTTTTGTCAAAGACGATGCGTTGAGATACCTGTTTTCCTCCGTATGGCCTTTCGGAGGCTCCTCGCCTGCATTCGCTCCTGTCTATAACGCGTTCATCTTTATCGCCCATGCGCTCGAGGGCTCGCATTATATCAAGGGAGGCTTCGGCAAACTTGCATCCGCACTCGCGGGCGTCATTACCAAATGCGGCGGTGCCGTCATGACGAACTGGCAGGTCACCGGCCTGGGCGTGGACGGTCATAAGCGAGTTTGCGCCGTCAGGAGCGCAACCGGCGAGGAATTGGCTGCGCCCATGTTCGTCTCGAACGTCAGTCCCTACCGGCTTCATTGCGAATTCATTCCGGAAGGGTCGCGCAACCGTTTGTGGCTTCGGCGTCTGGGAAATCTGTCACCGTCCGTGTCCGCCGTGTGCGCGTACCTCGGCATACGCGGGGATGCTTCCGATATCGTTGCAGACAATGTCACCTTCTGGTTTGCGTCACCCGACCACGACGCCCTATACCGGCGCATACGGCAAGGTCCTCGCGGCGACATCGACCACCTCCTGATCATGCGCCCGCCTGCAGCCCGCCCCGACAGCACCATCACGCTGATGCATTTTGTGAATCAGGATCCGGCCGCCTCATGGAAGAAAGAAAAAAGGAGGCTTGCCGACGCCATGATCGCGAAGGCCGCCGCGGTCCTCGGCGACTTCACATCGCGTATAAGCCTGGTGGAAACCGCGTCGCCCGACACGTTTGAACGGTACACGGGCAACACAGGCGGCGCGCTGTACGGGTTTGAAAACGCACCGGACCTGTACCGGCAGTCCAAGTTGCCGTTTACAACCTACCTGGACAATCTTTTTCAGGTTGGACACTGGACAAAGGCCGGCGGCGGTATATACAATGTTATGACGAGCGGGCATGCTGTTGCGAAGATGATACTGCGAATGTCGTAGATCTTATTATCCACAGCCCCCCTAACGGCTTTCCGCCCTTCCAGGTGGGCGGGCCGAATCCCGAAGGGGACTTATTGGAAAAAGAGCTATATAATAAAGCTAGTACCTTGAAAGTCCCCCTTCGGGGGATTTAGGGGGCTGGCAGGAAATGGTGAAAGCGTATCATGAAACTGCGTCTTATCTACCCCAGGTTTAAGAAATTCCTCGAAGATCATGCCGCGCTCAGGGATGAACTCAAAGCACACGTGATCGGCGACTACACCATGCCGCCGTCTCTTGCGCTTCCGATCATCGCCGCGCTCACGCCGGATTCCGTGGAAGTGAACTTGACAGATGACAACATTGCAGCCGTTGATTTCGATGAAAAAATCGACCTCGCCGTGATCAGCTGCTTTACCCCACAGGCGCAACGCGCGTACGAAATCGCCGATGAATTCAGGAAACGCGGGACCAAAACGATCATCGGCGGCATCCACCCCTCCGCCCTGCCCGCCGAGGCGCTGGCGCACGCGGATTCGGTGTGCGTCGGGGAAGTTGAGGATGTCTGGGGCGACATTCTGAACGACACCCGGAACGGCTCCCTAAAGGAACGGTACAGCTCATCTTCGTATCCCGATCTGGCGAAGCTGCCCATCCCAAGGCGGGACATTTTCTCTCCAGCCAGGTATCGGTGGAAAGCCCACCTCGTGCAGGTCATGCGCGGGTGCCCGGCGCCGTGCGCCGGATGCCCTGTTCCCTACATGGGAGGGACGCTGTTTCGCCTTCGGCCCGTAAACAACATCATCGCGGACATTCGTTCCATGCCGTACAAGGAGTTCTATTTTACGGACGATACCGTGATGCTGCCCGGCAAGAAACCGATGAAATTCCTTCTGTCAATCATGGAGCGGACCCGCGAAATCGACGATATCAAGATCTTCCTTGCTTCCACCATGATGATGACGCCCGAACCCGCGTTCTACCGCCTGCTCAGGCTGGGCGGCGTATCGTCCATTTACACCGTCTTCGGATTCGACAGAATTTCGCAGAACCTCTTTGACGGCAGGTGCCCGCCCGACCAGTGGAAGGCCGCCGTGGATCTTGTGCGAATGGTTGAGGACAGCGGCATCCATTTCTTCGGCTCATTCGGCATCGGCTTTGACGGTCAGGACAAACACGTTGTCGACCGGATACTCAAGTTCACCGACGACGCAAAAATCGACCTTGCGGAATTCTACATTCCCACGCCCTTTCCGGGAACCAAATTCGGCGAGCAGATCGCTCTTGAAAACAGGCTGCTTCACAGAAACTACTCGCTGTGGAACCATGCCAACGTGGTCTTCAGGCCGAAGCACTTTACGGAAAAGGAATTGCTCGATGCATTCTATGGTGCGTGGAGGGAGTTTTTCAGGAATAAGGACCCGAAAGATACGGTGAGGAGTTTTACGTTGAACGAGGGGAAATAGGTAACGTTCTCTGATACTAATCAATGCCGGTAGGGCCTGTCCGGCCCTAAGACCCGCCAAGGAAAATGCTTATTATCACAACCCCCGCGGCCAAAGCGCCGCACCCCCTTTGAAAGGGGGAAAGAAATTTCCCGGTTTCCGGTTCAGAAAGTTGAAAGCCGCCGGATAATCGCTGAAGTACTCTCCATAGCGTAGCCAGCACTCCACCGTATTTATTATATTATCCGCAAGATATCGATAGCAACAAGCCAAAATGAACACGGAGATCCTTCATGGACCTTGAAATCACCGATTTTCAGCGGGATGTTTTGGACAAGAGCCATGAGATTCCGGTACTCGTTGATTTCTGGGCGGAATGGTGCGGACCATGCCGCATTCTTGGACCGATCCTGGAGCGCCTGGCGGCAGCTCACGCCGGCGCCTGGATATTGGCAAAAGTCAACACCGAGAAACACCAGGATATTGCCCTTCGGTACCGCGTGGCGAGCATACCTAATGTGAAGCTCTTTATCGATGGAGAGGTTGTTAACGAGTTTACGGGCGCTTTGCCCGAACCCGCGGTTGTACAGTGGCTGAAAAACGCGATCCCGGGAGAATTTGACGCGCAGATTAAAGAGTCGCTGCAACTGCTGAAACGCGGTGAGGCGCAACAAGCCGCGATCATCCTGGAGCACGTGCTGGAAGCCGAGCCGGGAAACGTCGAGGCAAAGGTTATGCTGGCGCGGGCAATCGTTTTTACGGATCCGGACCGCGCGGCATCTTTGTGCCGGGGGATAGAAGCGGCTTCCGAGTTTTACGAAACCGCAGAAATGGTCCTTGGATGCGCCGCGCTCCTCGAAAAGCGGAACAATCCGGGATTGTTGGCCGAAGCACCCGTCAAGGCGCTCTACCTCGAAGCCATAGAGTCTCTCGCGAAACAGGACTACGATTCCGCACTTGACAAAATGATCCGGGTGCTTGGCGAGGATCGCGGCTACGATGATGAAGGCGCCCGGAAAGGGTGTATCGCCGTTTTCCATTGCCTTGGCGAGGATCACGAGATTACGAAGAAGCATCGGCCGGCATTCGGCAGGGCGCTCTACGTGTAGATAGCTCGCCGGGAGGGATTAACCGGATCGGATATTGAGCGGACGTTCGGAGGGGTTGCCGGGGACGCTAGTGTGTTTAAGGAAATATGCCGGTTGATGAAATAGTGGTTATTGGCATGACTGCATGATATCTATCAGGAACGACAAATGCGAAATACAACCTATTTTCCTGTTGTTCCCTTGGCGCTTGCATGCTTGCTCTTTCTGTGTCGGGACGGTCATGATTCAGCACAGCATACGGTCGACTTGTTGAATCAATACAAAGTGCCAACGGATTCAACCAGCTTCTTGAAGATCAAGCCGATCTTGCATGACAAACTGCAACAATTGGGCTATACTTTGTTGAGTGCTTCATCTGATTCGGAGATTGTTGATGTCGTTGTTCATCTTTGCAAGAATGCTTCCTGCGCTGGCAGAATCGATACTACTGCTTCCTATTCCATTCGGACAACTGTAACTAATGCAAAGAATGACACGGAGGATTGCAGAATGCAAATGGAGAGCACTGGCGGTATCAGCAGCTTTGCGATAAATGCTCCCAATGACACGTTTGCGGTCCTGGGTCTCCCATCCGAACCAATTGCTGATAAAAGCATGCAGGCCAAATTGGACAGTTTGGCCCGGTTCTATCTAACCGTACTGACAATTCACTCATACGAAAGAGATATTCTTACCAAAAAAGGCACTGGCTATCTGTTGTCATATGCATATCTGCCAAACAGCTACCTAAAAAAGCATTTTGTGTACGATCCATATATCAATTTGTACTTGGATGCCGGTTTGCAATTGCGATCTATATCTTTCGGAAGATAGCGTTCTTATCAAGACACTAACCACTGACCGACCGCCGCGTTATTGCTTATACGTCCCCAAAAATTTCCCGATCCGCTCCATCGCCACCGTCAATTCATCCACCCGCGGCAGAAACACGATGCGGAAATGGTCGGGCCGGGGCCAGTTGAACCCCGTCCCGTGCACGATGAGCACCTTTTCCTCGCGGAGAAGGTCGTAGGCGAATTTCATGTCGTCGTTGATGTTGAACTTGTTCGGGTCGAGTTTCGGAAACGCGTAGAACGCGGCCTGTGGCTTGACGCATGAGACTCCTGGAATCTTCGAGAGCATGCCGAAGCATGCCTCGCGCTGGACATAGAGCCTGCCGCCGGGGGCGACAAGGTCGTTGATGCTCTGGTAGCCGCCGAGCGCCGTCTGCACAATGGACTGCGCCGGCACGTTGCTGCACAGGCGCATGGACGCGAGCATGTTGAGGCCCTCGATGAAGTCGGCCGCGTCCTTCTTGTTGCCCGACACCACCATCCACCCTGCGCGGAACCCGGCGATGCGGTATGTCTTCGACAGGCCGCTCATGGTGACGAACAGGACGTCGTCGGCGAGCGTGGCGATTGACACATGCTGAGCGCCGTCGTACAGGATCTTGTCGTAGATCTCGTCGGCAAACACGATGAGCCCGTGCTCGCGCGCGACATCGACGATCTGCTGCAGCACGGCCGGGGGATACAGCGCGCCGGTGGGGTTGTTCGGATTGATCACCACCACGGCCCTGGTGTTCGGCGTTATCTTCTTCTTCATATCGTTGACATCGGGCAGCCACCCGGAATCCTCGTCGCACAGGTAATGCACCGGTTTTCCGCCCGCCAGGTTGACGGCCGCGGTCCACAGCGGGTAGTCCGGCGCCGGAACAAGGACCTCCGTGCCGTTGTTGCACAGGCACTGCATTACCATCACCACGAGCTCGCTCACGCCGTTGCCCGTGTAGATGTCCTCGACATCCACGCCGGGAATGCGTTTCTGCTGGTAATACTGCATGATCGCCTTGCGCGCCGAGAACAGCCCTTTCTCGTTGCTGTAGCCCTCGGAGGCCGGAAGATTACGGATCATGTCGTGAATGATCTCGTCGGGCGCCATGAGTCCGAACGGCGCTGGGTTGCCGATGTTGAGCTTGATGATCTGAAGGCCTTCTTCCTCCTCCATGCGTTTGGCTTCCTGCGGGACCGGGCCGCGGATGTCGTACAGCACGTTGTCAAGCTTGCTTGATTTCTGGTATTTGCTCATGGCGGGTTCCCTTCTCCCGGGGGCATTGACTTGTTCGCATAAATATATATCGGGAGGACTGCGGGGGAAAGGAGTGAGGGTCGGGTGATCGACGCAGACCGATCGCTCAATGGAACCTTTGTTCTTCCCGAGCGCCTTGCCTCATCACCCACCACCCCGCTCCGCTCCGTAATAGTGTTTCGAATCCGAAGCGGTATGGTATATTTTATCAATCTTCACGTGTGCGCACCATCATTTGGCACTCGCAACAGCCTTTGAGGGATCATGATCAATCACACCCGGATTTCAACTCGTCGTCCCCTTCGGGCCGGCATGCCGGCATTGCTCGTCTTTGCCTTTCTCACCACGGTGAAGGCCGATCCCAACGGACCCGCATGGAACCTTCTTCTAAACAATAAGCCGCTTGAGGCACAGGAGCTATTCCTGAAGAACTCCAGGGACCCCGACAAAAGCGTGAGCGGCGAGGCCTACCGCGGGCTTTCGGAAATCTCGCGGTTCATGGGGCAAGAAATCGATGCCGCCCGTTACTCTTTCAAGAGCTGCATGGCGGACAACAACATCGTGCTGTTTTCCGCGGGCGCGCTCAATGTGTACGCCTTCGGCCGCGAGGCGGCAGGATATCAGATCAGCGAAGGGTACCGCCTGCTTGGGGACCTGGTAAAAAAACCGGGCCTGTTCTCGGGGGAATTTGCAGATCTACTCGCCGAGCGATATGCCAACGACGGCGACCTGAAGGCCGCATCCCGACTTGTGGACGGCATGGGCGCCATAAGGAAATGGATGTGTATCGGGCCGTTTGACAATATATCCAATTCGGGCTACAACAAGACGTATGCGCCGGAGCTGGAAATTGATTTTAAGAAAGTCTATCCCGGCAAAGACGGCGCCCAGGCAAAGTGGAACCCGGTCGACAACGCGGCACAGACGGGATGGATATTCACCGAGCACCATTCGACCGCCCGCAACGCCGTCCAGTATTTCTATTGCACCGTGACAAGCAGCTTCACGCAGGAAGTGAATCTCTCATTCGGCGCCTCGGGATCGTTCAAGGTGTTCCTCAATGGATCGTGCACGCTTGCCGATTCGGTGTACCGGAATACAGGCGTCGATGTATTCATGCAGCGGGTTACCCTCCGCAAGGGCGACAACCAGTTGCTGATCAAATTGTGCCACGAATGGGCGAACCGGCTCGGCAACCCGGAAAAACTTTCCAACTTTTTTGTTCGCTTTCTTGACAAAAGCTATGCACCCGTCCGGGAGCTGTCGTTCTCCATCAATTCGTGCACGCCCGCGGGCGTATCTCCGGCGCCCTCCGCGTACGCACCCTCGCCGCTGCTCGACTCCCTTGTGCATGTGCTTTCGCGGAGAATTGCAAAAAGCGACTTCGACATGGATGCCGCGGTGCTGCTCATGCACACCTACAACGGCACGGAACGGTTCGACGACGGCCAGGAGCTTGCGGCCGCCTATCTCAAGAAATTCCCTAAAAGCAGTTTGTGGCACGAGCTGTACAGCGAGTCGCTGCTCAGGTCGAAAAAATACACGGAAGGCGAAACGGAGCTCAAGACCGCCTTTACGCTGTGCCCGCTCAATCACGCGGCATGGGAAAGCGAGTTGCACATCGTCACTAAGAATTCGGAGGCGAGAAAAGCGCTCGAGTTCCTGGACACATCGCCCAAAGAGTTTGCATCGAACCTTGCCGCCCTGGTGGCGCGCCTTACCGCCTGCATTCAGTTGGAAAACAGCGCCCAAGCTCTCAAGATTGTTTCCGACATAGAAACAGGTTACCCTCTCGACGAAACCGCGGTCACCATCCTCACGGGGATGTATTCGGAGCAGGGACAAACCAGGAAGGCGGAAAGTCTCCTCAACGGTTTCCTCAAGCACGAGCGAACCAATGCATCCATGTACAAGACGCTGGCTTCCCTTGCTGTAAAGCAGGGCGACATGGGCAAGGTTACCAAGATAATCCTCCAAAGCCTTACGTACTCGCCCAACGACGCGGAATTGTACTATTACCTTGCCGATCTCAATTATTCGGCAAAGCATTTCGATGCCGCAAGGGGGTATATCGAGAAATCGCTTCTGGTGATGCCCGCGAACGCGGACGGGCTCAATTTGAAAGGGAACATTCTGGTCTCTCTGGGTGACAAAGAACGAGCCAAGCAAGCGTTTACGGATGCAATACATTTCACCAGCAACGATTTTAATGCGTGGGAGAACCTGCGGGGGCTCGAAGGCAAGCCGTCTCTCGAATCGCTGGTACCGCTGCCGTCTGTGGACAGCCTGGTCCATGCGACGGCAGGCTGGCAGTATCGGTCCCACGAAAACGGCGCGATCCTGTCGCGGGTAAGCGACGTGTTCTATTACCCCAGCCGCTGCTCGCGCGAGAGGTACTTCTTGGTAGTGTATCTCGCCACACAGAAGGCAATTGACACATGGAAGGAACGCGACATCGAGTACAACGGCTATTTCCAGTCCCTGCACGTAGCGCGCGCCCTTTCATTCCGGTCGAACGGCTCGCAGGTTGAAGCAGACGTTGCCGACAATAAAGTCGTGTTCAAGTCGTTGCAACCGGGCGATTGCATTGTACTCGAATGGTCTCTCAAGAATTTTTACATTGGGAAAATGGCGGATCAGGTTCACGGAACCCAGGAATTCGAGCTCGGTTTTCCCGCTTTCGACAGCCGTCTTAGACTTGTGACGCCAACGGACGACACGATCCCCTACAACGTGTACGGCGATTCGATAGCCGTGGAAACCGCGCTCAGCGGCGACTACCGCGTTACGCAGTTTGTTCGGCCCGCCTACAAGAACGTGCTCGACGAATCGTTCATGGCCACAGACTGGCCCAACAAGGAAAAGGTGACGTATTCCACGTTTAAGGGCTGGAGCGATATTGCGAAATGGTACGACGATCTCACACGCCACAAACTCGACAACTCGCTGGAGCTCAAGGCAATCGCCGATTCGCTGTTCGCCGGGTGTGAAACCGCGCTCGCCAAAGTCGCCAGGGTGCATGAGTACATTACGGGCGCCATCCGGTACAGCTATGTGCCTTTCCGCCAGAGCGGCTGGGTCCCGCAGGATGCGCGCGACGTGCTCGCAACCAAGATCGGTGACTGCAAGGACATGGCCTCACTGGGCAAGAGTCTGCTTGACTGTGCAGGAATTCCCTCCTGCCTCGTGCTCGTCAATACGGGCATCCGTCATTTTGCCGGCCAGGCCTGCGTGGGTCCCGACTTCAACCATTGCATCCTCAGCTACACGATAAACGGCGCGGACCGGTTCCTCGACTGCACCGACAACAACCTGCCCATGACTACGCTGCCCCGGCAAGACCAGGGCGCGATGGCCCTGATCATCCGCCCCGGCACCACGGACCCCGTTATCTTGCCGGTTGACAGGCCCGAGAGCCGCATCAGGCAACGGACCGTGATTTCGACCCTCACCGACAACGGCACGCTCAAGGAATCCGTCCAGACCATCCGTACCGGCGTTTACGCAGGCGAATTCAGGGAGGATTTCAGGTTTGTGTCCCCCGAAAAAAGGAATGCGCTCCTTCATCAAAGCCTTGCCCGTACGTATCCCGACCTGTCTCTCGACACGTTTATGGTGAGCGGCTTGAACTCGGTGGGCGACACACTGCGTTATCGCTACGCCAGCACGGCACGAAACACGGTTTCCAAGAGCGGCACCACCGCCATTTTCCCGCTTCACCTCTCGGACATCGTCGAACCCAACCAGTATCCGGCCGAGGAGAAACGGATGTTCCCCATCGACATGTGCCAGGCATGGTACGACATTTCTTCGTGCGAGCTCACCGGCGAACTTTCGTTTCCGGCTTCCTGGCGGCCCATCAGCCTGCCGGACAACGTCAGCGCCGATTCGCCGCACGGTTCGTATCGCCTGGAATTCAGGCAGAAAGGGAACGCAATTATGTACAAACGCACCGCCTCGATGAACTTTAACACGATGCTGCCGGCGGCCGACTACGAACAGTTGAAAGCCTTTGTCAATAAAGTATCCAGGGCCGACGAAGTGCAATTGTTGTTTTACACGAAGTGAAGGGCGCGCCGCGTTCGGCCGCCCTGTCGTATTTTGTCATGAGCGAATAATCGGGCCTGGCGACATCGTTGCCGTCCACCTTTTCGACCGGGAATCTATCATGCTACAACAAGACTTGTCCGCTTCGGAGTGCGTCTGCGGTTTCATGCTCGAACGAGTCGAGGAAATCCCCGAACTGCGCAGCACGGCCTTTCTGTTTTCACATGAGAAAACCGGGGCGCACCTGCTTCACTTGTACAACGACGACCCCAACAACCTGTTTTCGATCGCCTTTCGGACTCCCGTGTCCGACAATACCGGCGTGCCGCACATTCTCGAACATTCGGTGTTGGGCGGGTCCCGCGCGTTTCCCCTCAAAGACCCATTTCAGGAGCTCCTCAAGGGATCGCTCCAGACCTTCCTCAACGCTCTCACCTATCCCGACAAAACGGTTTACCCTGTGTCAAGTCAGGTGGAGGCCGACTTCTTCAATCTGGTGAACGTCTACTGCGACGCGGTGTTTTTTCCCCTGCTCACCCGCAATACCTTCTACCAGGAGGGCTGGCATTTCGACTTGGAATCGAACAATGGCCCTGTCGGCATCAAAGGCATCGTGTACAACGAAATGAAGGGGGTTTTTTCCGATTTCGCAAGTCATGTGGAACGCAAGACCGTGTCGCTCTTGTTTCCCGACACGTCGTACTACTTCGAAAGCGGCGGGGAGCCGGCGCATATCACCGACCTCACCTACGAACAGTTCAGGCAATTCCACGCGCGGTATTATCATCCGTCAAATTCATTCATCGTGCTGTACGGGAACATCCCCTCGAAAAGAACGCTGGCGTTTCTCGACGAAAAATATCTTGGCGGGTTTGAGAAACTCGCGGCCACAGCAGCGATTTCTTCCCAACCCGACTGGAAGTCGCCGCGTCGCGCCGTGATCGACGCGCCTGCGCCGGAGAAAGACGACGGGTATGCAACCGTGGCGGTGGCATGGAAATTCGGGCTTTCGGCCGACCCGGTATCATCTCTGCTTGGCCGGATACTGTACCGCTACCTCATGGGCACGGAAAGCAGCCCGCTAAAGCGCGCACTCATCGACAGCGGTCTCGGCGAAGATCTTGACCACATCTGCGGATTCGAAACCGAATTCGTGCACGGCTTGTTTGCCGTGGGTCTGCGAAGAAGCCGCCCCGAACATGCCGACGCCATCGAAACGCTTGTGCTTGACACTCTCACCCGGGAAATCGGACGCGGGCTCGACGAGCGCCTGCTGGAAGGTGCGATCCGCCAGACCGAATTTCGGCTGCGTGAAATCAGCGATGCAGGCAGATTCCCTTACAACCTGCTTCTTGCCGAACGCTGCTACCGTTCCTGGCTGTACAACGGGGATCCCCTTGCGCATCTCGCATTTGAAAAGCCGCTGTACGCAGTGCGGCAGGAGAAAGACAAGGGATGCGGCTGGTTTGCAGACAAAATCGGCGAACTGCTCGTTCGCAACCCGCACCGGCTGCGCCTTACGGTGCAAGCATCGTCCGACCTGGGAAAGAAACTCGAGACCCAGTCACACGAGCAAGCCTCGGCGCTCAGCAGCAACTTTACCGATGCGGACAGGCGCCGTATTTTCGAGCAAACACAGGCCCTCGTGGAAGAACAGAAGAAGCCTTCGCCGCCGGAAGCGCTTGCGTCGCTTCCCAGGCTTACAATAGCCGACTTACCGGTCCTGAACCAGAAGGTGCCGGTCGTGCGGACAAAGGTCGGCAGGGTGGAGGCGTTTCTGCATCCGATCTTCACCTCCGGGATTATCTATTGTGATATCGGGTTCGGGTGCTCTTCGATCCCGGGGGACGCGCTCATGTATCTGCCGCTATACCTGGAACTGCTTACCAAATGCGGCGCGGCCGGCCGGTCGTACGAAGACACGGCAAAACGAATCTCCCTTTCCACAGGTGGCATTACCAGCTCCATCGTGTGCGAAACGAGGACGGACATCGCCGACGACATCGTTTTCTCCGCCTTCGTACATGCCAAGTCGCTCGTGTCACGATCTGGCGAAACAACGGACATTCTGCGCGATATGTTCTTTGCGCCCGACCTCGAAAACCTCAAGCAGATCAAAGATGTGCTTCTTGAAATGCGCAACGATCTCAATGCGTCGGTCATCGACAGCGGGCACCAGTTTGCCGTCCAGCATGCATCGGCGGGCCTCGTCCGCTCCCGCCGTTTGGAGGAAATGCTCGGCGGCATCACGCAGCTCCGCTTCCTTGATAGGCTTGTGAAAACCGATTCGCCCCGCGACATTGCGGCTACCCTTAAAAGACTCCATTCGATGGTGATCTCGTGCGGCGCCTGCACTCTGTCTATCACTGCCGATGATCCGCACGGGGCGGCGGCCGGCATGGAAACGCTTATCGCCTCATTGCCCGTAACCGTTGCCGGCCTCCCCGATCGTGCCTTCGCAGAGCGCCGTGACAGCACCGGCATCGAAATAAGCTCATCCGTCAACTTTGCGGCAAAGGCATGGAACCTGGGGAAGCTGTCCGCGGAGCAAACTGCCGGCTATCTTCTCCTGTCAAGAAATCTGTCCACCGGATATCTGTGGGACAAGGTCCGCGTGGAAGGCGGCGCCTACGGCGGCATGGCAACGGTGTCGGGGGGCAACGCGGTGTTTTCCTGCGCCTCGTACCGAGACCCCAATCTCTCCTCCACGCTTTCCCATTTCGAAAAGGGCTTCGCCGAGGTCGCTGCCGGGCTACCCGCCTCGGCGGTGGACCAGAGCATCATCGGAACCATCGGCCGGATCGACGCGCCGCGCACGCCGCATGAAAAAGGGTTCGGCGAGACCGTCGCCCTTTTGTGCGGTCGCACGCCAGAGTTCCGCCAGCGAATCCGCGACGGCGTTCGGGCTGCAACGCCGGCAAGCCTTGCTGCCGCGGCCCGGTCGGTTCTCGATAATCAACATTTCTCCGTGACCGTGCTGGGGTCGGCATCGGCTTTTGACAATGCGGAGAAGGAACGGGTGTTTTTCAAGAGGGAGACACTACTCGAGGAAAAGTAGGAGAATTGCACATTGAGGATCAAAAACTGAAGAATCCCCGCCCCAAGGTTATGGGCAAACCGCGGGTTGCGCCATCCAAATGCGGCGGTTACTTCACGGCGTCCTTCTTTTGCAGCAATTCCTTGTGGATCGAATCGATGACGCCATTCACGAATTTCCCTGAGTCGTCGGTGCCGTACAGTTTGGCGAGTTCAACGGCCTCGTCGATTACCACACGAAAGGGCACGTCGGCGAACCACCACAGCTCGGCCACGGCCATGCGCAGGATGTTGCGGTCGATCGCGGTCATCCGCTTGAGGTCCCAGTTTGCGGCGTGGGTAGCCAGGAGTCCGTCTATCTCCAGTTTTGACGACAGCGTCTTCTCCACAAGTAGACCGGCATAGGCGCCTGCACCTTCATCGCCGCCCTGATCTTTCATGATGCCGGCAAGTATCCCGGGAAAATCCGAGGTGTCGCCCACTTCGCACGCGTATAGCGTTTGTAGGGCAAGTTCGCGTGATTTTCTTCTGCTGTGCTGCATGCGGCAAGCCTTATAGTTTGGCCGTTTTCGGGGTCACTTCATACAGGAATTCTAATGTGCGTCTTTTATGATTCGTCATTGTCAGTCAATGCCCCCTCCGGGGGATCTTCGAGGGGGCACACAAGAGGTGCAAAGCGAACCACATTCCGGGAAGTTCCCTATTAGCATATTGCCGTCCGCGGTTACAATTTCTTCATCAGATCGGCCATTTCAATTGCCGACAGTGCGGCGTCCCAGCCTCGGTTGCCGCTCTTGGTTCCCGCGCGCTCCACGGCCTGCTCAATGGTGTCTGTGGTGAGCACGCCGAAGATAACCGGAACTTCCTGTTCAAGGCTTATCGCGGCAATGCCCTTTGACACTTCCGAAGCGATGTACTCGAAATGCGGGGTATTGCCACGGATCACGGCGCCCAGGCACAGCACTGCGTCGAACTTCCCCGACTTTGCCAGCTTCTTGGCAACGAGTGGAATCTCAAACGCCCCCGGCACCCACGCGACCGAGATGTTCTCCTGTGAACCGTTGTGCCGAAGCAGGCAATCTATCGCCCCTTCGAGCAGCTTCTTGCCTATCAATTCGTTGAACCTGCTCACCACGATCGCGAATCGCCCGCCCGACGCGTTGAGCAGTCCTTCCGTTACGGTTGACATAGTGCTCCTCCTTCAAGAAGGTGTCCCAGTTTTTCCTTTTTTGTCGACAGATACCTCACGTTTTCTTTGCGCGCGGGGATTTCGATGGGCACGCGCTCGACGATCTCGATCCCGTAGCCGCTGAGTCCGACGATCTTTTTCGGATTGTTCGTCATGAGGCGGATCTTCCGGATGCCGAGGTCGGCGAGGATCTGCGCCCCGATGCCGTAGTCCCTCCGGTCCGCCGGAAACCCGAGGTGCTCGTTTGCTTCCACGGTGTCGAGCCCCTCGTCCTGAAGCGCATACGCCCGTATTTTATTGACAAGCCCGATACCTCGTCCCTCCTGTCGAAGATAAAGCACCACCCCGCCCTGCGAGCCGATTTTCTCCATCGATTGTTCCAACTGGTCTCCGCATTCGCACCGGAGCGACCCGAGTATATCTCCTGTAAAGCATTCGGAGTGGACGCGCACCAGTACCGGTGCGCCGGGATCCACCTCGCCGCTCTGCAATACGATGTGCACGCCCTCGTTGATGATGTCCTCGTAGCATTTGATGACAAATTCACCGAACCGGCTCGGCAGTTTGGCCGATGCCGTACATTTCACGAAATGCTCGTGAGCCGTACGGTAGCGAATGAGGTCGGCAATGGTTATGATCCTGATGTTGTGCTCGGCCGCGAACTTTGCAAGCTGCGGAGCGCGCGCCATGGTGCCGTCCTCGTTCATTATTTCGCAGATGACGCCGGCGGGAAACAGCCCGGCGCTTCTCGCAAGGTCCACCGAAGCCTCGGTCTGGCCGGAGCGTACCAGGACGCCGCCCTCCCGCGCCCTCAGGGGAAACATGTGGCCGGGGCGCACAAAGTCTTTGGGCCTGCTGGCCGGATCGACCAACTTGACCACCGTGACGGCCCGGTCTGCAGCTGAAATCCCGGTCGTGGTGCCTACGCGTGCGTCAACGCTGTCGGTAAAAGCCGTCTCGAACCGTGAGGTGTTGTCGTGCACCATCATGGGGATGCCGAGCTCGTCGAGCCTGCTGCCCTCCATGGTGACGCAGATAAGGCCCCTGCCGTGTTTCGCCATGAAGTTGATTTTTTCCGCGGTACACAACTGTGCCGCACACGCAAGGTCTCCCTCGTTTTCCCGGTCTTCATCGTCCACAATAATGACGAATTTACCCTTGCGGTAGTCGTCGATTGCGGCTTCAATGTCGCTGAAGTGTGTCAAAATCCGGACCTCTCGAGAGTGTCGAACAGGGTGCCCGCGACGGCGCCGCTGTTCGTTTTGTCAACACCGCCCGTCTCCAGGAGACGTCCGATGTACCGGGCCAGCACGTCGCATTCCACGTTAACGCCGTCCCCGGCGCGCTTGTGCGCCATCGTGGTCTTCTCTATGGTGAACGGGACCAGCGACACGTCGATTTCCATCGCCGCCGCGCGCGTTATGGTCAGGCTGATCCCGTCGAGGGCAACCGAGCCTTTTTCCGCGCAGAATTTCGCGACAGACGCCGGAATGCGGATGGTCCGCACTACGGCAAGGCCATCGCTCTTGTCAGAAAGAATTGTTCCCACCGCGTCAATATGCCCGAGCACGAAATGGCCGTCGAGGCGGCCGGCAAGCGGCAGGGCGCGCTCGAGGTTCACCTTGTCGCCAACGCGCCGCGTTCCAAGCGTGGTGCGCGACAACGTCTCGGTAACGGCAGTGAAATATAAGACATTACCGGATGCGGATTCCAGGGTAAGGCATGCACCGTCCACGCATACCGATGCACCCGCCGCCACGGTATACGCCCCGGTGTCCGGCTCAACGCCCAGCCGCATGCCGGAACCTCGCCCGCGGATCTCCCGCAGGGTGCCCGTTGTCTCGATTATTCCGGTAAACACGCACTATCTCCGGACCGGCACGCCGGTCACCATGATGTCCCGGCCAAACCGCGCAGTTTCCACATTGTCAAGTTTTATGCATTTGGCAAGGCGTGCCCGTCTGGCGAATGACAGCCCGGACAGGCCCCCGCCCAAGATCTTGTTTCCGTAAAACAAGTACAGCCTGTTTGCGAGCCCGGCCTCGACAAAGGAAGATGCCAGCTTGCCGCCGCCCTCTACGAGAATAGAGGGAATTTCCTCTTCATACGCCATGCGAAGAAACACGTGCAGGCTCTTATTTGCGTCACGCGTTCCGGTGCGCCAGATTTCCAATCCGGTTGGAAGCGAGCGCTTGGAACAGGGTTTGCCGTCGTGCACAACAAGTATGCTCCGCGACGCTATTCCCGCGTTCCTCACAAAATAACTTGCGGGTGGAGCCGATGCCGTTGAAGAAAAGACGAAACGCGGCGGATTTCCCTTCCTTCCGTGCCGCACGGTGAGCCGCGGATTGTCCTTTTCAAGAGTTGTACGACCGATGCCGATTGCCGCGTGCGTGCGCCGCAGTTCGTGCGCATAGTCTCTCGAATTAAGAGATGTAATCCACTGAGAATCGCCGGCGAAGTCGGCGATCCTGCCGTCAAGCGTCATGCCGAGCTTCACGCTCACCCACGGCCGCCGGTGTGTTACCCAGAAGAAAAAGTCCTCGTTGAGCCTCGTTGCTTCCCGGCACAGCACTCCTGTTTGCACGTCAATCCCGCTTTGCCGCAGCAGCCGGAAGCCCTTCCCCTTGACAAGGGGATTCGCGTCTTCCACCGAGGCCACAACGCGCGCCACCTTTGCCCGGATGATCGCACCGGTGCAAGGCGCGGTCCTGCCGACGTGGCAACAGGGTTCGAGCGTGACGTACAGCGTTGCTCCCCGCGAACGTCCTCCGGCATCCATCAATGCGTTTATTTCGGCGTGAGGGCCGCCGCACGGCGAAGTTGCCCCTTTCCCCGCTATTTTTCCGTTCTTGACAACCACAGCCCCCACTGCCGGATTGGGAAACGTAGTTCCCTTTACGCGGTTTGCAAGAGAAAGGGCAACCGACATAAAGCTGATGTCTTCTCCGGAGCTCCCGGAAGCGATGGAATGCGGCGACATGATGATCCTTTGTTTTGCAGAGACTTTGCACTTGTTAAAATACCTCATGTTTCGGCAATGCTCCAACTGTAGAAAGTAGGGACGGCGGAAACAGCAAAGATTTATTTTTGATTTATGGGCCCCATACGCACTCGCCAGGAACTCCTCGTTCATCTTGCAAAACGCGGCGACGCCGCTGCATTCTATTCTCTTGCGGCGGCCGGTGCCCGTTCGGCGTATGTTTCTTTGCGCAACGCAGGCAAGGACCACGGCGAGGCAGTGGCGCTTTTGGCGCCTTTCCTCAGAAGACTTCACGCTGCGTTCATGAGGAGACCCAAAGACATTCCCTTTGACGCGTGGTACGGCGCCGTTCAAAGGAAACATCTGCCCAGCGAGGCATTTGTCCTGGAAGGCGCAGGCGGGGCGACGAAGGGAGCGATACCTGACGACGAAATCTCCCGCTTCGAATCCCAGATGATGCTCGTGCTCCAGAAGAACAGCAGCACGTCGCTGCGCGGGGGAAGCCCCTCTCCACTGCGGGGCGGATTGTCATTTGTAAGTTCGCACCGGCTTCTCAAGACCGCGATCGCCGCGGCGGTTTTTCTCATCGCGGTCTGCGCCGTCCTGTACGCATGGTTGACGTTTGCAAAGGCTGACCTCACCATTTCCGTTACTACGGCACGTGCAAGCAGCCGCCTTGAATTGCCGCTGGCAGTCAACCGTGTCCTGTTTGGGGCACGCGCAATCCGGAATTATCCTGAAGCACGCACCGGAAATCCCAAAAATCCCGCTACCGCTGCAGATTCCGGGCGCACGGCGCTGCCTCAAAGATCGTTTGTTCCGGACGGTGTTCCCAAGTCGTTGCCTCCCGTCAGGAACCTTTCGCTTCCGGCAAGGACCCCAAATACCGGCGGGCGGGCGACGAAAAGGAAATCGCTGCCCGCTGCCAGGACGCCACAGCCCGATTCCCTCACCTCAAGCCTGCCCCGCAACCAAATGTCGGTCCCAGGCTCTGAGCCGGTGAGAAGCTCTTCTTCGCAGGACAAGAGTGCCGCATCGCCGCCCCAGCAGGGAACGCAACCATCGGCAACGCTCGATTCTTCCACAACTCCACCGTAGCAGTCTACGTGCCGCAACCACACAATATGTTGGTGTCTCGCGTTTGCCCCCTACCATTGAACCGTTGAATCCCAATATTCCTCTTGAAAAGAAGTTGTAAATGATCTATTATTAGGTCTATTACGTTTGATACGTGAATCATTTTGCACAGAGATAGTATTATCTGTCTATTTCTGTTGCAGATAGAAACATTTCTTTTCTTTCGACAACAGAGCAGGACTGGATACACACGAGGGTCAGATGCCATCTCCATGGTCAGTACCGGCTTGCTGGAACAGGTTCTTCGAAAAGCCGCATATGAAGTCTCTTTGTTTCCCGCTGTTTCTTCTTCTTGCGATTACCCTTTGTTACGGTGAGGCCGAAGAATACGTGCTTCAACCGGGAGACGTTATTTCCATCAACGTGGTGGAGCATCCCGAATTTTCGTGTCGCAACAAGATCCGTCCCGACGGCAAAATCAACTATCCCGTGGTCGGCGAGCTCGACGTAGCGTCTCTTACGTGTGCCCAGCTCGTCAAGATCATGGAAGGCAAATTGTCTTCTTATGTCAATAACCCTGTGGTCTCAATTTCCATTGAAGAATACTACGCAAACAAGATTTACATCATAGGCGCGGTCCACTCTCCCGGGCAATACCAGATTTACGAACCCATCGACGTCCTCAAAGCGGTTGCGATGTGCGGCGGGCTCATCAATCCAAAGGAAAAACTGATCCGGATTATCCGTTCCGACGGCTCCATCGTCCTTGTTGAAACAAAGTACTTGTGGGCCACCGAGGGAAAACGGGATGTCAAGAAATATATCCTTTATCCTGGAGACACCTTGTACGCTCCTGAAGGATTTGATGTGCCCTGGTCTCTTATTTGCACGATTTTAACATGCATCAGCACTGTCCTTGTGATATTCATTTACGCCAACGAGGACACTCACCTCCGTTGACCCAAAAGGCCCCGTTCCGCCTTTCAAAAGAACCCATATTTTCCGGCATCCGCAAGGGAAACGGTTTGTCGATGGGGCGGATGCATTCACGAATGTGCAGTGCGGACCTCTCCCACGGTCAGGATTCCTCGGGTTCATTCCCTCGCCACTTGATCGTTCCAAACAGCCTTCCGGTCCCCATAGAAAACGCCTTTCACTTTCGCACATAGGGTATATTTCCTATGCATCGTAGTTCCGCGCATTGGTTTGAAGGCGAAAACTTGCCACGCCATCGTCTGCAATGGAAATGGGTGATTGTTCTAAGGCAGTCACGTTGAATTTGTGCGCGCTCACGAGAGGGTGAGATCATCATGGGCTACCTCAAATTCTGGAAACTGGCCGAAAAGCCGTTCGAGGAAGTGTGTAACACCCGTTTTTTTTTCGAGAGCGACGATCACCGCGAAGCGCTCGACCGAATGCTGTATGTTGTGAATGACCGCAACATGAACATGGGCTTGCTCACCGGCGAAGTCGGATGCGGCAAGACCATCACGAAGACGGTGTTTGAAAGCTCCTTGCCCAAACAGCAATTCGAGGTGATAGGGTTCGAGAACTCCAGTTTTTCTTTTCTTGACATTCTCTTCGATGTCATCAAACGCACGTCGTTCCGCGATTCGCGGCTTTCGTTTGAAACCGATTCTGCCCAGCCGCCCAGAGACGACAAATACCTCCTTATATCCCTTTTCAAGAAGAAGCTCGAAACGCTTGTCTACGAGGAGAAACGTCACCTTGTGCTGATTTTCGACGAGGCCCAGCAGATGGAAAACAGCGTGCTTGACGAAGTGAAGAACCTTACCAACATCACGTCGGAAACACAGAACTACCTTACCATCTTCTTCGTTGGACAGCCGGAGCTGCGGGAAAAAATCAGGACCCTCAGGCAGGTCGACCAGCGCATTTTCCTGAGATTTCACCTCAACACCCTCGATTACAACAATACGGTCAAGTATGCACAGCACCGGCTCCGCATCGCCGGCCTCGACAACCTCGGCATCTTTACGGGAAGCGCGCTCGAAATGATTTTCAGGTCCACCGGCGGAGTTCCCCGCGAAATAAACAGGCTGTGCAAACTGGCGCTTAACTACGGGTTCGCCCAGGAGCTCTCCGAAATTGACAGAGAAGACATAGAACTCATTCTCGAAGACATGCGGAAGCACAGTTGATGAAAGACAAAGGCAGGAAAAAATTCAGGCTTGGCGACATTATCCAGAAGCTGAATGCCTCTCAGGCCTCTTCCGGCGAAACCATCAACAACGAACCGGACCCCCCGCTTCCGGAACTGCCGCCTCCGGAGCCGACAGTTCGGCGCCGCCTTTTTTCGCAAACACCCCGGGGTGCAACCGCCCAACCCGATGACGCACGGTCCCAGGCTCAGTCCGGACCTCGCGACGAAGACGAGATGCCCGGCCGAACCGCTCCAACCGCCCGGCCTCAGATTTCTCCCTCGCCTGTACCTGTCGAAACGGCAGTGCCAGCCGCACGCTCCGTTCCCGTCCTGACCGCGCCGGAACCGGACACGGCCTTCGTGCCGCCGCCTCCGGGACCCTCGGCGCCGGACAGCGAAGAGAACGCCACATTCGACATCATGCAGTATGCCGGCGTCCTTGTGCGGAGAAAGAACATCATCATTTCAATCAGCTTCCTTGCCGGCATTATTTCCCTTGTTTGTTACTTGAGCGCGGTGCGATTATATTCCGCCCATGCGCGCATGCTGTTTTCACCAGGATTTCAGGACATCATGAGCGATAATATCAGCACCCAGGGCTCTTGGACCCGCGATGAGCAGAAGCTCAACACACATCTTGAACTGCTGAAATCCGAGACCTTGCTCAAGCGTGTTTGCAAGAGTCTTGAGAACAGGATATCGACCGGCGAAATCCAGGAGGGCCTCAAGATATCACGGGGGTTGTTCAACGGCGAAAAGAACGATATTGTGGACGTCGTTTACCGGAACACCAATCCCGAAATCGCCCAGGACGTCGTCAATCAGATCTGCCGGGAATACATCGAATACATGAAGGAAGTGAATGTCCAGGACATCACGGGCCTCATTGCAAAACTGGAAGATCAGATTGCGAAGATGCAGGTGGATCTTGACGACAAGGAAAATTCCCTCCGTGACTTTAAGGAAAAGAACCGCACGGTGGAACTTTCGCAGGAGACGAACATCACCATCTCCAAGCTTTCCACCATGGAACTCGCCGCGCAGCAAACGGAACTCGAGATGATGGAGAACAAAGACCGGCTTTCCCAAATAAAAAAGGAAATAGATCAACAGGACATTAATGTGATTCAGTCCATGACCTATTCGAACCCCTTCCAAGCCAAACTTGCCGATCTTGAATTGCAGCTCAACAGCGCATCCGCCGAGGACAGTCCACAGCATTTTAAGGTCCGGATGATAAAGAACCAGATTGAAAAGATAAAAGACGCGCTCAAGACGGACGTGACCAAAGAGGCGGAGTCGCGGACGCTTGTCAAGAATCCAATTCGAGAATCGCTCCTGCAGGAAGTAATCAATCTCACCATTGAGAAAACCGCAAATGAGACAAAACGGAGCGTCCAGGATCAAATGATCAAGCAGTTCGACACGGAACTTTCCAAGCTGCCAACGGTCCAGCTCCAGTTTGCCCAGCTCACCAGGGAGACGGAGTCGCTCGTGGGGATACTCAAGCTCCTGAAGAGCAGATACGAAGAAGCAAAAATCAAGAGGGACTCCCAGGAATCCGATCTCAAGATCCTCGAGTGGGCGCCGCTGCCCGCAAGCGGCAAATCGAGCATGAGTCTTACCAACATGCTGCTGGGATTGCTTATCGGCATCGTGATCGGCATCGTGCTGGCCTTTGTCCTCGAATTTCTCGATCAGTCTATCAAAGAGCCGCAGAGCGTGGAACGCAGCCTCGAGGTGCCTCTGCTCGGCATCGTTCCCCTTATCGAGATGGACCAGGCGATCATCGACAGTTCCGCAGAAAAATGGAGAACCATCCTTGAACCGTTCCGCGCCCTTCGAGCAACCCTCAAGCACCTTGCCTCAACCCAGAACATAAAGACATTTATCATTTGCAGCGCCGTAAAAGGCGAGGGGAAGACAACGCTCGCCGCGAACATATCCATCACGTTTGCCCTTGACGGAAAGAAAGTCATACTTGTTGACGGCGACCTGCGCCGAGCCCAGATGCACTCCCTCTTCAACATTCCCAAAAAGAACGGCCTTTCGGATTACCTGACCGGGACTAGCGAGGTGAACGACATTCTCAAGAAGACCGTGCACGAAAACCTGCTCGTTATTACGGCAGGCGACCATCCGCAGAATCCGGCCGAACTTGTCGGCAGCGCCCGGTTCGACCTGCTTGTCAAAACCCTGCGCGGCATGGCCGACTACGTCATTTTCGATTCGCCTGCACTCCTTCCGGTGAGCGACGGCCTGAGCATGGCCCCTAAAGTTGACGTATGCATCATGGTGGTCAGGGCCTTGTGGACGCCCATGAAGGCCGCGCTGCAGGCAAAAACCCAGCTCCAACGGATCGGCTGCACCATTATCGGCGCCGTCCTCAACGGCATCTCCCACTCGCGCGGCTATTATCCGTATTATTACGGTTATTACCGCTATTATGCGTACCAGTACACCTATGAGGAAGACCCGGAGAAAGGCAAGCGAATGTCGATGAGGGAATTCGGCCTTGCAACCGAACTGAAGATAAGAAATGCACTGCAGGCCGTAGTCTTCTCCCTGCCGCATTATACCGCGCTGTCGCTCAGTTTTGCAAAGCATTTGCTCGGCAAGAAAACGTTCTGGATTCTCATCGCCGTCTTTATTGCGCTCCCCCTCCTCCCTTCGGCCCTGAAGCTGTTCGGCGTCTCTATTCAAAAGCGTTCCATTTCCTACGTCGGCGACAAGGCAGGCATCCGGTATCTTAACGCCGACAGCCCGGCTGCATACAGCGGCAGCAATTCCCTGGAGGCGATCGCATCGGGCCAAAAGGCCGGAGCTGCCGATTCTTCGGCGGTCCTTGCGCCGCCGTTGCCGGGACCTGCTTCCCCGCCGCCGGACACCGCGCATTCGGAAAGCGGTATGTTCGGCGCCATTTCCGACAGCCTGCAGGTCTGGCAAAGGGCATTCAACGAAAACGACGCCGTGCGCTATCTTTCTTTTTACGACTCCGTTCGGTTCAGGTATCCCGCGGGCGGATACAAGGAATGGAAATCCGAAAAGGACGCTTCGATGGGTAACCCGACCGCCGTGCAAAAACTTCGCATCGACAGCCTGTGGGCGGAGTCCGTTGCGCCTCCTTTCTATCAGATGTCATTTGTCGGCTTGTACGTCGCGGGAACGGATTCCGCGCGCCGTTGCTATTCCACTGTCTGGCAGAACACCAATAACCAGTGGCGGATTGTCCGCGAGAAATACAGGGTGTTACCATGAACATCTCAAGAAGAAACAAGAAACGGATCGCCACCTACGCGGTTTATGCCGTTCTTTTAACGGGCATCGCATGGCGGTTGGTCTCAATGCTTTCCCCCATGTTCGGCTGGAGCGATCCGGGGGCCGCCGACACCTACCTGGTGAGCGTGACGGGCAATGTGATCAGGCCCGGCCAGTACAGGGTGCCGCCGGGCACCACGCCCTTCGAGATTCTCAAAGTGGCCGGCATTCGGCCCACATCGGATATATCGGCGTTCGATCTTGTGGCGCAGATTTCCAATAATCAACAACTGCAGGTAGGCACCATGCCGAATCCGGTTACCATGAAGAAGGAGCCGGACAAGATCCGGCTGGAGTTCCATACCGGGGACGTTTCGGTGATCGCTTCCGACGGTCGAACGCGGCCGCTGCAAACCAGCATGGAGGTAAACCAGGGTGATCGGGTGCTCACCAAGGAAAAGTCTCAGGCCGAACTGTCCGCGTCCACCTTCTCGCGGATCGACCTGGACGATGGTTCGGAACTCGCGTTTGACAAAATAGGAGTAAGCGAAAACGGCAAGGCTACAACGTGGCCGCTCCAGAAATCCGGGACCGTCTGGTACAAGATCGTGTACGCCTCAAAAACCGAATTGTTCAGGATCACCACATCGCTTGTAAATGTCAGCGTTGCCGGGACCGGCGCCGATTTCACCGTCGTGGTAAAGCCGGATGAAATCGACGTGAACACCATGGACGGGTTGGTCCTCATCGAACGGATCAACGGGAGCGAGGCCATTAACCTGATTTCGGGACAGAGCGCAACCATTTTCGGCGACAACAGGCCGTTCCAGGTGTCGCCTATGAGCCCCGAAACGTACCCCACCGCCCGTTTCTCAACTTTGACAAAAGAGAAGACGACGCTTCTGTTGCGCCACATGCCTTTCAACTTCGTGTTTTGCGCCATTCCCACCGTTTTTTACCTCGGATCGGCGGACTTTGAAAGCGGCAAGTTCCATATTGTCAACTTTCCCGCGGAAACGTCCGTCGGAGAATTCATTCAGGGTTGTTCCACTCTCGGCCAGGCCTTTTTGTACGGCGGCGGCGTCTATGTGAGTTCCATCGTGGAACAAATAATGAATTCACGCGTCTCCAAATACGCGGTGCTGGAAAAGGGAGACCTTATCAGGATCGCAGGCACACTCGGCGGGGTTACCGTCGACGTCGACGAGAAGGCCGCGGCCGTGCTCAAGGTGAAAAAGGGCGTGCAGAAACTCACCAGCACACAGCTTGTCGCCTTCCTGATGCCGAACATCTCCACCAGTATGGATTTCAGGATGCGGCAGGTGCAGGTGATGAAATCAATTTTCGAATCGCTCACGTCGAAAAGCCTTGTCGTCAATGCGCTTGTGGCCCAGCAAATTCTTGCCGCCGTCCAGTCGAACATCACGGTCGGCGAAGTCCTCGACGAGTATTCGAAGTTCTCCGCGGTTCAGAACTGGACATTCAAACAACACACGCTTCCGGTCAAGAGCTATGCCCGGGCCGGCAAGACGGAGATGTATCCGATTCTTGACGAATGCAAGACGTTGTTTCAAAACGACTGATCGGGAGTTGCAGTTTAGTCATGAGAATTCTTATTGTGGGACATCTGGGCCAGCTTGGAAAGGACATGATGCGTGCTGCATTCTCGATCGGCCATGCAGTTGCCGGAGCCGACTACCCTGGCGTCGATATCACGAACCCTGCCAGCGTTGCCGCCGTGGTCGAGCAGAATTCTCCCGAGGTTATTATCAATTGCGCGGCGTTTACTGCTGTTGACCAGTGCGAAAATGAATCCCGCAAGGCCTTTGCGGTCAACGAAGTCGGCGTGAAGAATCTGGCGCTGGCCGCGCGGGAACGTGGGGCCAAGATCGTGCACATCAGCACCGATTATGTTTTTGACGGCGGGAAAAAATCACCGTACGTGGAAACCGACGCCCCAAATCCCTTGTCGGTGTATGGCAAATCAAAGCTTGCCGGCGAACTGCGGCTGGTTGAGACGTACGATCGCCATTTTATTTTCCGGATCGCCTGGCTTTATGGAACGCGGGGGAACAACTTTCTCAAGACCGTCCGGGCGCGTGCGGAAAAATGCGCTTTATCCGGAGAACCGCTCAAAGTCGTTGACGACCAGATTGGAACCCCAACCTACACCGTTCACGTATGCAATCAGATTCTGTGGATGATCCCCACCGATCATTACGGTCTTTTTCATGCCACCAACGAGGGATGTTGTTCGTGGTACGATTTTGCCAAGGCGATTGTGCAGGCGTACGGTATTCGCGCCGAGGTGGTGCCCTGCACCACCGCCGAATTCCCGCGTCCCGCTCACCGGCCCGCTAATAGCGTGCTGGAAAACAAACGGCTCAAGCAGCTCGGGCTCAATATCATGCCGCAGTGGGAACAGGGTTTGGAGGAGTATCTCAAGGAAGAAGCCTTGGGGACTGCCGAAGGCTAAAGAGAGGCAAGGAGTCGACCAATCATGAAAATTCTTGTCACAGGCGGCTGCGGGTTCATCGGATCGAATTTCATCCTTCATCTGCTCTCGTCGCGGCCGGACTGTGAGATTGTCAATCTCGACGCCCTCACCTATGCCGGCAATCCCGACAATCTTAGGACCGTTGAGAACGACGACCGCTACACCTTTATCAAGGGAAACATATGCGATGCCGCCGCATTCACCGCCCTGTTCTCGCGGTACCACATTGACGCCGTTGTTCATTTCGCCGCCGAATCGCATGTGGACAGGAGCATCGAGGGACCGGCGGCGTTTGTCCTTACCAACGTGCTCGGAACGCAGAATCTTCTCGAAAGCGCTCGAAGAGCCTGGAACGGTTCTTTCGAGGGCAGGCGGTTTGTCCATGTTTCAACCGACGAGGTTTACGGCACGCTCGGGCCAAGGGGTTCCTTTTCGGAAACAACTCCCCTCGCGCCAAACAGCCCCTACTCCGCGAGCAAGGCCGGCAGCGATCTTGTCGCGCGCGCGTACTTCGAGACCTACGGATTCCCCGTAATCGTTACGCGCTGCTCCAATAACTACGGCCCGCTGCAGTTTCCGGAGAAACTAATCCCGCTCATGATCACCAATGCCATGCGCGACATCCCTCTGCCGGTGTACGGAGACGGTCTTAACATCCGGGACTGGCTGCACGTTACCGACCACTGCAGGGCCATCGAGGCGGTGCTCCTTTCGGGGGAGCCCGGGCAAGTCTACAACATAGGCGGGGTGAATGAATGGCGTAATATAGATATTGTCAAGCTCGTCCTCAAAGAGCTCGGCAAACCGGAGAGCCTTATCCGCTTTGTTGCCGACCGGCTGGGGCACGACCGTCGCTACGCAATCGACGCGAGCAAGATTCGGCGCGAGCTTGGGTGGAAACCTGAAGTGGCCTTTGACGAGGGCATCAGGATGACGGTACGGTGGTATCTGGGGAACAAGGGGTGGTGGGAGAAGTTGCTTAAGAGGAACAATGGTTGATCAGCTGCAAGCCGCCAACGGTTTTCCTCACGAGGCGGCGGTGGGACATTTCCTCATTTTCCCTTCATCAATTCCCTGTCCAGCGCCAGGTTTTTCTTTACGAATTGTTCCTTCTCAACCGCCTGCATGTCCATTTTCCCCAGCGCGAATTTCCCGTCGGTGCGAACCGCGATTCTCTGGCCGGCAACTATAGTGCGCCATTGATCGAGTGACACTTCGTACGGACCGGGGATTTCTTCCGGCCCGGGCACTTCCACGGGCTGCTCCGTTTTGTTGACCGCGTTCTTTTTTTCGGCTTCGAGCTTCTTCTTCAGATCGTCGGAGGGGCCAACCGCGACCTTTCCTTCGAAAACTGCCACGTACGAGGCGGAATCGGGAATGCTCGACATATCGAACACCGTGCCGCGAATCGCGGCGACCGCGGTCGGCGTTGACACCTGAAACTCCTTGCCGGAGGAAACAAGCTTCCGCATGTTTACCCACACGTTGCCGATGGCGCTTTTGGTCTTGATGGTTCTTTCGGACGATGCCTCAACGGTCACCTTGGTCTTTTCGTCCATGCGGAGCACGGTACCGATGGTGTAGCGAATTTCAACGAAGCTTTCTTCGTGTGAGTAAACCTGGTCGCCCACTTCAAGCGGCATACCCGGCTTCGCATTTCGCCAGTCTGCGGCGTCTTTCTTGAGGACCTGCACAACGCCCTCGATGCTTGCGATCTTCGCCACGCTGTCGGCGTAAATGGAGCACACAAGCGAACAAACGCCCGTCACTGCAATCAGTACCATCCCGCGCATGATCTTCTCCTTAAGAAATGGACGCCTGCTTCCTGATTTTCAATCCGCAATCTACACTCTGAAATCCGCAATCACATGGTCCACCTGCGGTCGCTCGTTCCCTCGACGCCTTTGACCTTGAGCTCAAAATCGTCCGCATTGCTCGCGTTCTGCTTTGCAACCTGGAATGAGATGAGGTCGTCCCTGAAGAGCTGAAGCAGCGACTGGTCGAACGACTGGGAACCATACTGCGTATATCCCTCGCAGATTGCCGGCATGATGAGATGGGCCTTGTCCGGATTGAGAATGTATTCTGCAATCGCAGCATTGTTGATCATGATTTCCGCGGCGGGCACGCGGCCGCCGGCATCCTTTTTCGGCAGAAGCCGCAGGGAAACTACCGCGACAAGCACGTTGGAAAGCACGAGCCTCACTTGCTGGTGCTGGTGGGGCGGGAAGAACGACAGGATACGGGAAATGGTTTCCATCGCGTTCATGGTGTGGAGCGTGCTCATCACGAGGTGGCCGGTGTCCGCCGCGCTCATGGCGGTATCCATGGTATCCTTGTCACGTATTTCACCGATGAGAATTACGTCCGGATCCTGGCGGAAACTTGCACGCAGGGCATTTGCAAAGCGGATGGTGTCGGGGCCGATTTCCCGTTGGGCAATGATGCTCTTCTTGTCTTTGTAAAGGTATTCGATGGGATCTTCAATGGTGACGACATTGACGGAGGCGTTTGTGTTGATGTGGTCGATCATCGAGGCCAGAAGTGTGGACTTGCCCGATCCGGTGGTGCCGGTTACGAGAATGAGTCCTCGCTTCTTCATGGCGATATCCAGGATCACGTTGGGGAGGGTGAGCTCGGAAAATAAGGGTATCTGGGTCTTGATGGACCGGATGGCAAGCGAAGGCGTTCCCCGTTGGTGCGATGCATTGATCCTGAATCGGCCCACGCCCTTGAGTCCCATGGCGAAATCCACCTCATGGGTCTTGTCGAACGCCTCCTTCTGCTCGGGCCGCATGATCTCGACGCACACCCGTTCCATCTCCTCAAACGACACGGCATCCATTTGCGCCCGAAACAGCGCGCCATTGATGCGGAACGTTGGCGCGGTACCTACTCGCAAGTGCAAATCCGAAGCGCCGTTGTCGAACATCGTTTTGAGCAGCATCTGAATATTGATCATGCGATTCCAACCTCCATGAGAATACGCGGCGACGCGGTGAGAACCTCGCAGCCGTCTTTGCGCACGACAACCATGTCTTCGATGCGCACGCCTCCGAAACGCGGATGATATATTCCGGGCTCAACCGTAATGACCGTGTCTCGCTGTAAAATAGATGTATCGGAGGCGCTGATGCGAGGCTTTTCATGGATACGCAGGCCAACGCCGTGGCCTGTTGCATGGCCGAATAGAGGGCCGTATCCTGCCGAAGAAATCATGTCGCGAGCGCATTTGTCAATATCGCATGCGCGCCGCCCGGCCCTCACGCTGAGGCGCGCCGCCTCCTGCGCCTCCAGCACCGCGCCGTAGACCTTCTTCTGGATCGCCGACGCCCTGCCCAGCACGAACGTGCGCGTCATGTCCGACGCGAACCCTCCAACGGTGCAGCCGAAATCACACAGCACCCAGTCGCCGCGCCTTAATGCGGCGCCGGTGGGAATTCCGTGTGGAAGCGCGGCCCTGCGGCCGAACAGTACGATGGTATCGAAGGACGGTCGCTCCGACCCGTATTCCCTGCAACGGTCTTCACAGAACGCGGCAAGCTCCTTTTCGGTGATGCCCGGCCGCGCCGCGCGGAGTATGTCGCAAAACGCCTTGTCGCCGATGGCCGCGGCGCGGCGCATGCATTCGATTTCGGCGGCGGTCTTGGGAACGAACACGTCGCCAAACGAACGCGGAAGCGCGACAAGCCGGACACCGGGACACGCGCGCCTCAGAAGCCTGAACTGATCTACGGTGAGCGCATTCGACTGGTAACCCGCGTCGCAATGACTCCCCAGCGCCTTTTTCAGGAACGAAAAATCGCTTTCCTTTATTTCAAGGAATTTCCATTCCCGGTGCTTCCTGCAGAACGCCAGCGCCGCTTCGCGGTAGCGAAAATCCGAGCAAAGGAGGTTTCCCCTGCGCGACACAACGCAATGCACATTCGAGGACCGGAAACCCGTAAGGTATTCGACGTCGCAGGCATCGGACACAATGATGTGCGTGTATCGTCCCGCTGTCACGAACTTCTTGATTTTAGAGAGACGGGTGTTTATCATAGCGCAAAACGCCGGTCGGATCGGAGCGGTCTTAAGACAAGCCGGGATGCTTCGGACCCGGGAATGCCCGGAGGTTCGCCGCACCGCGGGCGGGACTTCCAGAATGAGGCTACCGGGGTCTCCGCGGCTTGCTCTTGAACTTCTTCTTGATTCGCACTCCTGAAAGCGGTTTTGTCGCGGACCGTTGTTTTCTCTTTTTGTTAGGTTGGGCCTGCAAGGCGGGCCCGACCTGAACGGCGGTCTCCTTGGGTGACGCGTCCAGCACAATGGTTTCCTCGACTTCCTGGGACGCAAGGGTTGCTTCGATCTCCCGGATCCTCTTTGCTATGCGCTCGTTATCCGGATCTGCATGCAGAAGACGCCGGTATAGTTGCACCGCGAGCTTCGGCTGCCCTTGCTGGTAGTAGATGTCGGCCAGGGTCGGGGTAAGCACGTGGTCGGGAATTGAGAAGACCTGCGTCTGGTCGGCGTCGGATCCCGGGGCCGATTCCTCTTTGGCAATGTCTGCGTGCGACGGGACAGGGCCGGCCGTTTCGTGAACTTCAGTCTCGTCGGCCGCACTCGGCCCGGAAACCGGCGCGGCCAAAAAAGGATCGCGCGACCCGGAAAGAATGGTCTCTTCCTCGGCGGGCATGGTGTCTTCGCCCTCCTCGTCCATCAGCACGGTCCTTTCCTCGGGTTCCCGGGCCAGATCGAGCGTGTCGGACTCCGGGCCGGCAG
>Ga0181527_1000935_pt1 | contig 31789 bp, 28 predicted proteins | sample PEATcosm2014_Bin_30_FD_119762 | JGI IMG/M metagenome (GOLD analysis project Ga0181527, IMG submission 119762) | Peatland microbial communities from MTU Mesocosm Facility, Houghton, MI, USA - PEATcosm2014_Bin06_60_metaG | ecosystem: Environmental > Terrestrial > Soil > Wetlands > Peat | place...
ACGCAGCAGCGTACTCTTGCCGCAACCGCTACGCCCGACGATGGCGACAAACTGGCCCGCCGGCGCGTGCAGATCGAGCCCGCGCAAGACTTGTTTGGCGCCGAAGCTTTTCGCAAGCCCGCGCACGGTGGCCAAGACGCCCGACGGGGATTCCTCGCCGGACGGGGGGTCGCAATCAGGCCAGACTTCGGCGGACGCCAGAGCGGTCATTTCACCTCACTTCTTCTGAAAGGCGGGGTGCCAGGAAAGACTCGCACGCTCGAGCAGCCGCGCGGTGGTGTCGGCGAGCTTGCCGAGCAGCGCGTAGATCAGGATCGACAGCACCACGACATCGACCTGCATGAATTCGCGCGCCTGCATCGCCATGTAGCCGATGCCCGATTGCGCGGCGATCGTCTCGGCGACGATCAGCGTCAGCCACATGATGCCGAGCGCATAGCGCAGGCCGACGAAAATCGAAGGCAGCGCGCCCGGCAGGATGACGCGCAGGAACAGCGCACCGGGAGTCATTCCGTAGCTCTTGGCCATCTCGATGAGCTGCGGATCGACCGTGCGCACGCCGTGCAGCGTGTTGATGTAGATGGGGAAGAAGACGCCGAGCGCGACCAGGAACAGCTTTGCTTCCTCGTCGATGCCGAACCACAGGATGACCAACGGGATCAGCGCCAGATGCGGCACGTTGCGGATCATCTGCAAGGTCGAATCGGTGAGCTTGTCGGTGATCTTCGACAGTCCGTTGGCGAGGCCGAGGCTGAAACCTATGCCGCCGCCCACGGCGAGGCCGGCGATCGCGCGCAGGAAGCTGATCTCGATGTTGCGCGGCAGTTCGCCGGACAAGGTCAGACGCCAGCCGGCGGCGAGAACCGCGAGCGGTGAGGGCAGGACCGAGTCCGCAAGCAGGCCGAGGGACGAAGCCGCCTGCCAGATCGCGATGATCGACGCCGGCACGAGCCAAGCCGCGAAGTCGTTGACGAGTCCTGACAAGTCGAACCGCGCCCGCGGTACGCGCGCGTGGCTCTTTCGTTCGACCGCCGTGGTTGCTTCGGTCATCGCGATGCTCGTTGCGCCGTCATTCCGCCGCGACGGCGGGCCGGAACGCCCCGACGCCGAATTCGCCGGGCGCGGTGCCGTGCGTCAGCCGCGGGGTCGCGCCGATGCCGAGTTCGGGAAACAGCAATTCGGCGACCTTGTACGCCTCTTCGAGATGCGGGTAGCCCGAGGCAATCACCGTATCGATACCGAGCGCCTGATATTCGCGCAGCCGCGCCGCGACGGTCTTCGGATCGCCCACCAGTGCCGTGCCGGCGCCGCGGCGGACGAGGCCGATGCCGGCCCATAAGTTCGGCGCAATCTCGAGCTTGTCGCGCTTGCCGCCGTGATGGAGGGCGGTCATGCGCTGCTGGCCGACCGAATCGGAGTCCGTGGCGAACTTGCGTTGCGCCGCCGCGATCGCCTCGTCGCTGAGATTGGCGATGAGCTTATCGGCGACGCTCCAGGCTTCCGCTGCCGTTTCGCGGACGATGAGGTGGATGCGCAGTCCGAACTTGACTTGCCGGCCGTTCGCGGCGGCCCGCGCGCGGACGGCGTCGAGCTTCTCGGCGACCTGCGCGACGGGTTCGCCCCAGGTCAGGTAGACGTCGGTCTGTTCCGCCGCGAGGTCGAGCGCCGGTTCGGACGAGCCGCCGAACCAGACCGGCAGTCGCCTCTGCACCGTCGGGAAGAGTTGGCGCGCGCCTTTCACTTTGACATAGTGGCCGTCGAAATCGACCGTCTCGCCGTCGAGCAGCCTGCGGAACACCGTCAGGAATTCGGCGGCATGCGCGTAACGCTGGTCGTGCGACAAGAAGATGCCGTCGCCCGCGAGCTCCTTGGCGTCTCCGCCAGCCACCAGATTGACGAGGAATCGGCCGTTACTGATACGGTCGAGCGCTGCCGCCTGGCGGGCGAAGTGGGTCGGACTGCCGAGCCCGGGCCGCAGCGCGGCGAGGAAGCGCAGGCGCTCGGTGTGCGGCGCGAGCGCCGCCGCGATGATCCAGGGCTCCTCGCAATGGCTGCCCACCGGAATCAGCGCGCCGCCGTAGCCCATCCGGTCCGCGGCCTGCGCGATCTGCTTCAGATAATGGAAGTCCGCCGGACGATGGCCTTCGTCGCTGCCGAGATAAGAGCCGTCGCCGCTGACGGGGATGAACCAGAAAAGATCGAGCGGTTGCTTATCGTAAGGCATGACGCGTTCGCTTTCTCATGACGGTTCGTTCAGGAATTCGGCTTCTTGGTCCACACGATGTCGCGCACCGTGACGGCGATCGGAATGAGGTCAAGCCGATGGAAGCGGTCGGCGACCGCCTGCTGCTGGGCGATGACCTTGTCGTCGAGCGGCCCGAAGGTGAATTCGGCTCGATCGACCGACTTCTTCTGCGCTTCGAGTTCGACGCCGCTCGCCTCCGCGAACAACGTTGCGGTTTCGCCGCGATGCTCGCCGGCCCATTTCGTCGCCCTGGCGATTTCTTCGTTGATCGCCGTGACGACATCGGCGTGCTGGGCGATGAAGTCGCTGTTGGCGAGAAAGAAGCTGTTCTGGGTCAGGACTTTCGGATCGATCGGCAATGCTCGCGCCTTCTGCTTCAACTCGGCGATCGCGTAGAACGGATCCCAGATCGACCAGGCGTCGATCGCGCCGCGAGCGAAAGCGGCCGCCGCGTCGGCCGGCGCGAGATAGACCGCCGTGATTTCGTTCCAAGGAACGTTGGCGCTTTCGAGGGCTGCGACCAGCAAGTCGTGCGCGCTCGAACCCTTGGCGACGCCGATTTTTTTGCTTCGCAGATCCGCCAGCGTCTTCAGCGGCGAAGCATCCGGAACGAGGATGGCCTGGCCGTAACCGCGCGCCGGTATGACGCCGACATATTGAATATTGGCGTGCGCCGCCTGCGCGAAAATCGGCGGCGCGTCGCCGGTGTAGCCGTAATCGATGGCGCCGACATTGAGCGCCTCGAGGAGCGGCGGCCCGAACGGGAATTCGACCCATTTGATCGTGACGCCTTGAGGCTCGAAGTGCTTTTCAAGCACTTTCTGCGCCTTCACCACCAAGAGAACCGAGGTTTTTTGATAGCCGATGCGCAATTCCTTCAGCGGCGCGGCGGCGGCGGCGAGCGGCGAAGTCGCGAGGCCGAATGCGGCTGAAACGACGAGGAAAGTTCTGCGATTCATTGTTGTCACCTTTTCGATTGTGCCGGGCCGTGGTCTGGTATTGGCCGGCGGCCAGCTCTGTTGCGAATACGTTGCCGAGGTCCGCTAGTGCGATAGTGCGTTCGATCTGCCGTCCGTCGCGCCGTGGCCGGAAGACCGGGAACTCCGTGATCGCAAATCGGCCACGTGGCGCAGCGCCGCGTCCGCGGCGGCTTGCGGATTTTTGAAGATCTGGCTTTCGAGGGAGTAGAAAGCGTCGGTCGCGGCAAAGAACCGGAAACCGTGGCCGTCGCGAACGACGATACCAGCCTGCACCGTATTGCCCGCCGGCTTGGGTCGTATTTCGATGATATGGTTGTTCGACATGGCATACCTCCTGCGGCCGGCATGTGCCGGCGCTTTTCCGCATGAATGGGAACGCGTGACGAGCGATCAGCGGCGTGAGGAACGACACGCGCCGGTCGCTGCCGACGCACAGCGGCAGGAGAAATGGCTTCGGGAAGCGCTTCGATTTGCCGGAAAATCAAACGTCATCGGACAGTCTCCATCGCGCAAGGAGCCCACGAAGACGCTTCGTGGCGCTTTAGCATTGGTGACGCGGCGCAAGCTGCTCCATCAAATCCCGCGGTCTCGAACATGAGACAGCCGCAACAATGCGGCAGTAAGCGAACAAGTCAACATCTCGAAAAAAATAAGAAGCTCTGTGCCGTAAATGCGTCGTCGTGCGGCACAGTCTTCTTTGCTGAAACGATGACGGAGAAAGGACTTTCTGCTCCGAGACGGAGCAGAATGCGCCCACTCAACTACTTTGAAACGCCGCGCCTTCCTTCAGCCCGAGCTTGCGAAAGACGATGGCCGCCGGACAGAAGCCGGTGAACGACGCTTGCAGCATGTTGGCGCCGATGAAGGCGGTGGAGATGAGCCAATAAGGGCTGACCAGCAAAGTCAGCGCCACGCTCGCCAGCAACATGCAGCCGGGACGCTGAGAACTGCACGATCGACATTCACGGCGAATCTCCTGTTGCTGGGCAAATCCGGCGGGCAAGCTTCGGTTCGGCGAGCTCCCGCAAAATCGGCGGCAGAGCGGAACCGACGGGCCGCCACCGTCCGTCCCGTCATTGACAATATATGCGAATATTCGTAGATACGCAAATATGAAAATAAAAGCGGCGGACATGCTGGCGGCGGCGGACCAGGCGAGCGGGCTCCTCAAGGCGCTCGCCAACCGGCATCGGTTGGTCATTGTCTGTCAATTGGTCGAACAGGAGCGCTCGGTCGGAGAACTCGCCGCGCTCCTTCATATTCGAGATTCGACGGTGTCTCAGCACCTCGCTTTGTTGCGCAAAGACGGGGTGGTGACGGCGCGACGCGACGCGCAGACGATCTGGTATTCGATCGGCAGCGCGCCGGCGCGCGAACTGGTGCGAACGCTCTATCAAGCCTTTTGCGCGACCGCGCCGTCGGTCGGCAAAACGCAGCACAACAAGGCCATGCCGAAGCGGTCGCGCGGCCTTGCCGCCAATCCGTGAGCGCAGCAGCAGCGCTCGATCAACACCGGTGGGTGAGATGACAAAACCGCTCCTGCGTGCCGGCCTTGTCGCGGCAGCCGCGCTCGCCTTGCTGGCGCAGCGGGCGCTGGCGGAGGACACCTTCATCGTCGCGCCGCAGTCGGTCGCCGACGAGAAGGCGGTGTTCGCGACCGTGGAGAGCGCGAATGTCGTTCCGGCCCGCGCGCGCATCGGCGGCACCGTCATGGAGCTTGCGGTGCAGAAGGGCGACCGGGTCGAGCGCGATCAGATCGTGGCGACGGTCGCGGACGCCAAGTTCGCGCTGCAGGCGAATGCGCTCGACGCCCAGATCGCCGGCCTCGGGGCCGAACTCGCCAAGGCCAAGACCGATCTCGACCGGGCGCAGGAATTGTACGCGCGCGGCAGCGCCGCCAAAGCGAGCCTCGATGCGGCGCAGACTGCCTTCGATGTCGCCACGAATTCGCTGAAGTCGCGCAGCGCGGAGCGGTCGGTGATCGGACAGCAGATCAGCGAAGGCAAGGTGCTGGCGCCGACTGCCGGGCGCGTCCTTGCCGTGCCGGTGACGGCCGGCACGGTCATCATGGCGGGCGAGCCGGTCGCCTCGATCGCCGAACAGAATTTCGTGCTGCGCCTGCAGGTGCCGGAGCGGCATGCACGCTTCCTCAAGGCTGGCGACCGGGTGCGCGTCGACGGCAACGATCTCGGTGCGAGCGGCGCGAAGTTCGGCACCATCAGCCTCGTCTATCCGCAGATCGCCGATGGCCGGGTCGTTGCGGACGCGGCCGTCACAGGCCTCGGCGATTACTTCGTCGGCGAGCGCATCCGGGTCTGGGTCTCGGTGGGCGAGCGCAGCAGCATCATCGTGCCGGGCTCGTTCATCGTTACGCGGTTCGGCATCGATTACGCCCGACTGCGCAATGATGACCACGCCGCGATCGATGTGCCGGTGCAGCGCGGGCGCGAATTGCCGCGCCCGGACATGCCGGATGCGCTGGAAATCCTCTCCGGATTGCGGACAGGCGACATCCTGGTGCGGCCGTGAATTCTGGGCGGAATCCCGGCGGAAAGCTTGGGCTATCGGGCCGGCTCACGCAGGCGACGATCGGTGCGCCGTTGACGCCGCTGTTTCTCCTTGCCGCGCTCGCGGTCGGCTTGATCGCCCTCCTCACCATCCCGCGCGAGGAGGAGCCGCAGATCAGCGTGCCCATGGTCGATATCAGGGTCGCCGCCGACGGGCTCAAGGCGACGGACGCGGTCGAACTGGTGACCAAACCGCTGGAGGCCATCATCAAGGGCATCGACGGGGTCGAACACGTCTACAGCCAGACCGTGGACGACCGCGTGTTGGTGACGGCGCGATTTCTCGTCGGCACCAGCGCCGACGACGCCATTCTGCGCGTGCACGAGAAAATTCGCGCCAATTTCGACCGCATTCCGGACGGCATTCCGGAGCCGCTGATCGTCGGCCGCGGCATCAACGACGTGGCCGTGGTGGTGCTCACGCTGGCGCCGAAGCCGGAGGCGGCTTCGCGTTGGAATGACAAGGATCTGTACGAACTCGGCGAGAAGCTACAGGCGGAGCTGGTCAAGACCGACAATGTCGGACTCACCTATATTTCCGGCGGCAATCCGCAGCAGATCCGGGTCGAGCCAGATCCGGAGAAGCTCGCTTTGTTCGGTGTCACGCTGCAACAACTGATCGACAAAGTGCGCGGCGCCAATCGCTCGTTCCAGTCGGGCAGCGTGCGCGACGATGGCATCATGCGCAACGTGGCAGCGGGCCAGACGCTCGCCGGCATTCCCGACATCGGGCTCCTGCTCGTCACCACGCGCGACAATCGTCCGGTCTATGTGCGCGATGTCGCGTCGGTCGTCATCGGCCCGAGCCCGCGCGAACACCGGGTCTGGATGGAGACGCCGGGGCAGGGCGGCCATTGGGATCGCGTGCCGGCCGTCAGCGTCGCCTTCGCCAAGCGCAACGGCGCCAATGTCGTGGTCGTCGCGCATGACCTTTTGGCGCGGCTGAAGACCATCGAGGGGCGGCTGGTCCCCGCCGATGTCGCGGTGACCGTCACCCGCGATTACGGCGCGACCGCCAACGAAAAAGCCAACGAGCTTCTGTTCCATCTGGCGCTGGCGACGGTGTCGATCGTCGTGCTCATCGCCTTGGCGATCGGCTGGCGCGAGGCATCGGTCACACTCGTCGTGATCCCGACCACGATCCTGCTGACGCTGTTTGCCGCCAAGACGATGGGCTACACCATCAACCGGGTCAGTCTGTTCGCGCTGATCTTCGCAATCGGCATTTTGGTCGACGACGCCATTGTGGTGGTCGAGAACATCGCCCGCCATTGGGCGATGAAGGACGGCCGGTCGCGGCGGCAGGCGGCGGTCGATGCGGTGGCCGAGGTCGGCAATCCGACCATCGTCGCGACGCTCACCGTGATCGCGGCGCTGTTGCCGATGCTGTTCGTCTCCGGCCTGATGGGGCCCTATATGGCGCCGATCCCGGCCAATGCTTCGGCGGCCATGCTGTTTTCGTTCTTCGTCGCCATGGTGATCGCGCCCTGGTTGATGCTGCGCCTGCACCGGCAAGGCGGCGCCATGCATGACCGCGAGGCGGCGCACGGCGAGGGCCTGCTCGGCCGGCTCTATCGTCGTTTCGCCGCCCCGGTGGTGCGCTCGCGCCGCTCGGCCTGGACTTTCCTGATCGGTGTGGGCGTCGCGACCGTTCTGGTCTGCACGCTGTTCGCGACCAAAAGCGTTACGGTGAAGCTTTTGCCGTTCGACAACAAATCGGAACTGTCGGTGGTGGTCGATCTGCCGCGCGGCGCCACCCTCGAAGACACCGAGCGCACGCTGTTCTCGATCGCGGACGTGGCACGAGGGCTGCCGGAAATCCGCTCGATCGAAACCTATGCCGGCACGCCAGCGCCGTTCAACTTCAACGGACTGGTCCGCCATTATTACATCCGCGAAGCCCCGGAATTGGGCGAACTGCATCTTAATCTCGCCGAGCGCTCCGATCGCGAACGCTCGAGTCATGCCATCGCGCTCGATCTGCGCGCGCGGCTGAAGTCGCTGACCCTGCCGCCCGGCACCGTCGCACGCGTCGTCGAGGTGCCGCCCGGTCCGCCGGTATTGGCGACGCTCCTTGCCGAAGTCTACGGCCCGGACCCGGCCGGCCGCCGTGCCACGGTCGCCGAGCTGAAAAAGATATTCGCGTCGGTGCCTTACATCGTCGATATCGACGATTCGATCGGCCAGCCGCAGCCGAGGTTGCGGCTGTCGATCGACCAGGATCGGCTCGAATTCTTCGGCGTCGAACAGCGCGACGTCTATGACACCATCAAGGCGCTGTTCGGCGGCACGACCGTCGGCTATTCGCATCGCGGCGAAGGCCGCGATGCGATCGAGATCGCGGTTCGCCTGCCGAAGCGCGATCTGTCGTGGAGCGAGCTTCTCGCCTCGACTCCGGTGCCCGCCAACACGGTGCCGGGCAGCAAGAGCGTGATCGAGCTCGGCGACGTGGTGCGCGCGACGAGTGAAATGGGCTCGCCCACCATCTTCCGCCGCGACGGGCGGTTCGCCGACATGGTGATGGCGGAACTGGCCGGCGCCTACGAGGCGCCGATCTACGGTATTCTCGACGTCGATAATCGCATCGCGGCGCACGATTGGGGCGCGCTTCCGCGCCCGAGCATCAGTTTTCACGGCCAGCCGGACGATGAAAGCAGGCCTGTGATCTTGTGGGACGGCGAATGGGAGATCACTTACGTCACCTTCCGCGATATGGGCGCCGCCTTCGCCGTGGCGATCGTCGGCATCTATATTTTGGTGGTCGCGCAATTCGGCAGCTTCCGGCTGCCGCTCGTGATCCTCACGCCAATACCCTTGACTCTGATCGGCATCGTGCTCGGCCATTGGCTGTTCGGCGCGCCGTTCACGGCGACCTCGATGATCGGTTTCATCGCGCTCGCCGGCATCATTGTGCGCAACTCGATCCTCTTGGTGGACTTCATCCGCCACGGCGCCGGCGCGGGCAAAACCTTGCGCGAAGTCCTGCTGGAAGCCGGCGCGGTTCGCTTCAAGCCCATTCTGTTGACCGCGCTTGCCGCCATGATCGGCGCGGCCACCATCCTGCTCGACCCGATCTTTCAGGGCTTGGCGATCTCGCTGTTGTTCGGGCTGGCCTCGTCGACCTTGCTCACCGTCTTGGTAATCCCGGCGATTTACGTCGCGCTGCGCGACGCCGATAGCATCGTCGGCGCGCCGCCACTCGCTGCGCCGCATGAATGAGCCGGTGGCGCAGCGCGCGCTTCTAGCCTAGATAGGACCCATGGCTGATCGACCCTGCAAACCCGATGCCGATCTGAAGCGGCTGTGGCGGATGACGCTTCCGGGCATGTCGTTCCCGGCCTGCGGCATGCCTGTGGATTTCGGTTCCGCCACCGACGAAACCGTCGAGGCCGAGAAAGATGCACAGACCGACGCCGAGACGAGGCGTAAGGCTGGCGCGTCGGACGCGAAATGAATCCCCACAGTCCGCAGCCCCGGAGACAGTCTTGAGCGAATACGAACGCTGGGAGGCCCGCTATGCGGTGCCCGAATATGCTTTCGGCAAAGCGCCGAATTATTTTCTGGCGTCCTGCAAGCCGCTCTTGCCGCGCTCCGGCCGGGCGCTTGTGGTCGCGGACGGCGAGGGACGCAACGGCGTCTGGCTCGCCGAACAGGGCCTCGACGTGCTGTCGATCGATTTTTCGCCAACGGCGCAGAAGAAGGCGCGGGCCTTGGCGGCCGAACGCGGCGTCAATGTCGATTTCCGAGAGACCGACGTGCATGCCTGGAATTATCCGGAGGCGGCCTTCGATGTGGTGGTCGAAATCTTCACCCAGTTCAGTACGCCGGCCGAACGCGCGGTGAAATGGGCCGGCATGTGCCGCGCGCTCAAGCCTGGCGGCCTTCTGATCGTCGAGGGTTATACGCCGAAACAATTGGAATACGGCACCGGCGGCCCGAAGCAGCTCGATCACCTCTATACCAAAGCGCTCCTCGACAGCGCGTTCGGCGATTATCGCGACGTGAAAATCGTGGAAGAAGAGCGCGAAATGCAGGAGGGCGCGGGGCATGCCGGCATGTCGGCAGTGATCGGTTTGACCGCGCGGAAGCCGCAGGCATAGAGCGACGGTACTACAATCCGCCGCAAACTCTTTCAGGAACAAATCGAAGCCGCTGCGGTTTTTTTTACAACCGATTCGGCGCTGCGCTCTTTTTGAAACCGTATCTTCGTCTCGGCACGCGGGATGGCTGTAGATCGTAGATCGCCTTGCCTGACGCGAGCGGCACTTGATTTATGTTAGCGATTTTTCGGTCGTTTTGCATCGTGGACGAGAAACGGTGTTTTATTGCAACCGGTCTCAGTACTCTTACTTAATACACCAGCGTTATTAACCCAAATGTCCATCGGTCGGATCGTCGCGCCGAACAACTTGGCCGGCTTCGACGCCTGCCTTCAGATTTGTTGGAAGGCTCGAAGGGCGACGTGAAGACGATTGTCGTGAAGGGGGCCCAGTTGTGATGAGTCAAACAGCCACCGTACAGGACGTTATTCCAAGCCGGCCAAGTCCTGGCAATTTCCAGTTCGCCGGCGCCGGGCGTGATGAGAATGCGGCGGGGGGCGCCCAGTACATCAATTTTGCCATCGGCGACCAGCAATACGGCGTCGACATCATGGCGGTGCGCGAAATCAAGGGCTGGTCGAACGTCACGCTGTTGCCAAATCAGCCGGACTACGTGCGCGGCGTGCTCAATCTGCGCGGCGTGATGGTGCCGATCGTCGATCTGCGCTGCCGGTTCGGCCAGGGCCACACCGAATCGACGCCGATGCACATCGTCATCATCGTGCAGATCGAGGGCCGGCAGGTCGGTCTGCTCGCCGACCGGGTGCTCGACATCGTGTCGTTCGAGCCGTCGCGGGTGCAACCGGTGCCGCGCGTCGCCGACAGCTCGCGTGTCAATTTCCTCGCCGGCCTCATCACAATCGAAGACGCTATGCTGGCGCTGGTCGATCTGCCCCATCTGCTCTCCGTAGAGCTTGACAACGACGATGCCGGCGCTGCGGCCGTCGCATCGGCCGCTCGGCCAATGACGTAATCAAGCCAAGGTTAACGAAGCTACGGGCGCTCAAGCCGTCACTGTCCACCGAAAACGGACCCATGGAGATCGATCGAGGCTTCTGCCTCCACGATCTGGAACGAAACGATAAAGGACCAGCCATGTCGATACTTTCGCGTGTTCGCATTCTGACGAAACTCCTTTCCGTGATCATGTTGCTGTCATTGATCGCGGCCGGTATCGCCTACCTTGGCATTACCGGGCTGAAGACAGTAGCCGAAGGCGGGGTAATCATGAGGGCGGCAGCGGGTCGAGCACTCATGGCGGCGCGCATGAACCAGAATGTGTTGGCGATTAACCGTGCCGAATTCCGTATCGGTATGGATCCGAGGCCGGAGAAGGTCGCAGAGGCTCGCAAGGTCATAGACGAGCAAGTCAAGCAATACCTGTCGCGTGCGGAGGAAGTCAGCAAGACCGTCGATGAGGAGGCACAGAAGCTGCTTGCCGGCGTCAAAGAGCGTTGGGCCGATTATCAACGCGACATGGACGGCGTCTTCAAGACCGCGGGATCCGTCAAGAGCATCGATATGAGCGAAGAGATGGGGCGGCTGCGCGACACAATCATGTCGAGCCGCGCCAGTGCCGAAAAGCTCGAGGATAACGTCCGCGCCGTCGCCAATCGTTTGGATCAGCGCGTGGAAGAACGTGCGGCGCAGGCGACCCAGGAATATGAGAACGACAGCCGGCTGATGTTGATCGGAGCCGCGAGCGGCATCGCGGTCGGCCTGAGCTTCGGCTTCCTGATCGGCCAGTTCGGCATCGCCAAGCCGATCCGCACGCTCGTCGCGCTGCTCCAGCGCATGGCGAAGGGCGAGGAGGTCGAGATCACCGGCACCGAGCGCAAGGACGAAATCGGCGATACCGCAAACGCGGTGAACGGCATCAAGACGATGCTCGCCGAGAAGGCAAAACAGGAAGCCGAGCACAAGGCCGAGCAGGAAAAGCAGCTTGCCGCCGACCGCGAAGCAGCCGCTAAAAAAATGGCCGAGGAGTTCGAGGCCGCGGTGGGCGGCATCGTCCAGGCGGCGGTGGCCGGCGACTTCTCGCAGCGGGTCGATCTGCGCGGCAAGTCCGGCCTCGTCCTCAACGTCGGCACGGCGATCAACTCGCTGTGCGAGAATGTCGCCAAGGCGCTCGACGATCTGGTCAACATGCTCAATGCGCTGGCCGAAGGCAATCTCACCCAGCGCATCACGGCCGAATACCAAGGCAACTTCGCGCTGTTGAAGGAGAACGCGAATACGACGGCGGACCGGATCGGTTCGACGATCGCCGAGATCAAGGCATCCGCGCGCGAGGTCACCAATGCGTCGGCGGAGATCTCGACCAGCAGCACCGACCTGTCGCAGCGCACCGAAGAGCAGGCCGCTAGCCTCGAGGAGACATCCGCCTCGATGGAGCAAATCTCGGCGACGGTGAAGAAGAATGCCGAGAATGCCCAAGTCGCCAACCAATCGGCAGCCGAGACCCGCGAAGTCGCCGAACGTGGCGGTCAGGTGGTCGCCCAGGCCGTCGACGCCATGGCGCGAATCGAAGATTCCTCGCGCAAAATCTCCGATATCATCGGGGTCATCGACGAGATTGCCCGCCAGACCAATCTTCTGGCGCTCAACGCCGCGGTGGAGGCCGCGCGCGCCGGCGACGCCGGCCGCGGCTTTGCGGTGGTGGCGTCGGAAGTGCGGACGCTGGCGCAGCGTTCGTCGCAGGCGGCCAAGGACATCAAGGATCTGATCACCAACAGCAACAATCAGGTCAAGGACGGCGTCGATCTCGTCAGCAAAGCGGGTGGGGCTCTGACCGAAATCGTCAAATCGATCAAGGCGGTGTCCGACGTGGTCGCCGAGATCGCCAATGCCAGCATCGAACAGGCGAGCGGCATCGAGCAGGTCAATAAGGCGCTTGCCCAGATGGACGAGGTGACGCAACAGAACTCGGCGCTGGTGGAGGAGAATGCCGCCACCGCAAAGACGTTGGAGCATCAGGCGAATGCGATGGACCAGCGCGTCGCGGTGTTCCAGATCGGCGATGCGGCGGAGCCGGAACGACCGGATTTGCACCCGGCCGAGGAAAGCAAGCCGAGGACCGTGGCAGTGAAACCGCGCCCCGATGCGCGTCCGAGACCACAGCCTGCCGCTACGGCTCAGCGAACGCCGAAACGCGCGGCAGCAGGTGGCTGAGCGGTCGGCCGGATGCAAGCCGCGCTCGCGACTGCTGTCAATGCCGAGCCGGAGTGGAAGCAGTTCTAAGCGCGGATATTGTTAGCGGGTCGGAATCAACAAAATGCGGGCAGAGCACTTCCGCTCTGTTCGGAAACGCCGGCCACGACAAGCCCGAGAGAAGCCAATGCACGCCACCGTCAGCCTGAAGCCCGCGACGACGCCGACGACTCCGCTTGATACGGTACGCTGCAATCCGCTCGCCGGATCGAACCATTGCATCGGCACGAGCCACTCGGTCATCAATCTGCTGTTTCGCTATCTTCAGTCGAAGTGCGCCGCAAACGGCGGAACCCTGACGGATGCCGAACTCAAGGAGGCGCAGAGTGATCTGGTCGACGGCTGGCAAAGCATGTTCGACCTTTTCGGAGATATCCATGATCGATGCATGGTGGCGAGCGGCGCCGACGCACCGATGATGTTTGCAAAGGGCCGAATGCTGTCGTCGTTGCTGTTCGCATGCAGCCACGAGGCGGCCGGGCATGTTTTTGGGACTATGGCCAAAGGGGCGAGCTACGGCCAGCTTGACTACTTCTACGACATATTGGCCAAGCTGCTGCGGCGCCATGTCGCCGCCGATGCGGAATCGCGTCTGACGGGCGCCTACGTCAGGGCTTCCCTCGCGCACGGACAGACATTGACGGTCGAAAAGCTGCTGCGGGAGCAAACAGTCAAAGACGTGTTGCGGGAATGCCTGCAGCCGTTTGAATTCGCGGCGTACCCTGAAACGCTGATCGCGGCTCTGGCCGACAAGATCAAAGCCGCTACCGAAAATCTCGCCGGCGATGCCGCCCGATATTCGAACGAGATTTCGCTCGCCGCGCTCCGATGCTTCGTCTCGCGATTTCCGCGTGAAATTCGTATTGCCGTTGGGGGGCGCCCTTAAAGCATTTTACGGAAAAGTGGACACCGGTTTTCCGTAGAAAATGCGACAAATAAAGAATCTTAGAGCGCATTCCGATTCAATCGAATCGGAATGCGCTCTAGGCTGGCCGAGACGAACGGCTCTCGATGTTGAACGCCGCTTCAGCGCGCGGTCACCGCGCTCTCGAAGCTCTCGATGAAGACCATGCCGATGGCGCGGGTGACTGCGGCGGCGGTGACGGCGGAGACGCCGAGGCCGACGAAGGCAGCGCCCGGGATGACGAAGGTCAGCGTCGAAGCGGTCGCGGCACCGAGCCCCGTCGGTACCGCGCCGCCCATCAGGCCGATGATCATGGCGCGCGCGCGGTCGCGCTGGAACTGCAATTGATAAAGCTCACTGAGCTTCTTCACCATGCGCAGATTGACGGCGGTGACGCCGGCGATATTGACCACCGGCAGTGGCGCAAGGCCGCCCAAAGCGGCCAAGGTGCGATGCCGCTCGACGATCTTGCGGGCGAGCGAGCGGCGTTTTGCCGTGAGCGCTCGCTCCATCGGCGAACCGGTGGGCAACGGATCGTTGGCCGCGGGCACCGCGGAGATCGCGAGCGCCGGTTCGGCTTCGGGCCTTTTGGACTCGGGAGCGGCGGCAACGTGCGCCGGCGCTTCTTCGTCCGTCGCCACGTCCGCCGAGACGTCGCGCAAGTTCGGGATCGGCCGCCTGATGGCCTTGGGCAGCGGTTTGCGGGTCATGCGGCCGCCTGCTGGGCGCCGAGCACCATGTCGACCTCGTCGGCGATGGCGGCGATCTCCTTCGCCGCCGGTCCTTTCCAGCTGATGAGGCTCGGCGTCGCGCCCCACAGGCTTGCCTCGGGATAGGCGACCCGGTTGGTCATTTCGCTCTCCAGGACCGGCAACCCGGCCTCGGCGAGCTCGGCGCGGATATGCCGCGAAATGACGGAGTCGCGTGTCGTCTGGGTCAACAAACAGCGGAACAGCGGCTGCCGCCCGTCGGCGCGTTCGGTCAGGATGCCGAGTGTGTCCAGCATGCGGTCGACGTCGAAGGGCGACGGTTTCACCGGCACCAACAAAAAATCCGCCGCGGCGACGCAGTCGAGCGTCATGCGGGAGCGAAAGCCCGGCGTGTCGATGATCACGAGGCCGCCGCCATTGGCGAGGCGCCGCGCCGTTTTCGATGCCTCCTCGGTCGCGTCCTCGACCACGTTGACGCCGCCGAGCGCACGTTCGCGGGCGGCGAGCCGCATGATGGAACGCTGCGGATCGGCGTCGATCAGGGAAGGGCGCCGGCCGCGCAGATGCCAGTGCACCGCAAGGCAGCTTGCCAGCGTGCTTTTGCCGCTGCCGCCTTTCATGGTGGCTACCGTGATGATCATGCCCGTCACCTCCACCTTTAGCCCACCCTATTTGATGAGCCAGCCTCCAGCATAGACGCGCGCACCGATTCGGCCGATCAATATTAACGGATTCGCCGCCAACCGCCTATTTGCTTGCCGCACCGTCCGGCCTGTCTCTAGGAGCCGGATTTTGCTGGCATTTTTGGCTTTACTTGCAATTTGAACGAGCGCCGTAACGGCCCATCGATATCTGGCCCTTAAGATTTGAGCAAAATCGCTGTGGGACAGCCGCGCGCGCGTGCGCACTGCGATCAGTTCGGTGACCGTCGTGAGGCGTAATCTGAAGTCGCATGCCAAGCTGCCGGCAGATCAAGAGCGGCTTGCAAGCTCGCTCGGCAGTCTGGCCAGCCTGCGCAGGGATGCGATTCTGGAAGCGATCGCGATCAGCGCCAAGGAACTGTTGCGCTCGTCGGACCTGAATGTTTCGCTCCAGAAGGTTGTCGAACAGGTTGGGCAGGCCGCCGGCGTGGATCGGCTCCACATCCTATTGCACGACGGCAACATCCGAGTGGCCGAAGGCTATGTCCTTCGACAGTATTACACCTGGAGCACGCCCGGTATTTCGTTGCCACTCGATTTTCTAGCCATCGGCAAATCGATGGCCGAGGTGGGTCTTGGCTCCTGGATCGGCACGCTCAGAACCGGCGGTGCAATCGCCGGACCGACTCGCGATTTTGACCCTGCCGCCCGAAAGTTTCTGGAATCGGCCGGCGTCAAGTCGACATTGGCCGTTCCGATCTTCGTCGAGCGCGAGTGGTACGGAGTTATCGGCTTCGACAATTGCCGCAGCGAGCACGACTGGCTGCCCACGGAAATCGATACCATCAAGATCCTGGCCGAATTGGTCGGCGCCGCGATCGCTTCGTTGCGCCGTCTGCAGGTTCTGGCGGACGCCAACCGCATCATCGAGAACAGCCCGACGCTGGTGTATCGGCTCGGACCGCAGGAGCCGTTTCCGGTGGTGTTCTTGTCGCACAACATCCGGCGCTACGGCTACGAGGCCGCTGATTTGCTGGCGGCGCCGGACCGTTGGCCGCAACTGATCGATAGCAAAGACCGCTCTCTCGCGCATGCCGACCTCGTGGCATTGAAGGACGGGAAGACCAACCGCACCCGTTTGGAATTTCGCTTCAATAAGCCCGACGGCGCGCAGGTCTGGTTCGATGGGCAAACCGTTGCGTTGCGTGACGGCGATGGGGTTTTGATCGCGCTCGAGGGAATTCTCACCGACATCACCGAGCGCAAACGTGCCGATCAGGAGCTGGCCGCTTCCCACAGGCTTCTCGCCACGGCGATCGAAAACTCGCCGGACGCGATTCTGGTGGTCGATCAGGGCGGCCGGATAACCACATTCAACCGGCACTTCGTCGACATGTGGAGAATTCCGCAGCCGCTGATCAGCGAGCGAGACGACAAGCCGGTATTGAAGATCGTGGCCGCGGCCATGAAGGACGAGGCCCAATTCCTGGCCCGAGTCGCGGCGCTTTACGCCGACCCCGAACAGGGCGGCCATGACGAGCTGGAAACCAAGGACGGTCGCGTGATCGAGCGGCACTCGGCGCCGCTTTATGACGACAAGAAACAGTATCTCGGTCGCATCTGGTTCTTTCGCGATATCAGCGCGCGCAAGCTGGCCGAGCGAAGACTCGTCGAGTTCGCGCGTACGGATTCGTTGAGCGGGCTGCCCAATCGCATTGCCTTTCTCGACCGCCTGCAGCTCGCCTTCGCGCGCGCCAGACGCGGCGCTCACTCCTTCGCGGTGCTTTATCTCGATCTCGACCATTTCAAGGACGTGAACGACACGCTGGGGCATCCCGCCGGCGACGCGCTCCTGAAAGTGATCGCCGAACGGCTCAGGACGTGCGTGCGCGACACCGACATGGTCGCGCGTTTCGGCGGCGACGAGTTCGCGATCTTGCTGGAAGATATGACCGATGTTGCCGCGGCCGAGGTGCTGGCAGCGGAGATTTGCCGGCTGCTCGGGACTTCGCTGTCGCTCGACGGCAATCAGGTACACACCAGCGCCAGCGTCGGCGTGGTTCCTTACCGGCGGGATATCGCGGACCCCGAGGCGATGATGACCAAAGCCGACCTGGCGCTCTATCGCGCCAAGACCGAGGGTCGCAATCGCTTCCGCTTTCATATCCGCGAGCTCGATCAGGAAGTTCGCGAGCGGGTGACGATCAGCGAAGGCCTGCACTCGGCGGTCGAGAGGGAAGAGCTTGAACTTTACTATCAGCCGCAAGTGGAGCTTGCGACCGGACGCATCGTCGGGATGGAGGGGTTGCTGCGCTGGAATCATCCGACGCTCGGCTTGCTGCTGCCGGACCAGTTCATTCCGATCGCGGAATCGAGCGGCAGCATTCTCCCGATCGGCCGTTGGGTCATCGAAGCGGTCTGCCGCCAGATCGGGACTTGGCAGCAGCAGTCCATCTCGCCGCGGTCCGTTGCCGCCAACGTCTCCGCCGGGCAGTTCAAGCTGGCCAGCGATCTCGATCGCGTCGTGACCGACGCTCTCGCCACATACGACATCGGTTCGGACCGGCTGGAACTGGAACTGACCGAATCGGTCCTGATGGAGGCGACGCAGAGACACGGCGAGGAATTCGCGCGGCTGCGCCGGAGCGGCGTGCGCATCGCCATCGACGATTTTGGCACCGGCTATTCCTCGCTCGATTATCTCCGTTCGTTTCACGTGGCGCGTTTGAAGATCGATCGGCGGTTCGTCGACGGCGTGACCGACAATGCCGATGACGCGACGATCGTGCGGGCGGTGATCGGCCTCGCCCACGAGCTTGGCATCGAGGTCGTCGCCGAAGGCGTGGAAACCGCCGAGCAGCGGGATTTCCTCATTTCCGCTGGCTGCAGGTTCGGGCAGGGCTATTTGCTCGGCAGGCCGATGCCGGCCGCCGCGGCAACCGCCTTACTGCAAGGTAATCGCGGGCTCGAATCCGCTGCGTCGCCGTTTTTGAAAGCGTCGGCGCGGCGTCTGTAGATCGGCCGTCACGACGAGCGCACCGGAACTGCGAGCAGCCGCTGCGGTCGCTTTACGAGCGGCCGGCCGACGCGGTAGCGCGCCAGGCGGCCGCGGACCAGGCCGAAGCCGCCGAGCAGAAGGCTCGTCCACACCGCCACGCTGAAATAAAGCGACATCCAGGGAATCTCGTGGTGCCACGGCGCGATATTGTGGGTCACGACCCAGCGGGTGGCGAGGTCGCGCAGGCCTGAGACGAGGCCGAGGATTTGGTGCCCGCCCTCGATCTGCGTCTGCCAGCGCGCAACATACATCGGCACGTCGACGCTCGCCATGAAGGCGACGTAACCGGCGACGCCGAGCGCGGTCACAGCGATGGCTAATTGGGCTAAGCCGCGGAAATTAACGACGAGACGCAGCAGGGCCACCGCGATGAGGACGAAGGTCGCGGTCCACAACGAATTCTCCAGGACATTGCCGAGAAAATCCGTTGTGATCACCGCGTACCAGGAACAGCATTCCGCCAGCACGATCAGCGGCACGATCGCTTTCGCGATATTCTGCGCGGTGTCGGAATGCGTAACCTTGGCCAGATCGCGCAGCACGATGGCCCATTGCAGGGCGAAACACAGTTCTGCGACGGTGGCGACCGAGCGGCCGACCAGCACGCTCGAAAGCCAGGTGTCGAACAGACAGATGCGCTGGACATCGGCCCGTGGCAGGAGCGAGCGGAAGGCGCAGCCGAACACATAGGCAGCGCTCAAGAGCGCGAGCGGCTCGGTCGTGAAGACGCCGGCCCGCCGTTCCGGCGTCGCGCTGGCGAGAAGGCCGTAGAGCTGGAACCATAAGCCGATATTCGCGGCGCTGACGACGATCAGAAAGCCCCACCAGATCGCGACCGGGTTCGACCAGTTCAGCCAGGCAAAGCTCATCGGCGTAATCTTCCGCTGACTCTCTTGTCACCGTTCCCCCACAAGATCGTAATAATACCGACACATATGGCCGCAGTAAGTCCGCGCCGAAGACCAGCGCCAAATCGTCCAGGGCGGGTCCGAGCGCCGACATTTCAACCGCCATTGGCCGGATCGAAGCGCTCGGCGCCCTGGCGCAACCGGCCGGGCATCGGCTATTTCTCCGGCTGACCGGAGCAGGCTTGGCCTTATTTGTGGCGCAGCAGGCTGCCACCACGGAGCGGGGAATTCGCGTCGCAATGGGCGCGAATGGGCGTTTTCGATGCGAATATCTTGCGTGCTCCTGGGTCTTGGCGTGCTCCTGGGCCTTGCCGCCGTCGCGCTTGCCGGTTGCGGCATGACCGACGGCGCCGGCTCGTTCCTGGTCGATCCGGGCCGCTACAGCGTCTATCACTGCAACGATCTCCCCGCGCGGTGGAAGGTTCTGGTCGCCCGCGAGAAGGAGCTGCACGGCCTCATCGATAAAGCCGACGAGGGCGGCGGCGGCGCCGTGATCGGGTCGCTCGCCTACCGCACCGATTACGAATCCGTGCTCAGCGAAGAGAAACTGTTGCTGCGTGCCGCAGCCGAGAAGAATTGCAGCTTCACGCCAGAATTCCAGAGCGATCAGACCATCCGCTGATGTGATACGAACTCGGCCGGGTCGCCGCTGGCGACCGCGCTCGGATCAGAAATGCGCGGTTGCCAAGGCAATCGCGACGCCGGCCGCGGCGAGCAAGACGAGCGCCGCGGCGCTTGCCGCGGTCGCCCTGCCGCCGGCAAAACTGGCGGCGTAGAACGCTTTGAGAATGTTGTTGGAGGACGCCGCGATCAGGATCGCGGCGGCGAGCGCGGCCGTTGGGATGCTCGCGGCGCCGCCCTGCGCCAGATTGAGCACGAACGGGTCGATGTCGGAGATGCCGACGACCGCAGCGAGCGAATAGATGCCGGCCGCTCCGAAATCCGTCGTCGCCCGGCTCGCCACCAGCGAGGTGACGATGAAGAGGACCGCGAAGACCACGGCCGGACCGAATTCCAGCGGGTTCCTGCTGACCGGCGCCGGCATGGCCTTCGCTTGCGGTTGCTCCGGCCCGGGCGTCGCGTAACGATATTGCACGGCGCAAATCAAGAACCCGGCCAGCGCAAGGCCGCCGAGCGGCAGCGCGAGCTGCCGCGCCAGCGCCATATTGAAAATCGCAATGATCGCCAGGATGCGCAGATACATGATCGCGGTGGCAAGCGTGATCCCCGCTTGCGCTCGCCGCCGCAGCGCGGGGTCGGCTTTCGCCTGCCGCGCCAGAACGACCGTCGTCGCGGTCGACGAGTAGAGCCCGCCGAGCGCCGCCATCCAAAGTCCTTCCGCCGCAGCCGCCCAATAGCGCTGCGCCAGATAGCTGACATAGGAAAAAGTGCAGACCACGACCAGCGCGAGCCAGACCTGGCGCGGCGTGATCGCCGTCAACTCCGTCACCGGATGGTTCGGCAACAGCGGCAAGACGATCCCCGTCAGGATCAAAAATTCGCCGGCGGTGATGATCTCCTTCATTTCGACCCGCTGCGCCAGCGCATGAAGCTGCTCGCGACCGGTGAGGAGGAGGACCGAGGTCACCGTCATCGCCACCGCGATCCACGGCGGCAGCGCCAGCGCGACCGCGCCCAAGAGATAAGCGTGGACGTTGAGGAGCGGCACCACCAGCCCGACATTGGGCTCGCCCTTTTCGTCGTGTTCGGCGACGTGTTCGCGATAGAACACGACCAGCCAGGCGCCGAGCACCAAAAGTCCGCCGGTAAAGGGGATGAAATGCGTCGGATCGAACAAATAGAGCATGCCGCCGGCGAGCGCGAGCATCGGAAAGGTGCGGATGCCGCCGGGGCGCCTTTGTTCGGAATGCGCGAAGAAATCCTCGAAGGCGAGCCCGAGAAAAAAGCTCAAGCCGAGGAGAAGCGCCACGCTGGTGGGCGACGGTGCCGTGATCATGAGGCCGAGGTCATGGTCTGACCGGATCGGTGGCGGAATCGGCGAAGGCCGTTACCTCAAGAAGTGGCATGAATGCGCCGGCGATTGCAAACTCAGCGCCGGACGCGCCGCAGCCACGCCACGGCGACGCAGGGCCGCCGGTCGCGGCCGACGCCGATCGAGGCAGGCGCGCGCCGAGGCGAACGCCGCATTGCGAACAAAACGGGATCGTGATCCAGTCGGAATCCGATCCCCGTGATTCGTAACCCCGATGCTGGCGGCGCGCCTGGAAAAGCTCAATCCGCAACAGCGCCGCGCTGTCGAGCACGGCGGGCTGCCGCTTGCGGAGGCGCGTCCGCTTTTGATCATCGCCGGCGCGGGCTCGGGCAAGACCAGTACGCTGGCGCATCGCGTGGTTCATCTCATCGAGCACGGCGCCGATCCACGCCGCATCATGCTGTTGACCTTTTCGCGGCGCGCCGCCGCCGAGATGACGCGACGGGTCGACGGCATTCTCACCGAACTGACTCGCATCCGCGCGGCAAGCGTGGCCGACGCCATGGGCTTTGCCGGCACTTTTCATTCGATCGGGGCAAGGCTCTTGCGCGACTATGCCGAGGAAATAGGTCTGAAATCGGCATTTACGATTCATGACCGCGAGGATTCCGCCGACCTGATGAATCTGGTCCGCCACGACCTCGGCTTGTCCGGGACCAAGGAGCGTTTTCCGACCAAGGGCACCTGCCTTGCGATCTATTCGCGGACCGTGAACAGCGAGGCGGCGCTCGAGGAGGTTCTCGGCGCGTCGTTTCCGTGGTGCGCGGCCTGGCACGACGAGTTGCGTAGCCTGTTTGCGCATTATGTCGAGGCGAAGCAGGCCCACAACGTGCTCGATTACGACGATCTCCTGCTCTATTGGGCGCATATGATGCAGGAGCCGTCGATCGCGCAGGCCGTGTCGGCGCGCTTCGACCATGTCCTGGTCGACGAATATCAGGACACCAACCGGCTGCAGGCCTCGATCCTGTTGGCGTTGCGGCCGACCGGAAAGGGCTTGACCGTCGTCGGCGACGACGCTCAGGCGATCTACTCGTTCCGCGCCGCGACGGTGCGCAACATCCTCGATTTCCCCGGTCATTTCAGCCCGCCGGCCGATGTGGTCACGCTGGAACGGAACTATCGCTCGACGCAGCCGATCCTCGAGGCGGCGAATGCCGTCATCGGCTTGGCCGAGGAGCGCTTCACCAAGAATTTATGGTCCGACCGCGCGTCGGCGGAACGGCCACGGCTGGTTGGCGTGCGCGACGAGATCGATCAGGCGAACTTTGTGGTCGAACGGGTCTTGGAAAGCCGCGAGGCGGGGCTGGCGCTCAAAACCCAGGCGGTGCTGTTCCGCACTTCGCACCATAGCGGTCCGCTCGAAGTAGAGCTGACAAGGCGCAATATTCCCTTCGTGAAATTCGGCGGGTTGAAGTTTCTCGAAACCGCGCACATCAAGGATCTGCTCGCGGTGTTGCGCTTTGCGCAGAATCCGCGCGATCGCGTCGGCGGCTTCCGCGTCATCCAGCTGCTGCCCGGTATCGGGCCTGCGACCGCGGCCAAGACGATCGACCGCATCAGCGGCGGCGATCCCGTCGCGGCGCTCGGCGAGATCAAGCCGCCGGCCGCGGCGGCCGAGCACTGGCCGGCCTTTGTCGAGGCTGTGCGCCTGTTGCGCTCCGGCGCTGCGGGTTGGCCCGCGGAGCTCGATCTCGTGCGCCGCTGGTACGAGCCGCATCTGCATCGCATGCACGAAGATGCGATGGTGCGCGAGGCCGATCTCCTGCAGCTCGTGCAGATCGCTTCGACCTATCCGAGCCGCGAGCAGTTTCTCACGGAGCTGACGCTGGACCCGCCGGACTCGACGAGCGACCGCGCCGGCGAGCCGTTTCGCGATGAGGACTATCTTATCCTGTCGACCATTCACTCGGCGAAAGGTCAGGAGTGGAAGTCGGTCTTCGTCCTCAATGCGGTCGACGGTTGCCTGCCGTCCGATCTCGCCACCGGAACGCGCGCGGAGATCGAGGAGGAGCGGCGGCTCCTTTACGTCGCCTTGACGCGCGCCAAGGATCATCTCCATGTGATCGTGCCGCAGCGCTTCTACGCGCACGGCCAGCGCAGCAACGGCGACCGGCACATGTATGCGGCGCGAACCCGGTTCATCCCGGCTGATCTGCTCGAACATTTCGAGTGCTGCACCTGGCCGCCGCCCGCGGCGACGGAAGCCGCACCAAAATCCACGCGAACGCCGGTCGATATCCGCCAGCGCGTGCGGCGGACTTGGGGTTAAGAACTTGGAGCCAAAAACTTGGAGCCAAAAACTTGGAGCCAAAAACTTGGAGCCAAAAACTTGGGGCCAAAAACTTGGTGCCAAGAACTCGGGGCCAAGAACTTGGGGCTGGCGATGAATCATTGCATCGCTGCCAAGCGACGCGATGAGCCACAAGCAGAGGTTGGTAGGTCGACCATCCGATGAAACAACGGGCATGGCATCCTCAACGATGAATTAAACTACTAGCCGTCATTGTGATTTGATTTTGGGGACCCCAGATACGTACAAGTGGCAGGCAGTGGCCTGCCGAAGTGCTGCCCGCGAAATGGCGACGTGCCGAAGTCTCGGTTCGCTCACCGGCAGCTCTGGTGCCATCGGCTCGCACAATTCGAATTGGAAGATTGATCTTGGTTTGCATTGTGGCTGCCGTCGGCACCCGCAGAGCAGACTTGCGCGCAACGCCGGTTGCGTGCGTATTATCGAGATCGCAAAGGAAAACACCATGAAATCGACGCGCCACACACGCTGTGAATGCTCTGGCAACCATCCTTTTCGGAATGGCGTCGCCAGTCGACGACGCGGTAGCGGCCGCCGCGAAGCGGCTGACAGGAACTCGGACCGTCGTGGCGGTTATCGGTCATGACGAATAATCCCACCGCGCCGGTCGCCCTTCTGTCGCCGACCAAACGAAACGCCGTGATCGAGTGTTTCAACAACAACAGCCTTCATAAACGCAACGGCTACTGGTACGGCGCGCAAGAAGGCAGGCGCATCTCAGGGATGACTGTCGCGGATCTCGGTCGCGATGGCATATTTTCCGTCGTCATAAATCGCCCGCATGGGTCGGCACGATTGACCGAACGCGGCCAATGGTTTGCACGGACGCTGATCGACGCATCGGAAGCGTAACAGCGCCGGACGTGTGCCTGACTTCGACACTAAAGCGGTTCTTCGACGATCCGGATCGACATTACGTTTTGGTCTGCCAGTTCTGCCCTGAAATAATAGTCCGTGACTGGGAGCGTGCGACTGCGGACTCCTGGTTCCGGCCGAAGTGCCCTTTCATTCGACACGCTGGGCTGAGGTGAGGGTCATTTCCGTCGCTTTGCGCCCGCGATGCCGATCGACGACAACGCCATCGCAGCCGCGCCGAAACCCTTCACGCAGAGACAGGCCTTCGCGTCTATTGGATCACTTCGTCGGCGACCGATAGCAAGTTGCTCAAGGGCTTCAACCCAAGAGCCTTTGCCGTCTTCATATTGATAACGAACTCGAAATTGGTCGACTGTTGGACCGGCAGGTCCCCGGGTTTGGCACCCTTGAGGATCTGCCCGACATAGCCGCCGGCCAGACGGTAGGCCGCGGCGAGGTCGGTGCCGTAGCTCATCAAGCCGCCGGCTTCAGCGATCTCACGGAGATGAAAAATCGACGGCATGGCGTAGCGTGCCGCTAGCGCAACCACCTGATCGCGCCGGCTGTTATAGAGCGCATCGCCGCTGACCAGCATCGCGTCGGCGTGCGATTGGGCGGCCGCCGCGACGGCGGCCTTGATGTCCCGCTGACACAGAACAATTGAGGTTACCAACGCCGACGATTGGTTGCGGTGCAATATCCGTCGCACCGGGCCATAATCGGACCGATGCACCACACCTGATGTGCCGCACCACAGCCCATTGCGGAATGCGGCACGACCTATCATGATGGATTGGTCGAAAGTGACTCCTACCGGATCACTCAAGGGGGGACGCAATCATGCCGGACTATGTGCAAGCGATCGCACGTCTATTGCTATCCGCCGTATTCATTGTCTTTGGCTTCATCCAGTTCACGAATATCGGCAACTACATCGCTAATCCTGCTGTCGTGAAAGCCGCCGCGATGACCGGCGGAATCGTTGCGCCGATAGTGCTCGCCTATCTTGTCGCGGCAATCAATTTATTCGGCGGGATTCTCGTTCTCGTCGGCTATCAAACCCGTTGGGCTGCTATCGTTCTGATCGCATTCGTAGCGCTCACACTTGTGTTTGCCCACAATTTCTGGACGATGGACGGTCCGGCGCGCGCTGCCAATCAAGCGCACTTCTACAAGAATCTCGCGATCATCGGCGGGCTTTTGTTTCTCATCAGTGTCGGACCTGGCCGCTGTTCGCTGGAACACCGTTTTTCCAAGCATTGACGCCCGGACGCTTCGGGTCGGAAGAAAGGCGGCAGGCCTTTTTGCCGCCTGATCGCCGTCCGCGTCATCCTGCAAACGGCGGGAGCACTCGGCGTCGAGGCGGCGCCGCAAGGGGTTATTCGCGTGGCCGCCGGACGAGGCTTCGTCGCGGCCGGCAACAGCGTGGTCGTTCGTAGCGATCTGCATCGTGAAATTATCGATCTCTTGGTTCGGACGTTGGTGGAAGTACGCCGCGAGGCGGGGCTTTTTCAACAACACGGGATTTTCCTACGCTGACCGATTCGGAATATCCGATGTCCGAAGGGGCGGTCGATTTTTACAAGAACGGTCCTTCATTGCTGAACTGGTATTTGCCCTTCCGGGTCGTCACCAATGTTCAGCGATTACTAGCCGTGTTCTTGGCGGGCGCGGCAATCCTGGTTCCGCTATTTCATTTCGAGCCTAAGCTGTACCAATGGTTTTTGTTGGATCGCATGCGCAAATTATACCGGCGCCTCAAAGAGGTTGACGGGGCGCTAGATCGGGGACTTGCCGGCTCTCGAGTGGCGGGTCTCCAGACAGATGTGGAGAATATGAATCAGGTGGCGAAAATGCTTCCCAAGCGACACTCGAATTTGTTTTTGATTTTAGTCAGCACATTGAATCAACGCGCGCGCTTCGCCGCCCGTCTGGTTCAAGTGCGGAGCCAAACGGCGAATGCCGCCTAAGGCGTGAGCCTGGACACGCGAAAAGACGGCGTGGCGGCTCCAATTGTTTCAGATCCGCTGCCGCCGCCAAGCAGTACTTCGGTGCGTGATTCGCGCTTCACTCCGGGCGGTGGCGGCTGGGCGGCGCGTTCATTCACAGATCGTAGATCTTCCTGCGCGGTTCAATGACGAACAGGAAAACGCATACGCCGGACAGAGCTATCACGCCAAGCACTATGAAAAATGTCTCCATGGCCTACGCTCCAAGCGATGTCTAACGGTTGAAAATGATTGTGCCTGCCGACGGCATCGGCCGCAGATGATTTAACGGCGACTTCGGTACGTCGCAGTTTTGTTTGCAGCTAGCGGGGTGAGGGGAGGGAGCAGTCCCGCCTGTCTATCTCACCTGACGGATACTCGGCGCCTTATTTGACGAAATAGCAATGGGCAAGCGGTCGAATTCCTTATCGGCGGTGTTCATAATTCGACAGCGTGGGAGCGGCGCGGCCGACGCTGCACGGCGCGTTCGCAGCGTGACGGTCTCCGGTCAAACTCTGCCCCACCGTTCGCGTCTACTGGATCACCTCATCGGCGATGCTGAGCACGTCCGGGGAGAGGCTAAGCCCGAGCGTCTTCGCTGTCTTGAGGTTGATCAGCAATTCAAATCTGCTTGCCTGGACGACCGGCAGATCGGCAGGCTTTTCGCCCTTGAGAATCCGTCCGACATAGCGGCCCACTTGGAGATAAGCATCGCGCTGGCTGGTTCCATAGCTCATCAGGCCTCCGGCCTCGGCGAACTCTCGGTTCGGGTAGATCGCGGGCATCGCGTAGCGGATCGACAGGGCGGCGAGTTGTTCGGTTTCGGTATTGAAGAATGCATCTTGGCCGATCATCAGCGCGTTGGCTCCCAATTCGTGCAGCTTCGAGAAAACCGAATCGAAATCGCCTTCGGTGCTGGCATTGAGGACGTGGAGCCGCAGCCCCAGTCCGAGGGCGGCGGCTTGTAAGTTTCGCGACTGGGTCTCGGCATTGGGGTTTGTGGGATTGACGAGCAGAGCGATCGTGGTGGCCGAAGGCACTGCCTCGTGCAGGAGCTCCAGCAGTTTCGGTCCGACCTCGACACTCAGTAGGGTCACGCCTGTCAGATTGCCGCCCGGGCGGTTCAGACTGGCGACAAGTGCGATTTGGACGGGATCGCTGATCGTGGTGAAGACGATGGGGATTTTTCCGGTCGCTGCCTTTGCCGCGCGGACCGCAGGCGTGGTGAACGCGACAATGACAGCTACGTCGTGCCGGGTCAGATCGGACGTCATCGCCGGTAGCCGATCGTATTGGCCGTTTGCCCACAGGGTCTCAATCGTCACGTTGCGGCCTTCGGCGTAGCCAGCTTCGCTTAGGCCTTGGCGAAATGCAGCGTTCAACTGCAGAAACACCGCGCCGGCTGCTGCGCTATTGAGGACACCGATCACGGGCATGGCCGGTGACTGAGCGCGGGCGGCGCGAGCCCACGTAACCGCCGCGCCACCTGCAAGACCGATGAATTCTCGCCGCTTCATGACTGTCCTCTGACGCGAGTTCGAACACCATGCGAGCGCGGTAGCGCCGAGCCCGCCAGGAAATTGACGCCGTTTCGTTCACGATCTCCAGGCTGGGCGCCTTGTAGGAACTCAAACTGGCGCATTGTATGTGGCGAGGGAAGAAGTCCGAACGCGGCCAGATAGCGCTCGCCGCGGCTTTATTCAATCACCTCGTCGGCGCTGGCTTGCAGCGTCAACGGCACGGTGAGGGCGAGCGTCTTGGCGGTCTTGAGGTTGATCGTCAGCTCCAATTTGGTCGGCAGTTGGATCGGCAGATCGGCCGGATTGGCGCCTTTGAGGATGCGGTCGACATACCCTGCCGCCTGGCGGAACTCTTCGATCCTATCAACACCATACGAAATCAGGCCGCCGGCTTTCGCAAAGGAGGCATCGCTATAGATCGCCGGGACCCCATAGCGGGCTGCCAAGGCGATGATCAGGTCGCGATTTGACGTGTTGAATGAATCCGGCATCACGATGAGGCCGGCGTCGGGCTCGCGCGCTTGTGCGGCGATCACGGCTTCGATCGCATCCTTGGCGTGGACCGGCCGCAGCACTCACCTGGACGGCAGCGGACGATGCGGCGGCTTGGATGGAGGGCATGGATATTTGGATCGACGTTGCCGTGGCCGGGTTATAAAGCAGCGCCGCGCGCATCGTGCGCGGCGCGATTTCCTTCAGTAGTCCCACAAATTTTGCATAGGTTGCAGGATCGACTGCCGTGAAGCCGGTGAAGTTACCGCCGGGGTGCGCAACGCTCGCGGCATAGCCGCCGCCGATGGGATCGGAGACAATCGTGAACACGATCGGAATTGTTCGCGTTGCGCCGGCAAGGGCGCGGGTCGCGGCCGTGGTCACGCCGAGGATCGCATCGGGTCGCAGATCGACCACATCTTTCGCCAACGTCCCGATCTTACCCGCATCGCCGGCGCCCCAGCGGATTTCGATCCGGAGATTGCCGCCTTCAGTCCAGCCCAGCTTCGCAAGCCCGTCCCGGAACGCCGCGAGCCAAGACTGTGCAAACGGATCGCTCTCAGGATAACCGATCAGCCGCCAATCAGCCGCACCGGACCGGCCTGCTGCGCGCGCGCGATGAACGGCCAGGCCGCGGCGCTGCCGAAAACCGTGATGAACCGGCGCCGTCGCATGGTCTTTCCCAAGCCCGAGGACAGGCATCGTAGCGGGTCGAACCCGCCGAGCGGAAGCGGCTCCGGTTAGATGCCGGCCGCGACCGTTATCGCGAGCGCGTCATGGCGAAATGCGAGGCATCGCACCAACCCAAAGCCGTGACTGGGAAAGGCAACGCCTGTCTCACCGCGTCACAAGGAGTTCGGGCCGGAATTCGAAGTGCATCGTATCGAAGTGAAACCACTTCCCACCCCAGATAAAGCCGTGCTTTTCGAAGATCGCGACGATCTCTTCGGGCATGCGGTTGCGATACCGGATGGGGCCGTCATGCGGTCGCCAGTACCAATAATCCGAGAAGGTGGTATTGAGATCGATCGCGATGCCGTAGCCGTGCGGCGACGATTGGCCGGTATCCGCCACGGCTCGGCAATTGTAGGTGCCGGCAATCGGGTAGGCGGCGTATTTGATGTTTTCAGGCAGCGCATCGATCTCCTCCGACACCGCGCCTAATTGCCGATCGACCCCGTTCACGGACGTGACGCGGATTGATTTGCCCCAACTTTTGGGAAGCCAGCTCAGCGCAGCAAGGCGCGGCGACACTTCACCCCTTCGGCAGTCGCCATACATCTTCGTGAAAAAGGCGGCATTGCGGAAACGGCCCGGATCGGCATCAACGGCCGGCGGCTTGGCGAGCGGCCCGCGCGGATAGGGGATGCGAAATTGATCGATGATGGAAGCGTGCCGCAGGAGCTCCGGGAACGTCTTGCTATCATTGCCGTCGGATGCCGGCATGACTGTCCCATCGCGCCAACGCAGCACTTTGCCGTCATGGCCGGCGAGTGCGTTCGGGTATGCAGCGACGAGGTTATCGAGCGCGACCTGAACTTGATCGTCCTGCGCGAGAAGAGAAGTCCCCGCGAGCATTGCGAGCCAGACGACAAAGCAAACCGGCGTCGCAATCCTCGGCAGCATGCCGACCGCTAGGCGTGCGGCCAGTGCCGTTCGCGGAACCAGTTGCGGTACTCCGTCATCTTCGCGCGCTGCGCCGCCGGCGCATGGCGCTTGCACGTCGAGGCCTCCTCGCTCTCGTCCGGCGCACCCCACCGCAGCTCGACGCAGTCGTTCGGGTTGTAGGCCATCTCGAGATCCGTCGCGCGGTCGATCACGTCCTTGAGCGAGAGCGTGAAGGCCGAGCCGTCGCTGCGCGTATACGAAAACTTGCGCGCGGCAAGCTCCGACGCGAGTACGCTCTGCAATTCGGCCTTCACGCCCGCCACGCTTTTGCCGTTCGGTATCGCGTACCGCTCGGGCCGCCGCGCGACGCGATCCGGAAATCCGCGCACCACGTCGATCGCGATCAGCAGGCGAAAATCGCGCGCCGGAGTGGAGAAATCTTCCCACGCGCCGTTGGTCTCGAAGATCGACGGACCGTTCGGCATGTCCGCGTCGCCGTGCCCGCTGTTCTGGAACTTGCGCCCGTTTTCGACCGCAGTCACGCGCGTCCTCACTTGCTCTCCGAGCGACGTGATCGCATCAGCCATCGCGCGCGAAGGATCGAGTGGCTCAGGCGACATCACCTCGTCCATTCGATCGTAGAAATCCTCGGCGCCGAGCCGTGACTGCTCGAGCGAAAAATCGCCGTATTGCGGATTTTTCGCGATTTCGGCATTGGTCAGCCGCCGCAAACCGCCGTTCTTCTCGCGCAGGATCGGCCGAAAACGCTTGAACCCCGGGCTACCGAGCGCGGGCTCGTGCACGAACAAGAAATTGCCGCGCCAAAAGCGCTTGCGGGTAACCGACCCGTCGGGCTCCGCGTCGACGGCGAGGAAGACGCCCGCCGCGCCGTCGGCCTGCGGCACGCGCCGCACCAGCATCAGAACGTGCCCGTACGGATCGGCGTATACGGTTCCCGGGCGTAGCGTCGCTTGCGTCAGCGGAACGGTATAGAAATCGGTGTTGTCGTCGCTCGCCGACACGCGCACCGATCCGGTATGGACGACGTCGCCGACGGCCCGCAAATATTGGCCGAACGACGCCGCAAGCCCCAGCCGCTTCGGCGCGGGCGTCGGCGCTGGTGCGGGCGCCGCAGGCGCGTCCGGCTGGGCAAAAATCTGCTGCAATAAAGTGGGCGGGGGAGCCGGGGCGGGGGGCGCGGACCCGGCGGTTGGTTCGGGGTTTTGTTCCGGAGGCGGCGCCGGACGGGTTTTCTCGGGATGCTCGATGTCGAACCACTGGTAGCACTTCGGCGGCGAGCCGCCAGTGCCGCGCGAGCAATTCGAGTAGCCGAACGGTAGGCCCATCTTGAACGCGAAATAGGCGCGCAGGTAGTACACCATGTCGGTGCAGTCGGGCTTAAGCGCCATCGGCACTTCGTCTTCGCCGAGGCCCAAAGAGTTGAACAGGACGTTGCGCGATTTATCGCGCGCCACGTCATACAGCGCCGGCCACGACGGCTCCTTGTCGAGCGGCGCGTCGAACAGCTTTTCGATCCACGCAGAAAACAGGTTTTCCGTCGCGCGATTCCATGAATTGCGCAAAGGCCAAAGGGTCCCCGGCGTTGCGCTCGGTGGTGCCGGCTTGGCGTCGCGCACGGCGATCTCGCGCGTGATCTTGCCGCATTCGGCGGGAGCGTTGTCGCGCGTCAACATCGCGT
>Ga0181527_1000938_pt1 | contig 31717 bp, 28 predicted proteins | sample PEATcosm2014_Bin_30_FD_119762 | JGI IMG/M metagenome (GOLD analysis project Ga0181527, IMG submission 119762) | Peatland microbial communities from MTU Mesocosm Facility, Houghton, MI, USA - PEATcosm2014_Bin06_60_metaG | ecosystem: Environmental > Terrestrial > Soil > Wetlands > Peat | place...
GACCAGCGGCTGCGTTACAATCTGGGCCGCTGGAACCAGAAACCAAGGGTGGAACTGAAACTCAAACCGTAGCTTGGCCCGGCGGCCAAGCTGGTCTCACAACTTCTGATGACGCACACCTTACCTAGCCGTTCCAATATCGCGCGAATAGTAGATATGTCGTAGCGATCATCCTTCGTCTACGAACTGCAGCCCGTGGCTGAGCATGCGGTACACGAATCGGGCCAACTTAGCTGCCATGGCCTTGATCGCAACCGGAGCCCCAGCTTAATTCTTAGTCGGCGGAACTGTGCAACCAGATAGGTGTTGCTGACCCGTAAGCTGCTGGCGGCCATCAAAGCAAGGCTGACCCAATTCTTGGTCGGCAACCGACCTTTCCCAATTACCTTGTCGCCGCTGACTTTGTTGTCCGGACACAGCCGTAGCCAGGAAACAAAATGGTCCTCCGTCTTCCATTTGCGGATATCCCATCCCGCTTCGCTGAGAATGGTCATCGCGGTCATGACATCGATGCTGTCGATCTGGGTCAGGTCCGTGCCGAAGATGAGAAATAACTCTCCTCGCAGGTCGAACTGCGGCTTATTCCCCTTCTTCTTGAGCCGCTCCTTCCGCTTCTCTGCCGGTAGACTGGCACGTTGGCTCCGATCCTCTCTTTGTTCAAGATACTGCCGGAGCCACTGATCGCACTCGGCCATCTACTTCTGACAGAACTCGTAGCCATCCTGTTCCTGCTTCAGCACAAACAGCAGATCTTCTTGCCAGTTGCCCTTCAGACTCCGCTGGAGTGAAGCAGCCATGCACGCAGTACGTACGATCCAGAGTTGAAACGATTCTAGCGACGCAAATTGGTGCAGAAGGGTCTGGGGAAAGCGAGAATCGCAGCAGTTCGTAAACTCGGAACCCGGCTCTGGACCATAACCGCAGGGCTTCCGCAAGGAGCGGCCACGGTACCCACTGAAGGGAAGGGGGAAACAAACGGACTTATCTGCCAAAGGAAACATAGGCGAGACCCAAAACTCGACTGCTATGTCTACAGAACTTGACAGACTATCTGAACTTGCCAAGGAGGACTCGAAGCGACAGTTCTTCTCGATCGCTCACTTGATCACGCCCGGGGCGACGAACGCGGCATTTCGAAGTCTACGAAAGGAAGCCAGTGTGGGGGTGGATGGCGTCACGTATGGGGGTACCAGAAAGACGTGAAAAAACTCAATCGCGAACTCCGGCAGTGGGAAAGGATCTACAACACCATCCTCACCCATCAGGCCCTCCGCTACCTGACCCCGCAGGGTTCCTGCGGCAAATCTCGTCCCAACGGAAGGAATGAAAAGTGTCACTCATCTACTGGACGAGTACATGCGTTAGACATCTTGTACTATCGTACTGTATCCTCAGCAACCGGAAGTCTGTCACGCGGTCGGCGCCGCGGCTGCAGTCTCTTCCTAGGCGCGCCCGCAAGCAGCGTTCGCGTTGTCACGAGAGGTCGCGATGTCTGAGAGAGAGACCGTACCCGCATACCGAGGGCGGAGATTTGTGTGGCACGGCGCCGACCTGCCTCACGCAGGAAAGCTCGTCAGTGGCTTGACTCTTAGAGGGCGCCACTTGGGAATTTGGTGTCTCGCAACCTTGATAGTTGTCTCGGTGCCTGGCGCCGCGCTTCCCGCGCCGCCGACTTCCTGTGCGACGGCGACGATGAGCCGGCAGCAGACCCGAGCCGCTCTCGACGCTATCACGCAGCACATTCGCAGCGCCCATTACGGATCGCTGGCGGGAATTCCGCCAACGATGGCGATAGCTCTCGGGGCGCTGCGACGATCGGCACCCATGACGATGCCAGAGTGGAAGTTCGCCTCGACTGTCAACAGCGCTCTCGCGACAGCGAACGACGGTCACCTGGCCTTGCATCTCACGGCCGACGTCGAGGCGCATTGCCAGCAGTTGCCGCTCGACCTCACATGGGGCGGCAGTGGGCTGCTTGTGCGGTCAAGCGCAACTGTTCCGGCGGGTGCGCGAGTTATATCGATCGGGGGCAAGTCCGTGCTCGCGTTGCAGGAGATGGCACTCGCCACTGTTCCACACGAAAACGTATACTGGGCGCGCGCTGAGATGGCTCGACAGTTGACCCGTCTCGACGGAATGCTCGCCTACGGGTTGGCCGCTACAGACGGCACGGTAACTGTATCCTTCCAAGGACCAGAGGGTACGACCAAGTCACAGCGGATGGCGCCGGCGGAGCCTTCTGCACCGTCCCAGGAGTGGATTAGCTACAAGCTATTCCCCGAACGATCGACGGCACTCCTTCGGCTGTCGCGCCTGGAGATGAGCGAAGAGGCCGCGGGCCGGCTCAAGGAGTTCTTCGGTGGCGTGATCCAAAATCAGATTCGTAAGGTGGTCGTGGACCTGCGCGGCAACCCGGGGGGCGACGCGTCGCTGGCAATCGCCATTTTGCGCTATCTTGGCCAGACAAAATACGAGTCGTTTTCAGTTGACGTCCGTGTGTCACACGAACTGCTCGAGGACCAGCCGCGTTTCGATCCGGAGAAGATCGGACCAGCCTTTCTCGCGCTCGGCCTCAAGCCCCCACCAGCCAGCGCGAGCCAGTATTGGATACCGGGTGCTATCGTTCTCGCCGCAATCACCCAAAGCCTCGGTGCCGCGCCGCAAGAGGTGGCTGCCGGCCGCCGTCTCTTCCTCCTTGTCGATGGTGGGACGTTCAGCAGCGCGGCGTTGTTTGCTCTCCTCGTGCGCGACAATCATCTAGGCATGCTTGTCGGAGAGCCGGTCGGCACGAGCACGTCATTTCATGGCGGTGAGGTCGATATACGCATTCCCAGCCTCGACTACTTTCTGAGTGTCTCGACAACGCGATTAGATAGACCTGACCGTGATGCCGGCCTATCGCCAACGATCCTACCCGACATCTACCTGCCGGTCACCGGTTCCGCGCTTGCCTCAGGCAAGGACGATGCGCTCGATTACGTGCTGCGCGCCGACCCCTTGTGAACGACTGCGGTCCCAATCGCGGAAATCCGCTGTCGATTACAGGGCGAAATGGGGTGCTGGTTTTGGGTAGATGTGCGGGCGGCGGCGCGGGGCGGGAGCGGGTCCCCCACGCGCCCGTCCTGTTGATCTTGAATTACAATTAATACGAGCTGATAGCTATTCAAGCAGAAAAGCGAGCACGTGACCCAACACGGTCCCGATATCGAGAAGTATTGCGGCTTGGTGGAAGAAATATACGAAAAGGAAATGGTGACGCTTCAAAGCTCTAGCAGGGACATCAACCCGAAGCTCACTCGACGGGAAGTGAAGTATATGGCGATCACGATTGCTGGATCCATTGAAGGATTTGTTTTTCGTTGGCTATCTCCGACCGTGGGCAAAATCGATCAAGTTTGTACGTCCCTATACGGTCCAGTCCTGCCGGCATCTCGTCAGGAACGGCGGACGTGGCAACCCATAAGGTGGCTAGAGACCACAATGGGCATGCGGTGCGCCGTCGCAGCCGTTAGTCTCGTAAGCGTGCTGGCTTGCGCAGAGCCAGTTCGCGGGGGAATGCCAGTGGGTGGAAGTGCGTATGCGACGCCCATGGGGGCAGCGGCCGTACGGCTTGAGAAAAGCGTGCTTATCCCAATGCGCGACGGCATCCGTCTTTCAACGGACCTGTATTTTCCTGAGGGCAGCAGCGACAAGTTCCCCGTAATTTTGATCCGCACCCCCTATGGGAAGCAATCGTGGCGAGAGGGCACCCCAAGAGGGGCCCTAACCTATATGTTTGCCAGCCACGGCTACGTCGTGGCCGTCCAGGACAAGCGAGGTCGCTTCGAGTCTCAGGGAATCTACTCGCTTGCAGTTAAGGAAGACGTCGACGGCTATGACACGATCGAGTGGTTGTCGAAGCAGGACTGGTCAAACGGCAAGGTCGGTACCTATGGCTGCTCGGACTCCGGCGATGCGCAAGTCTGGCTGGCGCAGAGCCGACCACCCGCCCTGGCCGCGATGGTGCCGCAAGCTTCCGGAAGCTCGATCGGTCCGGCAGGTGGTCGTTATCGCTATTTTGGCGCATTTAACGGCGGCGCGCTTCAGCTTGCAGCTGGCGCAGAGTGGATGATCAATAGCGGGAGCAAGGTGTTCTGGGGCCCACCCGCCTGGCTTCCCCCAGAACGTTTTCGAGAAATCGCCGATCAGTTCACGGCGAGACCCAAACCGCCTATCGCCGCTGAGGATCTTGAGCCGTTACTGTGGACGCTACCCGTGTCGAATATGATGAAGCGTGTGGGAATGACCTATACGGACTGGGAGGACATTCTCCGTCATGATCTAAATGATCCGTGGTGGAACCAGTTCCCCTATTACAAGGGATCCGAGAGAGTCGATGTGCCTGCTTTGTTTGTAAACTCATGGGGCGATTTTGGAGTAAATGAGACCCTTTTTGAATTCAATCTCTTCAAGACGAACGCCGCGTCGGCGAAATCCGGCGAAAATCAGTTTGTGATTATCTCGCCGACCACTCACTGCCGTTCGGAGCTAACGACGGCGCCGACCGTTGTTGGCGCACGTGACCTCGGCGACGCGCGAAAGGACTTCTGGACAATCTACCTGCGATGGTACGCCCATTGGCTCAAAGGGGAGGAAAACGGCGTTACCGACATGCCACATGTGCAGTATTACATTATGGGGAAGAACGAATGGCGGTCCGCCGACGCGTGGCCAGTCCCTGGAACGCAGTTTCGTAAGTATTACCTTCACAGCGCCGGCGCAGCGAACAGCCGTTACGGAAACGGGTCGTTATCAACGAATGCGCCCAACGACCACGAACCACCAGACGCGTACGAGTACGATCCGGCGACACCTGTGCCAACCGGCACTGGCCCGGGCCTGCCGGAGGGATTTTTTGATCAGCGCGCCGTCGAAATGCGGCACGACGTGTTGGTGTATTCGACGGAGCCCCTAGCGGCGGGTATTGAAGTAACAGGCCCCGTCACGGTGAGGATATATGCCTCGTCCTCAGCGAGGGATACTGACTTCGCTGCAAAGCTGGTCGACGTGTATCCGGATGGTCGAGCCTTTAACGTTCAGGACGGAATTCTGCGCGCACGCTATCGCGAAGGCTTTGACAAGAAAGTGTGGATGGAGCCCAGGGCACTATATCCAATCGATATCGTGCTTGACGCAACCAGCAATTTCTTCGACGTCGGGCATCGAATCCGGCTTGAAGTGACGAGCTCCAACTTTCCGCGTTTTGACCGGAACCTCAATACTGGCGGCGACAACTTCGATGAGTCGACGTTTAAGATAGCTCGCAACGTCGTTCATCACTCGCGCGAAGCGGCGTCGTATATCTCATTGCCCGTCGTTCCCACTAACGTTCCCACTAAGTAGCATCGGCTGGCGGCAGCGTCTTCTTGCGAGCCCGTCTCCGATTGCAATCGGAACGCCTCATCGTTCGAGCTTCAGATGCCAGAGCGACTTAAGGAGCAAGTAGGTGGGCCTGCGCCCGTGAACAACACGCAATTCGATGGGTTGGAACCGATGACAATCTTGGCGAACGGAACGTCAGGCACATTTTGCGGCACATGACGGAGCACGATGAGGTAGCAGCCATGATCTTTCTCTTTGTGCAACCGACGCTACGGCCCGGCTTTGGCCAATTCACGCGAAGCCTCGCCGGCGTGCATGGCGCCAATTCGTCCCGCGCGGAATGCCCGATTGTACTGCGCGCAATGCCGGTCGCGACCCAATACCGCATTGCTCGCGAACAGGGTTTCCATTAATCCCCGATCGGTCGGATCCATGATCGCCGAATCCAGACCAGCCTCGAGCGCAAGGGTCAGAAAGGCACGATTAATCAACGTGCGCGCCGGCAGACCGAAGGATACATTGCTGAGCCCCGCAGTGAGATGAGCTTTTGGAAATTCTTTCAGAATCGTCCGCATCGTCTCCAGCGTGATGTTGCAGGCATCGCCAGCAGTTGCGACCGACATCACGAGCGCATCGACGTACATGTTTTCGTCGGGAAGCCCCGCCTTACGGGTTTCTTCAAACAAACGCCGGACGATCGCCATGCGTCCTTCGCACGAATTGGGAATCTTGTTGCTGTCCAGCGCAAGTGCGATCACTCGGCATCCTTGTTGCGCCACCAGGGGCAGGACGCCAGTTATCCGATGCGGTTCGCCGCTAATCGAATTAATCATGGGCGTTTGCTTCGCCGCAGTGATGCCCGCGGCCAACGCCTCCGGGTTGGGGCTGTCCAGGCAAAGCGGTTTGTCCACGACCTCTTGCACCGTTTGGACGAGCCAGATCATATCCTCAGGTTCACGGTCGGGAGCTGTGCCGGCATTGGTGTCGAGAATGTCCGCACCAGCTTCCACTTGGTGCGTCGCGAGCGTTTGGATGAAGTTCGCGTCTCTGTCCAATACTGCTTGTTTGACTTGCTTGCGCGTTCCGTTGATTTTCTCGCCAATAATAAGCATGATCGAATTTCCCTTTGGAGCTTCAACTCGCTAGCTTAAGAACTGCAAGAAGATTCTGCGGGCTGTCCGCATCGTGTGAGCCAGCGTTCGCCGAGGACGCCGTGCAGAACTGGCGCCAGAGCTATTTTCAGCGGTTTCCCGAGCCGCCGTTTCTTGTTGCGGTTTTGTCTTAAATGGTACCGGAGAGATCCCCAAAAGTCTGGCGGAGTGATCGCGGCCTAGAAAATAATTGACCCATGAGGACGTCTGATACAGATCGTAGTTCACCGGAGGTACTTGGAAAGCTCCGAGCGAGTCCTCGGCGTTGTGGCTCTTCAGTCGCTCATAGGCCCGCACATAGACGCACTTCCGCTCGTTCGGATACTTCTCGCACCATCCTTCGAAGCTTCCGCCGCAGGGTCCGTTCCGCTGGTTTTTCGCGCATTGGCTGGAGGGACACAGGTAGGCGAGGTCCGCCAGCGCGCAGTCGCCGCAATGCCCGCACTCGTTGGTGATCTGTTTCACGATGTGCTCCAGGCGCGTGAACCCACGCTCAACGAAGGAGCCGTCCACCGCCGCAGCGAGGGTCCGCATGGGTTTGAAGAAAACGCTGTGCTGGTCGAACATCACGCGGTGGAGCGCTCGGAACGCTTTGTATCCGATGGTGGCGCGCGGACGGTCCTTGCTCCGATCAACCAGCACTTCCTGGTTCAGGCCGGTCTTCGCGTCTTTCTCAAAGAAGTACCAGCCATTGGGCTGAGGGAAGTCGAATTCGCGGACAAGGTTCATCCAGTTGTGGGCAAGTTCCTCGCCTTTGCCGACGACGTATTCCAAATCGTCATACGTCATGCCGTTACCGGAGATATGTGCACCCGCAAATCCCAGGCCCTTAAGAAGCGCGTACATCTTCGCTGCCCGCTCCAACGTTTTGCCTTGGTCAGGCACGACGGAGTGCTGCTGAATTTCAGCCAACAATTTGTCGGTGACGACGCACCCCGGTAGCCCATTACTGTGCATCAACTTGGCAGCAACTAAAGGAAGAAGATAGATGTTCCCAACCACCGGGATGTGCTCGAAACCCAGCAGCTTGACCACGAACAGCATTTCCTGGAATTTGCGCGCATCGTATCCGAGCTGGCACACAATGAACTGCGCGCCTGCCGCGAGCTTCTTCCCGAGCTTGTGATATTGCCCCATCTGTTCGGATTCAAGCGACTTGAAAGGACTCGCCGCCGCGCCTGGGAAGAAGTGGGTGGGCTTAAGCTTGGTGGTCCCCTTCAGGGTCGGCACTTCCATACCTTTATTTAGTTCGCCAATGAGCCCGAGCAGCATTGTGGAATCGAGGTCGAAGACCGGCTTCGGACCACCCATGTATCCAGGTTTAGGGTAGTCGCCGGTCAGCACCAGCAAGTTCCTCACACTGGCCCGCTCCAGGCCGTAGAGCAGACTTTCCAGTTGGCTTCGGTTCTTGTCCTTGCAGGTGAGGTGAACGAGGGGTTCCAATCCCAGCTTGGCGATTTCAGCTCCCAGCATCTCCGCAGAAAGCGCGGAGCCCCCGCCGGGGTTGTCGGTGATCGCCAAAGCGTGGACCTTTCCACTCTTGGCGGCCTGTTCCGCGGCAGCGACGGCAGCTTCTTGCGTTTTTTCAAATGCACCGCGCCCCGGCACCAGTTCCCACGTGACGCTAAAGGTCTGTTCATCCCGCAACGACTTTGCGTAGCGCCCAACCGGAACCAACGCGATGTCGAGAAGGCGCCTGGAGTCGTTTTCGCTCATGTTGTGCCCCTGCGGGAGAGAAAATGTCACGCCAGCAGGTGACCGAAACCCGAAGGCGCACCTGAAGGCGGTGCATTTTATCTTGCAAAATAATAATATCATAATATGATATACAAACGTCAATGAAATTTGGCTCCGGGCCCCCAAGGAAGGGCGCAATGGCGGAAGTAGCAGCGGGTTTGGTGAGCGAGGTTGGCCTGATGGGGCCAACGTCGGTACAAGCGGCAAAGTCGGTCGTCCCCAGTGACATTGAGATTGCGCAAGCGGCCACCCCGCTGCCAATCTCGCAGATCGCCAACGATGCGGGCATGTTGCCGCAGGAACTGGAGCTGTACGGGAGCACCAAGGCAAAAGTTCGCCTCTCGATTCTGGACCGGCTGAAGCGCAAGCCAAGCGGCAAGTACGTGGGTCGTAACGGCTGTCACTCCCACTCCGCTGGGCGAGGGCAAGACCACGACCATGGTCGGACTTAGTCAAGCGCTTGGTGCCCATCTCGGCAAGCGAGTATTCACCTGCATTCGCCAGCCAAGTCAGGGACCGACCTTCGGCATCAAAGGAGGGGCCCCAGGCGGTGGGTACAGCCAGATCATCCCGATGGAGGAATGCAACCTTCATCTCACGGGGGACATACATGCCATTACGGCTGCGAATAATTTGCTTGCGGCCGCCATTGACACGCGCATCCTGCACGAAGCGTCGCAGAGCGACGAAGTGCTCTTCGACAGGCTTTGTCCAGCGGCCAAGGACGGCAGCCGCAAGTTTTCTCCCATCATGCTGCGCCGTCTACGCAAGCTGGGCATCGACAAGACGAGCCCGAATGATCTGATTCCGGAAGAGCGTCACCGGTTCGCGCGGCCATCGCAGTGGCCAGCGAGATCATGGCTATCCTGGCATTGACCACGGGTCTGGCTGATATGAGAGAACGGCTCGGATGCATGGTTATCGGAACCGACAGGCGCGGGGAACCAGTAACGGCAGAAGATCTGGGAATGGGTGGAGCGCTGGCCGTGTCGATGAAGGACGCCATCATGCCGACGCTCATGCAGACGTTGGAAGGGACGCCCGCCTTCGTACACGCCGGGCCGTTTGCCAATATTGCTCACGGCAACTCGTCCATTCTCGCCGACCAAATCGCGCTGAAGCTGGTGGGGAGAGATGGGTACGTTCTCACCGAAGCCGGCTTTGGCGCAGACATCGGCTTTGAGAAGTTTTGTCATATCAAGTGTTGCCAGAGCGGCCTTGTTCCGCACTGTGCGGTGGTTGTGACGACGATCCGCGCGCTGAAGATGCATGGCGGCGGACCGAAGGTCGTAGCAGGCCAGTCGCTCGCGAGCGCCTACACCGAGGAGAACCTTGAACTGCTCGAAAAAGGATGTGCGAATTTGGTGAAGCACATCCAGAACGTGCGCCAGTTTGGGATTCCGGCCGTGGTCGCAGTGAACCGATTCGCCAGCGATACGGATGCGGAGATCGAGTTCGTGCGACGCGTGTCGATTGCCGCCGGCGCAGAGGACGCCGTCATGTCAGACCACTGGGCCGAGGGTGGTACGGGTGCGGTGGAACTGGGGGGGCAGTGGTCACTGCCTGCTCCAAGCCGAGCCATTTTCATTTCTTGTACCCCGTTGAAGCCGGCATCAAGCAGAAGATCGAGTGCATTGTGAGCGAAATGTACGGTGGCGCGGGAGTCGAGTACCTTCCGGAAGCGGAAAAGAAGATCGAACTTTATACCCGCCTGCGCTTCGACAAGCTACCCATCTGCATGGCGAAGACCCATCTCAGCCTGAGCCATGACCCGAACTTGAAAGGTGCTCCGACCGGGTTTGTCGTGCCCCTGCGGGACATTCGCGCCAGCGTTGGCGCGGGTTTCTTGTGCGTGCTGCTCGGCAAGATGAACACCATGCCAGGACTGTCTATCAGGCCGGGCTATTACGACATTGACATCGACACTAGAACGGGGCGCGTGATCGGGCTGTCGTAGTCTCACGCGGTGGACACCATGTTTGAAGTTAGCGTGGAAAACAGTTTTTCGGCCGGGCACGCGCTGCGCGGTTACCAGGGCAAATGCGAGAATCCGCACGGACACAACTACAAGGTACGGGTGACTCTTGCGGGCGAGACCCTGAACGATATCGGCTTACTGTTTGACTTCAAAAAGTTGAAGTCGGTGATGAACCAAGCAATCGACCGACTCGACCATCAATACCTGAACGAAATCGAGCCGTTTCGGGAAGAAAATCCCTCGGCGGAGAACATCGCTCGTCATCTCTATAGGAGAATCAATGCTCGCCTCATTATGGAAACCGACGGACGCATTCAGGTCAAAGACGTCAGAGTTTGGGAGACCGATACAACCGCTGTCACCTACTTTGAATAAGTTTCAAGCGTCATGTTATTGAGTGATGCAGGCTCGTCGATTATCATGTGGTCTGATTTGGAGCAGCCAAAGTTCGGGAGTGTACGGCAATCGTGGCACGTGACTGCCGCGCAGGAGCGCGATTGCGTCCTGCTGGAAACGGCGCGTTGCACCGCCGACGAGAAGCGCAGTTTTCTTTTTCGTGATCTGCTTGCCGTGCTTGCGATCAGGGTTCCAGAGGAGGTTCCTTTTTTCTTTACGCACATTGAGCAGCACCTCGCGGCCGGCCATTACGTGGCGGGATACTTTGGCTATGAATGTGGCTATTACTTCGCGGGCATCGTGGGCGCTCCCCCTGCCGTAACTGGTTTACCGTTGGCATGGTTTGGAGCTTATGAGCATGCTCTCGTCTTTGCGCACCTGACGCGTGTAGGGGAATGGGGAGCGCCGTGCGGCGAGGAACTGCTCAGGATGGAACATCTCTTGCCCGAAGCTATGGTTTTTTTCCTGGGGCGTCGGTTTGTACAACGAGCGTCGCTAGTTCCGCTCCCTTTTGCGCTGTGGTTTTGGCGTGCAATATTTCCTCGACGGCAACCATTGCTACGCCAACCGCTTTCTCTGCCGCCTTGGTTGCTGCGACGGGGTCCTTGCGGCGTAATGCTCGGACCAAGTCCCGCTGCGCTTTCACTCCGAGTGCAATGTTTGCGGGGGACCGAAGAGTGTAGAGGAGTGTAGTCTTGAATGGCTCGCGGATGATGGCATTCAAGTTTGCCAGCAATGGATTGTGACTGGCGGCAATAACTGCGTTGTGGAACTGGAGATCCAGATCGACGATGTCTCCGAGAACCGCATCCCGTGACAGCGCTTCGCGTTGCTTGAGGCAGCGCTCGATTTCTTCCAACTCTTCAGGCGTGGCGCGGACCGCCGCAAACCCGGAAGCGGTCGGCTCAATCGCAAGCCGGACCTCGCAGAGGTCGAGTAGGAAACGGACGTCGGGAATCAACTCAGCTTGCCAGGAGAGGATGTCGGGGTCTAGCAGGTTCCATTCCGAGCGTGGCCTCGCGCTGGTTCCTGAGCGGGGACGCATTTCGACCAAACCCTTGTCCACCAACACCTTCATCGACTCGCGCACAACAGTGCGGCTGACCCCAAGCTGCGCGCTCAGTTCGCTCTCGTTGGGGAAGGAAACCCGCTCCGCGTTGCGTTCGGCCCGAATGATTCGCAAGGCTAACTCGCGCGTAATCGAGTTGTGCAGCCTCCTTCTGAAGTCCCGAAGTGCCGATGGGGAATGCATAAAGAACAGAAATGGTAGCACGTTACGGCATTCCACTAGAACTGCAGACGATGGGATGTCTCGTGGAGATAGCAGGAATGCGTTGTCGCTAGTCAGCGGGCCTTCTTTCTGTTGCCCACCGAAAAGAAGGCCCCGCGTCTGTAGTGCAGGCGGGATAGAAAGATAATTTATACTAAAGAGATTGGCCTTGACTCAGATTTCAAGCACAGTGGGAACACCCGCGACGAAAACTCCCGAGCGGTTACGTGCCGAGCGGGACAAGTGCATCATGGAGGCCGTAGAACTCAAGCAAGCGGATCGTATCCCGAGATTTGTGACATTCGACCATTTACGGGTGATCCTTTCCAGAATAGCGATCTTTTTAAGGTCAAAGAAGTCTTCGGCGATACCACATGTATTGTAGGCGGCATGCCGTTCAGTATATTAGTGGGATGGAGCAGGAAGAGATTCGCTCACACACGGGGAAGGTGTGCCAGGTCGTTGGCAAAGGCAGAGGCTTCACTCTGTGCGCTGACATTGGCGAGATGAAGGGCTGCGGCCCCCGAATGGATCGACGTTTGGTGCTCGCACAGCGGAGAAAAGACACGATGCCGCCGAAGGTAATTGCATGCCGAGTGATGATTGATGAGATCCGACTATTTCTCCCTGAGGGAGTAGAGACGGAACTCTTCGACATGAGCCTGCACACGCGTCCCAAAATCTTGAAAGAGCGCCTGCAGGCAGCGATCAACGCTTCAGACGGGAAATACGATCCCATTTTCCTGGGTTACGCTCTGTGCTCGAATGCCATCGTCGGACTAAAGGCCGAACACTCGCGACTGGTCGTTCCAAGAACGCATGACTGCATCGGCATTTTTCTGGGGTCCCAGCAAGCGTATCGCAAAGAAAACAACAAAGAGCCCGGGACCTATTTCCTGACGCAAGGATGGATTGGCGACGGAGGATCTCTGTTTTCCGATTACGAGCGGATGGCTGCCAAGTTTGGGTCCGAGAAGGCCGAGTATGTCGTAAGGGAGATGCTGCATCATTACAAGCGGCTGGTTTATATCCGTACCCCGAAGGCTATTAACCTCGAGGCGGATCGCGTCTACGCCAAAGGCATGGCCGAGCGTTTCAGTCTGCGCTACGAAGAGATGGACGGAAATACAACCTTACTAGAACGGATGATAGCTGGTGACTGGCGCGAGGACTTCGTTGTAACGGAACCAGGGCAGGAAATCAGTTTCGAGCAGTTCATAGTGGACGGGACGTGAATCATAGCTGCTTGACAGCCGCACAATCATCATATAGTCGTACTATTTGCCGCTGCCCGAAGTACTCAGCGGTGTTTGGCGGAATGCTCGGAACTTACACAGTGTGGTATCACGCGAGGGGAGCAATGTTTATCGTGCTCGCGGTACGTATGGCATTCTCTACCGACGGAGGGGAATAATGCCCGATACAGCAAAGATCAAGCGGGCGCTTGCCGATCTCGACGAAGATTTGGCTTTGCATTTAGCGAAAGAATCTCTGGACGCCGGTGTTCCGGCGCTGGACATTCTCAGAGCGTGTCAAGAAGGCATGCTCGAAGTCGGGTCCCGCTTCGAATGCCAGGAATATTTCGTCTCCGATCTCATGATGTCTGGCGAGATCTTCAAGCAAATCAGCGCTCTGCTGGAGCCCGGACTCAAAACAGGCGCGGCGCAATGCTCGGGCAAGGTCGTCTTCGGCACTGTCAAAGGCGACATCCACGATATCGGCAAAGATATCGTGGTGAACATGCTGAGGTCCGCCAACCTGGAAGTGATCGATTTGGGGGTAGACGTGGCGCCGGAGCGCTTCGTCGAAGCGTTGAAGCAAAGCGGTGCAACCATTCTGGGCATGTCCGGCCTGCTAACGCTCGCCTTCGATTCCATGAGGGCCACGATTGCGGCATTGTCTGCCGCGGGAATGCGAGGCGAGATTAAGGTCATGATCGGGGGTGGTCCGGTCGATGGAAACGTCTGTAAGGTGGTTGGCGCCGATGACTGGGGAGCCGATGCCCAACAAGCAGTCCGTCTCGCAAAGAATTGGCTGGGCGTCCATGCCTGAAACACAACTCCAATCTCGGAACAAACTTGATATTTGGCGCCAGCGTGAAGCGCGGATCCGCAAGGCACTCAATTACGAGCCCGTGGATCGGATTCCAGTCCTCTTTTACGGTGTAGCATGGGCGCCGCTCTCGCAAGGCTTGCCGCTGTCCCACTTCTGCACTGATCCGGAAGCGGGGGTCGAAGCGACGCTTGATGCGCTGGACTCCTTGCCTGACGTCGACGGTATCAACCAGCCAACGGGAGGACTCATCTCTGTCGGGCTCACGAGCCTGTGGCTGTCGAGAGTGGAGATTCCCGGGCGCGAGCTACCGGAAAACACTCTTTGGCAGGTCCATGAGGAAGAAACCATGAAGGTTGAGGATTATGACATTATCCTTAACCAGGGCTGGGAGGCGTTCTTAGCCTATATCGGGGCGAAGGTCCATAAGCCCGACCTACTCGAAAAGAACAATGAATGGTTGCGCACCAAAGGTCCAGGCTTGACTCAACGGTACCGAGAGCGTGGTTACTCCATTTTGGCCAGCATGGATACTACGATCCCGTTTGAGGCCCTCTGTGGGGCGCGTTCGATGCAGAAGTTTTTCTTCGATTGTTATCGGATGCCCGACAAAGTAAAGGCGGCACTCGACATCGGTCAGTCCTTCTATACGAACCTCGCGATTAGTGGCACGAGCATGACTGATATAAAAGCAACATGGGTTGGTGGCTGGCGGGCGGCCAGCGCGCTGGTTTCGCCAAAGATCTGGGACAAACTGGTGTTCCCCTACTATCACGACATGCTTACGAAACTGCACGAGCACGGCATTCTTTGTGTTCTGCATTTCGATCATAACTGGGACCGTGATATCAAGCGTTTCCTGGAGTTTCCCAAGGGTTGCGTTCTGGCTCTGGATGGAGCGACTGACATCCGCCGGGCCAAAGATATCCTGGGGGACCATATGGTCTTTCTTGGCGATGTGCCTTCTTCGTTGTTTGCGGCCGGGACCCCGGATGCTGTGTACAAATATGTGCAGGAGTTGATCCGCGACCTCGGACCAACAGGACTGATCATGAATCCTGGGTGCGACATTCCTCCTAATGCGCCACGTGCGAATGTAGAGGCATTTGTCACCGCGACTCATGAGTGCGGCACTTACGCGTGATTTCGCGTTTGTTGACGGTAGGGGAGGCCAACCGGTGCCTTCGTCGGAGGAAAGGAATGCGACCTGCCCAGTCGTGTTCCAACCCGCAGGGAAGCATGTGATAGTAAAGGCCGGCACGACTCTTCTGGAGGCGGGAAGAGCGGCCGGCCTTCTTTTGTCCGCAGACTGTGGCGGCGTCGGCGTTTGTGGACGGTGTCGCGTTTCAGTATTACAGGGAGAAATGGAGCCCCCCTCCGGAAACGAACTCGATTACCTGCAAGATTACCCCGCCGAGCCAGGTCTCCGGCTGGCCTGCCAAGCGCGAATCGCATCGTCAGTAATTGTCCATGTCCCGCCCTCATCGATTTCCGGTAAGCAACGGCTGCAAGTCGGCGCCGAGCACCAACCGCTTGCCTGCGATCCGCTAATTGAAAAGACCTGTGTCAAGGCGGATCCCCCACAGCTGGGCGATTCCCGTTCGGACTCTGCCCGCGTCGTTCAGGCGCTCACCGCTGCCTTCAGCTCGCGGAACTGGAGGATGCAGCCGCGAACTGCGGCGCAGTTGACGGGGATAGCGAGAGAACACAACTGGAAACTGACTGCCTACATACGGGATGACGAGATCATCGGGTTTGCGAAAGCCGGACGTCCAGCGGTTGGTCTTGCAGTGGATGTCGGTTGCACAAAGATCGCCGGTTATCTCGTGGACCTGCACACCGGCATCCAGCTTGGCGCCACTGGAATCCCGAACCCGCAGATCGCGTTCGGCGAAGACCTGGTGAGGCGTCTCGTTTATGCGAAGAAGGGCAAAGGGGAAACCGAGCAACTCGCCAGTGTGGCGCGCGAGGCGATCAATTCGCTGATAGCGGAACTTTCCGACCGGTGCAAGCTCGAGCGCGGCGAGATTGTGGACGGCTGTATCGTCGGCAACACGGCGATGATTCATCTTTTGCTCGGGCTCCCGGTGGGCCAGTTGCTGTACGCGCCTTTTATTGCCTGCATTGACTCCGAGCTAGATCTTGATGCGAAAGAATTGCAGCTCGACTGCGCTCCCGGGGCTAAGGTCCATATTCTTCCGAGTATCGGCGGATTTGTGGGCGCCGATCACGTCGCGATGATCATGGCTCATGGCATTGATAGCACGAACAAGATTGTGATTGGAGTTGATATCGGGACGAATACTGAAATTGTGCTCCGCACGGCGGCAGACGAACTGGTCACGACCTCCGTGCCGTCAGGGCCCACGTTTGAAGGAGGACATATCCACGACGGGATGCGGGCGGCTTCGGGGGCCATCGAGAAAGTTTTTACGCGAAATGGAAGGCTTCAGTTCAAGACTGTCGACGGTTTGGCACCGATCGGCATGTGTGGTTCCGGCGTTATCGATCTCGTAGCGGAACTCCGCCGCATGGACTGCATCAACGAACGCGGTCACCTGCGTAAGGGCAGCCCGGGTGTCAGGTCCGGTAGGAAGTCCTTAGAGTTTGTGGTGGCGCCCATGGAAGAATCCGGCCACGGACGGGAGATCGTTCTTACCCAGCATGACATCGGAGAAATTCAGCTAGCCAAGGCCGCGATTTCCGCGGGGATTCAAACCCTGCTTGAGATCACAAGGACATCTGCAGATGAAGTAGAAGAGCTGGCACTCGCGGGCGCTTTCGGGTCGTATATCAACCTGGGAAGCGCGATCTTCGTCGGGCTCTTGCCCCGGTTGCCGAACGCCCTATATGCGCAAATTGGCAATGCGGCAGGAGCGGGAGCGAAGATGGCGTTGGTTTCGCGTCTTGCACGCGAGCGGGCGCGGGCGATTGCGGCGCGTGCGACGCGCATCGAATTGAAGAAATGCGACAGCTTCAACCGTTTGCTTGCCAGAGCAACGCAGTTTGCGAAAGCACCAGTTGAGCGCGATTCAGTTTAAGTGCGAGATTGCAGGTTGAGCCAGTCGTGAGCAGTCTTAGGTTTCGCTGCACTTTGCGCGATTTCGTCGATAGGCGCCGCCGCAAGCAGCAAATTCGGAACCTAACGCCAGGAAACTACACTCGGTGGGGTGCATCACAAGCAGTTCGACTATTCTTCTTCAGAGATGACTGCGAGAACGACCTGCGAACGCGCTCGGCATGTTGTGCCGTGATATTTCCACGCTCGTCTTTCAGCCAACACGTGCCCAGCAAACCTCCCACGCACTGAGCCCTCGCCAAGCCATTCCTTCCTCTTATATTCTGGAAGCAAAATGAAACGAGAACAAGTCCGAGATTTCATTCAGCGTACATTCACCCGGAAGTTCGACGACGTGAAACAATCAGTTCCTCGTTCGCGCGCGCAGAACCTGCCCATCAATTTCCCGGATCTTCTCTCGTTCCTCTTCCCAAAAATTCTGGGATTTCATGCTATTCAAATATGTCTGGCTATAACCGAATTGCATCCATAGTTCTTCCTTGCAGCGAAACAGCCGCTCCTTCTCACCCAGAGCTCGCGTATCCAATATTTCCTTCGTATCTTCATTGCGGAATATCCTTTCGACCCATTGCCTTAATAAAGTCTCGGTGACTGGGCCAGTACGCTGCTCGAGATCTGCCAACACGGAGGGATATCGGTCGAAGCCATCAGTAGCGACAGTGAGGACGTTGTCCTTCGGACCAAGGTTAAGAAAACGAGCCAAGCGAATGGAACCTAGAACGTTGCAAAGGCCGGATATCCCGAACCTGCCGCAAAGTCGCTGTAACGATCCTTCCGTCAGGTGGAGGGTGCTTTCCAGGAAACGCTGGTGTCGCTCCACCAGCGCCAGCCCCATGACACAATCATCGTCGTGGATTAAGGCAACGTAATCTGTGCTTAGCACGTTGTGGATTAGGGGCACCATTTTGTCGCCGATTCCCTCGATGCGGTGTTTGCCGCGGCCGCCATTGAACAGAGTCGGACACTCTTGCGGCTCCAGTGCTGCAATGACGCACTCCGGGAATCGAGCTTTGATCTCCTCGCCGGCAGCGATGGTACCGGCCGATCCTGGAGCACAAACAAAGGCCGCTACACGACCGTTGCCATGTGCACTGGCCGCTTCCATCGCGGACCCACCAGTCACGTAACGGTGAAACCTGTAGTTGGGCAACAGTTCGAACTGCGCCATCACCTTGTTGTGCGCATCTGCCTTGTACTGCCTTGTGCGCTCCAGTACCAAAATCACATCGCTTTCACTCCCCGGGGTAAGGTCCAACTTTGCTCCATACTGCCGGATGCGCTCGTAGCGTTCCAGGCTCATCTGGTCCGGCATGATCACAATCGCTGGATATCCCTTGAGCTTCGAAATATAGGCCACGCCGATGCCAAAGTTTCCTGTCGACGGACCGATGATCACGCTCGTTCCCGGTTCGACTTCACCCGCCAGTTCGCTCTCCATCAGAATCGAGTAGGCAGGCCCGACTTTATGGCTGCCGGACGGAAAGTCACGGCCGATCAGGACCACTATGTTGGCCTCAACTCCTGTAAATTCGCGTGTGAGAACAACATGGCGAATTTGATTGCTACTGTTTCTCCAGTGGATATTGAAGAGGTTAGCCGCATCCAGCTCAGAGTCGCGCGCATTGGCAGCTGCACGTTTTGCCCCTTCGGGCACTTTGGTCGGATATAACATTTCCTCATAGGTGGGACCGGCCATGATGGGCATGATCGTCAGTGCTCCTCGACTAAATGGTGCTCACGTTAATTCGGAACCTTTCTGGACAGCTGTAGTTGGGCAAGATAAGCTTCTTGTCGTGGCCGACTCCACTCTTGAATCGAGGTCGAAAAGAACTAGTGGAGTCAGTCGCCGCACCAAGAGCTGGGACTGATGGAACGACGCATCGGCGGACCCCAGCTGCGTGAACGGGACACCATTGTGCCGATGACACATCGTCAAGTTATAGCATCGACTTCAGATTGTCTTGAACTCCAACAAATGTTTTATACCAAAATCCCGATCAACCTGGCGACAATTATACGACCAGCTAGTGGAGTGCTTCACGGGGCATCAGACAATGCCTTGCATTGCGACCTGGGAAACTCAAACCCGCCGGAGTAGGAGTTGGTCAAGGAGGTCGAGAACTGAGAGCTCGGCGAAGAACGTGTCCGACTGCCGTCCGTTGGTCGCGTGCGCAAGAGATTTGCTGGTGTTTCCCCACTATTTGGATAAGTTGAGGCGCTGCCGGCACAAGTAAGGGGATTTATAGCTAGAGCGTTTTTCAAATATTAACGACCTTGATTCCCGGGCACCTCTGAGTCCTGATTTCAAGGCACTTATGGGGACCGCCGGAACGCCGAGAACGATTTTTGAAACACGCTCTAGGCAGACCGCCGAGGTCTTCCGTTAAGAGGCGTTGACGCTTGTAGGACGGAAAAGGAAGATCCAGTGGATCCAGCCGAGCCGAGTCGAAATCGAGGAGGTTCCGGTACCTATGCCTCCTGACGAAGAATTGGCGGAACACTCCAGAGGTCCGCGACAGCGCCGTCCGGGGCACTTAGTAGGGACAGACATGGACCGCGAACCGATCAGGGCGCTCCGAATGAAATCGTCTCAACAACGTAGAGGGTGGCGATTTGGACGTAAAACGTCTCCCGTTTTCGAAGTCAAGGAGGAAAGTCTGGACTGAACCAGAGGCGGTTCGGGGCGATGCTGGGCGGGATCGCACTACTACCGCTAAGGGCGAGATGGCGGCCAAGTCAGGTGCTGGTGCTCGAGACCGTTGGGGCCGACTCAGATGGAGCTCGGCTCAAGCAACGGGCAGGAGGCAAAGCGGGTGTACAATTCTGGCGTTTTCACAGTAAAAAAGGGAATCCGTGTTTTATTCTCTCACTTCCAAACATGGCATTTTCACGCTGTGAACCTTCGCTGCTCAACTCGTCGATGATAAGTTGTGGGTGATGTTTAGCTTAGATGCGGACGAAAAGGTGGCGGAGTTAGTGATGGCCGGTATATAGTGTCTTACGTGCTGAATCTGCGATGTGTTCTCTGCGGTCGCACGCATTCGACGAAAGTCCCTTACACCTGTCCAGAATGTGGGGAAGACGGTATCCTCGACGTGCAGTACGAGTACTCGGCTGTGCGTGGAAAACTTAATCGGAAAGTGCTTACCCAGCGTTCCGAGTTTTCCCACTGGCGCTACCGCGAACTTCTGCCGATCGATAACGATGCGATACTCCCCCGGTTGCAGGTCGGTTGGACGCCAACTTATCAAGACGATGCGCTGGCACGCCACGTTGGAATACGCACTTTACACATCAAAGATGATGGCCGGAACCCCACGGGCTCGCTCAAAGATCGCGCAAGCGCAGTTGGGGCAGCACGAGCCTTGAGTGAGGGCAATCGGGTTATTTGCTGTGCCAGCACGGGCAACGCAGCCTCTTCCTCAGCCGGGATGGCCTCTTCGCTGGGCTTGCGCAGTGTGATCTTTGTCCCGCAGCGAGCGCCGGAGCCCAAGCTTGCGCAGCTTTTGATTTTTGGTGCCACAGTTTTCCGCGTTCAAGGTGCCTACGAAGACGCCTTTCGGCTTTCGCAACAAGCGTGCCAGCGTTGGGGGTGGTACAACCGCAATTGTGCGATAAATCCCTATTTGATCGAAGGCAAGAAGACGGTCGGGTTCGAAATCGCAGAACAACTCGGATGGGTGCCGCCGGAGTGGGTCGCCGTTTCCATCGGGGATGGTTGTACTATTGCCGGCGCATGGAAAGCATTTCGTGAGTTCAGAGAACTGGGTCTGATTAACCGCACTCCCCGCATGCTGGGTGTGCAGGCGACTGGTGCAGCCCCCGTAACCAACGCGTTCCAAAGTGGCAAGCCCTTATGTCCGGTTACAGCCAACACCATTGCCGACAGTATTGCCGTTGGTGTACCTCGGAATTGGAGGAAGGCAGTGCTCGCGGTTCGGGAATCGGGTGGCGCCATGGTCAATGTGACCGACGCCGAAATCCTAGACGCCATGCGCTACACCGGTCGACTCTCAGGTATTTTTGCAGAACCGGCAGCGGCAGCATCGGTTGCCGGACTGAAACGGGCAGTTTCAGAAGGTATTGTCCCCGAGCAATCAAGCGCCCTAGTTGTGATCACCGGCAGTGGCCTGAAGGACATTCGGGCCGCGCAACAGGCGGTGTCAGCTCCGTTCGACTTGGCTGCGGATGGTCATGGTCTACAAGAAGCACTTCAGGAACAAGGCTTGGTTCCAGCCAAGTAACCGGGAAATAATGTGCTCTGGGAGTTGCTGGGTATCGCTCCGATGACCGCTCTTGTGCGCTGGATGTGGTCTCAGTCTGAGAGTATCTCCTTGCACTGAAAGCGGCTCCGTAAGCGTCACTTTCAGCTAGTCGCAAGAGGAGAGGTTTTCTCAGTTCTTGCGGAGGTGGCACCAAGGCCGAACTCAACGTTGCACGTCTCGAGCAACTTGCGACGATTACCTGCGGCGCATCCTCCTGATGGGCGATTTATCGTCCAGCGACCTGACAGGTCTGCTGGCGGTCACTTTCGTATGAAGTCCGAACCAGTTGCTGACCAGAAAGATTCCCACTACACTCGGATCGCGGTGCGCAAAGGACGGAGCTCTCGATGAGCAATGGGACACGAGTTGAAGCATCTCGACGGAGCCGCCAATACGGAAGCCAACTTGATCTTCTCAAGCGATTGAGTCCAAGCCGGCAGCAGCTGATGCAGTCGGTTTTCGAGCGCCCACGCCACTACGTCCTGTTGAGTGCCCGGGAGATGGGGCGTCAGTTGAAAAAAGACTCCGCGACCGTGGTCAGAACGGTCCGGGCCATGGGATTCAGCGGCTACAAGGAATTCCAACACTATCTCCAGGAGTTGAGCGTCGCCAGCACTACGCCGCTCGATCTCTTGAGGGAAGTGTCCGGGCTCGAACGCGACCTTCCGGCGGAAGCAAAGGAGTCGCTGGACCGCGACGCGAAGAACTTGCAGTTGTTGCGTCAAAATCTGGACTTCAAGCGTGTCTTGGCTGTAGTCAAGAAGTTCTACGTCGCGCGCAGAATTCTGATTCTCGCTGGGGATCAGGCCATTACCCTGGCGAAGTTCATGGAATACACACTGGCCATGATTGGGCTGCCCGTGTTTAGTGCCGTCACGCCAGGCCATGTCGTTCACGCGGTTCGCAACGTTGGCAGTGCTGATGTTGTGATCGGACTGACGTTTGGCCGTGGGCTGCGCCAGACCGTAGGTGGCTTCAAACAGGCTAGAAACAACGGCGCTTTTTGCGTGGGAATTTCGGACACCCTTTTATCGCCTCTCGCCTCTTCTGCACATGAATTCTTCGTGACATCAGTTAAAAGCCCTTCTTTTGCAGGATCGTATGTAGCGCCTTTGGCGCTTCTGAATGTTATCTTCGTTACCTGTACGCACTATCGTCGCGCCCGCACCATTCGCCAACTCAAGCAGGCTGAGGAAGAACAGAGAACCGGGTTCCGTTGGTACGTTGACGAGTAACACCTAATCACAGGCCTATCAGGACGCGAACAACAAGTGCTTCACACTCTTTCACTTGCCTATCTTCACGATTTCCGCAGCCTTCAGGGGCTTCTTGGCCCGTCGTGCGACTTGCTTGCCTATCTTGGTCAGTTGTTGCTCGGTAGCTTCCAGCAACCCTTGGTGCCTGCATCCGCGCTCTTGTTCGAGCAGGGGGTTGTGCCAGACTATCAAGCATTCACCGGGATAGTCCGAAGAGGTAATCTCAGCTAGATTCTTTTCATTCAACAATGACAGTTGCAGCACTCCTCTGGCCGCCACCTCGCGGGTGGCCACGCTGGTTCGGGCCGTAATCCAGCCTTATCCTAGCCGGCTTCTTAGCGTGTCAATCTGCGGCTGCGTCTGCATGCCGGGATCGCCTACTAATACCACCTGCGACGACTGAAACTGAACGCGCAACTTCTCGACTTGGTCAACCACTGTGATGGGATCGCCGGTGTTGCCGGGATACACTTCGTCGGCCGGGGGACGGCCTTCGCTATCGGTCAACACGCCGTAGACCATGATGGGCAGCCCTTTCTTCCCATCGCGGTCATAACCGAGCGGGTCCAGAAGGCAGCTATGGCCCTTGTAGTAGCTGCTGCTGGCGTAGTACGCCACCAAGCTGCTATCGGAAAGATGACGCGCGGCCAGTTTCTTCTCGATGCGCGGCTTGCGCTCCAGCAACCAGTCCACGGCCTGATCGAGCTCCTCCTCGTCGACATCCCCCACGGAGACCTTCTGGGCCAAACTGGTGGTGTGCCAGTCGTGGACTGTGGCCAATTTCGAGCAGGGGTGGAGCACTCGTTCCGCGATCATGGCCACCAGATCCTATTCACGGCCAACACTCTAACGGCCGTGCAGCGTTCGCTGCATCACTTCAAATGCCAAGCCGTCAATTAAGCATTTTATTTGTTGACAATACTCGTTAACAGTGCTAAAAAGGCCCGTTATGTTCGTTCGCAGCAAACGTTGCAGTCGAGGATCGAACAGAGCAAGCTGATGGCGCAATCGGCGGAACTCAAGAGAGAGCTCGGAGCGGCCGAGTATTTCACGCTTTCGTTCGGCGTCATCGTTGGGGTCGGCTGGGTCGTCGTTCTTGGTGATTGGTTAACTCAGGCCGGTCCTGCCGGTAGCATCCTGGCTTTCGTCATAGGCGGAGTGGCTTTGCTCCTGGTAGGTTTCTGTTATGCAGAAATGAGCACGAGGTTACCTGTCTCGGGCGGGGAGGTTGCCTACGCTTACGAAATCTTCGGCGTTCCCACCTGTTTTGCTACCGGCTGGTTCCTGACGCTGAGCTACATTGCAACCACAGTCTTCGAGGCCCTTTCCATCAGTTGGCTCGCAGCAACACTGCTGCCTAGCGTTCAAGGGCGCGTGCTCTACGTGATCCATGGTTCCCAGGTTCACACGGGAACCCTTTTGTTGGGACTCGCCAGCATGATGTTCATTGTCCTGTTGAATTATCAAGGCGTAAGACAGGCTGCCTTGCTCCAGAACATCCTTACGTACGCCAAAATCCTATTGGCGGTTGTGGTGGTCGCAATTGGCGTCGGCTGGGGAAGGACTGCTCACCTTCAGCCCTTGTTCCGGCGAAGCGCTGTAGGCTCGGTTTGGCCGGGTGTGCTGGCCGTACTCATCACGACTCCGTTCTTTCTCTCTGGGTTTAGCACAGTCGTCCAGGTCATGGAGGAAAAAGCGACGCAAACGTCTTTGAAAACAGTGGGCTGGATGATCGTGCTCTCTATTTCGGCGGCTACGCTGTTCTACTGCCTCATCATCCTGGCATGTTCGATGACTATACCCTGGCAGCAACTGGTCAAGCTAAACCTGCCGGCGGCGACGGCGTTCGACGTTGCGTTTCAATCCCGCCTGCTCATGCGATCAGTGCTGGTGGTTGCGTTGTTCGGCAACTTCACCGTGTTGAACGGTGTGTTTCTGTCTGCCTCAAGAGTGGTGTTTGCGCTGGGCCGCGCTCACATTATTTCGAGTCGGTTTGGAGCGATTTTGCCAACGACGGGTACCCCTGCCGTTGCCATTGTTTTCGTAGGTATTTTGGGATTTCTAGGGATTTTCCTGGGTCAGGGCGCCCTTTTGCCGATGGTCAACATCACGTCGAGCTGCATCGCGTTTTGCTACGTCCTGGTTTGCCTCGGTGTGATTCTGATGCGCGTACAGCAAAAAACACGCGCGCCCTATGAAGTTCCGGGCGGAGTTCTGACCGCCGCGTTGGGAATGATCGCTTCACTCTGCATTCTCTGTATCGCTTTATATCAGCCGTATCTGGATGCAGGCCGGTCCTTCCCGCTGGAGTGGTCGCTGATTGTTTTGTGGTCTGTCCTCGGTGCACTGTTCTGGTTTGCTGCCCAGAAAATCCGGGGAACGGTAAGCGATGCAGAACGTCGCAAGATTGTGCTGGAAGCGGGAGCCACTGCGGAATGAATCCCTCAGTGGAATCCAAAAGGAGGCATTAGCTAATGAGTACATCAAGGCTACGACTGATCGTGTTGATCCCTTGTCTTCTGTTTGGACTCACGGCAAGCTGGGCCCAAACCGCTGCCACTGGCGCGCTCAATGGCACGGTGAACGATTCCTCTGGAGCCGCCGTCCCCGATGTGTCGATTAAGGTCACAAACGAAGCGACCGGAGAACAGAGAACCGCCGCGTCAAACGAGAATGGAGGCTATGTAGTTCCGTTCTTGCCGCCGGGTTCCTACCGGATTGAGGCTTCGAAAACGGGCTTTCGCGTCTCGGTTGTAAATGGAATTCGAGTCAATATCGCTAACACGGAAACGTTAAACATCCGTCTGCAAGTCGGCGCCGTCAGCGAAGAGGTGACGGTGCAGGGCCAGGTAGAACAACTGAAAACCGAATCGAGCGCTTTGGGCGAGGTGATAAACGAGGAAACGGTTTCCACCCTCCCGCTGGTGACGCGGAACTACACGCAGATTCTGGACCTTTACACCGGCGTTTCAGGCGAGGTTACCAATGCTGCTCAGCTCGGGAGAGGAGGTCTGGGCACGGTCGACAGCCCAATGGTCGTGCACGGTGGAACCGCGGCGGACAACAACTTCCAGATGAACGGAATTGAGGTCAACGATCTCCAGGGAAGCGGCACCGGCACCAGCGGCGGAATTGCTGTCCCCAACCCCGACACAATCCAGGAGTTCAAGGTACAAACCGGCCAGTATGACGCAGCATACGGCCGCAATGCTGGTGGAAATGTCGATGTTGTGACGAAGGGAGGAACGAACCAGTTTCACGGGAACGTTTTCGAGTACTTCCGCAACGAAGCGCTAAATGCAAACGACTTTTTTCTGGAGGAAACAGGCCAACGCAAACCGCCACTTCGGCAGAATCAGTTTGGCTTCACCTTCGGCGGCCCGATCAAACCGGGCAAGCTCACGTTCTTCACTTCATATCAGGGCACGAAACAATTCAACGGCTTTGGCGGAGGAGGAGGAGCGTTCTCGTGCTCCGCCTCGTTTTCCACTCCTCCCTTGACAAACGATCGTTCAGCTGCGGCGCTAGGGCAGCTATTTCAAGGACAGTCCGGCGCGCTCGGCGGAGTCGCAGTTGCGGCCGATGGCTCAAATATCAACCCGGTGGCACTGACGTTGATGCAATATAAACTGGCCAATGGACAGTTCGTCATCCCGACCCCCCAGATTATCGATCCCAGCCTGCCGTTCCCGATCCAGGGATTCTCCGCCATCTCCATACCTTGCACGTTTAGCGAGCGCCAGTTCGAAACCAACGCCAACTTTATTCACACTAAGAACAGCATGTTCTCGGCCCGGTTCTTTTTTGCCGATGCCGATCAAATCGGTACCTTCCCCAGGACGAACTTTGGTGGTACACCAGCGGCGGGCTTTCCCCAAGACACAACTCAGGGCTACCGTAACTTCAGCTTGACTCACTTATACACCTTCAGCCAAACAGTGATTAACCAAGCTGCGATTGGGTACCACAGGACGAGGAATGCGGTCATCCAGAATCAACCTTTCACGTTTTCGGACATCGGGGTCAACGTACCGTTCCCGGCGGACAACATTCAGCCTGCGATCGATATTGCCGGACTGGCTACCGGCGGCAATTCGATCTCGAACACCTACACGCAGAATACCATAACGTTTCAGGACTCTCTTTCCTATGTCCGTGGCCAACACACTTTTCGGTTCGGCGGAGGATTCACGCATGTGCAGGACGCTCAAGCACCCTTTCAATTCGGAGCAGGCCTTATTTTCCTCAGCTGGCCAGATTTCTTGTTAGGCATGAGCGGTGCTCAAAATGGCACCGGCATCTTCAGCAACATCATTGCTTCCATCGATGGACCCGGTTTGTTCGATCGCGACTTTCGAATCCGGGACGGGAATGCTTATATACAAGACGACTACAAGGTCACCGGCAGGCTGACTTTGAACTTGGGGTTCCGCTATGAGCGGCTCGGTGACCTTGCCGATGCACTTGGGCGCAATTCCAACTTCTTTACTAGCTCGCTGAATCCGAACCCACCGGCCGGAGGCACTTTGCAAGGAACGGTGGTTGCCGAAAATTTTTCTGGCGGAACGATACCCGCCGGCGTCACAAAGTTGGATAACAATTTCAATATAAATGGCGATGGGCAGAACACATTCGCGCCACGGATCGGCTTCGCCTGGCAACTTCCGCATACCAATCGCATGGTGTTGCGCGGTGGTTATGGTATCTATTACTCGCGAATCACCGGACAGCCGATCATCCAGGAACTCGGGAATCCCCCGTGGGGAATCCTACGTGCTCCGTCCGGGCCTGCGAACGCGGACGCTACTTTTCAAAACCCATTTGCTCCATTCCCATATACCCTGCCCTTTTTCGAGCCTTACTCGCCCAGCACGCAGCTCAGCCCTGAGATATTCGCAGCCAACATGCGTCCGCCCATCACTCAGGAGTACAGCCTGAATGTCCAGAGGGAGTTGGGACACAACTTCCTCCTGGATGTGGGTTACGTAGGAACGCGGACTACGCATCTCATCGAAGTACGCGGCTTCAATCAGGCCTCGCTGGCAAGCCCCTCCGCCCCAATTCGCGGTGAAACTACGAACACTGTGGACAATATCCCACTGCGAGTGCCGTATGAGGGCTTCAACAGTAGTGAATCTCTCATGATCGATACCGCCGCTGCAGGCTGGTACAACGCACTCGAGGCCGGTATAAATAAGCGGCTCAGCCGGGGACTGCAGTTCATGGCCGCCTACACATTCTCCCGCGATTTGACCACCGATACCGGAACGACGAGCGGAATCAATGGAGGCGTTGCGCAGGGGGACCAAAATAATCCCAGCCAGCGCTATGGTCCGGACAACTTCATCCGTGAGCAGCGATTTGTGGTGAGTTATGTCTACGGGTTCCCCAGTCCTGCAAATCGCAGCTCGTTCCGCGGTAGGCTGCTGGGTGACTGGTCGGTCTCCGGCGTCACGATTTACCAATCCGGCCAGCGCCTTACCCTGACCAATGTGAACAGTACGAATGTGTACGGAACGTCTGCGGATCGCGCCGAAATCGCCACGGGCTGCACAAACGGTCAGTTGGTCACCCCTGGGTCTACAGAAGGCAAACTTAACAATTACTTTAATTTGAATTGTCTGCCGGCAAGTCCTCCGGTGATTGGAGACGACGGCATCGGAACCGCGTTCGGCAATAGCGGCATTGGGATTGTCCGCGGACCAGCTCAGGCGAACTGGGACATCTCAACAGGCAAGCGGTTCGGGTTACCCTGGCCGAATGAGGTTGCGAATCTGGAATTCCGAGCGGAGTTTTTCAACACGTTTAACCACCCGCAATTCGCCAATCCGGACACGGTTCGCTCGGACCCGTCGTTCGGGGAGATTACATCGTTGGCGGTAAATCCGAGAATCGTGCAGTTCGCGCTGAAGCTGAACTTCTGATGCGCTCTACGGAAAGTATTAACCACGGGCGTCGTGGAGTTGCGGGGATCTGCATTGGGTACGCAGACTGAGGAACAAGATATCGACTGCCGCCTGACCCGTCGCAGTTTTCTGGGGTCAGGCCTGAAGGTAGGAGCGGCTTTGCTGGCTCTGAAGGCGATGGCTCGCAGTGGAACCAACACTTCATGAGAGGTGAAGTCTGATCTGTATCGCGAACTGACCGGTACAGTCGGCGCAGATGTCCGAAGCCGAATCAAATTGATGTGATCGAAGTCGGAGGAATACTTGAAACGCAAGGATCTTGTAAATCTCGTGACATCGCGGAGCAAACGAGCAATTACCCAACGTTCGTTCGCAATTCTCATCTTCCTAAGCTGCGTTGCGATTTCATCGGCTGCGCCGACGTCCAGTCAGTCTGCGACGGCGGAGATCCTCTGGGACACGTGGGGCGTGCCGCACATCTACGCGCAAACTGACGAGAGTGCCTTTCGCAGCTTCGGCTACGCGCAGATGCAGAGCCATGGAGATCTCTTGCTGCGGCTTATGGCGCAAGCCCGCGGCAAAGGGGCTGAGTTCTACGGCGACTCATACCTGGAAGGCGATCGAGCTGCTCGGATCATGGGCATCTACGAGATCGCCCGACGCTGGCACGCCCAGCAGAGTCCGGAGTTCCGTCGCTACCTCGATGCCTTTGTGGAAGGAATCAATGAGTATGCCAGGCGCAACCCCGAAAGGATCAGCGGCGCGGGCAAGGCCGTGTTGCCCGTCACTAGCGTAGACGTTCTGGCCCACACAACGCGAATGCTGTACAGCTTTCTCAGCGCCGTCAGCGGATGTTCACAGGCCCTGCCGGAGGGAGTTCCGCTCGGCTCCGGGGATGAATGGGCCAGGACGCAGAGACACCCGGACGGCGGTTATCTCGGCACAAACATCTGGGCAATCGGACCCGGGCACTCGGCCAGCGGTCATGCCATGCTGTTGTCGAATGATCACGTGCCATGGGGCGACGGCACATTATTCTATGAGGCACAAATCACGGCACCAGGCTATTCAAACTACGGTACCACGATGGTCGGTTGGCCGGTATTAGCTACGGGGTTCAACGATTATTTCGGCTGGACGCATTCGGTGAACACAATTGACGCCTGCGATCTGTATTCCCTCACGCCGGATGGGGATGGATACAAATTTGACGGACGGAAGCGTTCTTTTGAAACCGAGAACCAGGTAATAAAGATCAGACAGGCGGACAGAAGCTTGAAAGAGGAGCCGTTGGTGGTGCGGCGCGCTGTTCAAGGGCCAGTGGTTGAGAAAGACGGCAAGTTCACAGCGATCCGTATCGCCGGTCTGCAGGCGTCTTCTTTCGCGGGAGCGTTAGAAGAATGGTGGCAGATGGGCAAGGCGCATAATCTGCAGGAATTTCAGACTGCCTTGAAGAGAATGCAAATACCGATGTTCAATGTAATGTACGCGAATCGCGACGGTCACATTCTGGCGCGTTACCTCGGGCTGGTTCCGAAACGGCCGAAAGGAGATTGGGTCTTTTGGTCTGATCCAGTACCCGGGGATACCTCTTCGCTGGTTTGGAATAGCACGCTCTCCTACGACGAGTTACCGCAGGTAATGGATCCTCCCTCTGGCTGGGTACAAAACTCCAATAGTGCACCGTGGTATATGACTGAGCCGTTCCTGGATCCTTCCAAGTTTCCGCCATACATGGCGCCGTCGCCGACAATGCCCGGCGGCGCCGCAAATCTGCGTGAAGAACGTGGGCTGAGGCTGATCACGAAAGATGCGAAGATATCGCTCGATACGCTCATGGCCGACAAGGTCTCTACCCGTTCGGAGTTGGCCGACCGCGTACTCCCTGATTTGCTATTTGCTGCTCGGCAATCTAACGATACCGATGTGAAGCAAGCAGCCGATGTTCTCGAAAAATGGAACCACGAATTCAATGCGGATAGCCGCGGAGCGGAGCTGTTTATAATCTGGGCACTTCAGTACACTCGGCAGGCCAACATCTACGCCGAGCCGTTTGATCCCAAGCGACCGCTCGACACGCCCCGTGGATTCCGCGATCCTGGCAAGGCAGCCGAGGCGCTGGGAGCGGCCGCGCGCCGCCTGAAACAAATGTCTGGCCGCCTCGATGTCCCCTGGGGCGAGATCAATCGCCTTCGCCGTGGGAAGTTCGACTTCCCCGGTAATGGCGCGACCGGTGATCTTCTCGGCGTATTCCGCGTGATCGAATATATCCCGGCGAAGGATGGGAAGTTCGAACCGCTGGGTGGGGACACGTTTGTCGCGGCCGTTGAGTTTTCGAGGCCGATTAGGGCAAAAGTCATATTAACCTACGGCAATTCCAGCAATCCGGATTCTCCCCACTTCGGTGATCAACTCGAGATGACGTCTAAGAAGGAATGGCGCGACGCGTGGTTGACACGCGTTGAAGTTGAAAAGCATCTGGAAGGTCGCACAACATTCAACAACGATGGAATCGTCACTAATGAAAGTACTAAGTAGAGGAACTTCTATACCTAAAAACAGATTATGAAACGTCGCGTTTTAACTCGTCGGGCAGCTCCCGCTGTGCTCAGATCTAAAGAACACCGCCGGAGTTACAGTTGGCCAGAAATTGAGAAGTTCCTGTCGCAGGGTGATTTAAGGGGCAGAATCGCGCGGAATGACCTGCCGACACCAGCTCTGCTGCTGGATCTCGATTCTTTCGAGTCCAACATCCGGAAAATGACGCAGCATGTGAGCAAACATAACCTGGCCCTTCGTCCCCACGCAAAAACCCACAAGTGCCCGGAGATTGCCAAACTTCTGATCCGCGCCGGAGCCGTGGGCGCGTGCACGGCCAAAATCAGCGAGGCGGAAGTATTCGCGCAGGACGGTATCTCTGGCCTGCTCATCACCACGGCAGTCATCGGCAAGTACAAGATCGAGCGCGCCGTACGGCTGGCCGCCAAACAGCCAGACACAATCTTCAGTGTTGACAACACTCAGAACGTTCGCGATTTGAACGACGCTGCCCACGAGGCGCGGATCCGGCTGAACCTGGCGATTGACCTGCTGGTTTGCAATCGCACCGGCGTCCAGCCTGGACTACCCGCTTTGGGGTTAGCGCAGGCGATAGAGGCCATGCCGTTTGTGAAGCTGGCAGGCATTCAGGCTTACGCGGGTCATGCCACCCAAGTTGCCGGCTGGGAAGAGCGTCGGCGGGTTTCACTCGAGGCGATGGCAGAGGC
>Ga0181527_1000939_pt1 | contig 31711 bp, 46 predicted proteins | sample PEATcosm2014_Bin_30_FD_119762 | JGI IMG/M metagenome (GOLD analysis project Ga0181527, IMG submission 119762) | Peatland microbial communities from MTU Mesocosm Facility, Houghton, MI, USA - PEATcosm2014_Bin06_60_metaG | ecosystem: Environmental > Terrestrial > Soil > Wetlands > Peat | place...
ACGCCCTTGACCCCGTCGGCCGACAGGCATACCCCGGCGATGTCCGTCCTGGTCTCGTAGAACTGGCTGTAGGAGCCGTCAGGGTTCTGCCTCATCCTGACGAAGAGGCGGGTGTCGAGGCTGAGGGTCTCGGCGTCCAGGGCCACGACCGGGAGGGTGCTGCCGTAGAACTCGAACCTGGGGGCGTTGGCAAGGGCGTCGTCACACCACTTCTGCAACGCCTCCGGCGTGTCGATGACCTCGAAGGCCTTGGTGTTCATCCAGCTCTTCTTGACCCTGGACACACCCCCGGAGGCAAGGAGGTCCGCCAGCACCTCACGGAACATGCTGCGGATGTCCCGTGGCTTCTTGACCTTGGGCCTCCTGGGCTTCTTGAGGTCCCCGGCCGTCAGCTTCTCGGTCTTTGCCTTCATACGTGCCAATACTGCCTCATGCCTTGCGCTCCGCTATGGCCGCCACCTTCTCCTTGCCCAGAACGGAGGCTAGGCCCATGGCCGCCCGGAGGTGGGCGTCCTCGGGGTCTCCCGAGGCCTTGGCGGACTTCTCCAAGGCAAGGGAGGAGAAGTATATGCGGATGTAGTCCTCCGCCAGCTCGGGGTCCCCGCTCTCCTGCACGTCATGGGCCGCCTTGAGGATGAAAGGCTCGGAGAGGTCCCAGAACCCCAGGGTGCCGTCCTCGTCCTCGTCCTCCAGCGGGGCGTTGGGCAGCTTTGGGAGGTCGAACGTCTTCTCAATCCACTGGAGGGCCTGCGTCTTGTTGCAGTCCATGTACCTGGACACGAATATGACGGAGTCGTAGTACTGGGAGCCGGGCGGGCAGCCGAAGCAGAAGGCGTCGTTGGTGCGGGGGTATAGCTGGAAGGAGGGCCGGCGGTCCCTGCCATGGAAGGGGCAGTGGAGCAGGTGCTCACGGTGCCCGGTAAGCTCGGACACCACGTCCTCGAAGCGGACCTCGTCCCGTGCCCTCTCCCACCGCTCGGGGTTTATGCCCCCCGTGCTGGTTAGGTAGAGGCGCTGGACGGACTCCCGCTCGAAGTCAAGCTCCTCGATTGCCGGGAGCCGGGTTTCCTCGTCGCCCACCTATGCCCCCTGCTGAAGGCTCTCGTACTCCTTGAGCAGCGCCTCGCCCTTGGCAAGCGCATCGGCAAGCCCCCTGAGGTTCTCCTCCAGCTCCCTCTGGGTAAGTGCGGCAAGCTCCCTCAGCTTGTCCTCGCTCAGGGCCTCCGGGTCGCTGACCCCTAGCTGCCGCAGGCTTTCATATAGATGCTGGAGCTTCTGTTCCTCAATCCCTGCGTCCCTGATAACCTGGTCCCGCCTGCTGGAGAGCGCCTTGACCTTAGCCTGGGCAAGCCTCAACTGCTCCTGTATGTCCGACATGTCCACCTCTATCTAGTCTAAAGGGTTATTACTGCTATCAGGGCGGGTACAGCGGGGGCAAACATAGGCCACGCCGTGGATAGGGCACTTGGGGGCGGACTCCCTGGCCAGGTCGGCCCCCAGCCGTGCCGCCTCGGCGTCCGCCTGCCTGAGGGACTCCTCCGTCCTGCGGAGGTCGTCCTCCTTGAGGGCGGATAGCTGCCTGGCCTCCCGCACGCTGCCTGCGGCCCTGATTACAGAGGAGAGGCGTAGGACGGACGAGAGGGAGGAATCGACGTCCCTGAGCAGGACGCCCAGCCGCTCGGCGCAGGCACGGGGGCCAGGGCCCCTCCTGCCTACCATGCCGAGGAGGGACAGGACCGCCTGGAGGAGCCTCCCCTCCTGGGCTATGCCCTCCCACTGGCCCTGTATGGCCAGGCCTGCGTCCGCTAGCCCGGACAGGAAGACGAGGCGGCGGGAGCGGTAGGCGGCCTCCGACAGGAGGTCCACCCTCTTGCGCAGCCCCTCGGTGACGGACAGGTCGGGGACCACGATGCCGGAGGCCAGCCTCCTGAGGGAGCAAAGCCTGCCCGTAGCGGCAAGGACGGAGGCTACGGCAAGGCCCTGGGACTCGTAGCGGCTGGCCCGCAGCTCAAAGCCCTCGGCCCAGTGCAGCATCGCCTCGGACTCCTCTGATAGCCTGGCAAGCCTCCCCCTGCGCTCCTCTGTCTCCCGTATCTCCTCCGCCAGGGTCCTGGCCTCGGCGTTGCGCTGGGTGATACGGAGGCCCGCCTCCTTCTTGCCTGCGTCCAGCCTCTCGGTGCTGGAGAAGGCCCCCAGGACGGAGCTGAGGTCGGCAGGCTTCCACCTCTCCGGGTCGATGAGGAACTGCGCCCGGTTCTGCTCGGAGAAGATGGGGTCTATGGTGGTCTCGCCGACCTGCACCCTGCCGAACCCCAGCTTCCTCATCGGCTCGGGGATGCTGTCCCCCAGGGCCTCGTACTTGATGGGCTTGCCCTTCTCGTCCCTACCTATCTCGTACTTGGTGGTACCCTTGCGGGTGCGGGTGGCCTTGATGGGGTCGGTGCCCTCGGTCTCCAGGACGACCTCAAGCCTGCCGTCCTGCCCGTTGCGCACGAAGTCGGAGGGGAGGTCGTTGCGCAGCACCCCCCGCAGCGCCCGGAATATGCTGCTCTTGCCGTGGTTGGAGGGGCCGACTATGAGGGTCAGCCCGCCTATGTCCAGGGCGAACTCCTCCCACGGCTGGACGTTCTTGCCAGAGAGTCTCATACGTTCTTGCCGGACGCCACCTTTTTTACTTCCTCCGCACAGGCGACACACGGGCGATAGTCCGTCTCAGACCTGCCGTGTTCATGGAGGCATTCCTTACAGCAAGTATGGTAGACAAACCCATGTTTGGAGCAGTACGGCTGAGCGCCTTGGTACCAACTAACCACTTATCACCCCCGTTCCGGGCTTGTGCTCGGCATGGAACTGGCAGCTACCCTCCGAGTCAACGCAGGTGGGGCCGCACCCCTCGCAGAGGACGGAGACGACCTCGTCCTCCTTGCAGAGGCCCGCCATGTCGCCGAGGTCCTCTCCGAACATGTCTATCGAGCACTGCTTGCAGAAGTCGGCCACTACTCCTCTATCTCCTTCACGCTGGCGGCAGGCGTCTCCCCGAAGTTCTCCTCGTCCTGGAACTTGTAATCCCCCTCCTCCTCGGCAGCGTAGGCCACCGCCTCGGCAGGGGGGGTGCAGCGGAACCTCTCGGTATCGTCGCTGGCCACCGCCTCGGCCACCAGGCCCCGCAGCTTGCCCAGGACCTCGGGGTCCTGCTTGGTGACCAGGGCCTCGACCAGCTCCGTCTTGCTCGGGTAGGTGGCGATGGCGTCGTCCAGGGACTTGCCCACGTACCACTTCTTCTTGTCGAAGGCCACCAGGTCGTAGGCGCAGGCAAGCTCCCTGACGCTCATGTTCTCGTCAATCCCCAGGTTGGGGCGGATATACACGTAGCCCTCACGGAACCCCATGCCCGTGACCTTGTTCTTGAGGGACCTGACCCTGACCCTGTTGGCGGTCGGGTAGTTGCTGGCCACCTCCCCCCTGGGCTGGATGAGCAGCCACTTCTCCTTCTCGTCGGGCATCTTGCCCCATTCCCAGGGGCGTACCTCCTCGACCAGGTACATCTCGACCATGACGGAGGGGGCGAACCTGGCGGCATAGCCGCCCGGCAGGCTGTACTCCCGGTTGGTGTAGCTGTACTTGCTGGCGTACTCGGCGTCGTCGTCGATGCGGGCACGGGTCTGGTTGACCACCAGGATGGCCCCGTCGTTCTCCAGCAGGTAGGGGTGCAGCAGGTGGTAGAACGCCTTGATGCCCTTGGCGTGCGAGCCGTAGTTGCCCTTGAACGCCTTGCCGCTCTCGATGTCCCTGCGGGGCACCTTGGTCTCCATGTAGGGGATGGAGTCGTCCACGAAGAACCTTACCCCGGCGTCCTCCATCAGCTCGACGTGGCGGGCTATGGCCTTCTGTAGGTTCGTGGGCTGCTCGTAGAAGCACAGGTCGGGGTCGATTCCCAGGGCGAAGGCGTAGTGGATGGACGCCGTAGGCTCGTACTCGAAGATGCCCACCGGCTCGCCCGTGATGCGCTGGTACTGGGCGGCTATGCACAGGGCCATGGTGGTCTTGCCCGCCCCCTCGTTGCCGTGTATCTGGGTGATACGCCCGTGCCTGGCAATCCCCCCCAGGCCCAGGACCCTGTCCAGGACAAGGTGGTTGTAGGGGACAAGCTCCTCCCGGAAGTCCTTGTCCAGGATGCGGAAGTCGGCCTTGGTGCTGTTGCGCATCTTCAGGAACTTCTCCCGCCGCTGCTCCACCGTCCAGTTGCGGGGCGGTCCCAGCTTGTCCTCTGCTTCCTTGTCCTTCTTCTTCGCCATCGGCTCTCCTTATATCAGGTAGGACTCCCGCTCCAGCCCCGCCTTGGGGGAGGAGGCGTACCTCACGAGGAGGGTGTACTCCCTCCGTGCGTACTCATAGAAATACTCGGGGCGGTGGAGGATGCCCTGCGTCACGATATGCATATGGCTCCCCTTGCCCTTGGCCTTCTGCTGCCCGGAGCAGAGCGCATGGAGCGCCCTGTCCGGCACCTCCCTGCCCCTGTCGAGCAGGACGCTGGCCGTGTACCTCCCCATCATGGCGAGCAGGACGGCGTCGCAGGAGTCGGGGTCCAGGCGGGGGAACCTGCCCCTGTCGATGAAGTCGTAGGCCCGCAGGATGTTCTCCGCCTTGTTCTTCCTGCCCGTCCTGGACAGCCCCATCACGGACCGCAGCGTGGCGGCGTTGGTGGCCAGGATTCTGACGGTCCTGAACCTGTCCGTGACCTGTGAGTTCTCGAAGAATACCAGGTGGATGATACGGTTGAGCGCCACCAGGAAGTCGTTCATGGGGGTAGGGAACTCCATCGAGATGAGCAGCCCTGTAGGCTCGGGAAGGCCCATCTGGCTGTCTATCCTGGGTCCCCTGGAGACCAGGACCCCCTTGAGGTATAGCGCCATCCCCTTGCCCCTTATCCAGATGGGGTCGGACGCCTTCTCCGCCTTGACGGAGCCTACCTCTACCCACTCGGCCTGGGTGGGGTAGAGGCCCCCGAGCCTTCCGCATCCCTCGCAGGGGTGGGAGGCATGGCTGAGGCATCCGGGATGCTGGCACGGCATGCACTTGAGGGGGTCGTCGGGAAGGGACACACGCAGGAGGGCATAGCCGGTCCTGGACATGGACGGGTCCAGCCCGTATACCAGCCATTGGCTTACGCCTTGCAGCGGCGTGGGGTATACGACGGGTACGGGCTTGCTCACTTCTTCTCCTTCAGCGGCATGGGTGGGGCTGGGACCATAGCCTAGAGCTTGCAGAGGATTACCGTGACGTTATCCCCCGTCCTGCGTATGGATGCAGCATCGTCAACCAGGGCCCCCGCATCGGCCCCCTCCTCTGCCATACCCATCAGGCGCTCGATGACCGGCACGGACGTATGGGCGTTGCCATCGTATACCCCGTCCGTCGCCAGCATGACGATTGCTCCCGGGCCTATCGGAACCTTGAATGTCTCGGCCTTCCGGTTCAGGAAGCCCAGGCTGGAGTCGCCAAGCGCCCTGGAAAGCTGTAGGCCATGCTGCATATGCCGGTCGAACAGGTACCCATTCGCAAAGACGGCCCCCCGCTTCTCGGCCTCCTGGCGCTCCTCCGTGTTCGTCCTTGCATTGTGCTCCGGGCTTGACCAGGTCGGCTGCCCTGGGTTCTTGATTGCCACAGGGGAGTCACCGAGCACGGCCACATAGACAGCCTTTGCTCGTCTGGGGATATAGGCCGTGGAGAGCGTGGAGCCTGACCTTTCGTCCTTGGTACGACTGTGGAGGTCGCTAAAGGTAACTTGCAAAGCCTTCAGAATACCGTGGGAACCGGCCCTCGCACGTTCAAAGGATGTCTTGATGTTCTCCAAGACGAGGTCGGCGGCTCCTTCCCCCCCATGCCCGTCCATCACGGCAAGGAGGACCGCACCGTTGTGCTTGGCCACACACAACCTGTCCTCCTGGTGGTACCGTGTCCCAGCCGCAGTCCCGGTCGATATCCTCATGCTCTTCAGGTCGTCTTCTCCTTCAGGGAGTCCAGGGCCTTGTAGAGGTCGTGCGTCTTCCCCCAGTCGGGGGGGTCGTACTCGTCCTTCTCCTCGTTGAACCTGCCCTTCCATACGTCGTCCGCCACGGAGGTGGCTATCATGCCCAGGGCGGGGGCAAGGCTCCTCAGGGGCTTCGTGTCGCACCTGGTGCCGGAGCGGCACGGCCCGTCGAGGCTGCATACGCAGCCGTCCCCGTGCAGCCTCAGCCTGCCGGAGAATATGTTCCTCCAGGTAGGCCAGTGGTTGACGTACTCGTACTTGGGGGGGAAGTCCTTAAGGAACCTCTCGATAGCGGAGGCGAAGCGGTCGTAGTGCTTCCTGGCGACGTACGCCCTGTCGAAGGTGAAGAAGAAGACGGCCCGGTGCTCCTCGGGGATGTCCTGGCGCATCCAGAGGTCCCACATCTCGTCCCCAAGCTCCATCCACCCCCTGCCCATGTCGTAGGACTTGGTGGCGTTCAGGTACCTCCCTGCTATGGCCTCCCAGACGACCGGGGCAGAGCCGTGCCCGTTCCCCAGCTCGTACAGGTCCTCTACCTTCTTGCGTGGCCATACCCCGACTACGGTAGTGCAGCTCATGCTGTCCTCCGGAAACTACCTCAGGAAGGGCTGTATCCAGTATCCGAGCGCCTGCTTGCGGGTGGCGTACCTCTCCCCCTCTAGCCGGAGCACCTTGTCCGCCTTGGCCCTGAGGTCTACCTTGTCGGCAAAGTTTATGCCTTCCGGGTCGTCCCGGTAGTCCCATACCCGTATGGTGCCGTCCTTGACCTCAAGGGCAAGGCCCAGCGGGTGGAAGAACTGGCGGTTGGCCTCCTGGAGGTAGCCGTCGTCAATCAGCGTCTTTGTGTCCAGGTACTTGATTTCCATAACTGCTCTCCTTAGGAGAAGCGGGGTTGTAGGTGACGAGGCACTCCCTGGGGAACACCCCTGAGCCGAGCCTGCCCCCGTCGAACCATACCGTGGTAACGGTCCCAGGTGCCCATCCCATGCCTGATACGGTCATCTTTGGGCCGCCGCTCTTCAGGTAGACTGTGCCCCCCACTGCTATCTCGCAGCTACAGCACTGGGAGGCGGCCTCCTCGGCGACCGCCTCCGGTGTCCTCTTCTTCACCATGTGGCTCCAGCTCCCTCTACAGGTCGTCCACTGCGTCCAGGTTGGCCTCGGCCGCCCCTGCCGCCAGCCCGGAGAGGAGCGCCTTCCACTCCAGGAGGCTGGTCCTCTTGCCGAGCCTCCGGTAGAGCTTCCTGCCCCCGTCTTGAACGAACGGCTGGCATGCCTCCTCGACCGCCTTGGCCAGCTCCGGCGTGCTCTTCCAGCGGGGGGTGCGGCTCTTGATGTGGAACTCGTACTTGTTGCCGTTGAGTACCATGACCAGGTCGTAGTCGTAGATGCTGGCCCCCTCTTCGATTAGGTTGGTAACGGAGCGGAAGTTGGGCCTCGACAGGTCAACGAACCCGACCTTGAACTCGATAGGGCCGTTGTAGCCCTTGACATAGTTGCCGCTCCGAGGGTCCAGCACGTTGGGGTCGGAGTTGGTGTACTGGAGGGCAAGGTTGATGAGGTGGTAGCGGCCCTCCTCGTCCAGGTGCTTGCAGCAGAGGCCGGGTATGAAGACTGTCCGGGGGGGAACCCCCTCGGTCCTGCCGATGCAGACATACTGCCTCTTGCCCTCCCTGGTGGCCACGAAGTGCGTCCGGCAGCCATGGGGCTTTCCCAGGAACGGCAGGAGGGCGAGCCTGATGACCTTGTCGCTCTTCTTCTCGGGGCGGATGCGCTCCAGGCCGTCGCCCCTCTTCATGACCTCGCTGTCGCCCCACTCTATCTCCTCCCCGGAGAAGTCCTCCTCCTTGGAGGCCGCCCTGCCGCCCTGCGGCTGGCGCTGGTGGGGGATGTCAATGTCGTCCGGCTCCACCACGGGCCTGGCCTGCGCTGCGGGCTGGGGCGGGGGTGCCGGGGGCGGGGGTGCAGGCGGGGGTGCCTGCGGTGCCGGTGCTGGCTGGGTGTTCTGGGATGCTGCGGGCGGTGCCTGGGCTGCGGCCGGCTTGGCCGGTACCAGGTCTATAAGCTCGTCGTCGTTGAACTGCTTCATTTCTGTAGTCCTCCTGTGGACGCTATAGTGGGATTGGCAGGGAGGGGGACCCTCTCGATGCTGCGAAGCCTCCCCAGGGCCGTGAACCTGACCTTCCTCCTGCCGCAGGTGAGGCGCTTCTCCCCGGTGAGGGGAATCCTCCTCACGCTGGCCGGGCGGTGGCGGACGGTGAGCTTGCCGAACTTCCCCAGCTTCACGGAGAACCCGTCCGTCCCGATATTGTCCGCCAGGATGCCTTCGAGGCAGGATATCACCTTGCCGACAATCCCCCTCGCCGACTTCTTGGTAGTGCCCAGGGACTCGGCAACCCTGCCTACCAGCATCCCCAGGCCCGTCTTGGAGCTAATGGCCATCTGCGGTCCGTTCCTGCCATGGGATAATACTGCCCCTACTGCCTCCATACGGAGGCCACCTTAAGGGCACATATCCAAGGGCTGTCCTTCCTGGCCCTCCAGGCCGCTACCTCACGCACGGTCTCTGCCGCCCTGGCGGGGTCCAGGCGCAGCCCCGACAGGTACCTGAGCTTGGAGGGGGAGAGGCTAAGCCCCGCCTTCTTGACCGAGCCTTCCTCCCCGGCGGCCAGGAAGGCATAGGCGGTGAGGTCACGGAAGAGGGTATGGAGGCGGTAGGCAGGGTCAACGCCGGGAGGGAGCCACCTGGTGCTGTGCTCCCACGGCTCCGGCCATCTCTTCCTCTCCTCGGGGACAGGGCCCAGGAGTATCCAGGCGGCCCTCCATATGGCCGCCCTGATGTCCCCGATGCCCTCCGAGGCAAGCTCGTCTGCCGCCAGCCTGGCATCCTCCTTGCCTACCTCCTTGCCTACCAGGGAGGCGGCGTGCCTGACGATGGCGAGGGCCGCCGCAGACCCCCTCCTAATAGGGCCTACCGTCCAGAAGGAGGCCTTGTCCCTGACCGCCTGCGAGAGGTCCACCACCCTGCCGGTGGTGACGCACAGGAGGCACGGCCTACCCGTGAGCAGCATGGTGTCGTCCACGTGCTCCTCCGCCCTGCACGGCATGCCGAGGGCCTGCTCAGCGAAGCGCACCTGGAACGGGTCGTCCCCGACCAGTATGTTAAAGGGCTTTATGGTCTTGCGGGACAGGAGCATGGTCACGGGGGGGTACTCGGAGACGGATATGCCGGGCCTGAACTGTGCGTCCACGCCAGATAATACCCGATGGGGGCAGGGGCTATAGGCGGATGGCAGGGGCCAGGGGGGCCTGGACTATGGCCTCGGGGTAGCAGCGGATGGTCCTGAGGAGGGCGCTGGAGAACCCGTGGCGGTAGGACTCGGCCACGGTCCTGGGGGGCCTGCCCGCATGGTAGGGGCACTTCCAGATGGGGTACTGCCTCCATAGCTCCCGGTAGCATCTCTGCTCGAACCTTTCCAGAGGCTCTCCCTCGTCCGGGCAGTCTGTCCTGGAGCGGAACACTACGGCGACCTTCTCCTCCACGGCAGGGCACAGCTTGAAGTTCTCCCTCTCGAACGTGGCCACGACTATGAACATAGGCTTCATCAGTCTCTCCTCGCTATCTCTTAGCGGCCTCGATAAAGGCTTTGCGCATCCCAGAGTCAGCCAGCCGGTCGGAGTGCCTCCCCCCGAAGGCGATGGTAAGCGCTTTGATTGTCAGCCATAGCATCTTTGCTATCCATTCCTTGTCTTTTTCGGTCAACATCTGCTTCTCCTCCTAGTCCCTCTTGCCGTAGTCCTTCTCGTCGTTCCACCCGTAGCGCATCATGCTCTCGCCCATGCCCCAGCAGGCGAAGGTGGAGCACCACTCCTCCAGCTCGGACTTAATCTCCTCACCGCTCCAGCCTGCCGGTACATGGACGAAGCTCCTTGCGTCCGTCCCACGGGACGAGCGAATCCAGAACTCCAGCTTCCTTGGCCCGCCGGGGGCAGTATACCTTATCGGCATCAGTTCCTCCAGTCCTTCTCCTGGTATACAGACTCTCCATGCTGGTTCAGGGGACGCCAGTACACGGTGCCGGGCCTCTGCATGGCGGCCTTAATCTGGTAGGCGTTGCCCGTCTCGGAGGCATAGTTCCTGATATGCCCCAGGGTCAGCCCGGTGGCACGTGAGAACTCCGCTTTGGAATGCACTGCCGCCACTACCTCCACCTGCTCCCCCAGCCGGAAGTCGCTGCTGTGGTAGACCCTGAGCCTCTTGCAGTAGGGGCAGGGGACAGGCATAGTCGGGGGGTCGTAGGTAGGCCCCCTCCAGGCCTCGTAGGTCCCGGTGTCTCCGCACTTGCTGCACTGCTGCTTCTTAGCCATAGCCTACTGTCCTCGCAGCGGGATGAGGCTGTTGGTGCATACGTGCCCTGCAAACTCCCCGTCCTTTGCCACATGGCACATCCCCATGGTGTTCGCCTTGGGGCACCCCGGAAGGTTGACGACGGTCACGGTGTCGCCCTTCTGGACATTGAACGGGGGGTTGAGCAGGTCGAACAGCACCGGCTCGTAGCGGTAGCGGCCTCCGACTCTCACCTTCTGCGCCATCACTTCTTCCCCCTCCTGGTATACTCGTCGTCGATGAGGGTATAGGCGGCGGTCAGCTCCTTGAACCTCTCGGTCGCCTCCTCGTAGGTCATCTTGTTGACGATGATGCGGTCGGGATGGTATGCCATCGACAGGCGGCGGAAGGCGCTCTTGACCACGCCCCAGGGGCTTCCCTCGGGAACGCCGAGGACCTTCCAGGGGCCGTAGCTCCTGCCCCTGAACACCTCCCTGGCCTCGTCCACGCCCATCCGTTGGCGGAAGGCGGCCCTCCACCTCTCGGGGGAGCCGTACCCTTCCTTCTCGGGGTCGTAGGTGCGGTAGCCGTCCAGGAACCCCTTCCTAGGCATTCAGCACCGCCTCGTAGGGGCGCTCGTTGCCGGGGATGCCCAGCTCGTCAAGGTGGTGGCAGTGCCGGTGCCGACGCCATCCTGGGCAGGAGCACCCCCAGTGGCGCTTCTGCTTGTGCTGTGCGATGGTGTAGACCCTGTTGGAGCTGGAAGAGGGGATGTCGAAGCGGTTGGTCCAGTCCCGGTTGTCCGGGAGCTTCAGTGAGTCGTGCGGCAGGTAGACGGTGATTGCATTCTCGTTATGCATATCTTCCCTCCACCTACAGTATACACCAGGATACACGCTATGCGGCAGGATTCTTCAGAGAAGGCTGAGCTTTGGCCTCTCCCCTTGGAACCTCCTGTGGGCCTCGACCAGCTCCTTCAGGAAGATGTCGGCGTCGGTGAGGTGCAGCAGCACCCTCCGCCCCGTGTCGGTTATGGCGAACCCCATGGGCACCTGCATCACGATGCTGTACTGGGCGCTGGACAGGAGGAGCCTCTCGGCTAGCTGGTAGAGGAGCCTGCGGGTGAACTGCCTTCCCTGCTCGTCCGTGGCCTCCACCTTGGTCCCTGCCCCCTCTACGGTCACGCTGACCTTGAGGGCCTCCTCCAGAGGCTCGATGAGGTACTCGTGGGTGGGATTGTCAAGCTCCTTGAGGACAAGGAGGTGTATCAGGTCCATGTAGGGGAGGAAGGGGCGGAAGGGGATGTTCTTGAGCAGGGATATCCTGACCTGGTCGATGACCAGCGCCCTGACCATGATGGCCACCCCGAAGGTGGCCCCCCACTTGGTAGCCCCCACCAGCGAGGGGTGGAAGGAGAACTCCGACAGGGTAGGGTACTTGGCATACTTCTCCAGCAGCCTGCCGTGGGCAAGGACGATGCGCTTGACCTCCTCCGGCCCCGACAGCTTGCCCTTGGCAAGCTCCTCGGTCGTGGCGGTGGCCATCATCTCCCTGCGGACCTCCTGGGCGATGGTCTCCTGCACGAAGAGCACCCGCTTGAGGTCCTCCAGGGTGTCCAGGGGCACCAGCCTGTGCGGACTGTCGTTGTCCATCATAAGGGCACCTTCATCCTGGGGTCAAGGCCAGCATCCGCCCGCACATGGCTAACAGCAATCGAGTCAAGGTAGTCTACCGGCCAGGCAACATCAGTGCCTCGTGACCTGACAATCTGCTCGGCCTCCTCCCTTGTATACTTCCCGGCCTGCCGCAGGTCGCATGTGTATCCGCCACGGCATGGGTTCCAGAGCAGCATACAGTTCCCGACTACCGAGCGGGTATCTTGGATGTAGTATCTAGCTTCACCCATATATCCCTTCCCCCTTAGCTACACCCCATCATAGCTTGTCCAGGTACTCTATGACCTCGGCGATGGCCTGCTCCGCCCTGCCGACCTGCCTGTGGACGGAGGCCAGAAGCCCGCAGAGGTCGGGGTAGTCCGGCGAGAGCATGACCTCCTTGTCCCCGTCCGCCATGTAGTAGAGGGCGACGGGGCCGTCGGCGATAGTGCCGCTGCGCTGGAAGGCCAGCTTAATCTGCCCCGAGAGCCTCTCCGGGGAGTAGAGCAGGTAGGCGCTCCCGACCACGGGCTTCCACAGGACCCTGTGGTCGTCCGTGGCCGCCCTGAGCTTCTGGCACAGCTCCGAGTCCCTGTCCCCGGACCTAGCCTTATGCTCCGGCTGTTCCAGCACTGCCCCCCCTGGAAACATCTTCCATTCCCCGGCCCGATTTGGCATCCTTCCTCCTCCTAGCCCTGGCTCACCCATCTGCCGTTGCGGCCAGGCACGCCGCCCCGCTTGGCATCCTCTTCCCATAGCTGCCCGATACGGTCCAGGCATTGCTGCCTTCCCAACCCCTCGTTGGTCACCCACGCCAGGACGTCCCCGTGGCAGGGCCTCGGGGCGCACCAGCACGCCAGGGTCCTGCCCTTCAGCTCCCCCTTCGCCTGCTCCACTAGCTCCGGGTCGTCGAAGAGGTGGCCGGTGAACTCGATGAGGACCGTCCACCTGTCCGTCTCCTTCACCAGGTAGAACGGGTTGTGGTACGGGGACTCGGGGAGAGTGCCGTACCTGGGGGAGCGATGCCAGCGCCCTACGTACAGCGCCCCCGTCCTGCCCATGTCACGGACGTGTACTACCAGCGGGTGCATCCTTCCCCCTCTTCCTGTGCGCTGCCAGCGTCATAAACAGCCCCCTCTCCAGGAGCAGCGCAACGCACCTGTCCCTTTCCTTCCTGCCGAGGTGCGACTTCCACCTCCAGGGCTTGTTCGTCCTGAACCCGCAGGGGCATATATAACGGTATACTGGCTTTGGCATGGTTTCTCCCTATCAGTGACTACCCAGTTTCTTCCTCGCTACATACTCCCGGAGCCACCGTTCCCAGGTGTCCTGTATCCTCTGGCGGTTCGGCCACCTGTAGGGGACGGGGTGCTCCCTGTCATAGCGTTGGTAGCAGGCGACGGCCTTGTTGACGTTATGGACGTCGCCTCCCGTGGCGAGCCGCCACGCCTCCTGGATTAGGAGCATGTCCAGCATGCCAGCGCCCCCCTTGCCGCAAGGTGGGTAAGCAGGAACCTTACCGTGATAGGCAGGGACCTGGTCCTCTCTGAGGCGCTCCCTACGCACACGTAGTAGAAGCCCCCACAATACACGTCCACCACCCACTCCGTCCCCCCCGTGGTGCCCAGGAAGCGCCAGTTGGGGGCCAGCTTTGCGGACTCCCTCCATCCTTCACGGAGGGGGGAGTCCACGGGTATGCGGCCCAGGGCGGCCCTGACGGGGGCGATGTCCTGGGGCCTGGGATACCTGGGCCTGGACCTCCTCATTTATCTACCCACTCCACCCTTGTGCTGCCGTAGTGCCCGTGCAGGAGCAGCAGGGCGTCGATGTCGGGGTGTATCTCCGTCGTCGGGGTGCTGCTCGTCCAGCGCAGCACGACCAGGCCGTCCGAGAACTCCACCCCTTCGGCGACATAGCCGGTGCCGCTCACCCCGCTCATGTCCCTGCTACGGTACAAGCGGAATGCCCTCATGGTAGTCCGTCCTTTACCCTCTTGAGCTTTCCAAGGAAGGCATCGAGTTCAGCCGCCGGGACAGAGGGGCAGAACATCTCCACCTGTTCGGCGAGGGAGGACGGGTGGGGGCCCTCCATCGGCATCTTGTCGGTCACCCCGAGGAACTGCGCCCGCTCCCATACCTCCTTCCAGGAGAGGGAGTAGAGCGGGACGATCCTCTTCTGGCGTACCTGGATTCCCTCCGGGCCTATCCATACCAGCAGCCCGTTCGGTAGCTGCCTGCGTATCGTCCTGGCGAGCCTGATTGTCTTCATGGTTCCTCCCCTGCCTCCCCTGTAATCCGTACGTCAACCGGCAGCAGCCTGCCCCTGCCCTTCCGCTCTTCGGCCTCGGGGCCGTAGGGGAAGCACATCCCTACCAGGAACCTGCGGGGGTATACGAACATGAACCGCTGGTCGTGGCTGTCCCACCATGCCCAGTAGCATCCCTCCTGCTCCTCTCCTTCGCTGACCACTGCCTCAAGGACCCTGGCCCCCTTGCCCACGCAAGATGCGGTAAGCCTGGGATGAGGGTAGAAGTGGGCGTACCACGTCCCCCTGCCGCCATGCAAGGGCTGCTCTATGCAGTACAGGGTTGTAGGCTTGGTGGCCGTGTTCTCCTCCTCATCGTCCTGGTCGGGGCCGACCGAGGTTATGCCGTAGAGGTTCTCCAGGTCGTACCACTCGTAGTCCGTAGGGGAATAGTCGCCGTAGACCCCCATCACAGCACCGCCTTGTACCTCTCGGCCGCCTTGCGGATGGCCTCTGCCATCATGGAGGGGGTGACCTCCAGGCCATGGTTGTCCTGTAGCTCCTCGATTGTGTTCCACGTATACCCTGTTACCTTGTCCAGGGGGATATTGACTCGGACGCCCCCGTGGCCCGTCTTGGCCACCAGGAAGCTCCTCCCCACCTTCACCAACCAATCCCTGCCGTCGATTGTCAGCTTGCGCATATGGTGCCTCCGCAGAACCTACTGACGGTATCCTCGACTATCCCGAGCAGGCCGTGCTTCGTGCAGCTATCCGGGTAGTCGCACGGGTCAGGCTCGGAGCGGCACTCCAGGTCTGTGTCCACAAGGCGGCGGATGTCCTCCAGCCTGTTCCTGAGCCTTTGCCTGTCGGTGCTGGACAGGCGGGGGGGCACCTTCCCTAGCTGTAGGCTGACTGCCTTCTCGTCGCACCTCGTGCGCTTCGGGCACCTCGTGCAGTCCTGGAACACCTTGTGCGGGAAGCGGTCCAGGGGCACCTCCGTGAACCCTATGCCCGTGAAGAACCCCGGTATGGTGGTGAGGGCGAACACCTCCTTCATGCCCAGGCCCCCTGCCTCCCCCACCAGCGTTGCGACCAGCAGCGTACCTATGCTCCTCCCACGGTGCCCTCCGTCAACCGCCAGGGAGCGCAGCTCGGCAAGCTCCTGGCTGTAGACCCTGAGCGCACCGCACCCGACGACCTTGTCCCCCTCCTCGGCGACATAGAACTCCCGGAAGTCCCTGTAGAGGGCGGGGAGGGGCCTGGGCAGCAGGACTTCGCTGTTGCTCCCTACCAGCCTGGATATGGCGGGGGCATCCCCCGGCCTAGCCTCTCTGATGTTCATCTATCCCTCGTAGGGGGGGCGGGCGGAGATATAGACGACGTTGCTGGTCAGCGGCTCCACTGCCATGGGGCCGCTGAGGGTACGGACGTCCAGCCTGCCGTCCTTCATCCTTGCCTCTATCTCCCCGGTGATGGCCTTGAACACTATGGTGCTGCCGATAGGCAGCCCCCGGTCCGGCTCCGGATGGAGGCGGAGGGCGGTGTCCGTAAGGCCCCCCTCCCCTGCGGCGGCAAGGGCCTTCTCCTTCCAGGAGTCCCTGTCCCTCTCCAGCCGCTCCATCTCCTGCTGTGCCCACTTGGGCAGCTTGCTCCTGTCCATGGCTCCTCCTCCCACCCTAATCTGCATACCTCCGCAGCCTAAACTGCTCAAGCGTCAGGCCCAGCTTCTCTGCCCGCCCTGCCATCTCCTGGCGACGGCCCAGCTCTGCCTCGACCCACTTCTTCGACATGAGGCCGAGGGTAACGGAGCCGAACAGCCAGCCTAGCTCGACCGCCATGTTTGCCCATGTGTTCTGGACTGCGACATCTACCGTAGGGAGCAGGCGTATGTAGAACCCCGGCTGCCTGTTGAGGATTACTTGTGCTGCGAACCGGCCAGCAAGATAAGTTCGTATGTAGCCTCTCATGATAAACCCCCTACCAGTCCACCTCGTAGCTCCCTGGGAAGAACACCGACTCCGACCACCACGGGCTGAATATGTGCCCGCTGCGGCGGATGAAGTCGCCGAACCCGGCGTCCAGGATGTAGTGGGTGGCCCAGTCCTCCTTGGTGCGGTTGCTGCGCCCGGTGGCCTGCTGGAGCGCCAGGGCGGTCCTCCAGGCGTACCACTCGGGGTCCCTGTCCATCCTCGCCTTGACGTAGTTGGAGAGGAAGGGGTAGGGGACCTTGCACACGATGGAGAAGCGGCTCAGGTCGTCCTTGAGGTCCAGGCCCTCGGTCATGCTCGGGCTGATGATGACGGTGGGCTTCTTCGACTCGATATGCCTCTGGACGGTGCGCTCACGGTCGCCCGCCACGCCCTCCTCGTGGGTGAGGATGCGGTCCCCCATCCCACGGCTGCGGAGGTACTCCACGATGTAGCGTGTAATCCTGTAGGTATGGGTATGGATTATCCCCTTCTCGCTGGCATGCTTGCGCATGATGTGCTCTACCTCGGCGGCGACCAGCGGGAGCGCCTGCTCGATGGTCTTGGCGCTCATGTTGGCGACCGGGCGGTAGAGGATGCGGCGGTTCTGGACGGGGAAGTCCGAGTCCAGGGCAAGGCAGACGGCGTCCTTCCTGTCTATCCCCAGGTTGCGCAGGAAGGTGGCGAAGTCCAGGATGGTGGCGGACATCATGATGACCTTGGCCGCCTTGCTGAACAGCATCCTGTCGGCGAACAGGGTCGCCGTGAGGGGCTTGACAATCATCTTCGCCGGGAGCTGCGGTATGTCCGCCTTGCAGTCCCGACGCCAGCACTTGTCGCTCCCCGGCCGCACCTTGCTGCGGCAGTGGGGGCAGCGGGTGGCCTCGGACTCCGACCAGACCATCCAGTCCTTGCGGTCCTCGGCCTTAAGGAACAGGTCGAGGGACTGCATGAACCTCTCCAGCCCCTTGGCCTTCTTGAAAATCTTTATCGCCTGTTTGCGGTCCTTGTCCCGCATGGCCTCTGCCTCTAGGTTGAGGTCGTTGATGGCGGTGATTACCATGGGACGGAACACCGTGTTGAGCCAGTCGAGGGCCACGGCCATCCCTGCGGCGTTGGGGGTGATGTAGGGGACGCTGTAGAAGTCAATCCCCACCTCCTCGCAGCGCCACTTGGTAATCTCGATGTTGGCGAGGGCGAGGATATGCTCCTCCGTGCCGTGCGCCTCGTCCAGGACGAGCACGGTACGGTCCGGTAGCTGCCCGGCATGGTTCGTCTCGGCAAGGTAGTAGGCGAAGTTGGTGGTGCCTATGGGGGTGTTGCAGAACACGGCCTTGGCCAGCTTGTAGCCTGAGCAACGCTCCTTGTGCTCCTCGGGGTAGTTGAACGCTGCGTCCTCGCAGTTCATCTGACCGCCGCCCTCCTCGGGGTCGTACCAGTAGTCGCACAGGTAGTTGGACATGCCCTTGAGCAGCACCAGCCCCCTGCTGGCGAACTCACGCATGTACTGCTCCTGGAGGGACTTCTGCGGGGTGGCGATGTAGGCCCCAGGCTCGTACCCGCTGCCCCTGGGCATGGTCTTGGCCCACGAGCCTGCGGCTATGGCTATGCCGCTCTTCCCGCCGCCCGTGGGGACCTCCAGCACGATGTACTTCTTCCCCTCCCGGACCGCCTCCTCCACCTTCTGGAGAGCAAGCTCCTGCGGGACACGGACCGAGGGGAAGGGGAAGTGGTCACGGATGCTGGCGGAGTAGTTGTCGTTGAATCCCTGGCCGTCTACGGCTGCTATGGCGGGGGCATCTCCCATGGTGTACGTCGTCCTCCATAGGTATAATACGCCGGTAGGTACCGGGCAAAGGAGGGATTTATATACTTCTGAAGCAGTCGGAGGTGCAGCTATAGCCCCGGATGCGCTCCCGCAGGAGAAGCTCCTGCTCCTCCTGCGGCAGGGTGTCGAGGAGGCCCTCCATGCACTGCCATACCCCCTCCCGGAACTCGTTCGGGCCTATCCCCGGCCTCCCGTCCCCGGTCGTCCCCAGCAGCCTGCGGCCTGTGTCCACCAGCCTGGAGCATATGCCGGAGCAGAGCATGGGGTCCACGCCGTCGCCGGCCGACTGCTGGATGTACTCAACCGCCTCCAGGATGCGCTCCTCGGGGTCGTCGAGGTGGTTGTAGAGGCACAGGAGCTTGGCGACGGCCCTCTGGCGGGGCTTGAGGCGCTCCCAGTCCGGGGAGGAGCGGGAGGATATCTCCGCCACGACGTCCCCGTACATCCCCTCCGCCTTCAGCCACCTCTCCGAGCGTGAGAGGTCGTCCGGGGCGAGGGACACGAACCTCCCCAGCCTGCGCTCCTTCTCCAGCCTGACCAGGCGGGGGAGGCAGGCGGCAGAGCCGGCCGCCCCCGTGCAGCACAGGGATAGCTGGGAGTAGGGCACCTGGCGGAGGGACTCCCTGCCGAACCTCCTGCCCTCGGACAGGAGCGCCCTGAGGGAGTCCTGGAAGCTGACAGGGGGGGAGATGACCTCCATCTCGACCTTGAGGGGGGCGTCCATGGGGGATAATACCGCCCCCTACCTGCCGATGATGGTCCAGCGGGAGCCGTTGCTCCACACCAGGACGGTATACGTGCCGGAGCCGTCAGCATTGTTCCCCCAGGCGGTCTGGTAGCTGTTGCTGACGACGGCAATCTGCCCCTTGTGCGTGGAGGGGGAGGGGAGGGAGGCGAAGGGCACGGCGGCTATGGGGGTGCCGCTTATGGGCCCTGTGTAGCCCGTCTGGCCCGTGTAGCCCGTAAACGCCCCTGGCCCGGTGTAACCCGTGTAGCCTGAGTATCCGGTCCTTCCGGTGTACCCGCTGTAGCCGGTATACCCCGTCCTTCCCGTGTACCCTGTGGCCCCCGTGGAGGTGGCGGAACCGGCATAGCCTGTGTAGCCGGTATAGCCGGTATACCCAGAATAGCCAGAGTAGCCGGTCTCCCCTGTGTAGCCTGTGTAGCCTGTGTAGCCCGTGTACCCGGTAAAGTTCCCAGGCCCGGTATACCCTGTGTAGCCAGAGTAGCCGCTATAGCCGGTATCGCCTGTGTAGCCCGTGTAGCCAGTGAACGCCCCAGGCCCGGTATACCCTGTGTAGCCAGAGTAGCCGCTATAGCCGGTATCGCCTGTGTAGCCCGTTGCCCCCGTGCTGGCAGCGGTCCCATCAGGGCCAGTGTAGCCGGTGTAGCCCGAGTAGCCCGTAAAGTTCCCTGGACCAGTGTAGCCTGTGTAGCCGGTGTAGCCGGAATACCCGGTGTAGCCGGAATAGCCCGTGTATCCCGAGTAGCCGGTATACCCAGTCCTTCCCGTGTAGCCTGTGTAGGACGTGTAGCCGGTATAGCCCGTGCCCCCGCTGTAGCCCGTGTAGGCTCCAGGCCCGGTGTAGCCAGTGAACCCCGTGTAGCCGGTAAAGTTGCCAGGACCCGTCGGCCCAGTGCTGCCCGAGCCGCCGGCCGCCGTGGCCTGCGCCCACCACAGGGGGGACGTGTCGGGCTGGTTGCCCTGGTTGCCGTCCTGGAGGGAGACCCACATCGACCCGGCGTAGGAGACGCCGTTGCCTGCAATGTAGGGAAAGTTCGGGTCGTATGCCCCCGACCATGTGAAGACCATCCCGTCCACGACGTCGATGAGCATCGAGACGGGGTTGAAGATGCAGACTTTTGTGGACATGCCTAGGTCCCTCATCTAGGGTTCAGGCAGTCGCTTTTTTGGGGTAACTATCAGGCTAGGCTGCTTTGGGGTGGGATGGCTCGCACTTCCCCTTGCGCACCACTACCCAGTAGCAGTGCGTGTTCCTGGCATGGTGGCTCCTGGCCCACCGCCCGCTCTTGAGGTTCCCGCCGCAGGGGTCCCGCTTTATGACCAGGTCGCACGGCGTCAGGCCCACGGCACGGGCCACGCCGTTGAACAGCTCCAGGTTCCACTGGTACCTGTGGTTGTGGACATAGTCCTTTATCTTTGCCAGGACCAGCCCGTCCGGCTTGAGCACCCGCAGGGCCTCCCGCAGGAAAGGCTCGTGCAGGGCGGCCACGTTGTCGTCTCGGGTGCTCTGCCTCAGGCCGTAGTTGGTGCCGTAGTGCGCAAGGGACTGGGGGGATGCGGCCGCCTGGGGGAGGTGCGGGGGGTCGTAGACCAGCACGTCCACCGTGCTGTCGGCGTCCGGCAGACGGGACCAGTCGCATACCACGTCGGGCGACATGGCGGGGTCGTTGTCGTAGTACAGCACCCTGCCTGCCCACCTGCTGCCCCGCCACATCCGCCGCTGGTTGCAGCATACGTCCCGTAGCTGCCGAGCCTCGGGGGCATAGAAGTCCAGCATCATGTCCAGCAGGGCGTGGTCCTTGCCGAGGAACACCGACTCTATCCTAGGCTGGTACAGGGGGCTGCTCCTGCTGCCAGCGTAGCTGGTTGGCAGCGGTCTCGGGGTCAGTGTCCATAACCTCCTGCCAGGAGTTCATGAAGCGGTGCAGGGCCACGGTGTTGGGAGTGGTGTAGTGCTTACCCACCCTGGGATTGGACTCGTGGTCCGGGCGGAAGGGGCAGAAGTACTCGGGGGGGAATATCCTGAACCCCTCGTTGTACCAGCCGTAGGCAGGGACGGGCACCATGGCGCTGCCGGGGGTGCTGAGGTCCCAGCTCCACCCCATCTTGTCGTAGCCCTTGGTAAGGCACTCGATAGAGGTCTCGAAGACCCTGTCGTCGTCGCCACGGAACTCCTTCTCCACCTTCTCCAGCCAGGACCTCAGGAAGGGGTACCCAGGCTCCGCCCCGATAAGGTGGGTGCTGGCCCATCCACGGCTCTCCCTGCCTGCGAACATGCGGTAGCCGAGGAAGCGGTCGAAGCCCTTGCCGGGCAGGACCTCCACGTCTGCGTCCAGGTAGATGCCCCCCTCCTCCAGCAGGTAGCGGATGCGGAGGTAGTCGGACATCTTGGTCCACTTCGTCTTCCCCGTGTGGGCACGGGCCTGCCTGAAGTACTCCGCCGAGGTGAAGCGGGGGTCGGCACTGTCGAAGGTTATGACACGGTGCTCGTAGCCCTGTATCCTCTGGGTGGCTATGCACCTGCGCACCAGCTCCGGCATGGAGCCGTCGTCGCTGAGCCAGACGGTGAAGATACGGCGGGGGATGTTCTCCCTGTCCAGGACCTCTATCCCGGCGTCGTCGAGGTGCTTACCGGGGGTAGAATCGGGGGCCTGTGCAGGAGGCATGTCGTCGAACCTGCGGAGCCGGGCGGCATCGCCCTCGGGGGGGCCGGGCTGGGGGGGATGCTCGGGAGGGGGCTGGGGGAGGGAGAGGCCCAGCCTCTCCAGCTCCTCCGCCAGTATCCTGCGGTCGCTGTCCACCTGGGACCACCCCTTGTGGTAGACCTCGTCCATGGGCGCTCCCTTGCTGAAGTGGCGGTGGGTTATCCTGGCCTCCTCGCAGCGGTAGGCCTCCCCCAGCTTGGATGCCTTGGCCCAGAGCAGGTTGTCGCACCCGCAGTGGTGCAGCTTCTCCGAGAATATCTCCCCCAGCCTGAGGTAGAGTTCCCTGGTGATGAGGAAGTGCTCGCAGATGTTGCCCTTGTCGGGGTATAGCTCCCCGGCGTTGAAGGTCACGAGGCCCGGGACGGGTCTGCGCTCCACTGCCCGGTAGACGCACCATGGGTCGAAGGTCATGTCGTTGGCGGCATAGACGTAGCAGTCGGCGTCCGGGCTGGAGGCGGCCATCCGGTTCACCTTCTGGGGCACCGTGCCCTCGCCCTCGTCCACTATGGTCCTCAGGAGGTGCTTGGGGTAGTAGAGCCTCTCGATGCTCTCCAGGCACGCCCTCAGCCCCTCCGGCCTGCCGAGGGAGGGCACGAGGATGCATACCCTGGGCAGGATGTCCTTGCTCCCTCCCCACGACTTGACGAAGTGGTGGAAGGCCACAGTATCGGGAGTGACGTTGATAGTGCCCGTCTGGTGGTTGTAGGGGAGGCAGTACTCGGGGGACAGGATGCGCACCTTCGGGTCGGAGGCGGCGGCGGCCCCTACCCTGGGGGTAAGCAGCTCCATGGCCGCCTCGAACACCTTGTCGTCGTCCCCCCTGAACTTCTCCTCCACCTCGGCGAGGTGGTCACGGCAGACGTAGTGCCCAGGCTCGGCGGCAAGGAAGCTGTTGGCGACGAAGCCGTTCTCCTCCCGGCAGCACAGGAAGGACGCCCCGGTGCCCAGCAGGGCGTCGAACGACCTGCCCGGCAGGACCTCCATGTCGGCGTCGAGGTAGATGCCGCCCCTCTCCCTAAGCTCCCAGACACGCAGGTAGTCCGCCGCCTTGGCCCACCTCCTGGCAGCGATGGCAGCGTCGAGGTACGGGATGCCCTTGGGGCAGTCCTCCAGGGTGATGAGGCAGTGCTCGTACCCCCCTTCCCGTGCCGCCTGCCTCTGGCTGGCGATGCACCTGTCCAGGGGCGGGGGCAGCTTGCCCTCGTCCTGGTCGTTGAGCCATATGGAGAAGATACGGCGGGGGATGCGCTCGTCCCCCCTCAGCATCTCCGCATACAGCCTGCGCAGCTCCTCCTGAGGTGCCTGGTTGGACCTGGTGCTCCCGAGGAGGATAGGGTCGAAGGCGCTCCCGGTGTCGATGCAGGTGACGTTGGGGTTGTGCCCCAGGATATCGGCCGTGAGGACCTTCGCCAGCGGCCCGCAGCTAAGCAGGACGATGGCCCCGTCCACGAGGCTGGGCCTCAGGGCCTCCCATGCCTGGGCACGCCCGGAGAAGGCGTCCTTCTCGGGCACGCAGACGTGGCTGGCCCCCAGCATCCCCGCCGCCCTGCGGAGCTTCTCCGGCCCGACGAACACCTTCTGCCGGGGGGAGTTCCTTATGGCCTCGTAGAACCCGTGCAGGGGGGCGAGGTCCTTGGCAGGCTTGGTGTACCCCGTGCCGTGCAGCAGCAGCCCGCCGTCGTTGGGGGCAGGCGGGTCCCTCCAGAAGGCCACGTAGGCGCTGGGGGAGGACAGCAGGAGGTTGTAGGCGCTGCGCAGGGCGCAGTTCAGCCCGAAGGAGTAGGGCTGGCCGTCGATGGTGCCGCCCTCCACCCCCTCCATGCACTGCTGCTCGCCGTCGCCGAGCTTGACATAGGAGAACTGCTCCCCGGACTCCACCTTGGCCTGTAGCTCCGCCAGGTCCTTGGGGTACTTGCCCATCTCCCTCTCGGGCTTGTCGATGCTCCAGAGGTACCCTGGGGGGAGCTGCTCGGCGGGGACGTACCAGATGGTCTCCCTCCTGTACGTCCTGCCCACCTTCTCGTCCACCGCACGAACCACGCCCATCCACTCCGAGGGCAGGTAGTCGTGCCCGCAGAATATCCTCGCCGCCAGGGGACGCCACAGGCCGATGTCCCGGGCCACCTCCTCGTACTCGTGCCCGGCGTCGGTGAACACCATGTCGAACCTGCGCCCCTCGGCTGCGAACCTGGCCGCCGCCTCCCTGGAGTCCGCCTGCACTACCTCCAGGTTGGGGAAGCCCTCGGTGTTCTTCCTGAACTCCGTCAGGACGTCCACGCCCTGGTTGTACTGGGCGTTGGTCCCGTCCCAGGGGTGCTCCGACCCCTTCCAGGTGTCCACGCAGGTGACGGTGCCCTTGCAGCCGGACAGCAGGGCATGGCTCGACCTGCCCTTCCAGGAGCCAAGCTCCAGGACGCTGCCCATGCCCTTGGCGGTCTGGTACAGCCACTCCAGCTCGCCGGGGGTCATCCACCCCTCGATGCCTGCGCCGGGGGAGTGGTACTCGTACCCTGCCACCACCTCGGGCGGCGGGTTGGGGCAGTACTCCTCCCTCGCCACGGCCTCCGTGGTGTAGAACTTCCTGTCGTTGATGTACTTGGGGTTGCTCGGGTCGTAGTTGAACGCCTTCCAGAAGTGCTCGCCCGAGCGCTTCCTGTCCCCCAGCCACCACAGCGCCCAGTAGAGGCGCTCGTGCGGCTCGTAGGTGTAGTGCGCCCCCACGTTGCAGTAGCAGTCGTTCGGGGGTATCTCCAGGCTTGCCATGGCGTAGCAGACGGTGCGCTGGGGGTTGTTCTTCTTCCAGTAGTGGTCCGCCAGCCTGAGCCAAGGCTCCCTGCGGGTGTCGTCAATCTGGATGGCCTTGTGCCATGCCTCGACGGCCCTGTCCTCCTCCCCTATGGCGATATGGGCGTCCCCGATGAAGACCATGGACTGGCCCCGCTCCTGCTGCCAGCGGTTCATGTTGACGTGGCGGGTCAGCTCCCTGATGGCGGACCGGGGGTGGTTGTTCCACAGCAGCTCACGGCCGAGGTAGTGGGAGTTGCGGTCGTTGTCCTGGTTGAGGTAGCAGTCCAGGGAGAGGCCGGGGAGGTACCTGGACCTGTGGGCCTGCGGGGCCTGGAAGTGCTCAAGCAGGAGCACGTTGGGGGGGAGGTAGGTGCGCCTGGCGTTCCCGGCCAGGACCTCGTGGACGATGCCTACCCAGTGCATAATCCTGCGGTCGTACATCTTGCACTGGCGGAACTGCACGGCAGGCTGGCCGTTGGGGTAGTGGGAGAAGATGAAGTGGAACTCCATCTGCTGGAACCCCTGGTCGATGACCCTCTCTATGGCGTCGATGTCCAGGCTGGTGTACTGCTCGTCGCAGTCGGGCATGCTGACCACGTCGTTGGCGGCCATGCGGGCGGAGTAGTTCCTGGCCGCCGAGTAGTCGAACAGCTTGTCCCCCGGCCTGACGATAGGCTCCTCGGGGGGGACCACGAAGCGCTCGTTGATGGCCCTGGCGAGGCTTTCGGGAATCTCGAAGATGAACTTCTCCCCGACCTCGAAGACCCTGAAGCCCAGGCCACGGGCCACGGCGGGGGTGTCGTCGGAGGACCCCGTGTCCACCAGGACGACCTCCCCGTCACGGGCCAGGAACTCCTTGAGGGACTTGTGCAGCCGCCAGAGGTTGGCGGCCTCGTTGCGTGCGATGAGGCATACCGAGAACTTTACGCCCATGCCCCCTAATACCATCTACGGAGGGCTACTCGTAGGCCACGAAGACGCTGCCGTTCGCTCCGGTCACGGCAAGGTTGAGGCCCGTGTAGAAGGGCGTGCCGTGGAAGTCGATGTTCTGGAAGCCTATCGCTGTAGAGATAGTGCCGGACTGCCAGACGATGGGTGCCGAGTTGGTCGTGTTGTCGTAGAGCGTCACCACCATGTTGTTGGCAGTGGCCTGGAATATGACCTGGTGGATGGTCCCCGGCCCAATCTTGAGGGTGGAGTTCACGTCCGCCCCGGAGCGGGTAAGCTGCTGGGACCTGCCGTTCGTCGTCTGCTTCCCGAGGCGGTAGATAGAGGAGTTCCAGACCAGCAGGGTTGCGGGCGTCGTGCCGCTGGCGCTGTTGGCGGCGTAGAAGTTTATAGGCACGTGCAGGGTGGTGGACAGTATGGAGGACGTGGCCGATATCTTATGGAGCAGGATGCCGTCCACGAGGAACCATGCAGCGCTCGTAGTGTAGACTATCTCCCACACATGCATGTTGGTGTCCAGCGTGTAGGTGCTAGCCAGGCCGTTGAAGGAGCCGGACGACACCGAGTTGACGTTGCCTGCCTTGACGGAGTTGACCGACAGGACGCCGCTCCCGTTCAGGGCAAAGAAGAACCCATCGGCAGGGGTAGCGGGGGCGGAGGTAGTGAAGCACCCCCATACCCGGCTGGTATTGGCCACTGTCACGGCGGTGACGGCGGAGTAGCAGCGGAAGCGTCCAGGGGAGCCGGGGATGAAGCGGGCGATACGGACGGAGGACAGGGCACCGTACCCGGAGTTGACGGTGCCGCTTACCATCGTGGCCGTGGCCGCCGTGGTCGTGCCCACGTCGGAGGACGACCCCGTCCCGTTGTTCGTGGGGGTCCAGAAGTTGGCGTCGTTGGAGGTCCCCTGGAACGGCGTCCCCACGAGGTTGCACGGCTCCATGGTGAGGAGCTGGCGGGCCGGGTCGAACTGACCGGCGAACCCGTACTGGTCGCTAAGCTCGTACAGACCGACCTTGAGGTTGGAGTAGGGGTCAAGGGAGCGGGGAAGGGGGCTGCCAACCGGGGTCAGGAGGCTCTCCAGGCGGAACACCGTGGTAGTGCTCCCCCCGGTGTTCGTTACCCGGATACGGTATGCCTGGCCGGCTATCTGTATGGGAGGGGCAAAGGGCACGCCGGGGATGTAGAAGAAGGTGTCCGTCACGTCGTAGTTGGTGCCGTCCCCGCTCTGGTCTATGAAGACAGTGCAGGTCTGGTCCGCCTTGAGGATGGGGGTAATGATGCCGAAGCCGTAGACCGAGGTCTTCGTGCCCGTGAAGGTTGCATTGGAGGCAAGGTTAGTGGAGGATGAGTTGTTGGCATCGGTGTTTACGTCCTGTACGACGGCAACGCCGAGGTGGTAGTTGCCCTCGGGGTCCTTGATGGAGTCGTATACGTTCCCGTTGGAGTCAACCAGCGTGATTCTGTTGAGGTAAGCCATCTCTCTCCCCTACTCGATATTCCAGTTGGTGCCGCCATCGGCGACAAACCCCGCCGACGCAGGACCGTAGCTGATAATCCACGGCGTAGTCAGGTTTGTCGTGTCGCTGCTGGTGTTGCCCACCGTGACGGCGTTGGGGCTGGAGTCGGACTTGAACACCCTCACCTCTGCCCCCGCCCTAGCGGCGGCCAGCGGCAGGGTCACGGTTATCGCACCTCCCGCAGCATTGGCGATTACCCGGTCACCGTCCCTGGCTGGCCATCCGGTAGGGCCAGACAGGACTACAAGCTGGTAGGCTGGGCCTGTGTAGCCCGTATAGCCTGTATATCCGCTGTACCCCGTGTAACCAGTGTAACCGGTCCTGCCAATGTAGCCGCTATAGCCGGTATCGCCTGTGTAGCCCGTGTAGCCAGTGAACGCCCCAGGGCCGGTATAGCCGGTGTAGCCTGTGTAGCCTGTGTAGCCGCTCGGGCCTGAGTATCCGATATACCCTGTGTATCCAGTATATCCTGAAAACCCGGTATAGCCTGAGTACCCGGTATAGCCCGTAATGTTAGAACCGGTATACCCAGTGTAGCCTGTGTAGCCGCTGTAGCCTGAATAGCCTGTGTATCCAGTGTAGGCTCCTGGACCAGTATACCCCGTGTATCCTGAATATCCTGTGTATCCTGTATACCCGCTATAACCTGAGTACCCGGAGTATCCCGTGTAGCCAGTGAAGTTCCCTGGTCCCGTATATCCAGTGTATCCAGAGTACCCAGTGTAGCCTGTGCCCCCGCTATAGCCCGTGTAGCCAGTGTATCCTGAGCTACCAGTATAGCCGGAATAGCCAGTGTAGCCTGTGTCCCCGCTGTACCCGGAATATCCCGTGAACCCCGTGTAGCCGGTAAAGCTGCCCGGCCCCGTGTAGCCGGTAAAGCCCGTGAAGCCGGTATCGCCCGAGTACCCGCTGTAGCCCGTATAGCCTGTGTATCCTGTGAAGTTCCCAGGCCCGGTGTAGCCTGTAGGCCCTATACCCCCGACCAGGAACATGCCAAGGTGCCCGTCGTAGACGGTAAAGGTGGAGCCTGCGGTGCTGCTGGTAACCCGGAGGTCGAAGACGTCCCCGACGCTGGCCGGGAAGAGGTCGGCGACCATTGCTGCCCTGTAGGCCCCGTTGGCCTGTCCGGTTACTATCGCCTCGTCGCCCGTGACCTCCAGGCTGTTCTGGAAGAAGGCAATGCGGAAGTTGGCCCCGTCGTCCCCGGTAGCCGAGAGGTTGGCGAACAGCTTGTATGTCCCGGCCCGGTTGACGGTGAGCGTGCTGTTCACGCTGCTGGGGGTCACCCCGGAATCATAGTTGCCGACCGTCCAGATGCCGCTTACCTGGTAGAACTGGTTGGCGTTAGCAATAACGGTGCCAGAGACATTGGCCTGCGTGTAAAGCTCCCCAAAGGAGCTGCCCGGCTGGAACCCCGTATACCCGGTGTAGCCAGTGAACGCCCCAGGGCCGGTATAGCCGGTGTAGCCGGTATGGCCAGAGTAGCCCGTGTAGCCTGTGAACCCGGTGAAACTCCCCGGTCCAGTGTACCCGGTGTATCCCGTATAGCCTGTATCGCCCGTGTAGCCTGTGTAGCCAGTGAACCCAGTGAAGTTGCCGGGACCCGTAGGCCCCGTATAGCCACTGTAGCCTGTGTAGCCTGTGTACCCCGTAGGCCCGGTCTGGGATGCCTGCCCGGCTGCCCCCGTATAGCCCGTGAAGCCGGTATAGCCTGTATCCCCTGAGTACCCCGTGAAGTTCCCAGGCCCAGTGTAGCCGGTATATCCCGTATCCCCCGAATACCCCGTGAAGTTCCCAGGTCCAGTGTAGCCCGTGTATCCGCTGTATCCCGTGTAGCCGATGTATCCCCTGAGTACCCCGTGAAGTTCCCAGGCCCGGTGTAGCCCGTGTAGCCTGAGTATCCAGTGAAGTTCCCAGGCCCAGTGTATCCTGTGTATCCGCTATACCCCGTGTAGCCGGAGTAGCCGCTATACCCAGTGCCGCCACTGTAGCCTGTGTAGCCTGTATAGCCCGTAAAGCTGCCTGGACCAGTGTAGCCCGTGTATCCAGAATAGCCCGTGTAGGCTCCAGGCCCGGTGTAGCCAGTGAACCCCGTGTAGCCGGTGTACCCGGAATAGCCAGTCGCCTGGGGGCCGGTGTAGCCGGTATCGCCCGAGTACCCGCTATACCCGGTATCCCCTGTGTACCCGCTGTAGCCCGTGGTTCCGGTAAAGTTGCCTGGCCCGGTGTAGCCCGTGTAGCCGGTATAGCCAGTCCCTCCTGGCCCAGTATAGCCGGTAAAGCCCGTATACCCGCTCGCCCCCTGGGCTATCAGCCCCCAGAAGAGGGACCCCTGGGCGGGCACGTTGCCACGGTTGCCGTCCGAGAGGGACATCCAGGACGACCCCTGGTAGCGCACGCCGTACCCGAGGGGGTAGGCGACGGAGGGGTTCCAGTCCTTGACCCAGGTGATGACGATGCCGTCCAGGGTCCTGATGGAGCCGTCCTGCGGGTCTATGGCCTGTATCCTTCCCATTTTACCTCAGCCTAGGCGGCCAGTGTACCCTCTTGCTCTTGCGCTCCGCCAGCGACGGGTAGTCCCTCTCCGCATCGTAGTCACGGGTCACGTTGGCGGGGTTGGGCTTGGTCTCGTGCTGCTGGAAGGGCTGGGCCGTGTCGTCGATGTTCTTCTGGTTCTCCCGGTTGGCGATGTCCTCGGTGCCGTGCCAGACCTCCCCTATCTCGCCGGAGATGTCGTAGCCGTAGGCGACCTTCCCCCGCCGCAAGGCGGAGAGGATGCCTCCCATCTTGAGGGCGGCGGAGTGCTGGGACTGGACGGCCAGGGAGTAGCTGCCGTGCAGGGCGCTCTCGTCGGCGTTCCTGAGGTCCCAGGAGGCATAGCGTGCCTCGGCGATGAGCCTGCGGGCATGGCGGGGGAGGGCTGCCAGGATGCCCCGGTAAAGCTCCCTCAGCTTGTGGCGGGCGGACCCGTAAAGCTCCTGGTGCTCCTGGGGGGGGCGGCCGGCGATGTTCCTCCGGAAGTCGAGCATCTCCAGGACGGTCTGGCAGAGGGCACCGAGGTCCCCCCTCTGGACCGGGGAGACGGACTTCTTGCGCAGGAGCGGGTTCCGCATAGAGTCCCCTCTAGCTAGGAAACGGAAAGACGGAACTCGCTAGGCTGTCTTCGGCTTAGGCTCGGAGGGGGGCATGTCCTGCGGGAGGACGGGCCTGGCGATTGGGTTGCCCTCGCCGTCCGTGGTGGTGGGGGTTATGTCTATGACGAGGGGCTGGAGGGAGAGGCGGAGGGCGACGCCCCTGCGGATGGGGTCAACGTACTCACGCACCGTGCTGCCCAGGGGGATGCTGCGGATGTCCGCCTCGGGGGCCAGAATCTCCCAGTCCCCTCCGGGGAGGCGGGTGCCGTGCCTCTTGATGATGGCCGCTATGGCCGCTGCGTTCATGGGAGATAATACCAGTCTAGCTAGATATCGAAAACGACGGAGGAATAGGGGGGAAGGTAGGGTCTTTCCGTAGGGTAGCCGAACGGGTTTGCCACCACCCTTGTCTTTCCAATGACCATATCTCCAGGCAGGTGGGTATGCCCGTATACCCACAACGGGGGCTTCTTGTCCAGGATAACATCGGTCATTTCTGACACGAAGAACCTATTGAGGTTGTCCCCCCGGAATGTAGGATGGACTGCCTGGTAGGCGGGAACGTGATGCGAGAGAACTATGGTCCTGTCGGTGACAAGCCTCCTCGCCGCATCCCGGAAAGCCTGATTCTCCTCATAAACCCACCCTCTAAAGCCCCCTATGACCAGGAAGTCGCTGAGCTGGTCCTCATACATCCTGTTGTGCGGAGCGTCGGGAAACCACATTACTCCGCCGAAGAATTTTTGTCCTTCTATTGTCTCTAGGCTGTTCCTGAGCCAGTGGAGGTTCTCGGGCATGACCGACCCAAGGATTTCCTCGGAAGCCCTCCTTGTTCCATGGTAGTAGCAATGATTACCGCAGCAAAAAACGCAATGCTTGGCTTTCTCGGAGAGGTAGCCTAAGACCTGCTTAGTCTTCTCCCTTCCTTGAGAGCACGGGACAATAAGGTCTCCGGGAAGCAAAAGAAAATCAAGGTCAGGCCTGAACTCAAGGGACTTTAGGAATCCCAAAGCGTTCTCGTAGAACTCGGTATGCAGGTCCGATAATAGCTGAGCTTTCATGGACGCCTCATATAGGCCAGAACCTTCTCCATCTCCCCTATGCTCGCATCCCGCTTCAAGGAATTAGCCCTCCAGGAGATGACACAAACATTCTCGGGGGTATACCCCCTATTGTTGTCCTTCCTGTCCAGGGTCGGGGAGTTGTCGCTGACTCGGCTGCCCCTGATTTGAGCACCGTTCCCCACTATGATGGGAATACCTAGAACTGGGCAAACTTCGGGAATCACGATGTCTTCCTCGGATATATGGAACTCCAGCCCTTTGCGTCGTGAACGTGCCCTGGCATTTACAAGCATCAAGCGCCTAGGATTATCCCGATGACGTTTAGAGAGACAGTCTATACACCATGCCTGAAGCCCATCCTTATCGACCCATGACTTGTGGAACTGACGGCTCGGCTTGGGGGTCTTGCAGTGTGTGCATCTCTTGGATTCAACCTCCAGGTAAGCATCGTGGGTCTTCCAGTACTCTGCATTGCCTTCCCTCCAACTATCCATATACTGCCCAGGGGTTTTGCTTTTATAGTGAGGAGGATGGGACGGACGCTTCTTAACACAGTCTATACATTGAGATTGGAGGCCCGTACAGTTTGAGCGGCACCTATAGAACAGGACACCGGCCTTTTCCTTTCCACACAGATAGCAACGCTTGCTCTTAGTTTCTTTATATGGGTCATGCGACTTCCAATACTCTCGCCACTCTGTAGTATTCATAAAAACACCATCTGTCTATGAATACTATAATTAAGAAATGAGGG
>Ga0181527_1000945_pt1 | contig 31579 bp, 25 predicted proteins | sample PEATcosm2014_Bin_30_FD_119762 | JGI IMG/M metagenome (GOLD analysis project Ga0181527, IMG submission 119762) | Peatland microbial communities from MTU Mesocosm Facility, Houghton, MI, USA - PEATcosm2014_Bin06_60_metaG | ecosystem: Environmental > Terrestrial > Soil > Wetlands > Peat | place...
AGTGACAAGATAACCCAGGAGTAAAGTGTCAATGAATCCAATGAGAATCAATGGAAGAGGCGTCTCGACAATAGTGGTGGGAAGGGCCAGACCCGTGTAATTGAAAGAAAAGAGAGCAGTCAACAAGAGGGTCAAGTCGACTATCTTGGCCCAGGTCATCGATGTCCAGCTGCGTCTGCCCGTTGCGGCGATTCTCTTGGTCAACGTTCTCGATTGATTTTGGTGACCCCCTATAAAACACAAAACCGATTCTCGGTTGTGAGATTTGTCCCGGCTAATGCCGTAGACAATCCATGTTACTCAATGAAAGTCTATCCCAAGATTATCCTCCGATAGACCATGATTGAACAGGCCAGCTGGACAAGTCCAAGATAGTTCTCTGCCTTCTTCTCCCATCTTACGAGGAGCTTCCTGAACCGGTTCAGCCACGACGCGCGGTCAATTGTAAGGAGCCCGTTCGCCTGAGTCATTGAGACGCAGGCATAGCCGTAGTAGTAGGGACCTACCATCTCAAGCACAGTGACGTCAGGACGCTGTATCTCGACATCGTCCACGAGCTGTTCCACGTCAAGCAATGGCAGGAGGACAGGAAGTACTTTGAGGAAGAGCACGGAAAGTTCATGGTAGACAGGTCCTTGTATTACGCGAGCCCCATCGAGATCCCCGCCTACAAACATACCGTGAGGGAGGCAGAGAGGATAGGGATGCAGCGTGAGGAGATAGTGGAGTATCTCAAGATGGGACCGACCCCTCCCAAGGCTTTCGCCAAGTTCTTGAAGGCGATGGAACTCGGACACGGGCCAAAGTCAGGGCGTCGAGTCAGACTTCCCGTCCGGATAAACCGCAAAGCTTCGGTTGTCCTGTTCCCCTTCACCGATTACTTCAAGGGGTTTGAGAAGGTCGCCGCTGTGAGGACCCTGCTGGGGAAGCGGGCAGACCAGATCCTAAGCCAACTCAAGGTGGAGTTCATCCACGGTTCCTTCTTGCAGATGATTCCGAGCGATGAGGATGGCCATCTTCTGGTCAGCGTGCCCTACCTCAAAAGCAGCGACCTCACCTCAATCTACCTGGACGTCCTGGTTTGCCTGAACTGGGTGAAACGCGCTTCCGAGGGACTGAAGACTAAGCCCACGCAGAGAGAATTCGGGGACAGCCCAGCCCTGCTGGAGTCATACAAAGCTATGCTGGAAGAAGCGAAACGGATCGGGGTGCCACATGCAGAGGTCTCGAAGCACCTGAGCCTTCCGCGGTTTCTTATGAGCCCCGCGGGCTACGCGAGGTTCGTGCGAAAGATGGGGCTCGTCGAACCGAACAAGAAAACTTCGAAACGATAAGACAAACTCTCGCCGAAGGCAGAAGTGATTGGCCGAGTCTTTGGTGTTCACGGCTTGCATTTGGAGCACCTCGAGCCCAGAACGCTTCACCGCCGCCGGCATAACAACTTGCCCGTCCGGACGTGCGCGCTTGCGCTAAGGTATGCCTGCTGAAGGGATAGCCTCCGCGTCGTCTAGATGAGAAATGTTAATCTAGACCGACAGGCTCCTTTTTCTCATGAATCGAGAGGACCCGATGGAGGTCGGAAACACTCCTTTAGTCAAACTCGATGGGATCTACGCTAAGCTGGAATGTGTCAATCCGACGGGAAGCATCAAAGATCGCATGGTCAAGTTCATCCTCGACGAAAGCGAGAAGCGAGGCCTCCTACGAAAGGGCATGGTCATCGTAGAAGCAACCAGCGGTAATACTGGCATAGCCCTGAGTTACTTTGGCAAGCGGAAAGGATACGAGGTCAGAATCATAATGCCCGAAAACATGACTGAAGAGCGAAAGGAGCTCATCCGCAGTTTCGGTGCGAAGCTCATTCTGTGCTCAGCTGAAGGCAGCTTCCTCGAAGCTATTGGAATAAGAGATGAAATGGTGAGAAAGGAGCATTGTTTCACCACGAACCAATTCTCAAACCAGTTGAACGTCGAGTGCCACTACCAGACAACAGGGCAGGAAATCATTCGTCAGCTGAAGTCGGCATCAAGCACCGCGGACGCGTTCGTCGCCGGAGTGGGGACCGGAGGGACGCTAATGGGCATTGCCAAGGCACTGCGCGAGACCAATCCGAACCTCTATGTCGCGGCTGTTGAACCGGCAGAATCTCCCGTCATGAGCGGTGGCGTTGCCGGGCCTCATATCATCGGAGGCATAGGAGACGGCTTCGTTCCGGCGATAGTCAAGAACGAGAGGGGGGAACTAGACCCCTTGATCGACGAAATCATCTGCGTGAAAAGCAGCGACGCAACGGAGGCGTCCATGAGCATAGCAAACAACTTCGGATACTGCACGGGTATTTCGTCGGGCGCCAACTTCTTGGCTGCAAAGAGACTGTCGAGTCGCTTCACCAACATGGTAACGGTTCTCCCCGATGGATTCACTCGATACATATCGCTTGGCTTGCATCCTTCCGGTAAGTGCGATTTCCACGGTGAAGCGTGCCGGGCTGCTCGCGAGCTTCTGAGCCATACCGAAAACCGCTGAAAAAGATGTGAGATTCGGATTGCCACCTCAGGAGACGGGAAATGAGCTCGAAAAATATAGCGCGCGCGCTCCCATCAGCCTCATGGCGTTCCGCCGCTTGTTCTAAAACAAATCCGGAGCCTGCTCTCGAGAGGCCACCTTCCCCCTTCCCCCCCATCAGGCGCCATGCCAGCCACGCGAACGGGGAGATCGCTGCGTACGCGAACAGGGTGCCCCACCAGATCCCGACAGATGCGAACAGATACCTAACCGCGATGCCGTAGGGGATCACGGTGAGGAGGCCGGTCAGCATAAACGAGTTCGTCAGGGATCTCGAGAACTCCACCCCATGGGCGCGGTTGGTCACGAAGAGGGAGGAGGTCCAGATTGCGGGGGCGGCAGCGAAGACACCGCCCACCAGGGGCCCGCCGACCGCGGTAAGTATGACGACGGCGCTCACGATGCAGCCCCCCAGCGCCCCTCTCCAAGCCGTCCGCCCCAGGCTGAACCGTGTCCTGGTCGGCGGCACGTCCTCGATTCTGAGCCGCCGGTGAACGACGAAGACCGCCGACGACACTAGGACGCTTATCGCCAGCGACAGGCCAAAGTCGTCCAGATGCGAGAGGGCGACCAGCACCGACAGCATGAACCATAGCGCGAGGGCGACGGTCATCCGGGGTCCGAATGCCCTGCGCTCGGGGAGGGAGTAGAGAAGCAGGAACGCGAAGGTCACGCTGAACGAGAGGGGGAAGATAGCGGTCGCTTGGACGGCGGCCCCCTGGGACTGGCTCCACCCGATGAAGATGAGCGAGACAGCTCCCGTGGACGGAAGCCCGCCAAGGAAGCCGGCCCTCCCGGTGCCGTACATGTCCGCCAACGTCGTCACCGCACCCACGACCAGCCACCCAGATACGAACGCAAGGACCAGGTGGAGCAGGAACGCGCCGCTCAGGGGTAGCATTACTTCTCTGGGCTCGGTCGGCTCTGCGGCACTCGGTTAAGCCTTGGCGTCGTCACGGCGACGGAACGCGCGCTAGTGCTGTAGTCCAGATTTGGCCTCGGAGTTTGGGTCCACTTTGGGCATCAGTATTGAATCGCCTGATTCAAGCTTATTTCGAGCAGAACGACTGGAATCGAGTCATTTTGAGGCGGGCCCGGAGGGATTCGACAGGTTTAGTGTGCGAATCCGAGCCGCGAACCGCTAGTTTGAGGCGTGGCGTGCGTGCGCGGGTGAACTCTTATGTCGAAACCAAGTGTCTATTTATGAGTAGTTTTAGCATGGAAGGTGGCTAAGGCAATGCTTTCATGGAATGAGAAGAGTTTTGCTCAATTCCTCACGCTTTCTGACGTGAAAATCAGCTCGGAGAGTTCGACCATCGCATATGTACTCACAAAGGCCGACTTTCAGGCGGACAAGTACGAGACAGCCATCGTCCTGAAACAAGTCATGGGAGAAGAAAAGGGTTTCATTTCCAATGCATCCATGCCTAGGTTTGCCCCCGACGGCAAGAGGTTGATGTACTCTTCGTCTACCCTTGGCTCACAGAAAGGGTCAGCCCAGTGGTTATACGATATTCGTTCTGGAACTGCCAGGAAGCTGTTCGAAGAAGAAGGAGTCGTAGATCTAGATTGGTCCCCAGACGGCAGGAAGATCTGCGTGGTGACCGGTCGTCGGAAAAGCGACCCTCATGTATTCTACGAAGATGGATTTCCGGTCTGGTTCAACGGGAGAGGATTCTTGGACCGAGAGAGCACGGTGGTAAGCGTTTACGATGCGGAAAGCGGAGCAAAGCTTGAGCAAATCGAAAAAAGAGTATTCCTAATGCCAAGGCTTCCACTTTTCCCCTACTTCAGGGTGGCTCTTTGGCACGGTGATTCATTGCTACTTAACATATTCAACGTGGAGAATCCCTACAGAAGCATTGACATATATTCCTACAAAGACGGAAAAGAAGAGAAACTGTTTGAAGGCGCAGCCCTAAGGGCCGTATGTTCAAACGGTAAATATGTTGTTCTGAGCGGCAAGCCTAAGAAGACGTCCGGGTACTCAGAACACGATTTCCTCTATTCTTGGGATGGCTCCCACCTTGAGCCACTCACAGAACGCTACGTCTATGAGGATGTTTCTACATCGGGTGCTGAGCCCAAATTCGATAGAAGCGAAAGGCTCTACTATGCATCACTCCGTCGGGGAAGAATAAGCCTCCACTCGATCATGATAGGAAGCGAAGAAAGGGCAGAAGTCGAAGAAGATTCACAGATAACATCGTTTGATGTGTCCTCTAATGGCAAGATTGCCCTCATCAAGGAGAATCCCACTCACCCCCCGGAAGTGTATACCTACGACGGGAAGCTCAAACAGCTCACGTTCTATAACGATGTGGTGAGCCGTAAACTAGGCTTGAGACCGCTACACAAGTTGAGCTATGCTGGTGTCGATGGGCTCAAGATCGACGCCTGGTATTTGAAACCTGATGTCAGAAAGGGCGAGAAGGCACCCGTGGTACTCTTTATTCACGGCGGACCCAAAGGCATGTACGGCTACTTCTTTCAGCACTTGCATCAGCTCTTAGCCAGTAGAGGTTACTATGTACTCTACACTAACCCACGGGGTAGCGGTGGCTACGACGAAGCTTTTGCAACTATAGTAAACAAGAAGTATGGCGATGACGACTTCAGCGACATCATACAGGGCGTTGACGAGCTCATCGCGAAGGAGCCGTCAGCGAACAAAGAGAGGATCGGGGTGACCGGAATAAGTGGAGGCGGCTTTCTCACCAACTGGGCAATTACGCATACTGACAGGTTCAAAGCCGCAATAAGCGAAAACGGAATATGCAACTGGCTCAGCGAATACGCTTTCAGCGATATAGGCTACTGGTTCTGTAAGGACCTGATTGGTGAAGATCCTTTCAAGGACGAAAGCTACAAACTCCGAAGCCCTCTGTACTATTCACAATCAGTCATCACTCCAGTGCTGTTTATACACAGCTACGAAGACCTTAGATGCACTCTCGATCAAGGAATAATGTTTCACCATGTGCTAAAAAGTCTTGGCAAAGAATCCTACATCGCGATGTTCAAGAAGGGAGAGCATATGCACAGCGTAGTTGGATCACCTGTGCATCGGTATAAGCGGCACAGGCTCATGCTTGAGTTTCTTGAGTCCAAGCTTGTCAAAGACGAGAAGAGATTTAGTCCGACATTTACCATCAGCGCTTTGGACGCATGAAGGTCGGGAGAAATCCCGGTCCTGTCATCGGATAAGTTAGATGATTGACTATCCTTGTCGCGGCAGCTTGAAACTATCCCATTGTCTTTCTGAAGGGCGAGGGAGCCGGCCGGGGATCCCAGTCAGCGCGAACCCCTCTCGGTTCCAATGTGTTAGCGTTGGTCAATTCAGGGACTCTTCAGCTGAAGATTCATTTATGGGCTAAGGGATCAGATAGGACTGAAATGCGGGATGACCCCATCGCATTCGTCGATGTGGATCTTGTACCAATGGACAGGGAACAAATCTTGCATCACCAGACAGTCATTGTGCGCCGGGGGAGAATCGATCAGGTTGGTGAAACAGCCGAGGTCAGAATTCCTCAAGATGCTGCAAGAGTAGAAGGCCGAGGGAGGTACTTGATGCCTGGGCTGACAGATATGCACACCCATGTCTGGGAAGAAGCAGCCTTACTCCTTTTCATTGCAAACGGCGTAACGACAGTCCGCAACATGTGGGGCAGCCACAGGCAGCTTGCCTGGAGGGACAGAATCGCCAAGGGGACCATGGTGGGTCCGACGATTTTCACAGCCGGGCCGCTCCTTGATGGTAGCCCTCCGATCTGGAACACCTCCGGAGTGATCGTAACCCAGGAAGAGGCAGAGAAAGAGGTAGTACGGGAGGTGGAGCTTGGATACGACTTCGTCAAAGTGTACAACCGACTATCCCTGGAAGCCTACCACGCCATCCTCGCTACGGCAAAGAAACTCGGAATTTCTGTTGCCGGGCATGTTCCTTACGCCATTGGGCTAGAGGGAGCACTGAAAGCGAGACAGGATTCAATAGAGCACCTCGAAGGGTACATCTATGCCATCCAAGCCGACAATTCTCCAGTAAGAGGGAAGTTCGACCCACAATCTAGACGGAAAGCTATCGATTATGTCGACGAGGGAAAGATTCCTCACGTTATCACTGACACACGAGCCGCCGGCACTTGGAACTGTGTGACTATGGTAGTGATGAGGAAATTTGTCTCGGCTGGAGAAGCCAAGCAGCTACTGGAAGACCCACGTATGAGGTTTGTTCCACCCGAGTTATTGGCGAGCTGGGATCCATCAAAGGACTTCCGCTTGAAAGACAGGACCGCACTTGACTTTCAAAGGGAGAGAAGAGCCGATGTGATGCGAGCAAGGCTCACTGGAGAGCTATATAGAGCAGGAGCAAGGATCTTGCTGGGTACTGACACCCCTAACCCGTTTGTAATCCCCGGATTTTCGATTCACGAAGAACTTCACAACCTAGTGGAGGCGGGACTCACTCCCTATGAGGCTATCAAAGCAGGTACAAAAAATGCGGGGGAGTTTCTGAACGCCTTGGACGAGTTTGGCACCATTGAGGTAGGCAAAAGGGCCGATATGATTCTCTTGGAGGCTAACCCATTGGAGGATGTGGAAAATGCCTCAAGAGCTCTGGGGGTGATGGTGCGGGGCAAATGGTATTCCAAAGCCGAGCTCCTCGGCATGCTTGAGGAGTTGGTTTCAACATACGTGACTAGCAACGAACGTCTCGACGGTTTCCTTCAACCGTTTTCAAGGGCAGGACTGAACCAAATTCATTCGAGCTACTTAATCAAATCATCGGATATACTGTTGGGCAAAGAACGAGTTGTGCAGGGGACGTTACCGCGAGGAAGAACCCTCATCTCCTCCCAGGCAGTGATTAATGCCCCTCCGCGAATCAACAGTTCCTTGACGCGCCTCGAAGTGAATGAAGATTCGCTTCCAATCTCACTCTCGTTCGAAAGCAAGACCTCCGAAGGCAACAGTAGGGTGAGCATGGAGTGCAAAGAAGGAAGGGTGAAGATATGGGGTAACCGACCCTATCAATCTAGGTTTCAGGTTGAGAAGAATGAGCCCGAAGACGTCTTGCTAGGATCTCCCCACGTGGCGAGCTACCTTCCCATTACTAGGGGACTGCAATCAATGGACGTGGGGCAGACCTTGGACTTCAGAATGCTGAGACTAGAGACAGACCCAGAGCTGGACTTCGTTGAGGCAAAGCTGCAATTTGAGAGAAAACCTGACATCGAAGGACAAGACGAAGACGGTAGGCCTGGGCCACTGCGGATGTATGGCGTAGCAGAGACTAGGCGCAATGCTAGTTACGACGGCACGCTATTGTTGGACGACCAAGGCGGGCTGCTACTCTTCGAGAGAATAGAACAAATGGGGCTGACACGGTTTGAGCTGGTTAAGAATACTGATGCCTCGCCGGAGCTTCGCTAAGCGACGCGACTCCCGTAGGGTACAACCTTTTGAGATACGTGCGCGCGCGCCGATGTGAAAATGTCCCTATCTATCCTCACTCTACACTCTTCGGGTGCAGTCATTACGGACGGACAACATCCTGTCCTCGCTTAACACCTTGTGCTAGTCGAGGATCGACTTTCTCCCACTCAGATTGCCCGCTCTCGAAGTCTGCGCGTTCCCTCTTTGTAGTTGGTAACACTTTAAACGTGCAGAAGTCATCACCACACGAAGCGCAGGCTGTGTGGATGAGTTTCTGATGGGGATCCTGCGCCATACTTTTTGCGGGGTCGACGTAACAGTACAAGTAGCCGAGGTTCAGCTCTCCATAATCCTCGAATGTCTCCGCAAAAATGCAGTCGTAGGCTTTGTAATCCTCAAACAATTTATCCTTGTTCTGTCCCCGTTCTTCGGTTCTCACAACGCCATACTTGGGGAGATCAGGTAACCCGCGTTTGACTCTCTCTCCGACGCGCCTGCCGTACTCCATGATAGCTCTCAAAACCAATTCTTTTCCCTTCTGTTCCCCAAATTCCTCAACCAAAGTCTTAGAAAATGCCAAATGCAAGAGCGCGGTCCTGGTCAGCGCAATTCTAACCTGCTCTTCTGCTTCTTCCAAAGGAACCACATCTCCCGAGCCTGTCAAGGACTGATCGCCTGTAGAGCCTACCCGATTCTGTGCAATAAGGATATTGTCTATATGAGTATTCTAGGATGAATACCACCCAGAAAATCTCGGTGCCTACGAAGCCTTAGTTGTAAGCTCGTTGGTTGTGATTCTTGCACTGTCAAAGATCTTGTTTGATGTCTGCCTTCGTTGATCTGAATCCCAGTTTTCAATTTCGTCTCATGGCAAAACCAGTGTATCCTTGAATTTAGCGAATCGTAATTGAAGAATGCGCAAACCGCGACGTCTACCCTTGTTACAACTAAGGCGGCTATGGACACCGTTAGCTGGTGCCTTGCCTTAGACTCCTTGCACGACCAGGTCTCGGACTATCTTGTGTTTAGGCAGAGGGCTGATAGTTGTGTCTTCGGTGACTTCGGTGTGACATGAAAGGCCGGCCCTGCCGTTTGCCCTCACATTGCATCTGGCGCATATTCTCCTGTGGCAGGAAGTGTGAGAATGGTAGGCGAGGCTGGGGTCAAGGTTCTCGTATATGTAGTCCAATGCGTCCATCACGGTCATTCTTGGTACCAGAGGCACTTCGTACGTTTGGAAGTGCGTGGAAGTGTCGATGGCGGGATCGAAGCGTTCGACTGTAACTCTAATCATCTTCTCCATCTTATTCACCCAATTCCTTCACGGCGCGAATAATACCATCATCGAACCCAAATCTCACCAGAGGAGGTTTCAGCTTCGTGACCGTGATTGGCCGCGTGCTCAGCGACATTTTCCCGTTTACTTGTTTAACCAATATTTCGCGCAACCACCGATGGTTATCTGTCTCCGGAAAGTCGGAGCGGTTGTGGACGCCCCGGCTTTCTCTTCTAAACAACGCAGAACGCGCAGATGCGAGCAGCACTTGTGCCATGCTTTCAACTTCTATGGTATCAATCCACTCTTTGTTATAGGCTTTTGTCTGTGTTCCAATCGAAATTCGTGGTATGTCGCTTGAAAGCACAGATTCAAGTTCGCCGACAGCTCGTTTCAAGCCCGCGCCAGACCTAATCACCCACAGATTGGAGTCTGCGATTGTCCTAATCTTCTTCTTCAGCTCGATGGCGCTTGGGCCGTTTCTCTGCGAGAAAGGACGTGTGAGACGCGACTCAATGCCGCGTAGCTGACCAGCACGTACTTCTCCCATGGTTGTTTTCTTCGAGCGAGCTGCAGCAGATTTTCCGGCTATGGCGCCTTGGACGAGTATTTGGGTTATTGCAGATGCTACGCGATTTGCGCCAAATAAGCCTCCGGAGCATTCACCGGCAGCATAGAGCCCCCTTACCGTGGTCTCGGCGTATTCGTTGACTGCAATCCCTCCTTCCATATAGTGTACTGCAGGTCCCACTTCTACGGCGTTACCTGCTTTGAGCCATTCTACAAAGTCAGAGAAGTCTGTTCGAAGCCACTTCCAGCCAGGGAGGGTCTTCTGAGCTTCCTCTATTATATTGAGAGGCACATTCTTGATGGAGTAATATGTCCCGCCTTTTGGTGATCCGTCACCTCTGAGTACAACCCTCGTTGCGGCCATCGAGAAGATTAGCTTGTTCCATTCGGTTGTGATGGCTATCCGGTACACTAATGGATCGTATTCGTCCCTAAGAAATGGTCGTCCATGCTTGTCCAGTAGGTCGCCAAACATTCCGCTAAGAATGTAGGGGAAAATGTCGCCGCGGAGTGCTGGGGGCCACATGATTACATTCGGGCAGAAAGTCACCATCTCCATGTTCACAAGATCTACTCCAGCTCGGTATGCTGCGGCGTGCATCATCCCCGTCAATCCCCCGGGGGCACTTGTGAAAGAATAAGCTCGCTGCCATCCGCCCGTGGCAATCACCACGGCTTTCGATCTTATGACCCCGATTGCACCACTGTTGATGTCGATTCCAACCACGCCGACAGCCGATTTGCCATCGGTAAGAATGTCTGTAACGTAAAAATCACTCTTGATAGTAATCTGCCGCCTCTTCACTTGTGCCGTTAGGACCCGGCTGAGCTCCGGTCCTGACGTGCCGATCGCTCTTTCGCCGTCCCAGCTATACTTCATCCCCCAATCGATCATTTCCTTCGTTCTCGCAGGAGCGTCGCGAACATAGGCTTCGACGAGTTTCTGGTTATTGAGATAGTAGCCCTGGACTAGAATGTCGTGGGAGAATTTCTCCTCGCTGTCTTGTTCATTGCCTGGGAGCCCGATACTGGCGGCACCGGCTCCATCTAGGGTGATGTCTGCTCCCGCCATTATTGTGGCACCAGATCTTTCGGCCATTCCGTTTGAAATGAGCATTGTAGAGACACCTAGGTCGCATGATTCTATCGCAGCGCGAAGGCCTGCGCCCCCGCTTCCGACCACGAGCACGTCGATCCTTTCATAATCTGACAATGATTACTTCACTGTTCCTATGTTTTGTGCCGCCAAAAGAAGATTTTATTTTTCTTCTCGCATAATTAAAAACGTTGTTGTCTTTTTAAAGCAATTTATATCTCATGCAACCGACTTCGCGAACGAAAAAATGCGAAAATACATCGCTACTGCAATAGCTCTATTGATGCTACTTTCTGTGTTACCACTATCCGCGTATGCAGCGACCACACCTTCAGGGATTCTAGTCGGTGCTGAGGTAGGTACACATGGGCCCTACCTCAATGAGATAGACTTCACTGTCATCTCCACCGATTCGACTCTTTACAGCAGCCTTTCCACTGGCACAATCCAGGGACCGGAGGAGGCACTTAGCACCGGGTCATTCTTTTCTGCTGCCGCGAATTCAAATCTCTATACGAACTCGACTGCGTTGGCAGGATTCGACTTCTTTTCATTCAACAGCCTACGTCCCATTACCAATAGCACACACTTCCGCCGTGCAATCCAGTACCTAACGGATTATAGCTTCATCCAGGGAACCGTCTGCGGAGGCGTGGCCTGCGTTGGCACCCCCGAGCTCGAGTATTCAGGCCTGTACGCAAGTTCTTCCAATCCCTCAGCCTACAGCTGGATGAAGTTTAGCCTGACCGATGCGGTGGCCCAATTGAAGCTATCCGGTCTGACTGAAGGCAATACGACGGACGTAGCCCTAAGCAAGATCACTTGGCTCTACCAGGGTGTCCAATGGATACCCACCATGTATTACAGAATTGACGATCCCCTCCGGACGGGGGCAGCGGAAAGACTTGTCTACGAAGCCTCATTAATTGGCCTTCAATTCAACGCGAAGGGATCTACCTCAACAGTGACTAGCGCGGCTGTCTACGGGTCGACGGTACTGGGGGTGATTCACCCCGGCGTCTACAATCCAGCGACAGGTTACAACACACCACCAGTATTCAATTACACGGTTGCAAAGAACGGGCAGCCAGATTCGTGGGACATGTACACGGCCGTTTGGTTGGGCTTGGGTTCCGCTTTCAGCTACGACTACTCCTTCATGAACTCAGCCAACTGTGGGACCCAAGACTTCACCAACTACTACAACGCAACAATGGATTACTATACCAATCAGGTGGAATATGCTACCAGTGTAACGGCCGCAGCACATGCAGCACAAGAAGCCGAGGTAGTCTTTGCCCAGAACAACCCATACGTCATAATGTTCTGGAATTCGCAACTCTATTCAGTCTATCTGAACGGCTGGACGGGGTACGTTGCGTGGCCCGGGTCCGGACCTATGACATTCCCTGGGGCGTATTGGACTTTTCTCAACGTGCACCCATCAAATCAACCAACCGGAGGTAAGTTCGTGTTTGCACTTCACGAGATACCCGACGGGGGCTTCGGGTTTAACCCATTGTACGTCACTAACTGGAATTGGCAGATTGACATCTGGAACGAAATTTATGGCACGGCATTAAACCAGAACCCGGCACAGCCAACGACCAGCTTGGCATACATCGGCTGGACGGGGCCCTACAACGTCAGCTCATTTACAGGGAACACCGGCAGTGGTGCAGGATGGTTTGAATTCCAAACAACCCAAAGCTCGCAGAAAATCCATCAGGGAACAGTGATCACGCTCAACTTCGACAAGAACATCACCTTCTCCGACAATGTTCCTTTCACCGCTTATGATTACAACTTTTCGCTCTACGTGTTCAATGTTGCTGGGAGCCTTAAAGACAACGACAACCCATGGGGGCATGGACTGGCCGGTTCGAAGGGGCTCATCGCCACACACATCTCACCCAACGACCCCTACCAAATCGAGTTGTACGTCAACAGTTCCTCAATCTGGAACATTATGCAAATTCAAAGGGTGACCATATTTCCACTACATATCTGGAAGTATTTCAACCCGGACGCAGTCAGTACAGCTACAAAAGCACTTGATATCACCCTTCCCTATGACAAGGCGGCAGCTGCGTGTTCATGCTCCGCAAACGGAGTAACGTCGGCGCCGACTTGGCTTAGAGACCTACCCAATCTAGGGGTATCGAACGGTCCCTTCAAATTGACGTTCTACGACCCGGCGACCGGATCGGGAATACTAGTGAAGAACCTCAACTACTACAGAGCGGCATGGTGGGCAGGTGCGCCGACTGTGACGACCGGTTCCGCCTTCACATTCTCGACCAATATCAACGAGAGTATCTACAACTCCGGCTCAGCCGCGCTTGGGGGCGTCGCAGCGGGTTCCACAGGCACAGTGCCGATTACCAACGCAACCGGAACGGTCACCCTCTTGCTGAACGACCAGCAGGTCGGCAGCCCAGTTGCGCTGACGGCAGGGTCCAGCGGAAAATACACCGCCTCCATACCGACCAGTTCGCTGAGTGCAGGAACCTATGAGCTCGTTGTCAACGCGACATACAACTTCCTGGGTCTGCCAAGAGTTTGGTACCAGGCTGCGGGTCTCGTCGTAACGGCTTCCGGCACGACAACCACTCAGACGACAGCACACACGACAACCACTCCGACGACAACACAAACGACAACCACTCCGACGACAACACAAACGACAACCACTCCGACGACAACACAAACGACAACCACTCAGACGACATCAACAACGACCACTACAGATTACACGCCTTACATCTACGGCGGCATAATTGTAGTCATCATCATCATCCTAATTGCAGTAGTACTTGCAAGAAGACACAGCGGGGGAGGTACCTAACCTCCTCTCCCCTTTTTTGTATGTCATGACGCAAATTCTCGATGTCAATTGTCTCTGAAGTGGTACATTGCCCGCAGGGTAGCCTACACAATCTTACTGATTTTTGCAGTTATCGTCTTCAATTTCTTCCTCTTCCAAGTTCTCCCTTTCACAACAGGATGCCCAGGTGAGACCTACACCCAGTGCGCGGTCTCGCTTTACGTCCCTCCTCCTTCGGGGTCAGCTTCATTAAATTCGAGCATCATCTACCAGCACCAACGCCAGATAGTCATCCAAGAATACGGATTCAACCAGTCTATTGGGACAAGGTTCGTGCTTTATATTTGGAACATGCTAACATGGCGGTTCGGGTATAACATAGGGGGTTCTTTGGGTGGTCCAGTAGTGACTACGATTGGCCTCCGACTGCCGTACACCGTGCTTCTCCTCGGTCTCTCCCTGATTGCAGCCTTCATAATTGGCATAGGATTGGGAATAATTGCAGCCGCACGACGCGGGAGGCTAGTCGATATCTCAGCTATGTCTGTATCCCTCTTTTTCAACGCCCTCCCCGTCTTCTGGCTGGCTGGACTCTTGATTATACTCCAAATCCTGGTTACTAATAGCTCATACTTGAATGTCGGAGCAACCACACTGAACAAGACGGGCTTGGATGCGGCCGTGGCTACCATGAAGGCAATGTGGCTTCCGTTCCTCACGGTGACCCTCGTAAGCATAGGCCGATTCTTCCTAACTATGAGGGCAACAATGGTAGACACACTCGCGGAGGACTACATAATCACGGCCAGGGCCAAGGGACTGCGAGAAAGAACTGTCCTCCTCCATCATGCTTCTCGTAACGCGATAATACCCGTAGCAACACTTTTCGCCCTTTCAATAGGCTTTATTTTGGCTGGCGCGATAGTAACGGAGACCGTCTTTAACTGGCCTGGACTTGGTTCGGCCCTCTATTTGGGAGTCATTTCCACTGACTTCCCACTGGAACAGGCATTATTCTACATCATAGCCTTGATGGTGCTCCTTGCAAATTTCACGGTCGATATTCTTTATGGGTTTCTAGACCCGAGAATCAAGACCGGTTAACATGAGTTCAGCAGCGCAGCGACAGCGGATGTTCCTGAAGAGCATCAGGAGGAACGCACGCCTCTTTCTAAAGTCTAAGCTCGGTGTCCTCGGTCTAGCGATAATCCTCTTCTTCCTCCTCATCGCCATCTTCGCGCCCCTCTTAACGAACAACAACCCAGTCTTCGGGTTTGATGTTTCGGCGCCCTATTCAATCCCCTCTTGGGCAACTATCCTACCGCAATACCGGAACATGCCTTCTACAGGGTACGAGGTTCAGAGCGGACAATTCGTGGCCCAATCTGACGTTTCGTTGTGGTCGTTCTCAGGAATGAACTATTCCGCTAAAGCCATCGTCCTGTCGCCGGCGAACGCTTCGAACATCCGGGGGGCGCTGCAGGTGAACCAGTCTTTCGTCACGGAAAGCAATTTCTCCGGTTCACTGATTCCCGCCCAGCCCGTTCTCACTCTGTCTCGGTCCTTCCAGTACTCTTCCAAGCCTCCGTACACCTTTGTCGCGAGCGCCTATGTCAAACCATTGGTCATGAAGGGAGTAAACGCGATCTACGTCAACTTCCTGATTTCAAGTCCCACCGGGAACTTCTCCATGGGGGATGCCAACTCGTACATTATGAGTCAGCAGATCACATTGACACAGTCAGACCTCGGTGCTTGGCACAACGTCACAATAAGCTCCAACCTCCTGCCTCTATCTGGGAACCCATCGTTCCCTATTGCAACAGACCCAGCCACTCTAGTCTTCGGGAAACCGGGGACCTATCACTTTAGTCTGCAAATTCTCGCGCAGGGGTCTGGTTCGAATGCCACCTATTCAATACAAATCACCAGCATCTCCCTAGAGGTTATTGGAGGAGCGTACGGCATCCTTGGCACCGACAACCTGGGTAGAGACTTATGGTCGCAGTTCGTCTGGGGGGCGAGAATTTCATTGGAAGTGGGGCTTCTCTCAGCTCTTGGTGCTATCGTAATAGGGACTGTCACTGGTCTGGCCGCGGGTCTGCTGGGTGGCTGGACGGACGAAATAATTGGCCGAATAACGGACTTCTTCCTTGTGCTTCCCTTTCTCCCGCTTACCCTCATCGTGGTATTCATCTTGGGGCAGAACCCCATCCTCTTTCGGACAATATACTACTGGATTATTCTTCTCTTCGTGGTCCTATCTTGGCCGACGGTCGGTAGGGTCATCCGCGGACAAGTACTCACGATCAAGGAAAGGCAATATGTTGAGGCCTCCCGCGCGTTGGGCGGAGGGTCTGGGCATATCATGCGGAAGCACATCCTGCCTAATGTCCTCGGCCTAGTCTACGCACAGGCTGCCTTGCTCGTCCCTAGCTTCATACTACTCGAGGCTGCCCTCGACTTCCTCGCGGTCGGGACTCACCCAATCGGCACGATAACTTGGGGGATAACGCTCACAAACGCTCTTGGAGATGCACTGACCAACGCCAGGTACGGATACGTCTGGTGGTGGTACCTGCCACCGGGGATCGCCATCGCGGTTCTATCTCTCGCTTTCGTCATGGTTGGTTTTGCACTCGATAACGTCTTCAACCCGAAGTTAAGGAAGCGATGATGAGACTGGAAGTCCTCGAAGTCAGCGACCTCCGGATGCACTACAAGGTTGAGCACGGCCTGGTGAAGGCGGTGGACGGTATAGATTTCAAGCTGGAGGAAGGCGAGATACTCGGCATTGTTGGAGAAAGTGGGTGCGGGAAGTCGAGCCTAGCCCTCACCCTGATGAAGCTGCTTCCCTACAACGGCAAGATAGTTAGCGGGCGAATCACGGTGGGTGGGGCCGACCTGACGGGAATGAAGGATGCGACGGTCAGGCGCGACATCAGGTGGAAGAAGATAGCGTTCGTGCCGCAGGGGGCCATGAATGCGCTCAACCCCGTGTACAAAGTCGGCGATCAGATAGCGGAGGTCATACGCTTCCACAAAGGGGCTTCAAAGAAGGCGGCCCTGAATACAGCGAAGTCCCTCCTCGAGCTCGTGGGGGTGGACCCTGCACGAGCAAAGTACTATCCCCACGAGTTCAGCGGGGGAATGAAACAGAGGGCTATGATTGCCATGTCCCTCGCCTTGACTCCATCGGTGCTCGTCGCGGACGAACCCACGACAGCCTTGGATGTCATAGTCCAGGCTGGAATAGTCAACCTGCTCCTCAGTCTAAGAAAAGAGTTCAGAATGTCAATCATCCTGATAAGCCACGACCTGGCCCTAGTCGCTCAGATGAGTGACACCGTTGCTATCATGTACGCAGGGAAGTTTGTCGAATACGGGAAGAGTCTGTCTGTCTACGGGCACCCCCTTCACCCGTACACCATCGGATTGCTGAAGGCCTTCGCAAACATAAAGGGGCCCAGGGAGAAGTTGACTTCCATCCCAGGCGCCCCTCCTGACCTCCTGGAGCCCCCCGCAGGCTGCAGGTTCAATCCACGCTGTCCCTACGCGAAGGAGATTTGCAAGGAAAAGGAGCCGTCACTCCAGGAAACTCTGCTGGGACAGCTGGTGGCTTGTCATTTCTGGAAGGAAATCCGTGACCAGAGGAACCGAGAAAATTGAGCGCCCAGGACAAGGTGCTTGAAGTGAAGGGACTGACGAAATTCTACCCTGTCAGACTGAGCTTTTCCGAATCGCTGAGGAGAAAGACGACTCAGGTGGTGCATGCCGTCGATGGGGTTGACTTCGATGTCAAGAGGGGGGAGATTTTCGGGCTGGCAGGCGAGAGCGGAAGTGGGAAGACCACGGTTCTCAGGGCCGTCCTCATGCTCATCCGCCCCTCCTCGGGTCAAATCATTTACGAAGGAACAGACCTGGCGAAACTTAAGGGGAAAGACCTGAAGAAATTCAGGACCAAGCTACAAATCGTTTTCCAGGACCCCTACGAATCGATCAACCCAAGGATGAACGTCTACGAGGTAGTATCTGAGGGGCTTTTCATCAATCACATTGCCCGCACTGAGCAGGAGGCAGAGGAGATGGTGAAGCAGGCGCTCAAAGATGTCCAGCTGACCCCCCCAGAAGAGTTCCTTTTCAGGTATCCCCACGAGCTGAGCGGCGGCCAGAGACAGAGGGTCGCAGTCGCAAGGGCGCTGGTACTAAACCCCGACCTGATTCTTGCCGACGAGCCAGTCTCGATGTTGGACGTTTCAGTTCGGGCAGAGGTGTTGAACGTCCTGCTCGCCGTGAGGCAAGAGAGGAAAATCTCTGTGGTATTCGTGACCCACGACTTGGCTCTTTCGAAGGACATATGCGACCGACTGGCGATAATGTACCTCGGGGTTATTATGGAAATGGGACCGGCGGTCGAACTGGTGGCGAAGCCCTATCATCCGTATACCCAGGCACTCATAGCTGCGGTCCCGGTCCCGGACCCCTCAGGAGAGAAGGTGAAGGTTCTCGCCAAGGGCGAGATTCCGACCAACGTTTCGCCTCCCAGCGGCTGCCGGTTCCACACGCGGTGCTACCTGGCCAAGGAGATCTGCAAAGAGAGAATTCCTCCCCTGGATGAAGCTTCACCGGGGCACTGGGTCGCTTGTCACTTCTGGAGAGAGGCATCGGAGAAGTATCTAAAGGGGGAGGTGAAGGCTGTCGAGGATACCACGTTGGTCTAGAATCATTATTGTTCTGGCCTTCCTCTACTTCTTGATACCGGTGGGGCAGGTCGAAGGGAGCAAGGCAGGGATAATCGCTGGCGCCCAGGTCACCTACGACTACAAGATGTCAGTGGGGTACCTGTTGCCCAACAACACATACTACATGAAAACCGGGGACAACCGCTTTACTGTGAACGTCCTCTCCATCGACAATTCACACCCACCCGGGATCATCGGTTACGTGGAGACTTTCACCCTTTACAACGACACCACGGTCAACGAATCCGTAAACGGAACGACCCCCTTCTTCGATCCCTACGACAATATGACTTACGTGGGGAATATAGGGTTCTATCCGTTCATGTACACCGATGTCCCCACCGGCTCATCGGCAAACATTCCAGTGTCCTTGACACTCCAGGTCCAGTCCAATACGTCAATCACGAATGTGAACAGAATCAACGTCACTGTAAGTCGGGCCAGTAGACAAATCATCGTTAACATTACTATGGAGTCGGGGCCTCAGTTGCCGCCGTCGTACACATATTTGAGCTACAATGCAAGCAACGGCGTACTCCTTTACGGCAAGACCGACTTCACCCTACTCGGAGCTGATCGGGGTTTTGTGTACACCCTTTCCTCGTATACCCCCGGTTCTAATACTCAAGGCGGACTTCCCTTGTTCCCACTTATTGACTACCTAGCATTTGGTTCATTCGCTGGACTGGCAATCGTGGGGATTACCAGGTTGTTCTTCAGAGACAAGCGCAGGGGGAAGAGGTTCAAGGGCGTAAAGCGCCAAATAATAACCAATTTGCTATGAGTCCATCAGATGGTTTGTTTCCTCCCACTTTTGCGGGGAGAAGAGTGAGACCTGCCTACAAGAGCGTCGGTCTTTCGTTACTTCTAGTAATTGGGTTCGCCTACACGTCCTACGCGTACCTTGGGGAAGGATCGCTATACGTCTCCTTCCCGACAACGCTGGCGGCGGTCCTTATATCGACATACGTCCGAGGACGTTCCATAAAGGGAGGACTTCCACCGCCCTACGGGAAGGGAAGGGTAACCGAAATTGGTGCCCGGGAAGTTCTCACTGGGGGTCTGTTGATATTCGCTTCGGGAATCCTACTTATCGTTGTTCCGTTTGTCCTGTTCTTTGTACTCCCGGGCGGACTAGTTATAGGCCTGATTCTAGGCGTGGGTGAAGGGTTGGCTCTCTCGCAGCCCGTCTTCTTTACTTGGGTGTCTTTGCTCGAGAGGCGCACGGGTTCGTTGATTTATTCGGTCGATGAACTCACCCAGGATGGTGGGAAGCAAGTCATGACGAAGAGGATAGAGCTAGTCAGTTCTGACAATGCAGCTTAGGCCCTCTCAGGCCAAAAAGCCGTTCTCAAGAGCAGGTGTGAGACTTCGTATGATTGTTCAAGCGTTCCGTGGGTCAAACCTTCCGAGGATCTTCCTCGAAGCCAACCCAGCCTCCTCGCCGAGTACTACTGTGGTTTTGTGGTCCCCGATTACTGTCAAGTCTTTTCAAAACGAGTTCAGATGTCCACAGTCAAGGATTCGACGTCTGCTGGGTACTGGTTCAATACCTCTGGTCCGTGCTTAGTGACGACGACTGTATCAGAATGTCTGAACCCACCTACCTTTGGGACGTAGATGCCAGGCTCTACGCTCGTCACCATCCCTTCTTCAAAGGGTGTGTTGTCACCAACGTCCAAGAACGGAGCTTCATGTACCTCCAGTCCGAGGCCATGCCCGGAGTGGTGAAGGAGATACCGTGTGAGGCCATTCTCCTTGCAGTGACTTCTGACAGCAATGTCTGGGTCGGAGCATTTCCCACCGGGTATTATCTTCTCCAGCGCAATTTGCTGGAGCTTCAGCGCGATATCGTGGTACTTGACAAATGCTTCACTAGGCCTTCCAACGCTGAGGTTACGCTCGAGTTCCGTGTTGTACCCATCGATGTAGGCCCCGGCAAGTGTCGATAGATTGTCACCCTTTTCTATTCTTCTGAAATTAGCCAGGGCATGTGGGTTAAGGGGCTGAACATTCATTCTACAGTAGGCAGGTAGCATCGTGAGAACGCCGGGCCTGTAATAGGTGCCCAAGCTCCTTTTCATCACAGTAGTTGCTTCAAGAGAGGCTTTGGCATCGACTTCGAAATCATTGAGGCCAGGACGAATGTAGTCTTGCACCAGCCGGTGCGCCAGCTGACCCCATTTGATGCTTTCACGCATTAACATGATTTCGTTCTGACTCTTCACCCTGCGGATATTGTAGATATCGTGCCGAATGTTGGAAAAGCGGGTGTCTGGCAAGAGACTTCTCAAATCCGGGCCTTCATATCCCATGATGCCAGGATAGATGCTTGGTTCGTCTACTCCGATTAGACCTCCTATTCTGAGCTGCTTCATCCACTTGGCGAATTGCCTCATCGGGTGCTCGTTTGGGGTCGGACCTGGATAATCCAAGTAGGTGTATGTTTCCGAAATGAGATCCGTCTGAGCACACAAATGATTCTTTTCAAGAACCGGCCCAAAGAATACTGACCGACCATCCTTTGTAAAGATCATCGCCACTGGTCTCTCGGTCGGTAGGTAGGAGTAGCCAACGAAATACAAAAACGACACATGGTCGCTCAAGTACACCGCATCGAGAGATTTCGACGCCATAACGGAGTGAAGTTTCTCAAGCCTTGTTCTGAATTCATACTTGGGCAATGAATACATTGGTAAGAACAATGTGTTGGCTGGTTTAAAACCTTGAATGATGCCAGGGGCCTTTCTGTAACCTCGGCTAGTCGCCACCTATTTCGCGCACCAATCTGCGAACGCGTTTTGCGAATAGAAACGATTTCGCGCACAAGCAATGTGAATTACTTGGAAGTCTCAGTGAAGAATCATACCCGAAAACTCAACGATGGTCTGGTCGACATCGTTTCATTTGTACGTCTTACGCACCTCGGTTTGATGGCGCTAATCGCATTCGTTGCAAGCACCTTCGTGTTCTGTTTCACTGGGAGACCTTTTATCTCCCGCATCTGTTTTGACCCCTTATCCTTAACTACAGGCGACAAATCCGAAAAACATCGGCTCGACCCTTCTTTTTCGGTTTTTTACGGATAAAGCTCAAGGCTACATTGTCCCGCTTTATGGGCGGTATTCGCTTGGCTGCAAGAGGCATTCTCAGGCAACTTCGGATGTGGCCAAATCCCAATCATTGACGTCGTGCAATGGCGCAACGTCGTAGGAAGAGGCATGGCCACGGCAAACAGGGTCGACTTTTGTCCCACGATTAACGCGTGCGCGCACCACCATGTCCAGAAGGTAGACTCCGTCGATCATCTTCGCCGCGTATGAAATCCTCGTGCTCTAGGGACCCTTCGGGTTCGTGAACTCAACGGCGAGTAATGCCAGTGAGGCAGCCCCCAGCTTCAAGACATCTTCGTCAACCTTGAATTTGGAGCTGTGATTTGGATGGATGCAGCCCTTCGCAGGGTTCCGTGTCCCTAGGAAATAGAAGGTCCCGGGGGCCTTCTGTAGAAAGCGTGAGAAATCTTCTCCGCCCAAGATGGGTTTTATCATCTTCACCTTCGTCCCGGGTATCGTCTTCAAAAGCTCTGCCACCCTCTCAGTCACCTTCTCCTCGTTGACGGTCACAGGGTAGGCGTCCTCCTCGAACTCGACCTCGGCCCGGGCTCCGAATGCATTGCAAACGCCTTTCACGACCGAAGTCACTTTGGCCTTCGCTCTCTTCCTGGTCCCTTCATCTAATGTTCTTATGGTCCCTTCCAGCGCTGCTTCATCAGGTATGATGTTCTCTTTGGTTCCGGAGTGGACGGCCCCCACCGATATCACAAACGGCTGCACTGGGTCCATCATTCTACTTGACACTCCTTGGAGAGCCAAGATTACGTGGGATGCAACATATATTGGGTCGATAGTTTCGTGCGGCGCCGACCCGTGACCTCCTCTCCCTACAATCTTGACGACGAACCTGTCTGGGGCGGCCATGATTGCTCCCCCCCTCAGACCGTAGGTGCCTGAATCGTTCGTGCTGTCAATGTGAAGTCCGAAAACATAGTCGACCTTTGGATTCTTCATGGCGCCGTCTTCTATCATCGGCTTGGCGCCTCCCTTCCCTCCGTGCTCCTCCGCAGGTTGGAAGAAGAACTTCACAGTTCCATGGAGCTCCTGACGGTGGGCCGAGAGAATTCTCGCAGCGGCGAGAAGCATGGCGACGTGTGTATCGTGTCCACATGCGTGCATCACTCCTTTGACTCTTGACTTGAACTCCACTTCAGATTTTTCGTCTACAGGTAGGGCATCCATGTCGGCCCTCAGGCCGACCACCCTTCCTTTCATTGCCCCCGTCAAAATCCCGACGACTCCTGTCCCTCCGACTCCTCTCCTTACTTGGATTCCAAGGGACTCCAGCCTGTCGGCGACAAGTTTCGCCGTGGCTTCTTCATGGTAGGACAGTTCAGGGCTCTGATGGATTGCTCTTCGAGTTCTGATCGTCTCGGGTTCTATCGTCTTCGCTTCTGCCAGGAAGTCCATGCGAGTTCTAACTAACTGCCATTTATAACTAATCTGGACGAGGAGAGTTTTCATCCCAAGACAACCAAGACTGTTGTACGGATCCACGGCCAGTCCTTTGACTGGCAGGCTCCTCTCTACATTTGAAATGCACCGCAAAAGCGGACAATCGCTTTACGCACGAGGTGCCTTTGCACGCGCTAACAGCGAAGAGGTGAGGCTGGAAGAGAAACGGATGATGATTAGAAGCGGTGCGGCAGGATGATGGTGACTTCGTATCCCTACCTGCCTCAGATATGCTGAGATAATCGAGGTCGCGAGCAACATCATCGTCTATCCGGGTCCTCGACGATGCTCTTGCGTCACGCTCCTATGGAATGTCAACCCATTCTAGAAGCTGTAGACGGCATTCCCAAAAGAGATGAAAAACAAGAGAATTCTGACTAAAATCGATGAAATTTGCCGAACTCAGTTCGTCAAGACCATCTGTCGCGACCGTTCCGGTCATGCACATGACGTACTCTAGGGCTTGACATTAAGGGGCGGCCCATTGTGAATCTTGGGCACCCTGGACGGGCAGGCAGGATACTACATCACTGCGGTCTTCACCGACCAGGGTAAGCCTGCTAGTGGAAAGCACCCGTTCACCATAATCATAACTGGACCTGACGGAGCGGAGTTGCTGGACGTCATCAATGTTGTGCTGATGTCGGTTTCGGATCAGGCCTACGCAAGCTAGGTAAGCTGTGGGCCGGGGCGATTCGAACATTCGGCCAAGGCTTGGAATATTCGTCGATTATCGAGTGAGTGTTCGTCCTCTGTGCGCGCGCCATCAGAACGCTGATGACGAAACCAAAGAAAATGATCTGAAGTGTCAGTGGTAGGGTCTGAGAAATAGCCTGGGACACTGGTATGAAGCCTCGTGATGGTGAAAGGCCCAGGTTTCCATGTGCGAGATTGACCAGATAGTAGTAGCATTGGACTGGCAATGAATCGTTGAGATGATATTGCGCCGTATAGATTTTCGCCAAACCAGGATAAAGGGAGGCAGATCTTCCGAGCCACGCAACAACAGGGTTGCCGTCGAGGCTGTGAGATAGTATGAATGTAATCGTCAAGACACTCAGAATTACAACAATAGCAAAGAGCAGTCGCCGAATGATGTAACTCGCTATATTCAAAGTGGAGGATCTTCCGGGTCTATCTATTTTAGGCGTAGATAGTCACAAATACGACATCGAGATAATTCCTGAGAAGATTCCCTCACGGGACAAAAGAAAGGTGATACGAGGCTCCAGCGGGAAAAGCCCGACGCGTTCTATTTCTTCGGATTCAACCACTTGATGTGCTCAAGGACCTTGGGAATGTCTATCTTCACGGGGCAGACAACTTTGCAGCCGCCTGAGTGTGTACACAAAAGTGCAGGCCTGGTATCGCCATTTACGATGGTGGCCCACATTGCGCCAGTCGGTCCTCCGTAGGGAGGTCGTACCCAATCGGAACCTAACGCCATGTAAACGGGACATGAGAAGTAACAGCGGCCGCACTTTATACAGAGTAACGCTTCTCTGAGCTCTGGATCTTTGTTCGCCTTGCTCCTGCCGTTATCTACTAGGACTACGTGGAACTCTCCTGGGCCTGTCGCAGGGGTGACTTTCCTGGATTCGATGTCTGCCGTCGAACTGGGGCCGGATGTGACGTCGATGTATGTCGGCGGATAGAGACCCGCATAGGCTGATTGGACCTGCGCCTCGAGGAAGGCGTCTTCCAGAGTGGGAACTATCTTGTCGATGCCTGTCACGGCGATGTGGATTCTTGGCAAGACGGTGTCCATCCTGATGTTGCCCTCGTTCTCGACTAATACGACCGAGCCCGTATCAGCTGCCACTGCGTTAGCTCCGGTTATTCCGACTTTCGCAATGACATACTTCTGGAACAGGAAATTCCTTACGCTAGCCACGAGCTCCTCGTAGGAAGAATCGGCCGAGACTGACGCATCCAGTTTGTCGTGGAGGAGCGTGCCTATCCTCTCCTTGGTCAGGTGCAAAGCTGGCATGACTATGTGAGATGGGTTTTCCTGGGCTAGCTGGATAAGGAACTCACCTATGTCGGTCTCCCAAACTTCGCGCCCGTCTTCTGCGAGCGACTCCCTGAGTCCCAGTTCGAGGGCAACATTCGTCTTCGCGAAAAGCACGACCCCTTCTCTCCCACAGATCTCTTTGATTACCTCCCGGGCTTCGTCTTTGTCCTTAGCTAGGTGAGGGACTCCGCCCGATTTTTCGACGGACTCACAGGTCTTCTTCACGTAGTCCTCTAGGTTGTCCAATACGTTCAATTTGGCCCGCCTCAACCTCTCGGCGTATTCCTCGATCTGTGGATAATCCAACAGGATCTTGTCGAACCGAGGTACGTTGTTCTCAATCGTTCTCTCGAGCGCGAGTAACCACTCTTCGCTCATGAGACTACCTCGGCAATGTCGCGGACAGACTTGACAAAAGGAGAAAGGTTCTGGTAACAGAGTGGGCATGCAACCAAAATGTCTCCGCAGACGGAACGTAGTTTTGCTGCCCTTGCCCCAGCGATTCTCTCACTTAGCTCTTCGTTAATGGATTCAATTGGGGCTCCACAGCATGTTGATGTGTCCTGAGCTGTCACCATTCGGTTCTCGACGAGCGCTACCCCGGCTCCCTGCACGACCATTCTAACCTGAACTCCCATGTCCAGGTATCTTGAGTAGAGGCAAGAATCGTGCATTACGAACCTGCCCTTCCCTTTCTTAGGATGGACCAGCTTAAGATAGTTGACGACGTCCAAATCGCTGTTGACTAAGGTCCTGAGTCTCAAGAGAGCGTTGAAGGTGTGGGGATCAACAGTGATCACGCGTTTGATACCACGCGCGTGGAAGAATTTCAGCAGTTTCCTTCCATAAGTCTGGAACTCGTCAAGAAGCCCGAGTTCGAGAAGCAAGGCACCACTGTAGGGTTCCTCATCGTAGAGGTAGGCGAACTCTAGGCCAGATTCTCTGAGGAGGCTGACGATGTTGTTGAGAATCAATGAAGCCCGCTCGAGTTCGCTCTTCTTTGGTCTGACAACCAAACCTCCTAGGAAGGTGAGCCTCGAGGCGAATCTGACGCTGGAGAATCTCTCGAGCAGTTTGGCGTATGACTTGAAGACAGAACCTAATTGATACAAGTACGATGTGTAGAGTATTGTCTCTCCTGAGTTGGGGAGGCTGTTCGTCCACTTGGAGCAGGCAGACTTGTCGACCGGCAGAGGCAGGTAATCGTTCATCAAATTCTTGAATACCATACTTCGAACGAGGGAAATCTGTCGCTGTTCCTTCTGATAGTCCACTTAGCCAAACACAATCGTGGAGTCTATAATTCTTTGTCATAGCAAAACGGACCGAATAGCGCGCGCGCTTTCTGGTCTACCAGAACCCCCGTAGGACATAGAAGATCGCTATGGCCTCGGCCGTGTTAATTGGGGTCAGGATGGCTGTCGATTTTGCCGTGGAGTCAACATCGAATCCGTAGATTCCTGCAAGAACGGTGTTTATGATGGCTGGTGGCATGGTCGCCTCGAAGACCATCTGAAGATACACGCCTGAACCTTCTCCGAGGGGAATGGCAAGTGTCATTGCCAGGAGAGGTCCAATCAAGATCCTGAAAAGAGCCGTTGTCAAGAAAGGCCTAGAGATCAGCTTGTAATGCGAGTTCGATGCGGAGAACGACTTGCCAAGGGTCAAACCGAAGTGGACGAAAATCATCGCGATGAAGACGTTCTGAATGACGTTGATATCTTCAACGACTTCCCCCGGAGTCGTGGTAGGCCAAATCAAGTAGTGAGACACGACTCCCGCTCCAACAGCTATGAGCGGCGCAGCTCTTTTGAGCAATGCTCCGGCACCCCCTCCAGACCCAGTTCCAAAGTGACCCTGGAGTATCTTGGCGGCGACTATCTGAATTACATTCGTGGTCGTTGCAAAGGTCGCAGCGTAACTGTAGGTGCCCATCAGAAACTGCAGAAGGGGGAAGGGGAGATTGATGGCGTTAACGAAAGCGCCATTCAGGATCACCGAACCTCTGACTTCGCTCGCCATTCTCCTTGTCGCAACCACGAGAAGTCCGAGCATAAGGAGAGTGAAGACGGAACTGAAGACCACTATACCGACGTCCTCAGCCAGGGCCCCCCTCGTCAGGTAGACGAGGAAGAATATTCCGGGAAGGGCTATCCAGATGTTAAGGAAACTGACTGCGCTTAGATATCGAGTAGATCTTGCCACACGTGAAAGCGCAACCCCCAACCCACCGGCTACAAGGAAGAGTATTCCCTGGTCGATCGGGGTCAATGTTATCGTCATCGGCGGTTCGAGTGTGACCCCGACTGGCGAAGATCTTTTATCTCTTCAAGCCATTTCCAGATATTGCTCAAGGCTTCAATTCTATTCGAAGGTCGCCGCGCAGCTGAAAGAAGAAGGAGGAAATCGGCTCTACTGGGCGCTGGCCCCACGGTTCCACTTTCCTACGTGGGCTAGGATGTCCTCATGTGACCTGGCGATCTCTTCCTTCTTCATGACGTCTGTGTCGACGAACTCGAGCTCCGACCAGGCATCGTTCTTTGGGACTTCGGTCCTTAATCGACACCCCCTCTCCTCTCCCTAACATGTTAGCCAGAAGCGAATTAAGGCCTCGCCCGCCGCAAAGATGGCGTATGGTGGTGCACTTGAAAGACCGGCTTGAGAAGGCACCCGAACCCGTTCAAGAGTATGAGGGATTGAACTGGGTGGTGGTTCATGGCCGTGGCGTAATACACACGGGGCATGCGAATTCTTTCGTAAGAGCCTTGGCTACCGCGGGAAACCTCGCTGGAAAAGAGTCGTACTATTACATGAGGTACGACGACTCGCCCGAACGTGACCACATACCTCACTTGTTCTACGCCGTTTTCGGCAATCCTACCATTGACGTGGTTCTTCACGAGGAGGTAGAACCCGTAGGACAGGTGTTTGACGCGATCGTCGTCATGGACTCTTCGATGCTCCTCCACCAGACATCTCAAAGGGCGCTGCCATTTGACGGGGCAAAGAAAGATGCCGTGCTGGTCGTCAACACATCCCTGAGCCCAGAGGAGATAGTGCGCCTGGTGAAAAGACACGCTCTCGCAGAAGACTGGGAGGGCAAGCTCGTCACGATAAAGGCGAAGAGCTACGATTCGGATATCGCTTATCCTCTTCTCGGGGCATTAGCGAAAGCCTTCGGAATCGTGAGCATAGGCGACCTTGGAGAGGCTCTTGACTTCCTCGGGCAGAGCAAGAAGATTGACAGCGTAAGGAGGGCGTACGAGGAATCCAGGCCGATGTCCGTGAAGATTAGAGCGGAAGATACCGATTTGGCCAAACAGAGAGTAGAGGAAAGAGCAGGGGTGCCTGTGGTCGCGAGGGGTTCGTGGTGGGATCGGTCAGTCTACGAGAATTACAAGACAGCCGCAGCAGAGGCTCGCTCCTACTCTGAAAGAATTGAGGCAATGCCGCGGTGGGAAGCGCTGGCACCAGGCCTGATAGAGTTCGGCCCTTTGCCTGGCGAGAAGAACATCGGCTTCAAGACATCATTCTCAAGATATCTTAGGCCTGTCATCGACACGGAGAAATGCACGGACTGCAAGCTGTGCTCCATCTACTGTCCTGATGGCGCGATAGAATTTGGAGCGATCAAGGTCGATTACGACTACTGTCAAGGTTGCGCAATCTGTACGCAGGTGTGCCCGCCGAATGCAATCGAAATGGTCAGCGAGTTGAAGGTCAAGGAAGGCATGAACGAAGAGATGGTAACGACGGTCGCAGAGGCGCTGAGGGAGTACGGCTACTAGGAGAAATGTGGGGATGAACGCCCAGGCTGCGGTTCCGGACACCACGACCGTTCAGAAGAAGCACGTCTGGACTGGGACCAGGTCCGTGGCCGAAGCTGTCAAGATTGCAGACGTCGATGTGATTGCAGCTTACCCCATCCGGCCATACACGGGCATAATGAACGACTTGGCGAAGATGATCGCCGACGGGGAATTCCAGGCCGAAATCATCATCGCTGATTCAGAGCATTCACAGTTCGAGATCGTCAAGCACGCCTCGGCAGTCGGAGCGAGAACCTTCGCTGGGAGTTCAGGAGTAGGCCTAGCGTACGCAACAGAAGCCATAGCCGTCACAGCCCTGGGGCAACTGCCAGTCGTGGCCGTGGCGGGGTGTAGGGCCTTGGACGATCCAGGCAATTTCGGAATGGAATGGAATGATGTCTTCCTCTTCAGAGACCTTGGTTGGCTCGTCTCATGGGCGAAGGATCCTCAGGAGGCTCTGGATATGACACTGGCCGCTTACAGGGTGGCAGAAGATCGCAGGGTTTTGCTTCCGCACTTCATCGCCATGGATGGTGCGGCTTTGACGCACATCTCGACTCCCGTACAAACACCCGCGAAGGAAGATGTGGCCGAGTTCTTGCCGCCTTACAAGCCTCCATACGCTCTCGACCCCGCTTTCGGTCCGGTCAGCAAAGGGCAGCACATCGCACCCTCACTGATTGGACCGGAGCAGAGGAAACTCATTGATGTCTCGATGAAGAACAGCAGAGAAGTCATCCGAGGAGTTTGGAAGGACTATCGAAGGCTCGTTGGTCGTGAGTATTCCCCGTTCATCGAATCGACTCTCATGGAAGATGCCGAAATCGCGTTAGTCTCCATGGGCGCTTACACCAAGGATGCGATTTACGCCGCCAAGAAGTCGAGGGAGCGCGGTCTCAAAGTTGGAGTCATCCGCTTGAGATATTGGAGGCCGTTTCCCGCAGACGAGCTTAGGAGGGGGCTGAAGGAAATCAGAGGCGTGGGTGTTCTTGACTTCGCCTATTCGATGGGATCCCCTGATTTCGCCGGAGCGTTCTTCAACGATATCAGATCCGCACTCTATCAGAGCAATACTAAGCCGCCCCTGATCGATTTCATCTTGGCTGGTGGAAGAGAACCAACGGTACAACATTTCGAGAAAGCAATCGATTTAGTACAAGCAGCGGCCCGGACGGGGAACGCCGACAAGATTGTTCATTGGCTTACGTTGAGGGGCGAAGATGTGTGACTGACCTAATCAAAAGCGTAAAGGCGGTTCCAGCAGTTGACTATTACACTTCCGGAAGAAGAACTTGTGCTGGGTGCGGGCCGGCGATAGGGTACCGTTTGCTCAGCAAAGCTGCAGGGCCCAACACAGTATTCTTAGGCCCTACTAGCTGCATGTATGTAGCCAACGGTCATCAATACCTGACTTCCCCATACGCTGTCCCTTGGTACCACACCCAACTTGGTGGTGGGGGCGCAGCTGGGACGGGAACAGCAGCTGCATTCAGAGCCCTGATGAGCAAAGGCAAGAGGAAGGTTGAGGACATCAACGTTGTCGTCTACGGAGGCGACGGAGGCTTCGCGGACATAGGTTTCGCGGGTCTCTCGATGAGCATGGGCCAAGACTACAAACGACTCCTATTCGTTCTAAATGACAACGAATCCTACGCCAATACAGGAATCCAGGCATCAAGCACAACACCATGGGGAGCAACCACGACGTTCACTCCCTCGGGTAAAGTCAAGCAGATTGGCAACCTTCGATTGAAGAAGAATGTAGCACTGACAGTTGCCGCGCACCCCGGCGTGAAGTACGTTGCGACTTCCTCGTTGTACCCCCCCTTGGACTTCATGAACAAGGTCAGGAGGGCGCTGGACAGCGGTGGCCCATCGTTCATTGAGCTCCTCGCTCCATGTCCGAAAGGATGGTTCTTCGATCCAAAAGATACGATCGACCTCGCAAGACTGGCCCTTGAGACCAGGGCTTGGGCGTCTTGGGAGTATGCAGAAGGCACGTTCAGTCTCACGTACCGACCCAGGAAGATTACGCCAATCAGGGAGTACCTCAGAATTCAGGGGCGTTTCTCTCATTTGACTGACTGGGAGATCGAAGAGATCCAGAGAATGACAGACGAGGAATGGAAGTATTGGGAGGAGATGGATAAACAGAAGCGCGTAGTCCTCCCCTGGACAGCGGCGCCAGATGCAGTGCGGGGGGTGGCGCGTTGAGCTCAGTGGACTTAGATGGACTCCCCCGGTCCACACAGGACCCCCCTCTTCATGACCTTGATCTGGGCCAGCAGAGGGCTACAGGTAGTCTCAATTCTGTCCCACGGTAGTGAGATTCGAACCCGTATGTGTGCCCCGCCCGGGATTCGAACCCATAATTGGTCTAGGCTCTATCGGGCTCGCTCTAATCCTCTACGTTTCCACCCTTTTCGGCGGACACATAGTAGTTGTTTGCGACTAGTAAGTAGTTGGAGTCATGAAGTTGCATAACGATTACGAGCCCAACAGCGCCTGGTCCAGGTTGGTCAGAACTCTTATTAACAAAATGATTTCCCGACGCATGTGTAGAAGTTGTCCGTTAGAGTAGCCATTGATGTCGGCGGCACCTTCACCGACTTGTGCGCCTTCGACGAGGCGACGGGTGACTTCACCTTCGTGAAAGACTCCACGACTCCGGCA
>Ga0181527_1000948_pt1 | contig 31452 bp, 28 predicted proteins | sample PEATcosm2014_Bin_30_FD_119762 | JGI IMG/M metagenome (GOLD analysis project Ga0181527, IMG submission 119762) | Peatland microbial communities from MTU Mesocosm Facility, Houghton, MI, USA - PEATcosm2014_Bin06_60_metaG | ecosystem: Environmental > Terrestrial > Soil > Wetlands > Peat | place...
ACCGCGACCGGCAGAAGGCTGAGGAGGCACTGCGGCAGAGCGAAGCATACCTGACAGAGGGGCAGAGGCTGGTCCACGCAGGCAGTTGGGCTTTGGACATTGCCAGTGACAAGTATGTCTACGTTTCGGAGGAAGATTTCCGGATTTGGGGATTCGATCCACGAGATGGTTCGCCGGCTCGGGAAGCAGTTTTGCGACGAATCCACCCGGATGATCGGGACAGGTGGAAGGAAACATTTGAGAACGCGCTCCGTCAAAAAGTTGACAGCTTCGACGAGTACAGAATCGTGTTGCCCGACGGAACGGTCAAACACATTCACACCATCCGGCACCCAGTCCTAAATGGTGCGGGAGATCTCGTCAAGCTGGTGGGCACCTCGATCGATATTACGGAACGCAAGCGCGCCGAGGAAGCACTGCGCGAGAGTGAGACGCGTTTCCGCACGTTTGTGGACCACGCGGCGGACGCCTTTTTCATGCTGGACTTCGAGCAGGGAACCATTATTGATGTGAACAGGTGTGCCTGCGAAAGCCTGGGATACAGCCGGCAGGAGCTGATCGGGATGACCCCGCTCGCGTTCGACGTAAATCTGGATCGAATGACCCTCGAATCCATTGCGGCGCAGGCGGCTGCGGGTGGGACGGTGATGTTTGACAGACACTGGCATCGACGAAAGGACGGATCGCTGTTCCCAGTCGAAGTTCAGACCAGCGCCTTCTGGCATGGCGGATGCCGTTTTCTGCTAACGGTGGCCCGCGACATCACCGAGCGCACAAGGGCCGAAGAGGCGATTCGTCAAAGCGAAGCGGAGCTGCAACAGCTACTGGATGCCGCACCGCAACATCTGGCCGTGCTGGGGCCGGACCGAAGCCGGACGTATCTCAACAAAGCAGTGCTTGAGTACCTGGGCATGACGCATGAAGAAGGGATTACATGCGACCTTTCCAAACTGTTTCATCCCGACGATTTGGAACAACTGAACCGCAAAGTCCAGAGCGGGTTTTTAACCGGGGCCCAGATCGAGTCCGAAGCGCGCATGCCGCGGCACGATGGGGTGTACCGCTGGTTCCTACTGCGCTACAAACCGCTGCACGACGACCGGGGGCGCATTACGCGCTGGGTCGTCACAGCGACCGACATCGAGGAGCGCAAGCAGGCCGAAGAGAGACTGCAACACGAAAACGTGGCCCTGCGCGAAGAGGTCGACAAGGCATCCATGTTCGAGGAGATCGTGGGCTCTTCTTCCGCCCTGCGCGTCGTACTGTCTCGCGTGGCCAAGGTTGCGCCGACCGATTCCACCGTTCTGATCACCGGGGAAACCGGCACGGGCAAGGAACTGATCGCGCGCGCCATCCATAAGCGATCGCGGCGCTCGGCGCGGACCTTTGTGAGCGTGAACTGCGCCGCAATTCCGCGCGACCTGATTGCCTCGGAGCTGTTCGGCCATGAGAAGGGGGCCTTTACCGGCGCGACCCAGCGGCGGCTGGGACGCTTTGAACTGGCCGAGGGAGGCACCCTCTTTCTGGATGAGATCGCCGAGCTTCCCGCGGAGACCCAGGTCGCCCTGCTGCGCGTGCTGCAGGAACGGGAGTTCGAGCGTGTGGGCGGGGGCCAGCCAATCCGCGCCGATGTGCGCGTGATAGCCGCCACCAACCGCGACGTGAAGGCGGCCATCGAAGCAGGCGACTTTCGCAGCGACCTCTTTTTCCGGCTCAACGTCTTTCCCATCGAGACCCCTCCGCTGCGCAAGAGAAAGGAAGACATTCCGTTGCTGGTCGAGTACTTCATCGACCGCTACGCCCGGAAGACAGGAAAAAGCATCAAGCGGGTGAACAAGAGGAGCCTGGAGCTGCTTCAGTCCTATCCCTGGCCCGGAAATATTCGCGAGTTGCAGAACATCATTGAGCGGTCGGTGATTGTGTGCGAAACGGAGAATTTTTCCGTCGATGAGAGCTGGCTTTCCAGCCAGGCGCGGGCAAGCGTGCAAAAAGACCCGATTGGACTCTCTCAGATGCTGGCCGCCCAGGAGCAGGAGACGATTGAAGCTGCGCTACGCGAGTGCAATGGAAGAGTGTCGGGACCATCGGGCGCGGCGGCCCGGCTGGGTATGCCGCGATCTACCCTGGAGTCTAAGATCCGATCATTCAACATCGAGAAGAGCCGTTTCAAGAATCATTAACCCTCCAAGTGACAATCCCCCCCGACCATTGAGTCCAGCAGAGAAACTGCTTGCGAATTTGGCGTCATGTTTTGTACGGTATTTCGCCAAATGGCGAAATGTCGTCATTTATTTTTGAACAAATGATTTATTTTTCAATTATTTACGATTGGACATTGAATTGCTTATCTCAAGTCGTTGGAACCATGGAAGAGAGAACAAATGTTCAGGATACAGAGACTCGCGAATGGGAAAACCAATTTCAGGCTGATCGGACGGATGAATGCGGAAAATGTCCCCGAACTGCAAGCGCAGTTGGACGAGGAAGAAGAGGACCGGCAGGTCATCCTGGATTTGGAGGACCTGACCCTGGTGGACCGGGATGCTGTCAGGTTTCTGGGGCACTGCGAGGTTGAGGGCATCCAGTTGACAAATTGTCCGGCCTATATCCGCGAGTGGATTGAGCGAGAAAGAAGCGCATGCCGGATCAGAGTTCGACCGAAGCACTCTGCAACAGTAGAAGCCCATGGGACAGGAGAATAGCCATGAATCTGGAAGGTGTGTTGGACTACGACCTGCGGAACAAACCTGTATGTTTCCCGAGCAATGCTGCAAACAACGTGGACGAGACCCAGGGCGCGGAAGAAGAGGTCCCTGTCCAGGCTGGTTTCCCCGGAATCGTGGGGCAGAGCCGGGCACTCCGCGAGGTGCTGAAGCTGGTCGAGATGGTGGCTGCAAGCGATTCGACCGTGCTCCTGCTGGGAGAGACAGGCACCGGCAAGGAACTGATCGCGCGCGCCATCCACGATCGCAGCCGCCGCAGATGCAAAACGTTTGTCAAGGTCAATTGCGCAGCCATTCCAAGCGGTCTGCTCGAAAGCGAGCTTTTTGGCCATGAGCGGGGCGCCTTCACCGGCGCGATCACTCAGCAGATTGGCCGGCTTGAGCTGGCCGACCAGGGTTCGCTGTTTCTGGATGAGATCGGCGATATCCCCCTGGAAGTGCAACCGAAGCTGCTTCGCGTATTGCAGGAGAGGGAGTATGAACGTCTGGGAAGTACGCGGACGAAGCAAGTAAACGTTCGCGTGGTGGCCGCGACCCATCGCAACCTGCAAACGATGATCCTGGAAAAGGAGTTTCGCGCCGATCTCTACTATCGCCTCAATGTCTTCCCGATCGCCATTCCGCCCCTGCGCGAACGCCTGGAAGACATTCCCTTGTTGGTGCGGCATTTTGCCCGGCAATTCGCCCAGCGGATGAACAAAACCATCGACGCGATCTCTCCCGAAACGATGGAGGCCCTGACTCGATATTCGTGGCCGGGAAACATCCGTGAGTTGCAGAACGTCATCGAGCGGTCGGTGGTGATGCATGAAAAGGGGAAGCTCACGGTGAAGAAGAGCTGGCTCTGTCGCGAATGCTTCCCCAGCGAACCGCCGGCCAACAGTTCCTTCTATAAGTCTTCGATGGGGGACCGCGAGACGATTGGCGCGGCCCTGGCGGAAACAAGAGGCAGAGTCTCCGGGCCGTCGGGGGCGGCGGTCAGGCTCGGCATTCCGCCATCCACATTGGAATCCAGAATCCGGTCGATGAACATCAACAAGTATCAGTTCAGGATGGCATAACTCACCTTTACTCACTCATCCACCAACCTGCGGCCGGGAAGATATTGCGACTATGCAATGCGCTGTTCCACGCGTTGCCATGGCATTTCATTTCGAGCCTCAAATGTCCCGCCATCTGGAGCACAATTCGACGACGCGGATGCGGAGCCTGATTGGCGCGGCGAGAATTGCGCTATGCACCCTGTTTATTATTCTTGAATCTGCATGGGCTATATCGGCAATCTGTTTCGATTGCAAGCCCTCGGGCACGAGGCCACTCGCCATCACCGTCTATCTGGTCGTATGGATGGCCTTGCTGATCTTCTTCCATCTCCCGCTGCAGCGGCTGCTCGCTTCCACACTGTGTTTTGCAGTTGTCCTCTTTTGGTGGCTGAGTCTCGCTCCTTCCAACAACGGCCAATGGCAGGCCGACGTCTCCCGCACCGCATATGCGGAAGTCCACGGGTCGCTCATCACCTTCCATAACGTCCGCAGTTGCGATTATCGATCTGAATTCGACTACACCTGCCAGTGGCTCACCCGTCAGGTCGATCTCGATCGTGTCCGGGGCGTGGACCTCTTCATGGATTACTGGGGCTCGCCCTGGATCGCGCACTCCATCCTGAGTTTCGATCTTGGCCCCGATCCATCCGGGACGGATGCGGCAGGCGTTCACCATATCGCCTTCTCCATCGAAGCCCGCAAGCAGGTGGGACAGCGGTACTCCAGCATTCGCGGGTTCTTTCGCCAATACACTCTCATCTCGGTGGTCAGCGATGAGCGTGACGTCGTTCGCCTGCGCACCAACTATCGCCACGACGAGGACCTCTATCTGTACCACACCATTGCATCGCCGGCCTTTGCCCGTTCCCTGCTACTCGACTATGTGGCCTTCACGAACCAACTGCACAATCGCCCGCAGTGGTACAACGCTGTCACGCGTAACTGCACCACCGAGATATATACATTCCAGGTGATGAAGGGCCGTCCCTATGACTGGCGCATCTTGTTCAACGGCAAAGCCGACGCAATGCTCTACGAGCAGGGTGAGCTGGCGACCGATTTGCCCGGTCAGTCCCCATCCAGTCCTCGCATGTCCTTCGCCGAGCTCAAGCGTCGTGCCTACATCAACCCCGCTGCCAAAGCCGCCAATCAAGACCCTGCTTTCTCAGAACGAATTCGCGAACAACGCCCGGGCTTTGGCAAGGAGGAGTTGGAGCAATAATGAATTTTAACGATTCCGCGCAGAGAGGAACCCATGCTAATTAACCCAATCCCGAAAGATGACGGGCAAAGCGATGAGACGATTCCGTTGCAGCTTCACTAGCTTGATTCCCCTGCTCCTGGCAGTGCTGGCTCTGCGCTCCACCGCCCCTGCCCAGAGTGGCGGCCAGACGCAGCCGCAGGCAGCGCCATCCGATGCCCAGGGCCTGGGGCAATACAAAGTGGAGCTGGTCCCGCCACGAAGCGGAAGTGCCAGCGCAAGCGATCGCATCGAACCCTCGGAGGCCAGTTTTGGCAGCGCTCCCGCCGTCACCGCAAACCTGCCCGCCGTCACGCCCGCGGGCCGGCCGGTGCTTGGGCTGGTTCTTGAGGGAGGAGGGGCCCTTGGTCTGGCTCACATAGGCGTCCTCCAGTGGTTTGAGGACAATCACATCCCGATCGACCGCTTGTCCGGAACCAGCATGGGCGCGCTGTTCGGTGGACTTTATGCTTCAGGACATAGCGTTGAGGAACTCCGCGCCATTGCTACCGGTCACGCCCTCGAGACCATCTTCATTCTCGAAGCGCCATATTCCGACGTTAGCTACCGCCGCCGCGAGGACCGGCGCGAAATGCCAGAGGCAATCCAGTTTGGACTCAAGGGCGGCGGCATCACTCGCAACTCGCTGCTGACGGACCGCACACTCGACGACTTTCTGCGGGAAGAGTTTGCCTCGTACAACAGCCGCACAATTGATTTCGACCAGATGCCCATCCCATTTCGCTGCGTGGCCACCGATCTCACCCAGCTCAGCCCCCTCATCTTTCGTGGCGGCCCACTTCCCGTAGCCGTTCGAGCGTCCATCTCCATTCCGGGTGTGTTCGCGCCTGTCGACTACCACCACCACTACCTGGTGGATGGCGCCATCATGGACAACCTGCCCGTCAGCGTCGCCAGACGAGATCTCCAGGCCTCGGTCATCATTGCCGTTCACCTCACCGACGCACCGTTTTCGGAAGGGGACGTTGGCTCCGTCCCTGGGGTCCTGGCGCGTGCGCTGAGCGCCGGCACGTCCCATAATGTCGAGGAGAGCGAGAAGCAGGCCGACATCGTTCTGCTGCCTGAAACCAAGAAGCTCACCACCCTGGACTACAGCAAGGCGCAACAACTCATCGACGCCGGTTACAAGGCCGCCGAACAGCAACGCGCGCAGCTCATTCATTTTGCGCTCAGCGATGACGATTGGGCCGTCTACCTGGCCACTCGCAAAGCGCGCATCCATCCCCAGCCAGGTCTTCTGCAGGCCCTGCGCGTCGAGACGACTGCAAATGCCCGTGGCGCCGATGGCGCCGAGCACCAGGTTGCCTTCGATTTGGCCCCGCTGAAACAACGGCCGATCGAAGCGCAGCAAGTCGCGAACAGCCTCAATCTTGTCCAGGCAAATGGCAGTTATCAGGCCTCATTTGAAACCTTCCCGGACACCACGCCAGATTCGGGACCAGCGTCTCAACCTGCGCCGGGCCCAGTCGCCGTTCCTGATACCGGCGTTCTTGTCCGCCTTACCCCGGTCCGCAACGGCCCACCCTTCCTCATGACGGGCGTCGATGTATCTGCTGCAACATCCAATGTCATGCGCAACGAATTTGACCTTCGCGTCATCGACCAAAACGTGGGCGGTTTTGGTTCTGAACTGCGCGGCGATCTTCGCCTGGGTTTTCTTACTCAGGCTTCTGGCCAGTACTACCGCCTGCTTAGGCCGGATGGCTGGTTTGTCCAGCCGCATCTCGACATTCTCCGCAAACCGGTCTACGAGTGGCTTAACCAGCAGCGTGTTTCCGAGTGGTTTGAGCAGCAGGCCGGCGGTGGGTTGGACGCAGGCCGAACCTTCAGCCGTAATTTCCAGACTTCGATTGAGTTCCGGCAACAGCAAATCCGGTGGCATCTGACTGCCGGCAATGTACCCGCCCAGAATTTATCCGGCACATCGCAGACTGCCGTCGTCCATCTTGTCTACGACAGCACTGAGTCGGGGACAGTTTCGCCAGAGGGACACCGCATCGAACTGACTGCCGGAGCCATTTTCAACACAATAGCGAGCGAGAGTGCACCGCTCCTGCAGCTCCGCGCCAGCAAGGACTTCACCTGGCGGAAAAAGAACATCGTTGGTCTAAGCCTGGATGCAGATTCCTACGTCCGCCGCAACATTGCAGACCCGCTGCGATTCACGCTTGGCGGACCGCTTCGTCTTTCGGCCTCGTCCACGGATGAATACCGTGTGACAGATGACTACCTTGTTCGCCTTGGTTACCTGCGCAGGCTGGCCTCTATGCCAACGGGATTGGGTCACGGACTTTACTTCACGACGGTGTATGAAGCCGGAGAGGGTTGGACTCCCGAACAACCCGCCTTCCTCCGCCAGGACATCGTATTCGGTTTGGTTGCCGCCACACCTCTGGGCTCGATTACATTCGGTGGGAGTGTAGGCGATGCGGGTCGAAGAAAGATCTTCATTTCCGTCGGAAGGCTCTTCTGAGCCGATGCGCCTCGCGTCGCATAGCGCCAATGCAAAGTCCAGCGCTCGCGAACTTCGTGATTTCGCGAAGAAATCGAGATTCTGCGACCCGTGCACGCAAGTCTTATCAGGAGTTTAGTTGTGGCACTCATCTTGCTGTAGGACAGGGTAGCGGACACCGCCGCCTGTGTACAAAGGCCAATACAATCCGCGGGTTCTGCTTGAGGCTTTCCAGATGCTGCACCACAAGAGCGCTTAGTGAGTTTCAGGACTTGCCTCGAAGCTGTGATGAGAATGGTTCCGCAGTTTGCAAGGAAATGCCCGTGAAAGGGACCCTCAAACTCGCCTATAAGTTGCTGGTCAACGACACGGCCAAGTTTTCGGCATTATTGCTCGGTATCACCTTTGCCGTCTTTCTGATGATGTTTGTGACTTCGATGTTCGTCGGGGTGTTGAACCATGCATCCACTACGGTCATCAATATCGGCTCCACGCTGTGGATCATGGACCCGGCCGTGCAGACGGTGGCAAACACGGTTGGGATACCGGACTACGTGCTGGATGCGGTGCGCAGCATGCAGGGAGTGAAGTATGCGGTGCCACTCTATTCTGGGGGAGGGCTGGCCAAGCTTTCCGACGGGACCTACCAGTCGGTCAACATCATCGGACTGGACGATACAAGCCTGCTGGGCAGACCGGAACTGGTCGAGGGAAAGATCGAAGACATCTATGCGGAGAATGGATTCATCGCCGTGCGCGATGCGGAGTTTTCCAAGCTGGAGAACCCGCACATCGGGTCGGAGTTCTCGCTGAACGACAACCGCGGGGTCATCGTGGGGATTGCCAAGGTGGCGACCTCCGGCCTATATGGAACACCGACCCTGTATACGACCTATGAGCGGGCCGCTCAATATCTTCCCAATCCGCGGTACACCATCTCGTACGTGCTGGTGGAACCGAAGAGCGCCGCGGATGTGCAGCGGATCGAGCAACAGGTGAATGCACTGGGCTATCTGGCCCTGACCAAAGAAGAGTTCATGCAGCGGACCGCCGACTTTTTTGTGTACAAGACCGGCGGCGGCACCAACATGTTGATCATGGTCATTATCAGCTTTCTGGTTGGGCTGTCGATCTCAGGTCAGACGTTCTACACATTCATCCTGGAGAACCTGGAACGGTTTGGAGCGCTCAAGGCCATCGGGGCGAAGAGTCGCGACCTGGTGGGAATGATTCTGTTTCAGGCCACCTTCACGGCAATTACCGGCTACGGCCTGGGGGTCGGGCTGTCGGTCCTGCTGATCTGGCTTGCCAAGCTAAGGCTGCCCAGCTATGCGGCCATGCTCTCATTCGGGAATCTCGCGATTGGACTGGCGATGGTGTCCATCATTGCCGGGATTTCAAGCTATGCAGGGATCCGCAGGGTCCTGCGGATCGATCCATTCGAAATCTTCAGAGGTTGAGATGCCGCGAGTGGCCATACAAGCGAAGGGGCTGGTCAAGTGGTTCGGCGAAGGAGAAGCCAAGACCACGGCCTTGAAGGAGGTCGATCTGGAAGCCTGCTTCGGCGAGATGGTCTACATCGTGGGCCCCTCCGGGAGCGGGAAGACGACGCTGCTGAGCGTTCTTTCCGGCATCCTGAAGCCCAACGAGGGCAGCGTGCAGGTGGAGGACATCGCCATCTGGACGCTGGACGTCGATCACCTGGCCGAGTTCCGCCTGAACAAGATCGGATTTGTATTTCAGGACTTCCACTTGTTTCCGCGCCTGACCACGGCCGAGAACGTAGCCATTCCGCTCATTCTGAAAAAAAAGGAGTGGGACGCGTCCGTCCGCGAGGCAGAGGGCTACCTGGAGATTGTGGGCTTGAAGGGACGGGAGGACATTCCGCCTGTGAAGCTGAGCGGAGGCGAACAGCAGCGCGTGGCAATCGCACGGGCGATGGTGAGCCAGCCCGACATCTTGATCATGGACGAGCCTACCGCTTCGCTGGATGGTGACACGGGAAATGCAATCCTGAGCTTCGTTCGCAAGAACATTCTCAATGAAAACCGATGCATCGTGGTCGTCACGCACGACAGCAGGATCTACGAGTTTGCGACCCGAATCCTGCAGATGGAGGATGGGCGACTGAAACCCACCACAGAAAAGAGCGCAAAATGAGGAACAAAATCATCTTTGCAATTTCGCTGATTGGCATCCTGGCAGGGATGGCGACCGCCATCTTCTTCGGCATCAAGAAGCCCCCGCTGGCGCCTGCGTTCAGCCCGGTTTCCAACCCCTATGGAAGCGGTATCTACGCCGAGGGCATTGTGGAGAGCGCGCAAACCAGCGGCGAGAACAGCAACCTATATCCCGAAGTTGCGGGCACGGTGAAGGAGATCCTGGTTGCCGAAGGCCAGCAGGTGAAGGCCGGCGACCCTCTGCTTCGCCTGGACGATTCGATTCAACGAGCGACGACGGAACAGATTGGTTCCCAGGCGGAGGCCGCGAAGGCGCTGCTGGATGAGTTGAAGGCGCAGCCGAGAAAAGAGACCCTCGATGTGGCGGCTGCGCAGGTGGCCGCCGCGCAAGCTGCGTTGAAGACCGCGCAGGACACTTTGCAGAAAGACCAGACGGCATACCAGATGGACCCGCGGTCGGTGAGCAAAGACGCGCTGGACAGCGCAGCCAACGCCGCCGAGGTTGCAAAGGCGAACCTTGACGTCGCCACCAGGCAATATGACCTGACGAAGGCAGGAGCCTGGGTCTACGACATCCAAAATCAAGCCCGGCAGACGAATGCGCTGGTACAGGCCCACGCGGCTGCGAGTGCGCTGCTCGGCAAGTACACGCTGCGCGCGCCGCGCGATGGCGTTGTGCTCTCCATTAACACCATCGTGGGGAACTATGCGTCCCCGCAGGGCGCTTACGACACATACACACAGGGCGCAGACCCGGTCATCACATTGGGGTCTTCGCCGGCTTCTCTCAATGTGCGCTGCTATGTGGACGAAATTCTGGTGCCGCGACTGCCTTCGGGCTCCACGATGAATGCGCAGATGTCTGTTCGTGGAACGGACGTCAAGGTTCCGTTGCAGTTCGTCCGCGTGCAGCCGTATGTTTCGCCAAAGATCGAGCTTTCGGACCAGCGCCAGGAGCGCGTGGATGTCCGGGTACTGCCCGTGGTTTTCAGGATTGCCAAGACCGCGAATGTCAATCTCTATCCGGGGGAACTGGTCGATGTCTATATCGAGGATTGAAATGTTGGAGGGTTGGGATGGGGCGCGCGGGCGTAGACCGGCCCGCTTGACCGCGTTGCGTCCAGGGCGAGCCATCGAGGACGGGGAACATAAAGACGGCATTGGCCGGGCGCTTGTGCGCTTCGCGCTTGCGGCGGTTTGCTGCCTGGTTGTGGGATGCAGCGTCGGACCCAGGTATGTGCGTCCGGCGGCGCCGAGTCCGCCAGCCTACAAGGAACTTCTACAGCCGGTCGCGGCGAGTGGATTGGACACCTGGCAGGTGGCAGCGCCGAGCGATGGCGCGGATCGAGGAAGGTGGTGGAAGGCATTCAACGATCCGCAACTGGATGAATTGGAGGAGAAGGCCAGCGCTTCCAACCGGCAGATTGCAGCCGCCGCGGACAACTTCCTTGCGGCGCGGGCCCTGGTGCGGAAGGCCCGATCACAATATTTTCCGACCGTTACGACTGACCCGAGCATGATTCGCTCGCGCCCGTCGCCCGCGCAGTTCAGCGGATTGCAGGCGGGCGGGGCCTCCTCTTCCGCAATCTCCGTACAAACGTACACCGACTATTCGCTGCCTTTCGACGCTTCCTGGGAGCCTGATTTCTGGGGACGCATCCGCAACAGTGTGAAGGCCAGCGCTTACGCAGCGCAGGCCAGCGCGGCCGATCTGGAAAATGTTCGGCTGAGCGTTCAGGCAGAGCTTGCGGTCGACTACTACGAACTGCGCGCGCAAGATTCCCTGAAGGAGGTGTTTGACTCTACCGTCATCGCCTACCAGGAAGCCCTCGACCTGACTCGTAGCCAGTACAAGGCCGGCCTCAGCTCCGATGAAGCTGTGGCTCAGGCCGAGGCCCAGCTGGAGGCGGCACAGGCCCAGGATGCAAGCCTGGGAATTCTGCGCGCTGAATATGAGCACGCGATCGCCGTTCTGATCGGGCAACCCGCATCCACATTCTCCCTGCCGGCGAACGATTTGGAAGCGGAAGCTCCCGCGATCCCCGTGGGGATTCCGTCGGAGCTTCTGGAACGGCGCCCGGACATTGCCTCTGCGGAGCGCGCCGCCGCCCAGGCGAATGCGGAGATTGGCGTGGCGAGGGCCGCATACTTTCCGGCAATCCTGCTCAGCGCAACCGGCGGGCTAGGCAATTCCTCGGCATCGAACTGGTTTACCTGGCCAAGCAGATTTTGGTCGGTTGGCCCAGGCCTTGCCGAAACGGTCTTCGATGCGGGCCTGCGCAAGGCGACCGTCCAGCAATATCGCGCAACCTATGACCAAACCGTGGCAAACTACCAGCAAACCGTGCTGACGGCGTTTCAACAGGTCGAGGACAACCTGGCATCGCTGAGAATCCTGCGGCAGCAGATCGATCAGCAGAACGCAGCCACAGACGCGTCAGCGAGGGCCCTACAGGAAGCAACCACGCGCTACAAGGCCGGACTCGATCCCTACCTGAATGTGATCGCAGCCCAGACCGTGCTTCTGAACGAACAGCAGACGGTTGTGACATTTCGCATGGAGCGAATGGTCGCCGCGGTCCAACTCATCAAGGCGCTCGGAGGCGGCTGGGACGTCTCACAGATACCCTCCCTCGGAGTGGTGGGGAAGAAATTGTAACGTAATTAGGCGTAAAAGCCGACGCAGACGATTCAACGACGTGGATCTAAGCACACGAGACCGCATATAGCATCATCACAGCTTACTCAGCAATCGGGCGGCATCTTTCAGCGACTGCCGGTTCTGGAAGAAATCGCTCCAGGGGTCGGCGCGCTCGAGTCGCTTGGCAAAGTTTCCCAGGTTGAAGTCGGAAGGGACGAGCGTGGGCCTGACTTCCGGCCATGCCAAGGGGGTCGAAATGGGAGCCTTCGCGCGCCGCCGGACGGAGTAGGGCGCAACCACGGTCTGACCGAATCCGTTGCGAAATGGGTCCAGATAGACACGGCCGCGCCGCGCTGCAACCGATTGTTCGACGGTCAATTCGTCCGGGTGCGCGGCCGCCACGCGCGCGACAAACGACTCGGCGAAGGCGAGGACCTCGTCCGCATCCGGGCCGGTGCGGATGGGGACCAGGACATGCATGCCGCGGCTGCCCGAGGTCTTGGCGAAGGAGACCAGCTTCAGTTGGTCCAGGGCTGCTTTAACATGCAGGCCCGCGCGGGCGGCGTCGGAGAAGTTGCCGGACTCGGGATCGAGATCGAAACACACCCAGTCCGGCTGCCGGGGCGAACTCGCGCGGCTGGCCATCGTGTGCACTGCAATGCACCCCAGGTTGGCAAGCGCGAGCTGCGTGATTAAAGAGCCGCCAACCACATAATCGGTGGACTCGCCGGGGTTGTCCGCATGTGCGATGCGCCTGGTTGGCGTTCCAGGAGGCATTCCCTTTGGTTTCTGTTTTTGAAAGAAGCACTCCCCTTGCATTCCATCGGGGCAGCGCTCAAGGGACAGAATGCGGTCCTTCACGTAGGGCGCGAGATTGGGAAAGATCGCGTTGTAGTACGCAACCAGGTCAAGCTTCGTGTAGCCCTCTTCAGGCCAGAAGACCTTGTCGGGATGGGAGACGGCGATGGGCAATTTCGCGGTCACGGATTGGGACATGGTGGGCCTCCTCATGCGGGCAGTTCCGGCAGGAGCACGTCCTCAGGACGTTTGTCGTCGCGCAGGCCCAGATAGACCGGCTGGCGAAGCTTCCTGTCCGCGGTCCACTCCTGGAAGGAGATTTGCGCAATCAGCCGTGGAGCGAGAAAAACCACGCCCTTCTCGCGCGGCGGGTCGATCAACGCTGGCTGCGATCTCACAAGTGGCTGAAACTTCCGATAGAGCGCGGCGAGAGTCTCCCGATCGAATCCCGTCCCGACTTTGCCGATATAGCGCAGCGCACCCTTTTCATACGCGCCGAGCAAAAGGGCACCAAAATGTTGGCGCGAGCCGGCCGGCTCCGTATATCCGGCAATCACAAACTCATCCTCCTGGTGAACCTTCACCTTCAGCCATTTGGTGGAGCGCGCTTCCACATAAGGAGCGGATAGATCTTTCGCAACCAGTCCCTCGTATCCGCAGCGGCGCGCGATGCGGAAGGCCTCGAGGCCGTTGCTTGCGAGCCTGTGAGACGGCAACAGAACTTTGCTGGAGCCGATCGACCGTTCCATCAGATCGCGCCGCGCGGACAGGGGCTCTCGGCGCAGATCTTTGCCGTTATGAAAGAGGCAATCGAAGACGGCGTACACCGGTTCGCCCTTTTCCTGCTGAAGGAGCTGAAATCGGGAGACCCCCTTCTTGTCGAACACAACAACCTCGCCATCGAGAAGCTGGGTGACGGGTTCGAGAGAGCGGATGGCCTTCGCAATGCGAGGGAAGCTGCCGGTCTTGTCTTTTCCGTTTCGGGAGAGCAGCCGCACCCGGTCCTCTTCCTTATACGCGAGCATCCTGTCGCCGTCGTATTTCTCCTCATAGACCCATCCGGCCCTGTCGAACGGCCCTGCAACCAGCGTGGCAAGCATGGGCTGAACGCGAAATGGAATGCGGTTCTTCAAATCGGCCGCCTTGTTCGCTTGATGCGCCCCGAAACGGATTTCGCACTCGTCGCGGTTCGCCCCTTGCCGGACGGATCGCCCTGCGAAGCTCTCTCTATGTCGCCGCCTTCGTCGCGCGCAATCTCCGCAAGTAGGCGCCCGCTGGCCACAGAACGTGGCTCTTCCTGCAACACGTCCTTCGCGGATGCATATTGGTCGCGGTGTTTGATAAGCAGCCAGGCGTCTTTGCCAAAGCTGCGGGTGCGAACCAGGACCCACGTTCCTTGCAGTTTCTTTCCCCGAAGCGTGAACTTGATCTCTCCCCGCTGCAAGGCGCTGTCCACATCGGCGTCTTCCGGATGCCATGTCCCCTGGTCCCATAACATCACCGTTCCCGCGCCATATTGACCCGCGGGAATCACGCCCTCGAAGTCGCCGTACTCGACCGGATGGTCCTCCGTCCGCATCGCAAGGCGCTTCACTGCCGGATCGAGCGAGGGCCCCTTGGGTACGGCCCAGGAAAGGAGTATGCCGCTCCATTGCAGGCGAAGATCGTAGTGCAGGTGCGAGGCCATGTGCTTCTGTATTGCGTAGAGAAGCGGGCCATCCCCATCGTGGGTATCGTCCGAGCCATGCGGCTCCGTTGTCACTGCGAACTGACGCTTCTTCCGGTATTCATTGAGTTTCATATTCCCATTCCTGGGTACGGCGCCGAGGTGCATCACACAAGTAGCCGCTCACGCCTTTGGATGACTCTACAACGTGGGCGCCGCCGGCCGTAGCTCCTGGGCTGGACTATTCTCCAGTGCATCCTTCACAACACTGCCGCTCACTGTCTCTTGCTTCAGCAGTTGCTGGGCCAGAATCTCCAGGGCCGGGCGATGCGACTTCAACAAGTCCTGGGCCCGCTGATATTGTTCGGTCACAATGCGCTGGACTTCCCCGTCGATCACTTGCCGGGTCTCCGGACTGATCTGGCTGTTGTCCTCGACCGGTCCTCCCAGGTATTGCAGTTGTTGACCTGCGTAACGCACCGAGCCCAGTTTTTCACTCATGCCGAATTCCGTGACCATGCGGCGGGCCAGATCGGTTGCCCGCATGATATCGTCACTGGCCCCGGTGCTGATGGTCGCAAACTTGACCATCTCGGCAGCCCGCCCGCCCAGCATGACGGCGATCTTGTCCTTCAGTTCGTCGATGGTGAGCAGATAGCGGTCTTCGGTGGGCATCTGCATGGTATAGCCCAGGGCGCCGCGGCTGTGGGGAACGATGCTGATCTTGCTGACCGGTTCCCCGTGCGGCACCAGCTCGGCCACCAGCGCGTGGCCGGACTCGTGATAGGCAACCGTGGTCCGCTCCTGCTCGTTCATCACGCGGCTCTTTTTCTCGGAGCCGGCGATCACGCGTTCGATGGCGGCCTCGAAGTCATTCATCGTAACGGCCACGGCCTTGTTGCGTGCAGCCAGCAGTGCCGCCTCGTTCATGGCATTCGCCAGATCTGCGCCGCTGAAGCCGGCGGTGATGCGGGCCGCATGGTCCATGTCGAAGTCCGGCGACAGCTTGACGTCCTTGCTATGAATCCGCAGGATTTGCGCCCGTCCGATGAGGTCGGGATTGCCGATGGCGATCTGGCGGTCGAAGCGGCCCGCGCGCAGCAGCGCCGGATCGAGTACCTCCGGACGGTTGGTGGCCGCCATGATAATCACCGGCGCGCTGGCGTCGGTCTTGAAACCGTCGATCTCGGCCAGCAACTGGTTGAGGGTCTGCTCCCGCTCGTCGTCGCTGCCGATGCGCATCACGCCTCCACGGCTCTGTCCGATGGCATCAATCTCGTCGATGAAGACGATCGCGGGAGCTGCCTTGCGCGCCTGCTCGAACAGGTCTCGCACGCGGGCCGCGCCCACTCCCACAAACATTTCAACGAATTCCGAGCCGCTGGTCTCGAAGAACGCGACCTTGGCCTCGCCGGCCGTGGCTTTGGCCAGCAGTGTCTTTCCCGTGCCCGGCGGGCCGACCAGCAATACTCCCTTGGGAATGTGTCCGCCGAGCTGGGCGAATTTCTCCGGCTCCTTCAGAAACTGGATGATCTCCTGGAGCTCGGCGATGGCCTCATCCGCCCCGCCCACATCTTTGTAGGTGACTGTAACGTCCTCGGGCTTGACCTCGATCGCTTTGCTCTTGCCTACGCCGAAGATGCCGCCCAATCCTCCGCCCGCAGCGCTGCCCATTCGCCCATACGCGAAGTACCAAAAGGCGCCAAGCACTATCATCGGGAGTAAATAATCGAGCAAGAATCCGCCGATGGGGCTGGGCGCGCGCTCGAATTGGTAAGTAATTTTTGCCCCTTGCAACTCTCCGATCAGTTCGCTGTCGCCGGCCGGCGCAGGCGCGGTAGTGAATGGGACGGTTGCGGGAGACCCTCCCGGCTTGGGGTTCTTCATCTCACCAACGATGTTCCTTTCGCTGATGGTCGCCCTTACGATCTGAGCGTCCGCCAGCTTTTGCTTGAACTCGCTGTAAGGAATTTCCATGTTCCCGGACGCGGGAGAGAGGACGAATATCTGGAACAGCCACAAGAGAATCAGGCTCGAGATCAGGTAGCTGATGCCGAAACGAATCTGAAGCCGGCGCTTCTGATCATCGTCGGGGCTGGGTTTTTTGGGTGACGATTCCGTTTTGCTCATGGTCCACATCCTTTAGCGTAATTTGCGTTGCTTCATGGGCCGGACCCATAGAAAGTAGATCAGCGCTCCAATGCCTGCCGCCACTGCCATGGCGATCAGAACAACCATCGTCTGCCGGTAGTGACGCGAGAAAAAAGCGATCATTGACCGGCCGTAGATCTTGGCCAGATATGCCACGGCAAAAAAGCGCAAGCCGCGCCCGGCGATCAGCGCAGGCAGGAACTTCCTGCGCGGATACTGCATCACTCCGGCGGTCATCACCACGGTTGTGAAAGGAAACGGCGGCGGGAGAATCGCGCCGGCAAACACCGTGATGCTGCCAAATCTCTCAAAGAGCTTGTAGACCTTCTGCGCCTGCGGCCTACCGACTTTCTTTTCCAGGGTCGCTTCGCCGCCTTTTTGTGACATCCGGTAGGCAAGATACCCGCCAAGCACCTCACCCACAGTAGCCATCAAGGCGTAGTAGCCCCACCATTCGTAATGGCCCGCCGCAAGGAAGATGACGAACATATCTTCGCTCCCAGGCGGCGCGGAGACAAATGGGGTGTTGTCCGCGAGGCCAAGCAAGATCAACCCAGGCCCTCCCAGCCGGCGGGTCCACTTCCACACCGGACCAGATACGACAAGTTGGGCGAGGTTGCACACGTAGAGGTTATACCTCTTTCCCGCCGTAACATATCGCGACCGGGCACGCGGTCGCAACCAATGAAAGTTTCGCGTGCCCGGCCAACGATCTATGCCGGCTTCAATGCAAATCTGTCGGCCAACGCGCCATGCCTGTCCATGCATCGGGCGTCAGGCAAATCTGCTTTCCTCCAGGGTCCAGCGGTTGTCTTGCCCGGTATATTCGCAATCGCTAGGCTGCTGCGGCGTAGTTGAGCTTAATGAAGTCGTTCACGTTGGAGACACCAGGCGCCGCCCAGGCCGCTCGCTCCGCCTCTTCCCGTTCCGCCCAGGAACGCACACTGCCGGTCAGTGTCACCGTTCCGTGCGTGACCAGCACGTTGATGGCTTGCGCGTCCAACATCGCGCTGCGCTTGAGGGCTGCTTCGATGTCGTTCTTGAGCTCGGCGGGTGTAGCGGTCGACTTGACGTCGATTTCGTTTGAAATTCCCTTGACACCAATCAGGCCACGTACTGCAAGCTCGGCGCTGGACCTTTGATAGTCCGAGTCAACCTCACCCTGTAGCGTCAGCCAACCGTGTTCCACGATCACGCGGATGCGACCGAACGGCACCGCAACGGTCCACTGCAATGCGGTCTCGGCTGCCCGCGCGATATCCGCGTCGGTCCGCACGGTGGAGTTGGGCAACACCACCTCGAGTTCCACTGCCAGGGCGTTCACGCCAAATACCCGCTTGGCGGCCCGCTCAGCTGCCCATTTTTCAAAATAGCTGTTTACCGGGCCGGTCAGCGTTACAACTCCATCTTTGACGGCAACGCCGATCTTTGATGCATGCGTTAGACCTGGCTCCCATCTGAGCTCGTCCTGAACGCTTCTTTGTACATCCGAGTCGCTGTTCATCTTATTTCTCCTTTGTAGTTAATTCCGTGGGTCTCTTCCACGTTCGTTCTATTGCTGGGAAAACTGCCATGCGACGTTCTGCGGCTGGTTCGCTTCCCCGGTGGCAGCCAGGCCCCATCGGCCATGCCACCCAACAGGGTTCGCGGGTTGTTCTTCCGGGGGCAGGCACGCGGCCACTGTGTGGAGAAGCCTATGCACCGGGTCCCCCTTCTCTATGCACGCTGAAAAGAGTGCCCGCTTGTCAGGGGGCAGGATGTCCATGGAACCGCTGAGCAACACAATCGGAAATGTCGCGCCATGGGACCGAAGATGGGTTAGCAGCTCCACTCCGTTTAGACCAGGCATGTCAAAATCGACGATTGCAAGCTGATAGGCCGATAGATCGTGAGTGTCGACCAGTTCTGGACGATTGACGAGAACCACCGAGTATCCTTGCCGTCTCAGCACATGGCCGCGAACTTCAAGGCCGACGGTATCGTCATCGACGCATAGGATACAAGGCCGGTTCGAGAAGACTGTTGTACGTCCACCCATTGCAGATTGGCTTGGGAACTGGCTAACCATAGTCGTGTTCATTGATCTCGCCTCGCAAGAAGCTGGGGCACATCGGACGACTCGCCCGATGTGCGTTATGGCATGGGCGGCTATGCCGCGGCCGGTGTATGCTTGTCCGGCGCGGCCTTCGCCAGATCCAGCTCCAGCACTCCATCCTTCACCGTGGTCTTTACCTTGTTCACATCCACCGCGGCCGGAAGGCCGACGACACGAAGAATCTGGTCCGAGCAGGCTTCGCGGTAGATGGTTTTGCCGGTCTTGGACTCTTTCTTTGCTTCCCGCCTGCCGGCAATCGTGACCCGGCACGGCTCCACGGTGATCTCCAGATTCTTCTCCTTGAAGCCCGGAACATCCGCGCGCACGCTTACGGCGTCGGTCGATTCTGAAATCGCGATGTGAAGAGGATGGAGAAACTCCGTCTCGGCCTGGAGCCAGTCGGCCAGATCGTGGCTGGGGAGCCCATCGCTCTTGAAGATCTCAAAAGCACGGCGGGCAATGCGGTCGTAGAGATTCCGCTCCTCTTCGATAAGCTGTGCGGGTTTGCCGGTTTGAACGGATGCCTCTTCTTTGGGGTGTGCGAGCAGTCCTGATGACATGTCATCCTCCGATCTTGTTGTCGAACACTTGTTGACCAGCAATTCACAGGCCACGCCTAAGCTCTTGATAACGTGCGGGTGTGCAAATCCCCGTGTCGCAATTCCTTCGCAAATTCGCGAACCTCACGAAGAATCGCCCGCACCCGTCGAAGACTGCACCGCCAGCGCCTTTCCGGCAATGGACGGGCCCCTTCCGGGGTGGGCACGTTGGCGCGAACTTCGCGAAATCGCGAGAAGACTGCGATTCCGCGATGCTCCCCCCTCAATGTTTTGAGACGCTTACCAATTGGCGACTGAAGTGCATTGAAGGGGCCGCAAGACAAAATCGAAAGGAGAAATGCAGCCATGGACAGAATGTTAGTTGTTGTTTTCGACACTGAAGCGAAAGCCTACGAAGGAAAGAAGGCCCTTTATCAATTGGATGACGAGGGGAGCATCTCGGTCTATGCCGATGCAGTAATCGCCAAGAATGCGAATGGCTCTGCGACGGTGAAGCAGAGTAGCGATCAGGGACCGCTCGGGACCCTCGTCGGGACGTCGCTGGGAAGCCTCATCGGACTTCTCGGTGGCGTGACTGGCCTTGCCATTGGCGCCACGGTGGGGTTGCTGGGCGGCAGCTTTGCCGATCTGGACAACGCCAGGATCGGTACGGACTTCATCGATGACGTTACCAGGGAACTGAAGCCGGGCAAGTTCGCTGTCGTTGCCGAAATTCAGGAGGAATGGACGACTCCCGTCGATCTTCGCATGGAGTCCATCGGCGGAAAGGTCTTTCGGCGGGCGTTGTCGAATGTCAGGCACACGGTGAACGAGGAGGAAAACGAGGCAATGAAAGCCGACCTGGCGCAATTGAAGGCGGAGTACGCGAAGGCCCGCGCCGATCGGAAGGCAAAGCTTCAGGAAAAGATCAACCAACTCGACTCCAAGATACAAGCGCGGCTGGAAAAGGCCAAGGAGCGGCGCGCGGCAGCGGAGCGCGAGATCAAGGCCAAGGCCGAAGCACTCAAGGCCAAGGCTGCCGCTTTGAAGACAAAAGCGGCGAAGATCCACGATTAGAACCGCGACGCGGTCCGTCGCTGGTGTTATTTGCAGTTTGATCTGGGAAAGTGAGGCTAGCTATGGACGACATCCGGGATGCGGTGCCCCTGCGCAAATGTGCACACGGGCCGTGCCGGTGCTTGGTTCCATCTACACAGGAGTATTGCAGCGACTATTGTTCGGACGCCGATGATGTAGAGAATGCCGAGATCCACTGTGGCTGTGACCACCTTCATTGCACGTCGAACTGAGCGTCTGCAGTCTCCACCGTACTGAGCGAAGGCTGGCATGCAACCCTCTTCCAGAATTCAGGCGTGGCCGTCGCATCGCAGGGGGAAAGAAGGTCTTTCAAGAACCATCGATCGGTAAACCAAAATACGACAAACAAGGAGAAATAGTATGAGCATCGAATCGAATACAGTGAAGCACGCAGCCTACGCCAAACTGGAGTCTGAAATCGAGACCGCTGAGGCAAAACTTCAAACATTGAAGGCACGCGCCAAGGCCGCGAAGGCCAACGCGGAGATCGTCGTGATCGCGGACCTTCTAACCCGAAAGGAAGAACTCCAACTGAAGCTGCAGGAGCTGAAGAAGGCGGGCGCGGAGCGTTGGGCGCGCGCGAAGGCGGACCTCGAGGCGCTGATCGCAGACTTCGAAAAGTCGGTCAAGGAAATTGAAGCGAAGGTGAAGGCACTCTGAAGCACATCGGCGTTCGTGTTGTTCGTCGCCGGACATTCGTTCGGTCGCTGTCTTACCGCAAACAGCAAGAAGGAGGAGAGATCATGGCACACAGTATTAAAAACCTATTCAACGAATTCACCGGGGCCCTTATCGGATGGGGAGTCGTCATGATTCTCCTGGGAGTGGCGGCTTTGTTTCTGCCGTTGGCGACAGGCACCGCAGTTTCCATTCTTATTTCCTGCATTATCATCCTCGGCGGTTGCGCATTCCTGGCGTCCGCCTTCGCCGGCCGCAACGCCGGAGCGTTCATTTGGCGAATGTTGATCGGCGTTGTCTACATCGTTGGCGGCGGCTACCTGGCATTCCACTCAAAGCTCGCCCTGGAGTCGTTCACCATCGTGCTGGGCTTGATCTTCGTCCTTGAAGGGTTGCTGGACATTGCCACGTTTTTCCATTTCCACGACTTTCCCAGATCGGGATGGATTCTCTTTGACGCCTTGGTCTCGCTCCTGCTGGCCTACCTGATTATGCGTCCCTGGCCATCAAGCTCTGTGTGGGCCATCGGAATCATCTTAGGCATCGACCTCATCGTAAGTGGCTTAGCCAGCGTGATGTACGCAATGTCGGCCCGCCGGGCCGTGAAGGAGCTGAGCTTATGACCCTCCATGCTCTGGCGCTCACGCTTCAACTCAAACTCTGGCTTGTTATGGCCGCAACCCGGATCCAGGTTTTGCATACTCATGAGGCATTGCTTGCTGGACGCGATGGAATGACGCCGCTTCCTGGATCGGCCGGAGGACCAGCGTCAGCGGTCCCAATGCCCGAGCCACTGTGCCAGGTAAGCTCGCGCATCCGGCAGAGGGGCCTGCCGCTTCGAAATGGGGTCACGGTCCGTTAGTGGAGTTGCGACCAAATATTCGACCATGGAGATAAGCTCATTCCTGGCCGCCGATGGAAGTCAACCCGTAATTGAAGAAGGGAGAAAAAACAATGCTGGATACGATCAATTTGACCATAACTCAAGCCACCCCGGAGATGGTCCAACACTGGGGTTGGTTCCTCGCATTTGGAATTGTGTTGGCAGTGCTTGGCATCGCTGCGGTGGTCCGGTCTTTCACGGCCACGATAGCCTCCATGATCTTCTTCGGATGGATGCTTCTGTTTGCCGGCGTCGTCGAGTTCATCAATGCATTCATGGTCGGGCACTGGGCTGGGTTCTTCCTGCACCTGCTGGCCTCCATCTTCTTCCTGGCTACTGGCTTTCTCTTTTTGATCAAGCCAGTGATCAGCGCCGAGGTCGCGACCCTGGTAATGTCGCTGTTCTTTCTGATCGGCGGTTTGTACCATTCATCGCCGCGCTATGTACCCATCTGCCGGGATGGGGCTGGCAAGTCTTCGACGGAATTCTGGCATCACTCATGGGCGTTCTGTTGATGGTTCAATGGCCGCTCTCCGGGCTTTGGGCGATCGGTCTCTTTATTGGGATCGACCTGATCTTCTGTGGCTTCTCCTGGGTCGCTTTGGCACTCGACCTTCATAAGCAATGAGCGATAATCATTTGTCTCCAGCCTTTAACGGGGCAACTGCCCGCTCCCCATTGCGCGTCGGAGATGCTGGCCTGTCGTTGGAGTATAACGTATTCATCCTCAATTAAAGGAGCCACAGGCAATGTTGGTATCTGCAGAGGAGCAGCTGACAAAGGCCTTCAACAGCCTGTTTAGCAATTACGCTGGACCGGCGTTCGCGATTCGCTTGTGGGATGGATCAATTTGGCATTCTTCGCAGAATGAGAAGCCTGAGTGCACAATTGAAATCACCAGTCCCAACGCACTGGAACTGCTGGTTGCGAATCCAGATGAAGTTGGTCTTGGAGGGGCTTTTGTAAGCGGCGATCTGGATGTAAAGGGTGATATTTTTTCGGTATTCGCAATCGGTGAATATCTCTTTACGCGGCCGGCGAATTTTCGAAATGAGATGTTTCAGCGCGTCATGCTGACCTTGTGCAGGGTTAGACGCTTTATTCGCAATGGAAGACCTCATTCTCTAAATCGGGATCGTTCGTCCATTGCCCACCACTACGATCAGCCCTTCGAGTTTTACAAGTCCTGGTTAGGTAAATCACTTACATATTCGTGTGCCTATTTCAGAGATGGGAGTGAACCTCTCGACCAAGCACAACAACGCAAAATTGATCATATCTGCCGCAAACTGAGGCTTCAGCCGTTTGATCAGTTCCTGGATATCGGATGTGGATGGGGAAGCCTTGTCCTGCACGCGTCGAAAGAGTATGGCGCATATGCCCATGGAATTACCCTCAGCAAAGAGCAGGCCCGGGTGGCAACTGACCGCATTGAGCAAGAACGGCTTACCCAAAGCTGCAAGGTGGAATTGCGGGACTACCGCACCCTAAGCGATCTCTCTCTTCCCTTCGATAAGATCGCCAGCGTGGGTATGTTCGAACATGTGGGACTGAAGAACCTGCCTCAGTACTTCAGCGTTGTCCATGAAGCGCTTAAACCCGGTGGTGTCTTTCTGAACCATGGCATTGCCCGGTCGCACCAGTCCCCGGCTCGTAAGTCTTCCTTTATCGACCGCTACGTCTTTCCGGACGGAGAACTTGTCACCCTTGCTCAAGCCCTGTCGGCAGCAGAGTCGGCCGGTTTTGAAGTAAGGGACGTCGAGAATCTTCGAGAGCACTACGAACTCACTCTTCGACGGTGGGTCGAGGATCTGCAGTGGAATGCAGGCACTGTGCTCAGCTATGTCCCGAAATCCACATATCGGATCTGGCTCCTCTATATGGCAGGCTCTGCTGCGTCATTCTATCGCGGAGACATTGCTGTCTATCAGGTACTGCTGAGCCGGTCCGACAAAGGGAAAAGCCGTCTGCCGCTGACTCGCGAGGACTGGTACATGCCAGACGCTCGACATTCTGCAAGCCGCTTTCAAATTGCGAATTCGCCGTGCATGGTGCAACCTGGCGTGCAGACCACAGCCCTTGCTCGGGAAGGTTGAGAGGGCCCAGTCGAAAGGAAGACCGACCATGCCGACCAACGTCGATGAAACCAGCGCCGCGGCTGCCGGCTTGACGACGCAGGAAGCCCAGGCACGGCTCGATCAGTTCGGGCCGAATGAGCCTGCGGCGAAAGAACGCCACTCGTTTGGCGCCGAACTGTGGCATGCGTTTGCCAACCCGCTGGTGCTAATCCTGGTGATTGCCGCTACCGTGTCGGCGTTTACCGGCGATCGAGTGGATGCGGCGATTATCGGCATTATTGTTCTGCTGAGCACTGCGATCGATTTGACCCAGAGTTACCGCTCTCAGCAGGCAATCGAAAAGCTGCGCGCCCAGGTGGCCCCTACGGCAACCGCCCTGCGCGATGGGGAGTGGAAAGAGATCCGGCGGCGGGACGTGGTGCCGGGGGACATCGTGCGTCTCTCCGCCGGAGACCTGGTCCCCGCGGATGCGCGCCTGCTGACCGCGCGCGACCTCTATGTGCTACAGGCAGCGCTGACGGGCGAATCGCTTCCGGCAGAAAAGCAGGCGACCGCGGAGCCTGCTTCGACCAAGGCGGATGCGCCCAACATGGTCTTCCTCGGCACATCGGTCGTGAGCGGGACGGCAACCGCGGAGGTTGTGGCGACGGGCCCACGGACCTCCTTTGGCGATATTGCGGCGCGCCTGGGCGCGCGTCCGGAGGAGACGGCCTTCGATCAAGGCCTGCGGAAGTTCAGCGTGCTGCTGGCGCGAACGGTCTTTTTTCTGGTCCTCTTCCTGCTCGTCGTCAGCATCGCGCGCCACCGCGACCCGCTTCAGTCGCTGCTGTTTGCCGTTGCGCTGGCGGTGGGCCTGACGCCTGAGTTCCTGCCCATGATTACGTCGGTGACGCTCTCCAAGGGCGCGGTCGCCATGGCGCGCAAGAAGGTCATCGTCAAACACCTTTCCGCGATCGAGAACCTGGGAAGCCTGGATGTGCTTTGCAGCGACAAGACGGGAACGCTGACCGCAGGCACGATGTCGCTGGACCGCTCACTCGGCCCCTTTGGCGATCCATCGCAGCGCACGCTGGAGCTCGCCTACCTCAACAGCAAGTTTGAGACGGGCATCCGCAGTCCGCTGGATGACGTCATCCTGCGCCAGCCTCCGCCAAAGATGGACGATGCCACCAAATGCGACGAGATTCCGTTCGACTTTGAGCGGAGGAGGCTCTCCGTCGTGGTGCAGCAGCAGTCGCGGAGGATTCTGATCACCAAGGGCGCGCCTGAAGGGATCTTCCCGCTGCTCTCGGGCTACGAGGTCGAAGGCAAGATCGTACCCGTTAGCGATGACGCGGCCAGGCGCGCGCAACAGACCAGCGAGGAACTGAATAGCCAGGGATTCCGCTCGCTGGCCGTGGCCTACGTCGAAGTTCCTGTGTGCGCGAACTATTCGGTGAAGGACGAGCGCAATCTGGTCCTGGCCGGCTTCCTGACCTTTGCCGACGAGCCGCTGGCTGACGCCGCCCAGGTGGTGGGTTCGCTGAAGCAGGATGGGGTGGAGATGAAGGTCATCTCCGGCGACAACGACCTGGTCACCGGCCACGTCTGCACCGAGGTTGGAATCGACCCTGGAAAGATCGTCACTGGCGACGACCTGGACCGGATGACCGACCCGGCGCTGGCGCATGACGTGGAGCAGACGCGGGTATTCGCGCGCATCTCTCCGGCGCAGAAAAACCGGATTCTGCTGGCCCTCAAACACAACGGCCACGCGGTGGGGTTCATGGGCGACGGCGTTAACGATGCGCCATCGCTGCACGCGGCCGATGTCGGCATCTCCGTGTCAAGCGCCGTCGATGTGGCGCGCGAAGTTGCCGACGTGATCCTGGTGCAGCCGGGCCTGCGGGTCCTGCACGACGGCATTATCGAAGGGCGCAAGGCCTTCGGCAACGTGATGAAGTATCTGCTGATGGGCACAAGCTCGAACTTTGGCAATGTCTTCAGCATGGCGGGCGCTTCGGTGTTCCTGCCGTTCCTGCCGATGCTGCCCACGCAGATCCTGCTGAACAACCTTCTTTACGACCTGGCCCAGCTCACCATTCCCACGGACAATGTGGACGAGACTTACCTGCAAAAGCCCCAGCACTGGGACATTCATCTGATCCGCAATTTCATGGTGTTCATCGGGCCGATCAGTTCCATCTTCGACTTTCTGACCTTTTATGTGCTGCTGCATTTCTTCCGCGCCAGCGAAGCGCAGTTTCACACCGGCTGGTTTATCGAATCGCTGGCAACCCAGACGCTGGTGATCTTCGTCATCCGCACCGCGAAAAATCCACTGCGCAGCCGCCCCAGCGGGCCCTTGCTGGCAAGCTGCCTAGCCGCGGTGGCGGTGGGGACTTACCTGCCGTTCAGCCCGCTGGCAAAGATGCTGGGTTTCACACCCCTGCCGCTCAGTTACTTTGCCTTTGTGGCCGTCGCCACCGTGGCCTATCTCCTCCTGGTGGAAATTGCCAAACGGTTGCTTCTCCGTGAAACAGCCCGCAATCATGCGGCCAAACAGGGGAATCCTCTGGCGGCAGCAACGTAGGCCTGGCCCTGCATTCGATTCACATGGGAGAAGCGTGAATCAGATTGTCCGACGTATCATGGGAGCAATGTTCGAAGGGACTCTCAATGCGAGATGCTGCGGCTGGCGCCCGCACGAGATTGGCTTGCTCCGAAGCGGAATTGCAGCGCTTTTTGTGCTGGCCTCGATCGCCGCGGCCGCCCAACCCGGTCCCGCTCCGTTGAACCCACGCCTGCAGACATATTTCCGGGAAAATATCGGGTTGAGCCAGAATCAGATCGCCGACATACGAAACGGGATCCCGGTTGTGAAAGCCCTTCCCGCTCGTACGCCGGCCGAGGTTTTTCTGTTCGGCGCGGTCTACATTCATGCCGTTCCCTCGAAGTACATCCAGTTTTCAAGCGATCTCGATCGTCTTCGCCAGCTTCCCAATTTCATGGGCGTCGGCGGGTTCGGAAACCCTCCGCGGTTGTCCGACCTGAAAGGGCTCTCCTTCGAGAGCGATGACATCCAGGCGTTGCGAAGTTGTACCCCAGGCGACTGCCTGGTCCAGGTCCCAGCGAGGACCGTCGAGGATCTCCAGCGGTCCATCGATTGGTCTGCCGCGAACGCTAGCGAACAGGTGAATCAGTTTCTGCGCAGGGCCATCGTGGAGAACCTGATCGACTACCAGCGTGAAGGCAATCAGGCCCTGGGAGTGTATAACGATAAACGCGACGCTCCCAATGTGGCCCAGCAGTTTGCCTATTTGCTCAGCTACGACACCGCCTTGCCGGCGCATCTGCCGGATTTCTACCACTATCTTCTCGCCTATCCCTACGGTAGGCCGGCAAACGTCGAAGACAGTTTTTATTGGGCTAAGGTGAAATTCGGATTAAAGCCGACCTTGCGGGTCGCTCATGTGATGACCATGAAGGGCAGTACTGCGGATGATATAGCTTATGCCATTGCCGATAAGCAACTCTATTCGAGCCACTACTTCGAGACTGCGATCAGCCTGACTTATTGCGTTCGCGGACGCGACGACCCGAAACACCCCGGCTTCTATCTGATCATGACCATGGGATCGGAGCAGGCGGGTTTGAGTGGTATTCGAGGATTGCTTGTTCGTAAGGTCGCAATCGAACGATCGACTTCGTCTCTTCAAGGCAGGCTCACAGCCATCAAGAATGCACTGGAAGGGGGATCATAAAACCTAATACAAACGCCGCATCATGATATTCGTCTCCTACATCCACGTGCTTGTAGCGGCATTCCTGATGGGATTGGCGGCGGCCGCGCCGATGGGTCCTGTCAACATGATGGCCATTCGCCGTGGAGTGGTCAGTGGCTGGCGCCACACGCTTGCCTGTGGAATCGGCTCCGTTTGCGGCGATCTGCTTCTCTTCTCTCTGGCCCTCATCGGGGGCAGCTACCTCCTGCCCGGTTTGTCCAACCCGAAACTCCAGATCATCTTCGTGACCGTTGGCGTAGTCGTTCTGTTACCGGTCGGCATTTACTTCCTAGTGCTCGCTGTCAAGGAGCCCCATCGCGTCTTCAAAAGTGCTCGCAGGCGCTGGAGCGAAGGCCCTATCCCCGCGCGTCTGGCCGAAGAAGCCGCCAGAAGCGCCGCCATGACCGTCTTCAATCCCTTAACCATGATCTACTGGGCTGTCGTCACCTCCCGGTGGCTCCCCTTTGCCTATTCAGTTTTTGGCTTCAGCGCCCCCTGGTTGGGAACACTGATGGTCGGTATCGGACTGATGACATGGTTCACTGCGCTCGTCACCGTCATTCGTTTCATTCCCAACCGTATCGGTGCCACCTTCTTCCGCCTCGCCAACGCAGTACTCGGCCTCATCCTTCTCGGCTTCGGCACATATTGTGCAGTGGTGCTCTTCCGCCATCTCCTGCGCTAAAACACAAGGCCCAACCTATCGGGTCCGGCGGAATGAGTGGCCACGCCTGTCTCGGCTGGAAATCCGGCTCGGTGTTGCCCATCCACCGGATGCCCGATCGAAATCAGTCCAACTCCTCTTGCCGGGCGATTCGTCGCGGGTCTTCGAACAGCCGCGCCGTAACGACCCCAAAGACGAAGCCGCCGACGTGCGCCACATACGCCACACCACCGGTCTGCACATCGGCCACTGAGCCGGCGTCGAGGAGCTGGCTGAGAAACCAGAAGCCAATCAGGACTACGGCCGGGATAAACGTGATTCGCACAAACACAAAGAATATCCAAGCCGATCGAATCCGATCGCGGGGATAGGTAATCAGAAAAGCTCCCATCACCGCGGCAATCGCGCCGCTGGCGCCTAGATTTGGGACTGTGGAATGGGGATCGGCTGCGACCTGGGCAAGCATCGCCACCAATCCGCCGGCAAAGTAGAAGACAAGATACCTCCATCGGCCCATCGCGTCTTCAATCTGTGGGCCAAAAGCCCATAAGAAGATCATGTTGCCGATGATGTGCGACCAACTGCCATGCATGAACATCGAGGTAATCAATGTGATCCATTGATGACCGGAGACAATCTGTGCGGGGATCGCGGACCACGTGTTCACGAATGCATCGCCGCCCGCCAGCTCCAACACAAAGCCGAAGCAATTCACCAGGATGATCAGAGCCGTAACGGCGGGAATGCGCGCAGGACGCCGCGATGCGTCACTTAACGGGACCAGGGCACCCATACCGTTTCCTCCATTCGTCCGGATAAAAAACTGGCTTCCTGCGTAAAGCCGTTCCGCAATGATAAAGCCGTCCACTCATCAATGGACGCCGAGCACGCTGCACGGAACATTCTGCGCAATCGTGTACACCGTGCTCCAGAGACGGGACACGCGGTCCGAGCGGCGATGCAATCCGATCACGAGTAGATCGACCTTGTGCTCACAAACGTAGCTGACGATTCCGCCGACAGTTTCTGTATCCATCAGGTGAGTGACAAGTTCGACTCCTTCGCGCGCCGCGGCCGCCCGCACATTCGCTTGCAGCTGTTCGTAGAACTTCAAGCGATCTTCTTCGAGAAGGCAGGCAATGGCAGGATCGGAACCGGTGGCAAATGCTGTGTATGGTGGAAGTTTTTCCATCACGGTGATCGTCTGAAGCCCGACATTGAGAGCTTTCGCGAGATGAATCGCAGCAGCCAGAGCACGATCGGCCTCTGCAGATTCGTTATAGGCCACGGCAATGTTTCTGTACATTTTCCCTCACTCTCTGCCAGAGAAGCTGGGTGGGCGGCCCCTTGGCTTGCTATCAATGCTGGTTAGTCGCGAAGTGTCGCTGCAGTACCGGCTATCTGTTTGATGTACCAGGGGGACAAAGCCAATAGAGCTGGATACGCTATGCCATTGTCGTCACCGGCCGTCGTCTTCCTTAACCAGGAGTTCTCTGGCGTTCCCATACGAGTCCCTCTCTCATGCCTGTGGAGTACTTCGCTTCAGTTGTGGATGATATGCCTAGATCGTAGCCTGGAGTGCTCCTTTCGATTCTGTCTCGCGGCTTCTTCAACGCAATTCAATCGCCGATTAGTAAGCCATTCAAAACATTGAGGTATACGCATCACGAAGTCGCAGTATCCTCGCAAATTCGCGAAGTTCGCGCGAACGCGTGCCTACCGGAAGTTGGGGTAGCGGACAACTTTCGAGACTCCGGCAAACCGCCAAAGCAGTCCATAGATGAGCGCCGGACGGCTCCCACGTTCGCCCCTATGCGCCTCATCGTCAAGATGCGGGTCAGCATCCATCAGTATCGAGCAACCAAACGGCAGGCGGTCGGGCAGACGTATTGCGCTACGCGGACGGTCAAGGGATGAACTGGGATGAGCCGAGGGAAGGGATTGGGTTGGAGCTACCCCGCCCCATTGGAGCGCCGTCCTGGCAGTTCTAGGGGCAAGACCGGAGGCAGACGAGGGTGTTGCTAGCTCTGCCCGGCAAGGGTGGGAAAAGTGCGGTTCGCGGCCTCAGCGCAGCTTCGTAAGGGGTATATTTGGGGGTATCAATAACGTATGGCTAATTTAACACATGAAAATAAACATCTTATAGCGCGATACTAATCCTGCTGTCACATTGCAAGAGCCTTCCTCGGACGCGGTCAGGGCAGGACGACCAGCGGCGAGGGGCGGTCTTTTTGCGGGGTGAAGCGGGGCTGGCTGCGGGGTGGCTGTCCGGTGCTGGATGGCCGGTCGCCGCGCGGGGGCCCTCCGATCCAGGAGGCGACGCGGGTGAAGCGGCCTCCGGGGCCCGTGCCGACGGCGCGGCCGAGGCGCTCGATGCGCTCGCGCAGGCAGGTGTTGCACTGCGTGGCGTCTTCGTCGAGACACGCCTTGCCGGGGTAAATCTCGTACATCTGGCGGTAGGGCGCGGGGGTGAGGACGGGCATGAAGACGTTGGCGCCGCTTTGCAGGCCGTGCTCGCGGCCGTCGAGGGTGTTGATGGTGGCCAGCGCGGTGGTGCTGGGCAGATTGGCCTCGGGGCAGACGAGGCGGGCGAGGGCGACGGCCTTGAGGACCATACCCTCGCTGCTGGGGACCTGGTCGGGGCCTGCGGTTGGTACATTGGGCGCGCCGAGCGGCGTGTCGGGGTGGGCGATGAATGGGCCGATGCCGACCATGTCGAGGTCGAGGGATTCGAAGAG